>JAEEGL014163009.1_pt1 | contig 180181 bp, 125 predicted proteins | sample 9134231 | NCBI WGS metagenome assembly JAEEGL01 (sample SAMN16246548, study PRJNA631951) | gut metagenome | biome: gut microbiome; feature: rumen; material: fiber-attached | host: Bos | place: Iran: Karaj | collected 2018-10 | reverse complement strand
CAGTTGGAAATGAGAAATTAGGAATGAGAAATTAGGAATTATACCATAGTATGATTTTTCGAAAAGACATTGCAGTTCGCGCGTCAGCCCCGAAGGGGCGGCGGAGCACAGCCCGGGGTAAGCGTGGCCGCGAAGCGGCAAGCGTAACCCCGGGTATGGCAGATGGTTACGATTGTTCAAGCCCTGAAGGGGCGGCAGAAAACCTCCTATGACAGCGTTAATGGGATTCGTGTCTGCGCAGACGGATTTGGAGCAGGGCGATTTCGGCGGGAGTGACGCCGTCGATGCGGGAGGCCTGTCCCAACGTGGCGGGACGCCGTTTGGTAAGTTTGGCCACCGCCTCCGCGGAGAGGCCATCCAGATGGAAATCGAAATCGGCTGGAATGCGGCAGTCGTCAAGCTTGCGGAAAGAGGCGGCCTGCTGCGCCTGATGGGCGATGTAGCCGGCGTAGCGGGCCTCGATGAGAAGCTGTTCCATGATGCGGGGGGGGAAGACGGGCAGGTTGGGAGTGGCGGCATAGTCGAAGTCGGGATGCTTCATCAGCTCCCACAGGTTATGGCCGTCCACGCGGATTTTCTGCAGTTGGGCCTTTCCGTCGCGGATGGCGGCTTCATAGGCGTCCAGCTGTTGGATTCGGGAGGCGGGGACCAGACCGATTTCGTGGCCAAGACGGGTCAGACGGCGGTCTGCGTTGTCCTGCCGAAGGCTGAGACGGTATTCGGCGCGGCTGGTGAACAGGCGGTAGGGCTCCACAATGTCCTTGGTGACCAAATCGTCGATCATGACGCCGATGTAGGCTTCGTCCCGCCGAAGGGCGACGGGAGTCCCCAGGTTGCCGGCCAGTCTGGCGGCGTTGATGCCCGCCATCAGCCCTTGGCCGGCCGCCTCCTCATAGCCGCTGGTTCCGTTGATCTGCCCCGCCAGAAAGAGATTTGGCCATTGGCGGACGGCGAGGCCGGCGTCCAGCTGATATGGCATAACAATATCATACTCAATGGCATAAGCATAGCGGCTGAGGCGAGCTTTCTCCAAGCCGGGCAGGGTGTGGACCATCTGCCATTGCACATCGACGGGAAGACTGGTGGAGATGCCATTGAGGTAAAACTCGTCTGTGGAGTCCCCTTCCGGCTCAATGTACACATGATGGCTTTGCCGATCCGGAAAACGGACCACCTTGTCTTCGAAGGAAGGGCAATAACGGGCTCCCGTGCTGTGAATCCGTCCCGAATACATGGGGGAGCGGTCCAGATTGGCACGGACCACCTCCGCCGTCTTTGCATTGGTGTAGGTGAGATAGCAGGGGCGGCGTGAAAGCGTAAGTTCCGAAAAGAACGGGACATGGGGCACATCTTCGCGGAAGCTGAAATGCCCGTCGGGGGCGGAGGGCTGCATGTCCATGGCGGCGAAGTCGATGCTCTGGCCGAGGACGCGGACGGGGGTTCCCGTCTTGAGGCGGCCCATTTCCAGATGGAGGAGATCCCGCAGCGCCGTGGAAAAGGCGTTGGAGGCGGGGTCTCCCATGCGGCCGCCGGACATGGACTGAAGGCCAAAATGGAGTTTTCCTCCCAAAAAGGTGCCTGTGCAGACCACCAGTGCCCGACAGCCCCACACGTCGCCGAAAATCGTTTTGACGCCGATGATGCGGCCGTTTTCGACGACAGGCTCCATCGCCTCCGCCTGATGGACCGCCAGGTTCTCCTGCCGTTCGATGACCATTTTCATGCGTTTGGAATACAGCATGCGATCGCATTGGGCGCGAGGGGAGAGAGCGGCCGCGCCACGGGTCTCGTTCAGCATGCGGAACTGGATGGACGTGGCGTCCGCATTGACGGCCATTTCTCCGCCCAGAGCATCTATCTCCCTGACTACCTGGCCTTTGGCGATGCCGCCGATGGCGGGATTGCAGGACATCTGGGCGATGTGGTCGTTGTTCATGGTCAGCAGCAATGTGCTGGCCCCAAGGCGGGCGGACGCCAGAGCCGCTTCGCAGCCTGCGTGTCCGCCGCCGATGACGATGACATCGAAGGATTCCATGCCTTAGGCCAGTTTGCGGAAGCGGGCGTAGGCCTCCTCCCAAACCTGGCTGTTCTTCGGATTGTAGATGTGGGTTTCCGTGCTGTTGCGGATGATGTCGCGGGCTTCGGCCAACGAGCCGACGGCACCAGTGGCGAGAGCCTGTCCCATGATGTTGCCGAGGGCGGTGGCCTCCACGGGGCCGGTCTGGACGGGGCGGGCGATAGCGTCTGCCGTGAACTGGTTGAGCAGCAGGTTCTTGCAGCCGCCGCCGACCAGATGCAGCATGTCAATGCGCTTGCCAATGATGTCTTCGATTTCATCCAAAGTCAGGCGGTACCGCAGCGCGAGGGACTCGAGAGCCGTGCGCAGAATCTGGCCGGGGGTCTCTGGAACTGGCTGGCCGGTCTTCTGGCAGAAGGCGGCGATGCGGGACGGCATGTCGCCGGGGGTGACGAAGGAGTCGTCGTTGGGATTGATGAGGGAGCGGAAGGGCTCCGCCTCCATGGCCATGGCGTCCAGCTCGTCAAAGCTGTATTTGAGGCCGCGGCGCTTCCATTCGGTGCGGCACTCCTGAATCAGCCACAGGCCCATGATGTTCTTGAGGAAGCGGATGGTGCCGCCGACGCCGCCTTCGTTGGTGTAGTTGGCCAGACGCGCCTTTTCCGTTACAAGGGGCTTCTCCAGCTCCACGCCAAGGAGGCTCCAGGTCCCGCTGCTCAGATAGGCCCAGCTGCGGCCCTGGCTGGCGGGAACGGCGGCGACGGCGGAGGCGGTGTCGTGGGAGCCGACGAGCACCACGGGGATGGCAGGGCATTTCAGCTCTTCCTGCAGGCTGGGCAGCAGGGTGCCCGCGATGGTGCAGGAGGGCGTGATGGAGGGGAAGAGAGACCGCTTAAGTCCCATGGCGTCAATGATTTCCCATGCCCAGTCGCGGGTGGTGGGATTGTACAGCTGCGAGGTGGTCGCAATGCTGTATTCGGCACTGACGTTGCCGCAGAAGAGATAGGTGAGGGCGTTGGGGATGAATAGCAGCTTGTCCGCGATCTCCAGCGCGGGGTCGCCGGAGCGGACGGAGGAGGCCAGCTGGAAGACGGAGTTGAGGTTCATGAACTGGATGCCGGTCAGCTCGTAGACCTTCTGCTGCGGAATGCGCTCGTAGAGCCAGGGCTGAATGCCTTCCGTGCGTGGGTCGCGATAGCAGTGCGGGATGCCCGCGAAGAAGCCCTGACGGTCGATGAAGGCGTAGTCCACGCCCCATGTGTCGATGGCGATGGCGGAAAGCTCCGCTTTGGCTTCCAGCGCCTTCTTCAGGCCGATTTTCAGCTCGTTGAAGAGGCCGATGAGGTTCCAGAAGAAGCCGCCGTTGATGGGGATGCTGGCGTTTTCGAAGCGGTGGATTTCCTGAAGCTCCACCTTGCCGTTGTCCAATGTGCCAAGAATGGCGCGGCCGCTTGAGGCGCCGAGGTCAAATGCGAGATACTGTTTCATGGGATTCTCCGTGAAAGGGGTTAGGATGGTGAAAGGTGATGGAACTTCCAGGAAAAGTCTGATTTGTCATTTCCATAATCTAAAGCAAGGAACGTGCCCGTCAATGTGAGAGAGCCTGCGCAGAGCTGAATTGGGGACTTTTCGTTGGTATTTTGGGGCATCCACGCGAAAGGGCGGTGGATGTGGCCGCAGAGCATGCAGTCAATGTCGTGGTGTTCCAGCGCTTTGACAATGCCGTTGGCGTTGTGGCAGCGGCGTCGAGCGGCCAGAGGGGCGCCGTTGCGGGTGCGGACAGGAAAATGGCACAAAAGGATGCGGGGCGCCGTTGAACGGCGGGGGGCCTGGCTCCAGTCCCGAAAGGCATCCATCAGCTCATGAGTCAGCCGTCCGGAGGACATCCAGATGGGCAGAGGATGGGCGGCCATGGCCAGAAAGAATTCCACATCTTCTTGCTGCAGAAGGGCATAGGAAACGTCTGCCGCCCATCGCCCTCCATTCAGCTCATGGAAAGCCCGCTTCAGCGCCTGCTGACAGGCCTTATTGCGGACATAGACATCGTGGTTGCCCGGCACGAAGAGAAAACGTCCGTCCACCAGCTTCCGAAAGGGCTGCAGAAGGGCGACCGCATGGTGGAATTCCTCCGGCGAGCCGACGCTGCCCAAATCTCCCGTGCAGACAATCCAGTCGGGCTTAAGGGCTTGCATGGCGGCCAATGCGCGGTCGAGGTACTCCAGATTCTGTTTGCGACGGCGCAAAAGCCAGTGGTTCAGCGTGCCGAAGAGCCGCTTGTCCAGAAGGAAACTGGCGGAGTGGGGTAAAAGCCCCAAATGGATGTCTGAGAAGTGGATGATGCGCATGGAATTACTATGGCATCATATGCGTAAAAGGCAAATGGACAGGATACAGGAAATATGGAATGTATTTTGGAACCTATCCATAAAGCATCTCAGTCCAGTTCCGCCAACGCATGGAGGGCGCGGAAGTCCGCCTCCATGCAGTTCATCCAGTCGGTGGAGGGCATGGACTGATACCGTTTCGACCACACCGTGGGCAGGCGTCCTTCGTCGTTTTGGGCAAAGGTCATGGCGTTGCCAAGGGCCCGCGCCTTCGCCAAATCCAGCGGGTTGCCCGTGGCGCGGTACATCGCCTCGAAGGCGAGAATGCTCATGGCGACGGAGGCGTCGATGACATCGCGGTACCAGAACTGCTCCACAGCGGCGGTCTCCACGATCCATGGATCAGGGGTGCCTGTGTAGATGGGCATATGCCCCTCGAAGGGGATCCTCCAGCAGATGAACTGCTCCTCCGCAAAGCGGAGAACCTCCCGCGCCTGCGCAATTCGCTTCTCATCCTTCGGGAAGCGCTCCAACAGCAGCATGACCGTCTCAAAGGGAAAGCTGTTGCAGTGGTTCACGTACTTGGCCGTCATCAGCGGCTGGTCCTCGAACTGGCCTTCCCAGTCCCAATCCGTCAGCGGCCCCTTTTCCAAGAAGCCCAAGGCGCGGTCCGCCGCTGCCAAATATTCTGCAACTCCCGTCTTGGACGCGATTTGCACAAGGAAACGGATGACGCGAGGGGGCATCAGCCGATTGCTGCCGATGGGGCTGCCGTCGCTCTCCGACAGCATGAGTGACCACGTGCCATCCTCTCCCTGCAGCTTCACATAGGTGTCCGCGATCTTCTTGGCGGCGTCAAGATACTTTTCGTCCTTGACTTCGTCATACAGCTTCATATAGGCCTGCCCCGCATGACAGGGATACTGGAGCATGTTCTGCCCACGGCGGCCGCCGGCCGCCAGCTTGTTGCCCCAATAGGTCGGCGGCCAGTTCGCCAACGGCGAATCCGGCGGCAGCGAGATGGAGAGCAGATAGTCCGCCATGGTTCGGGCCAGCTTCAGCGCCTCTTCCCGCTTTTCGGGAACAAGATGGCCATAGGCCACCATGGCCGAAATGACGGCGGAGTGGATTTTGGCCGGATAGCAGTTCAGTTCATAGTCGTCCTGGGGCTTTCCATTTTCCGCGAAATACTTGATGTGCGGCAAGTTAGCCATATATTCATAGCCCATTCTCTCCGCCTCGCGGAAGGAGCGTTTCCCTTTGGGATAGATGGTTTCGGAGTTGAAGGGCGTCATCTTCCAGAAGCAGCGCTGCTGGCGGCCAATGGGCTTTGGATAACCCGGCTCGTTCCACACTTCCGTGCGGCCCGGCGGCATTTGACCCCAAATTGACTCCAGGTTCACCGACGGCGAGCGGTCGTGCCATGTGTACACCTTGTTGGCCGCGTCAATGACCACATGACGGTATTGGAGATTGGGGTGCGGGTCTGCAGGAAACACGATGGTCGGCGGATACATGAACCAGATGGCCATGGTGTTCCATGGCTCCTGCCCGTCCACGCCGATGGGCCGCACGGGCTTCGCCACGTCCTCCGCCACCATTTTGGCCAGCTCTTCTGGCGTGGCGGTCATCTCTGCCCCCAAAATTGTCGTCGCAGCCAATGCCATGCAGATCGCCATCATCCTTTTCATCCTGTGTCTCCGTTTTTTGCCTGACCGTCCAGACGGCTGGCAGTTAAATGTTTAAGTTGTTGATTATAAGTAAGTTATATAAAAATTCGGTCCTTGTTCTCTTAACGGCATTCAGAATGTCGCCGATGCCACAGCGGACCCTGCCCATCTATACATCTATATTATATGGAACGTTTGGACAAAATGCAAGAAGGAAGGTGGCTTTTTCACCCTTCAAACTTCACTTTTCGCTCTTCAATATTGCTCTAGAAGATGTTATAGACGTCAGTCGCCAGAGTGGGCAAGATATCGGTTGTTTTTGGCTAACATATTGTTCTAAAATGAGTTAAGCCTTCGGATGAGCCTTGGCGTAGACTTCCATCAGGCGCTTCATGTCGATGTGCGTGTAGATTTGGGTGCTGGTCAGACTGGCGTGGCCCAACATCTCCTGCACGACCCGCAGATCGGCGCCGGCGTTGAGCATGTGGGTGGCGAAGGAGTGGCGCAGCTTGTGGGGTGTGATATCTGTAGCCAGTTGCGCTTCAGCGAGATAGAGCTTGAAAGACCGTTCGATGGAGCGGGGAGTCAGCCGACCGCCGTCCTGATTGAGGAAGAGGGGGCCGCGGCTGCGGCGTCCCGCAAGTCCAAGTCGTTCCCGTTCAACAAGATAATGGCGAAGAGCCTGAATCGCGGGCCGACCGAGGACGCAGAGCCGCTCCTTTCGGCCCTTGCCACGGACGCGGAAAGTGGCCCCCAAAAAATCGATGTCTTCGGTGTCCAGGCCGGCGGCTTCGCTGACGCGCAGACCGGCGCTGTAGATGACCTCCAGAATAGCGGCGTCCCGTGCGGCGGAGAAATCGGCGTCCCCCCGATGCTTTTCGTCAGTGGCCAGACGTCCCCAATAGGCGGCAGGGGCGTCAAGAAGCCGAATGACCTCCTCTTCGGACATCACTTTGGGCAGCCGCTTGCCGGTTTTGGCGGAGGTGACCAGATGGAAGGGATTGCTTTCCGCCAGTCCCTCCCGCATGGCGAAGCGGTAGAAGGCACGGAGGGCGGAGAGTTTGCGGTTGACGCTGACATGCTGCAGCCCGCTGGCCGCGAGATTCATGGCATAATGCCTTGCTTCCGTGGGAGTTACACTGTTCCATGCGCAGCTGCCATCCTGAACCAGGGCGGGATGCCGCTTCAGAAATTGGGCCAGATCCAGAAGATAGCCTTCAATCGTATGCTCTGAACACTCCCGTTCCGTGCGTAAATAGCGTATAAATGCTTGTCCCGCAGGATCTTGGCAAATAATCTCCCGGGTTGCGGACAGATTTTCGACGGGGGGCGATGACTGGCGGCCAGATTCAGCGCCGCCTGCCGTCCCCTTAGCTCCCTTTTTTGGCGTTTGGGGAGCCTTTGCCGCTGAAACGGCCGCCTTTCGGCCTTTGAAGGGGGAGACGGGACGTGTCATGGCTGGGCTCCTTGACGAAGATCCAATTTCAGGCGCCATAGCAGCTCGACGGCCAGCAGAAGGGCCAGCAGGGTGCCGATGGAGGGCCACAGCGGAATGGGATGGTCGCCGTCTTCCGTGGAGGCCGTTTTCATGGCGACCGTTGTCTGACGGGGAGCCTGCAGGCGGACGGCCAGCCCGTTGAGCTCTTCCCGCTCCGTGGTGGATTCGGAAAGGGGCACGGTGACTTCCACGGGCCATTTGCCGCAACGGAAGACGCCGGGCGACCGTGTGTCCGGCGGGGTGGGCAAGGTGGCCAAGGCAGGGGGCAGGGGCTCTCCGCAGGACAGACGGATGACGCCGTAGTCACCGTCAATGCCCTCCGCGCAAAGCTCCCGCAGCAGGGGCAGGAAGGAATTGGTTAGGGGAAAATCGCTCCACGAGGTGTCCAGGCCGATGCTGAAGCAGATGACTTTGCCTTTGCCCACGGACTCTTCAGCAAGGAAGGGAAGGCCTTCCAATGTTTTTACAAGTATTTGGCTTGCAGATGGATAGGCAATTCGAAGACAGCGGCGGATGGGGAACAGATGGATGTCCTGGTCAGGCTGGCTGCCGAAAAGCCGTCCAAGCGGGCTGTCGGGCAGGATTTCGCCGATGCCTTGGCCCTCTTGAAGGGCAAGACCCTTCATTTGGCCATGGAGCAGCCCCAGCCGTTCCAGTCGGCGCAGAAAGCCGCCGGAGGGGTTGCCTGGGGAGACGAACAGCCATGCGCCCGCCTCCACGGCATCGCGAAGGCGCTCCAAATCGTCCTGGATGGCGTTTTCCGCGGCACCGAGCAGAAAGATGAAACGGCAGGATGCCGGATCGCAAGCCATAAGTTCTTGAGTTGTCGCCATTTCCACATCGTAGACAAGAGCCGAGTTCTCTTGGGTGGCCTTGAGGGCTTCCACCACGAAGGGGAGACCGCCGCTGGTCAACTTGTCCGCAACCAGAAGGGCGGGAACAGGGGGGATTCCGCCGATGGCGAAGTCTCTGGAGTCGTCCGCGAGATAGTCGTCGGCATCGAGTTGGGCATGTCCGGTTCCGTTTTCGGGAGCTTGGTCGAAGGCCATGGCGACACGATGGCTGCCATGGGGGGGCAGCTGAAGGGTGTCCGTCTTTTCCTGCTCGCCAATTCGAACCGTGAGGGCGCGGGAGACGGGCTCATGTCCATAATTGTAGGCATCAACCCAAATGCGGGCGCGGCCATTGGGCAGGCGGTTGACCCGAATGGAACGGATGCCCGCGTTGGCTTCGGCGGGGGCGGCGCAGTCCAGCAGATGGAGGGCGATGGTGTCGGGAAGCGCCGTCTGGACCCGCTGCCAGTCGCTGTGCTGGAAGTCACTGACAATGAGCAACTTCGCATCTTCTTCCGGGGTCGAGAGGCGGCGAAGGGCCTCCGCCAGCGCGGGGTCCGGCTTGCCGGCGGTCCAGTCGGCGTGGGTGTCGTCCACCAAGTCAATGAGTTCCTGAAAATTCTCTAACTCATTGATAATCAATATGTTATCTGAAAATTTGATGCAGGTCAGCCGATGGTCGCGAAGCGAGTCGCCCCATTTCAGCAGCTCGGTTTTGGCGCGTTCCAGATGGTGATGGCCTCCCATGCTGGCGGAGCAGTCCAGCAGGATGACCGCATGGCCGCCGGTGGCCGCCGAAGTGGAGGAACGGCGTGGAATCCAGCTGGGGCGGGCGGCCAGCAGGATGGCGGAAGCCAGAATCAGCAGACGGAGGAGAAGCAGCAGGACGTCGTGGAGCCGCCGCCGTCCTTCCCGTGGCAGAGCGGTTTGGCGGAGGAACCGGATGTCCGGAAAGCGGATGTGGCGGATATGGGGCTGCTGAAGCAGATGAAGCAGGATGGGGCCCGCCAGCAGGGGCAACGCCCAAAGAAACGCGGGGAAGGCGAATTGAATCATGAGGTCCTTCCCTTTCGATAATGCAAGTAGGCGGTGAGGGCGTCCGCCAGACTTTGGTCAGTCCGCAGCAGCGTGTAGTCGGTTTCCGCCGCCAGACAAGCATTGCGGACATCCTGATGGAACTGGCTGACTTGCCTCTGATACTCCTGACGGATGGCGGAGGGGACGGCGGTGATGGCCTCGCCGGTCTCGCTGTCAATGAAGCGGGCGGTGCCTTGGAAAAGCAGGTCCATTTCGTCGGGGTCGGCGACTTGGAAGGCGATGCACTCCAGATGGCGGCCATGGAGTAGCCGAAGCAGCCGTGGCAGCTCGTCATCCATGGCCTGCATGTCGGAGAGCCAAACCAGCAGCCCGCGAGGGGCGGCGAAATCCGCCGCCTGTCCAAGAGCCTGTGCGTGGCAGCCGATGCCGCTGGGGGTGATGCCTGCCAAACTGGCCAAAAGGGCAGGGAGCTGGATGTCCCCCTGACCGCGGCGGACGCCCGTCTGCAGAGTTGCGGTATAGGCGAAAAGCCCCACTTGGTCTCCTTGCCGTTTGGCGAGCCAGGCCAGACAGGCCGCCGTCATGGCGGCATAGCGGAATTTGCTGCAGGCGGCGCGGTCGCCCTGATAGGCCATGGAGGCGCTGGCGTCGACGACAATGGCGCAGCGCATGCCCGTCTCTTCTTGGAAGATCTTGGCGTAGAGGCGGTTCTGGCGGGCGTAGACTTTCCAGTCCACCAGCCTGAGGTCGTCTCCAGGCACGGCGTTGCGGTATTGGACGAATTCGCTGCCCTGGCCTTGGGCGGTGCTGAAGTGGCTTCCGGCCAGATAGCCGTCCACCGCATGCCGCGCCATGAGGGCATAGTCGCCGATTCGAGACAGCAGCTCCGGACTCAGCAGCGCCTGCGGCGATGCATCGGGAGATGTGCGGGTCATGGCCGGCCCCCTTGGGTCATTTTGCGTTCGCCTTCCGAATACGGGCGGTGACGGCGGCCTCATAGGCGTCAAAGTCCGCGATGGCCTTTTGGGCGACGCCGGAGGCAATGGCCGCCTCCGCCACACGCCGTGCCACATGGGGAACCACACGGGGGTCAAAGGGCTTGGGGATGACCATTTCGGGGTTGATGCCCTTGCCGAAATCGAACATGCCTTTGGCTCCGTCTTCCGGATAGGCGGCGCAGAGGACGGCCTTCACATCCGTCGGAATGTCCGCTTCGGCCAGCTCCGCCAGCGCATGGGCGGCGGCGAATTTCATGGCGTCATTGATGTCCTTTGCGCGCACGTCCAATGCGCCGCGGAAAATGCCGGGGAAGCCCAGCACGTTGTTGACCTGGTTGGGATAGTCGCTGCGGCCCGTGCCGACGATGACCGCGCCAGCCGCCCGCGCCACGTCCGGCTGAATTTCCGGAACGGGGTTGGCCATGGCGAAGATGATGGGGGAGGGTGCCATGGACCGCACCATGTCCGCCGTCACGCAGTTCGGCGCGGAGAAGCCCAAGAAGATGTCCGCCCCCACCATGGCCTCCGCCAAGGTACGGAAGGGAGTTTGAACGGCGAACTCCCGCTTCTGGGGATTCAAATCCGTGCGGTCGCTGTGGATGACGCCCTTGCTGTCGCACATGATGAAGTTTTCCTTGCGGGCTCCGGCGGCGATGTAGAGGCGGCTGCAGGAGATGCCGGCGGCGCCGGCGCCGTTGACCACAAAGCGGCAGTCTTCGATTTTCTTTCCTAAAAGCTTGAGGGCGTTGAGGATAGCCGCCAGCGAGATGATCGCGGTGCCGTGCTGGTCATCGTGGAACACGGGAATTCCCATGCGCTGCTTGAGGGTCGTCTCCACTTCAAAGCAGGCGGGGGCGGCGATGTCCTCCAGGTTGATGCCGCCGAAGGTGGGCTCCAGGCATTCCGTGGCGGCGATGAGCTTGGCGGCGTCTGTCCGTCCTTTGGCGTCAAAGACCTTGCCGAGGCAGACGGGGAAGGCGTCAATGTCCGCGAAGTGCTTGAACAGGACGGCTTTACCCTCCATGACGGGAAGCCCTGCCATGGGGCCGATGTTGCCCAGCCCCAAGACGGCAGTGCCGTCGCTCACCACGGCGACCATGTTGCCGCGGGCGGTGTAGTCCCACACGGTGTCCGGTTTGTCCCGTATCTCCAGACAGGGTTGGGCGACTCCAGGTGTATAGGCCAACGACAGCTCCTCGCCGCAGTCGCAGGGCTTCGTGGGGATGACGGAAATTTTGCCGGCGCGGCCGGTTTTGTGGTAGTTGAGGGCTTTCTGCTTCAGTTCTTCGGGGGTCATATGGACTCCATTTCTTCTGGGTGACAACGACGATGCCGCCTTTCAAGAATCGCGGCGGACACATATCCCATCAACGTAATGTCAGATTCCGCAAAAACAAACTGAAAGGGCGCATTAACCTCTAAAGATGCGAAATGATGCAGGGTTCCTGTTCTTTTCGGCAAGTTTCTTGACTCAGCGGCTTGACATTGGCTTAATCTGCATTATAAAATATGCAATGCACTGCTTTGGTGCAGAGAAGTTCCACTTTTATTAGGAGAATCACAATGAAGAAACTCGTGCTGCTCGCTGCTGCTGTCGCCACCCTGATGGCCGTGACTGGTTGCGGATCCCTCCGTACCCCGGCTGGTGCCAACAATGAAAAGGTCTGGTACCACACCTTCTTCGGCATCTCCATCGAGAGCGCCGTCTATGGTGATGGAATCATCGTCAACCAGTAACGTCAGGTTCCCTGAAAGGGGACTCAATCCTTCACTTTTATTAAAGAGGAAGAACACCATGAAGAAACTCATGTTGATTGCTGCCGCCGTCGCCACTTTGGTGGCCGTGACCGGTTGCGGATCCCTCCGTACCCCGTCCAAGGGCGACCACAACAAGAAGATTTGGTACAACACCTTCTTCGGCATCTCCATCGAGAGCGCCGTCTATGGTGATGGAATCATCGTCCAGTAAGTGACCTGAGTCCGTTTTATGACCGTGGCTCGTCGACATCGTGCGGCGGGCCACGGTTTGTTGTCTCTGCCCCCGAAAGGGAACGATTGCGGCTCTTTTATATCCTTCTAAAAGATATTCATCCGCGTTCTGCGGCACGCGGCTGAACGCTTCTGTGTCTTCTGTGGACTCCATTTCTATGGGCATCCTGATCGAACATCCCGTTGCCGTTGTGGACGCCTGGCTTCGCCTCCAGCTGCTCCGTCTGCGGGTCTGGGGCCTTTCCGCATTTTGGCCACGACGGCATGAAAAGCGCATTCTGCTCATCCGGCCAGACCATCTGGGGGATCTGCTAATCACCCTCTCTGCGCTTCATGGTTTGATAACTCATTATCATGCAAAGGGATATGCTATTTGCGCCGTTGTCTCCCCCGGCAATGCGGCCCTTGCCAACGCCTGCCCTCTGCTGGATGAGGTGATTCCCTGTGACATTTATGGCGGCATGGACGCCGCCGCCCGTTTGGCCCTGCTGCGACGGCTCTACGCCCTGCGGCCGGAAGTGGCCGTCAATCTGATGACCGCCGTGGGACATGACAGCGTGGCGGACTACATGACGGCGCTGGCCCGCCCCGCCATCGCCTGCACGCAGATTAACTCATTATGGCTCAAGGATTTGCGGACTCCACTCCAACGTTATTTGTGGACGGATCGCTGGCGGCGCCATTACGCCATCTGGCTATCGGGGGACGACAATCGGACGCTGCTGGAGAATGAGACCGCATTGGCCTCCGCAATCTGCGGAACTCCTTTTCAGCCAATGCTTTACACATTAAACAATTGGTCATTGCCGCCTTCTCCCGTGAAAGGGGACTACTATGTGGTGGCCCCCGGTTGCATCTCCAGTCCCCGCTGGCCGCCACAACGGTTTGCGGCAGTCATGGACGCGGTGGCCCAACGGCATCCGGAGTGCGTTCCTGTGCTGACGGGCGTGGCCGCCGAAGCGGAGTTGGGGGATGCCGTGCTGGCGGCGCGGAAGTCCGACGGCCCCATCGTCAATCTCATGGGAAAAAACAGTCTGCTTCAGCTGATTGCCTTGATTCGAGACGCCAGATTCCTTCTTTCCTGTGACACGGGCACCGCCCATCTGGCTCCGCTGACCAAAACTCGCGCCTTTACCCTGCTGGCCAATGGACAGACCGGCATCTATTTCCCTAACCCCTTGTACACGAATACCATCCATATTGCAACCTCGCTGCCGTGCGGCCGCTGCGGCTGGCAGTGCACGGACCGAATTGAAGGGCTGCCGCACTGCCTCCATGCCATCACAGCGGAACAGGTCATCGAGGCCATCCTGCAAAACGGATGGAAGAATTAGGAATTTATTATCCACAAAAGACACAGAATAAACCGTGACTTTTAGATTTAGGGAATGGGTTAGTCTAAACCTAAAAAACGATGCAGTTAAGCCCAGAAATCACAGGCATGGGCGTTAGGCGGACGGAAAAGAGAGAAAAGTAAAAAAGAATGCGTTTTCATGCAAATACTGCATAAAAACGCATTCAGTATTTAGTTGGAATGGGGTTGTTGAGGAATTACAGCTTGATGTCCCAACCGTTTCGGTTGCAGGGGCGCTTCAGCCAGGTGGGATCGCCCGTGCCGTTGGCGAAAGTGCATTTGACGGGATCCCAATCGAAGCTGGCGTCGTACATGTAGCTGATGTTGCAGAGCTGGCAGAGGATGGCGGCGCGGGCGCCAGTCTCCGCCGGTGAGATGGTGGGTTTGCGGGAAATGCAGCAATCGACGAAATTGCCTTCCTGCTGAGCGCTCTTGTAGAGCTGGACGGGGGCCGCGGCCAGGTTGAAATGGCTGTCCAAGGTGTCCAGGCAGCGGGCCAACCGGTTGTCCTCCTTCTGGGACGGATCGAAACCGTAGTCCTCTCCGATGGAGGCGGCGATCTTCTTCATGCGGCTGAAGGAGGCGTCCTCCAGCTCCTTGCGGATTTGGGCGTTGGGTTTGACGCCGCGCCCCAGCCAGACGGCGATGCGGCCACGGTTGACGGCCACGATGCCCTTCGTGCCATAGAACACGGTGCCCCACGCCCCAAAGGGATTATGGAAGATGATGGTGCCGTCTTCCAAGACGAACTTCATGCCGAACTGGCGGCGACCGCCGTGAAGGGGATTGGCGGAATAGGGCTCTTCGGAGCAGATGACCTTCACGGGACCGGATTTGTCCAGATCAAGACCCCATTGGGCGATGTCCAGATGATGGGCGCCCCAGTCGCCGTTGTAGCCGGTGCCGTAGTTGTCGTCAAAGCGCCAGAACATGGGATAGAAGCCGTTGACGCCGCGGGGGGCGCACTGATCCGAATAGGCGGACCAGGGGGCGGGGCCCAGCCACATGTCCCAATCCACGTCTGGATTCGGGGCGGATTCCGTGGCGATGTCCTGGAACTTGCCGGCGGCGCCGTTCCATTGGCAGAAGAAGCGGTGGGGATGAGAGGGGCCGCCCAAGTTGGCGGGGAAGTTGGCGATGTCCGTGTTGTTCTGCGCGGAGGCGTTGCCGTAGTTGCAGTCCACGTATTTGACCTTCCCGATGTAGCCGTTGCGGACAATCATGCAGGCGGTGCGGAACTCCCTCCACGAACGCTGCATGGCGCCAGTCTGGAAGATCCGCTTGAACTTCTTCTGGGCCTTCATGACCAGCACGGACTCCTCCACGGAATAGGTCAGCGGCTTCTCGCAGTAGACGTCCTTTCCCGCCTTCATGGCCTCGCAGGAAATGTAGGCGTGCCAATGGTCGGGCACGGCGATGCACACGGCGTCGATGTCCTTGGCGCTGAGGATGTCACGAAAATCCGCCACGCTCTTGCATTTGGCCAGACGGGCCTTTTTGTTGGCCGCATAGTAGTCGTTGACGTATTTGGCGCCGGCCTCCCGGCGGATGCGGTCGCAGTCGCATACGGCCTTGACCACCACATGCTCCTGTCTGATGAAATTCGGCACCAAAACCGTGCGGCCCTGAATCCCATAGCCGATGAATGCCATGCGGATGGTTCCTGCTGCGTTCTTGGTCACTGACTTGGATGTCGCCATGTTTGTCCTTTCTGTCTTCGTGCACAGTCTTCAGTGTGATGAATTCGGAGTCCATGATGCCGTTGCGTCCCCTTTCGGCTTTCCATGGCGGAACGGGACAACAACCAACACAGTTCTAATATATTATGGAATCTTTGAAATAAAAGGAAGAAGAAGGAAATTAGGAATTTGTCAACATATTGGATTTGCAGCATCGCGTCCCGCGTCCCACGTCCCACGACGGAATCGTGGATCCGCCTTCGCGGTTTCCCAAAATCGCAAAGAAATCCGCCTTCTTCATTTGACACAAATAAAAAATAGTGTATTTTTATTCGTGTGATGATGTGGAGGTGTGATGGCATGGAAGACACGATGTTGACAAAGCCGATGCTGATGCAGTCGCCGGTGGCGGCGGGATTTCCGTCGCCGGCGGAGCAGTATGCGGAGGCCCCGTTGGATTTGAACCGGTTGCTGGTCAGCCATCCGGCGGCCACGTACTTTGTGCGGGCCGCGGGGGACTCCATGGTTGGCGTGGGCATTTATCCAGGGGACATTCTGGTGGTGGACCGCAGTCTGGACGCGACCCACGGCCGCATCGTCATCGCCTCGCTGAACAGCGAGTTCGTGGTGAAGCGGCTGTGCTTTCGGGGCGGGGGCGCCTGGCTGGAGTCCGCCAATTCCCGCTATGCGCCCATCCCGCTGGACGGCGAGGTGGAATGCCGCTTCTTCGGTGTCGTCACCGCCGTCATCCATCGGTTCATTCAGGTGTAGACAACGATGTACGCGCTGGTAGACTGCAACAATTTCTTCGTGTCCTGCGAACGGATTTTCGCGCCGCAGCTGGAGGGGCGGCCAGTGGCCGTGCTGTCCAACAATGACGGCTGCGTGGTGGCCCGCTCCAACGAGCTGAAGGCGTTGGGAATTCCCATGGGGACGCCGCTGTTTCAGCTGCGGCCGCTGCTGAGCCGCTATCATATCGCCATCTGCTCCAGCAACTACGAACTGTATGCGGACATCTCCCGCCGCGTGATGGCGATTTTGGCGGAGGAGTCCCCTTGCCTGGAGCAGTATTCCATCGACGAGGCGTTTATGCGGCTGAATTTGGAGCGGCGGGAGGGCCTGCCCGCCTTCGGCGGCGAACTGCGGCGGCGCATTCGACAGTGGACGGGCATTCCCGTAAGCGTCGGTTTTGGCCCTTCGAAGACGCTGGCGAAGGCGGCCACCCATATCGCCAAAAAACGGTCGGACGGGGTGTTTCTCATGCCGGAGAAACCGCTGGAGACTCTTGACGGACTGCCGGTGGAGGAGGTGTGGGGCGTCGGCAGTCGGCTGGCGGTCCGTCTGCGGCAGCGGGGGATTGCCACCGCGGGGCAGCTGGCACGGGCGGACGAGGTGAAATTGGCCGCCAAATACAGCGTCTGTCTGGCGCGGACGGTGCTGGAGCTGCGGGGTCAGTCCGTTCTGGAGCTGGAGGATGTGGAGCAGCGGCAGCCCCAGACGTTGGCGTGCACGCGGGCCTTCGGGGCGGTGATTGTGGAGCTGCGGGAATTGCGGGAGGCGGTGGCCACCTATCTGGATCAGGCGGCGGAACGGCTGCGGGCGCAGAACCAGGTGGCGGGCGGTCTGATTGTCTTTCTTCAGGCCGCTGGCGCAAATGGCGGTGGCCCAGAAACTTGGAACAACGCCAGTCGCACCCTGCTGCTGGAGACGCCGACGGCCTCCAACGCGGAATTGCTGAAAATCGTTCTGCCGGAGGTGGATCGGCTGTTTGTGGAGGGGACTCGCTACCGTAAGGCAGGCGTGGTGTTCTTCGCGCTGGAAGATGCGGCGCAGAAGCAGCTTATGCTGTTCGAACCGCCCGTCCGCCCGCGACAGCGGGAGCTGTATTCGGCCATGGACTCCATCAATCGGCAGTATGGCCGACGGGCCCTCTTCAATCTGGCCGAGGGCATCAGCCAAAACTGGCGCATGCGGCGGGAGCATCTCACCCCCTGCTACACCACCCGATGGAAGGACTTGCTGATGGTAAATTAGGAATTTGCCTGAAAACGGCGGTGGTGCCCTTGCCGTGATTCGGCTGGAAAAGCGGGAGAGCATATATATAGTATATAGGTATAGGATAGAGGGAATTTGGCGGCCGCGGCCGCCGCGTCGACTGGCGTTCCATCTGAAAGGAAGACGATGAAATTCGCGATGTGCAATGAGTTCTGCGAGGGCTGGCCCATTGAGGAGAGCCTGAAACTGGCCGCCGAGACCGGCTATGACGGCGTGGAGGTCGCGCCCTTCACGATTGCGGACTCCGTGGAGGAGGTGTCCGCCTCCCGCCGACGGGAGATTCGGCAGACCGCTCAGGCGCTTGGTGTGGAAATCATTGGGCTGCACTGGCTTCTGGTGAAGCCGACAGGACTGTACATCAATGGCGCGGACGCGGCGCAGCGGCGGCGCACGCGGGACTATCTGGCCGCGCTTATCGACTTCTGCGCCGATTTGGGCGGCGACCGCATGGTCATCGGCTCTCCAAAATGCCGCAACGTCCTGCCGGGCATGAGCTATGAACAGGCGTGGGACTACGCCGTGGAATGCTTCGCCTCCCTCATGGAGCAGGCGGCGGCCCGCGGCGTCAATCTGTGCATCGAGCCGCTGGCCCGCTGGGAGACCAATTTCATCACCACGGTGGCGGAGGGCGTGCGGCTGTGCAAGGCCATCGACCATCCCAATTTCAAGGTGCACATCGACGTGAAGGCCATGTGCGACGAGGGCCGACCGCTGGACGAGGTCATTCAGGACGGCAAGGGCCACGTGGGCCATTTCCATGTCAACGACGAAAACCGAAACGGCCCCGGCTGGGGGAATACGGACTACGCTCCCATCGTCCGTGGCGTAAAGGCCATCGGCTACGATGATTACGCCTCCGTGGAGGTCTTCGACTTCTCCCACGGCGCACGGAAGATCGCGGAGACGAGTCTGGCGTTTCTGAAAAAGACCTTCACTCCCGCGCGGCCATGACGCCACTGCGGCCCCCGTCAAGCGAAAACCTGCCTAATATAGTCATAACTACTTTAGTATAAGTAATTTACATTGATAAGTCTTGCTGCATCCAGCCTTGTCTCCTGCATGGGATTGCCATTGGCGGAGGCCGTCCAAAGCGGCGGCGCTCCGTCTGTGGTCCACGACCTTGCCGCCGTCATGCTGGTGGCGGGGCTGGTGACGTTGCTTTTCCATTACGCGGGGTGGCCGAAGGTCATCGGCTATATTCTGGCGGGAGTGCTGATGGGGGCCTTCCAGCCGCTGCGCCATTTCATGATTCATGACGAGGCCAGCGTCAACGCCTTGGCGAATCTAGGCGTCATCTTTCTGATGTTCACGTTGGGCATGGAGCTGAACGTGAGGGAGCTGAAAACCCTTGGGGGCACGGTCTTTCCGACGGCGGTGTGGGACCTCTGCCTGATGGTGGTGTTGGGCTTCATCGCGGGGCGCATGGTGTTCGGATGGGAGGTCATTCCCTGTCTCGTGCTTGGCGCCATGCTCTGCGATTCCTCTACTACCTTGCTGGCCAAGAGTTTAGAGGAGATGGGCTGCGCCAAGGAGCGCTTTGCGTCGGTGATTTTCGGCACCACCATCTGCGAGGACGTGCTGACCATCGGCGTCATGGCGGTCGTCAACGGGCTGCTGATGACCGGCAAGGTCCAGAAGGGCGATTTGGCCGCACAGATGGGGCAGCTGGTGCTCTTCCTGACGGGCGTGCTGATTTTCGGGTTGGTTTTGCTGCCCCGCTTCCTGAATCGGCTCATGCGGGAGACGGACAACGAGCTGCTGCTTTTGGTGATTTTGGGCATCTGCTTCGGCATTTCCTTCGTGGCCGAGAAGATGAGCTTCAGTTTGGCGTTGGGGGCGTTTTTGGTGGGGGCCGTCGTGGCCGCCTCCAAAGTCCGTCGTCGCGTCTACGACCATGCCTTTGCGCTGCGTGGCATGTTCAGCGCCGTGTTCTTCGTCACCATCGGGCTGATGGTGGAGCCGGCCCAGCTTCTTGCGAATGGATGGCAGATTTTGGCGCTGAGCCTGCTGGTCATCGTGGGCAAGACGCTGAATTGCCTGGCGGGCGCCGTCGCCACGGGCCAGAGCTTCCGCGAGGCGCTGCAGATTGGCGTGGGGCTGGCTCAGCTTGGAGATTTTGCCTATCTTGTTGCCCTGATGGCCATTAGCCGAACCGGCGGCATGCAGCCGTATCCGCAGCTGTATCAAATCGCCGTGGGCGTCTCCATCCTGACGACGCTGGTCAACCCCTTCCTGCTGCGCCATTCCGTCGGTTTTGGGAAGTGGCTGGAGGAGAAGGCGATGCCACAATGGCTGAACCGCATGCTGCAGGAATATGCCCAATGGGTGCGGCGAACGGGACGGCAGATTGGGCGGCTGGAGGACAAGCGGGAACTGCTGGCCCGATTTGGCTTCTTCATGTTGGATTTGGTGCTCATCGCCGTCATCTTCTCCATCGGCACCTATGTCGTCGGCCAAAATCTTCTTGACCGATATGCTTGGGCCGCAAGGATTTCCGACTGGATCAGCTATCTGGTCTGGCTGGCGCTCTGCATCATGACACTGCCGTTGGCCGTCAGCGCCATCCTGCGCGGCCATGGCATGGGGCGGATGATCGCGGACGCCTCGGTGCCGGCGGAACTGGCGCGGCGGCGTTGGGCGGTGCTGCTGAAGGCCATGACCAAGGCCGTGGTCCGCGGAGTCTGCGGCATCATCGTCGTGGTGGAGTTCATCGGCCTCAGCCTGGCCCTCATGGCCAGCGGCAACGAGCTGAAGGCGTGGCGACAGGCAAACGACGGCGGCGAGCTGCTTCGGGCCCTCGTCCACGCCGCCCCCATTCCCGTGACGCTGGTGGCGGTTGTCATCGTGGGCTGCATCCTCTTCTGGAAGCGCATGAAACGCGCCGCGTTGGAGGGGCAGCAGAATTTTCTGAGCGCCATGAAAAGCCTGGAACGGGGAGCGGACGAAGAGATGGACGAGATGGGGCAGGGGGAAGCTGCCGTTTACGTGCCTGAAGGGGCCGCCGTCTGCGGGCAGACCATCGCGCGGCTGCAGTTGCGCCGACGTACGGGCGCCTCGGTGGTCCGCATTCTGCGAAAGGATGGTATAACTCTCTCCAATCCAGGACCTTCTGACACGTTAGAGGCCGGTGACCGCCTTTTCCTCTCCGGCACGGCGGAACAGCAGAATGCCTTGCGGGAGTTATTGGGGCAGAACGACTTGCCCCCTGTGACCGAGACCCTGACCACCTTGCTGACCCTGCAGACGCGGAAAATCATCCTGCACGCCGCCTCCATGGCCTGCAACCAACGGCTGGCCGACTCCCGAATCCGAAACCGGACGGGGGCCACAGTCGTCCGCATCGACCGTAAAGGCTCCGCTCTCCACGGCGTTCCCGGCCCGGACACGGTTCTGCTCTCCGGAGACGAGATTCTGGTCATGGGCACGCAGGAACAGCTGGACGCCGCCGACATCCTGCTGGGCAACAGGATGTCGCCTCATGGAGAAATCCGTTCGGAGTGACTGCGAACCGCCGCCGCCATCGCATGATGACCAGAAGAGGCAGAGCGACAGGGGGAAGAGACATCTGAAAAAATGGCTGGAACGATGTAACAATGGGCGAATGGCGGAGAATATAGGATAAAAGGAAATCAAATTGTTGTCATCAATTTGAAATATGGGAAAAGATGTTATAATATTGTTTAGGAAATAAATGTGGTGTGACCCGAGGGCGTTTTGGCGTTTCAAGGGCATCGGCACGGTGAAATGACAGAAACCTATATTCAGCACAGAGGCATACTTCATGGCGACAATTGAAGATTACAGGAATTTGATGGCTCAAGTTCGCAAACAGACGGGACTGGATGCTCTGACGCCAGATGAGACGGGGTTGGTGAGCGTTCGGGTCGATGAGTCGTATAGCCTTCATCTCCAGTATATTGAGAATTCCGACAAGATTCTGTGCTTTGTGGAGGTCGCCACTTTGCCGCCAAACGCCGGCGTGGAGGTTTACCGCGAACTGCTTGTTGGCGGGCTCTTCGGCAAGGAGACTGGCGGCGGCTATTTTGCATTGGAGGACACCAGCAATGTAGTCGTCTACCATTATCTGTTTGACGCGGACAAGGCGGCCGCCAATCCGGAGGATTTCGTGTCCATTCTGGAGAAAATACTCTCGCTGGTGGATGTATGGGCGTCTCGGATTCGCGGCGATGCCACGGCTGACGAGGCGCAGGAGGAGAAAGAGGCTTCGTCGGGTTCGGAGGCGGAGTCCATCACCATCCCGAATTTTGAAACCGAAGTGTTTTTCCGCCCATAGAATTATAGGGGGCGTTTATGACGCTAACCGTATCAGATTTCTCTCGTCTGGCCGATGCCTCTTGGTTTAGCCGCCGTGACATCATCGTTGACACGCAGACGAACGGAGTGCAGACCGCGCGGCTTGGCCATCTCATTCGCTCCAGCGGAAAGGACGCAAACGTCAGCACCATGGAGGCCTTCCGTGAGGCCATGAAGGACAAGTATGGACTCTTTGGCCTGCATGCCTTTGACACGGTTCTCGGCACGCGTGCGCAATTGAACAAGCCCCTGCGGGCCTGCGATGTCAAGGCGACGATCTCCAAACTGGACTATCTGAAGGGAAGGCGTTTCGAGAATGAGCTGATGCGGCAGATGGACACGAATCCCGCCTATCTCGAATTAGATAAATCCGTGCGGGACAAGGTGTTCCAAATTGTCAAGAAGGAGAGCAGCGGTCATCGGAAGGAGCTTAAGAAATGTGAAGACCACACGGCGGTCTTCCAGCTGGCGGACAAAGTCATCCGGACGGCCATCGCCAAGGCCAAAAAGGAGATGCCTGCCGCTGAAGACCATGACCTTGGCCCTCGGAAGCATGTGGAGAAGCGCTTCCACGAGCACACGCCATTGGGACTGCGGCGGCTCCATTCCAAAGCCACCTTCAAGGGGACGACCACGTCCGTGGAGGACCGTGTGAAGAGCGGCGCGCTTGGCGCGGGCATGCGCGTCAATTTCGGCCGCTCCAATCCCGCCCTTTTCGAGAAGCTGAAGACCAACGGCGTGGAGCCCGGTTTCCTCTACCAGAATGACTGGTCGCAGGAGGACACGCGGGGCATGCTGGCGGACACATGGTCCCAAGAGACACAGACTGAACTGACGCAGATTTTCCAGAACAGCAGAACCCTTCGGCATGAAGCCCATGGAAAGACCCATCTCGAACGGGGACTCATCGCGGGGCGCTGCCATCACGCCGGCATGGCTTTCGCCTCCGAATTCGTTCTCATGCAGGAAATGGACAAGCTTCGGCAGAATGGTAACTATTCCTCTCCGCTGATTGACGCCATCAAGGCGTCCATTCCAGAGGCGAAATTCGACACCTTCTTCAAAGCAGACGGCACCGAGCCCTCGCCTGAGCAGAAGGCCGCCTTGTCCAAGGTGAAGCGGGACTGCTTTGTCCAGATCCGCGACGCCGTGATGACCTATGGAAAGAGCGGCGGCCCCCATGCGGACCTTCCCATCTTCAAGCATTTCACATCCCGGAACATTCTGAAGCTGGACTACAATGAAGGGGACATGGTTCGCGCCGCATGGCAGAAGGGCGGCTCCGGACTGGTGCGTCTACCGGAACGGACCAGTATCAAGGGCGGTGCCTTCAAAGGCTTCTTCTACCGCAATTTCCGTCTGTCCACGGCGGACAAGGCATCCGCCGGCGCCGTCTCCGAGGCCCTCGCCAACGACTTGACGCGGCTGATGGGCGTGCCCGCCCAGGAGCTGTATCTGGTCCGTGGCGAATATTCGGACGGTCGCCCCAAATTCATGCTGGAGGCGAAGTTCGCCGAGGGATACAAGGATCTGGAAAAAGGCTATATTTCTGATGGACATATAGTTACACCAGAAGGTGAACAGCAGGTCGAGTCTTTGGGCAAGTACAAGGCCCTCTTTTTGGCCCTTGCCGACCGCGATGCCGTGGGCTCCCATGGACAGAACAAGGGAATCGTGGGCGGCCGCTTCTTCGCCATCGATCCAGGCCATTCTCTGGAGGGCAACGGAAAGGATCTGGAAATCCACGACGATTTGTCCTTCGTGGACAAAGGAGCGGGCCCCTTCGAAAAGCGCTTCTGCAATTTCTCCGTCTTCGACGATGACACCCGCTTCGCCAAGCTGCAGGGCGTCCTCAAATTGCGGGAACTGGCCAAGGGCGACGCGATTGGCAAGCTCTTCGGTCAGTACCGCGATGCCTTCAATCCCGATAATGTGGACAAAAAGGAAGAGAAGGCCTTGCGCCTGAGCATTCTGGATAACATCCAAAGCATGGAGGATGAATTCCGTGCTCAGATTGACAAGATCATCACCGTCTGCCAGCCTCAGCTGGATCTCTACGATGCCATGGAAGGGGTGAATCCCGACTGGAAGGAGCCGGCCATCGAGACCATCGCGAATCTGGAGAAGCTTTCCTCCCCAACCCAATGGACGAGCCCCGATGGTTCTGTTCGGCTGAAGCATTTGTCCATTCCCGAAGGGCAGCGCACCCCCTGGAGCGGCAAGTGGGATGCCGCCGGCCATCAGCTGGTCTACACATCCGCCAAGCCTCTGAGCGCGGAGGCCATGGCCCGCGTGCAGACCTTCGCCCAACGGGTTGATTTGAACTGCGCCGTCAATCCTCAGGGCAATGCGGTCATCTTCGTGCCGCAGGACAAGGCGGAGGCCTTCTTCGAGGCCATGTCGGAGGATAATGTGAGCCATGAGACCCATCCCTTTGAGGCGGCTGATCGGGATCTGGAACAAATCATCGTGGACGTGACTAACTGATAGAAAAGTCATAACTATCTGAAAATGAATATGTTACGAATATTTCCATGGTTTGCGCCACAATCTCGATTCAGAAGGTCGTTGTGACGCAAAAGTTGCATTTATTGCAACTTTTGGATGCTTGAGAGACCTTGTGGCGGCCATTTCGGCAATGGATGGAAATTCGCCGCCAAAGGCCTTCGTACACCCCTTTTTTCAGGGGGTGATGGCCGCTAGGGCCCCGTAATTCGCCTCTGTGGCATCGGACATGTCTGCTGGTATATTAATACCTAAAATGACAAAGGGCCCTTCTAGGCCCCTTTTACGCGATTCCACGATTTTCTCGCTTGAGGGCAAATAGGCTTTTTGAGCCCCTTTAGCATTGCAAAAATTGCAATGTTGTGGGCGGCTGGCATCAAAAAACATCAAGAGCAGCGAAGGCCGCTAGAACATCCCGAGCTTCCCGTGCTATATTATAGAATCCTTCTTTATTATAGAACCATCTTTTACATCTGATAGGAGATATTCATGAAGATCACGCATTTTCTCTTTGGGGCCATGGCAGGGTGCCTCCTGTCCTGCGCCACATCCGCCGCGGAGCCATGGAACCTTCGCTGCAGCTTTGACAATCGCGTCACCTTTCTCCACGGCGAAAGGGAAATCGGCTCCATCACGCCAATCTTCTTCCTTAAACAATGGCGCGGCGGCCACATCGTGACATGGGACTACGACATCAACCGCAAAGACTTAGGGGAAAGTACCGGCGTTTTGAACAATGTCCATTTCGGCGCCACCTTGACGGCGGAGGAGGCGGGAACAAACCGCGCACGTCTACGCTACATCCTCAAACCCAAAGAGGCGGCGGAGCTGAACACATTGGCCATCACGCTGAACATTGACAACCGCTTCCTGGCCGGCGGCAGCTTCCAGATCGGCGATGGAGCGGAACAGCCGTTTCCCGTGGAGAAGCCGGCGGACGCGGCCATTTTCGCCGGCGTCGTTTCCGATTTGACCTTGCGCACGCCCGAAGGGACGCTCGCCATCCATATGATGCGGCCGCTGCGGCTGCTGATTCAGGACAACCGAACCTGGAACAGCGACAGCGTTTCCTTCCGCATCGGCTTCAACACCGGCAATGCGGAAAAGTGGGAGGCAGGGCAGATTGAGGACATTTGGCTGGAATTCTCCTCGCTGGACGGCCTGACGCTGGAGAAGCCGTCCATCTACAAGCTAGAGCAGGGGGAGGATTGGATTCCGCTGGACGCGCCGCAGGACATCGTCCCTGGCTCCGCGTTGGATTTCTCCCCCATGGGATTCTGTGACGCGCCGGCGGGCAAACATGGCCGCGTGCTGGCGAAGAACGGTCATTTCGAGTTCGAGAAGCTACCGGGGAAGTCACAGCGTTTCTATGGAATCAATTTGGTTGGCGGCGGCCAGATCATCTCCCATGAGGAAAGCGAGGCCCTGGCTGAACGGCTGTGGCGGCTGGGCTACAACACCGTCCGCTTCCATCACCACGACGGCCCGCTTTCCGACCGCTCAAAGGACGGCGTGACCGACCTGAACACCGACACCATGGACAAGGTCGATTATCTGTTCGCCGCGCTGAAGAAACGTGGAATCTACTGCACCACAGACCTTTATGTCTCGCGGCGAATCCGCAACAAGGCCATCTGGCCGGATCAGGAGGGGGAATTGGACATGCACGTGTACAAGAACCTGCTTCCCTTCAACGAAAAGGTGTGGGAGAATTGGAAAGAGTTCAGCCGCAACTTCTTGCTGCATGTCAACCCCTACACGGGCATGAATTACGCGGAGGATCCGGCCATGGCCTGGATCTGCATGATCAACGAAGCCACATTCGATTTCTGGCGGGTTGACCAGATGGACGCCCTGTCCCGCGAAGCATGGCGAAAGGGCTGGAACGAATGGCTGCTCAAGAAATATGGCGGCTGGCAGGAGCGGAACCGGGCCCACGGCGTCGAGCGGCCCGAAGTCATCGACCCGCTGCCGAAAAGCTATGACATGACAGAGGCGGAACGGACGGATTTCGGCATGTTCATTCTGGAGACGGAACGACGGCTCTATGCGGACATGAAGGCCTTCGTGCAGGGGGAATTGGGCTGCAAGGCGCTGCTCACCAGCATGAATTACTGCGGATTGGAGTATTTCAGCTCCTTGGCGCGGGAAGATTTCGACTATGTGGACAACCATTTCTACATCGACCATCCGAGGTTTCCCGTCAAGAACTGGCAGCTGCCGTCCAGCTGTCCGAATCGGAGCGTGGTTCGAGACGGCAAACTGGGCGGTAGTCATGAGGCGGTCAGCCGCATTTTCGGCAAACCCTTCGCCATCACGGAGTTCAACTATTCGGCGCCGGGCCAGTACCGCGGAATTGGCGGCATTCTGACGGGGTGCGTGGGGGCCTTGCAGGACTGGAGCGGCGTGTGGCGCTTCGCCTATTCCCACTCCAACCACTGTCTTTTCAAGCAGGCGCCGCTGGACTATTTCGACATGTCGCGGGATCCCTTGAGCCAGGCGGCGGAGCGGGCTTCCCTCTGTCTGTTCCTGCGGGAGGACATGGCGAGCCTGAAGGACAGCATCGCCATGACGGTGAACCGCTCCTGTGACGGCAGTGGATTCAGACGGAATCCGGTTGGCAAACTGGAAGCCATGGCGTTGCAGGCCCAGATCGGCATCGCCTTTGAGGACACGGCGGCGGAACGCTCCTTGAGCGTAGCGATGACCGACGACGCGCCGCACGGCCAGAAGCACTTCGGCACGGACAAGGACGTTCAGGGACTGGACAGCCTGACGAATTCCACGGCGGAACCCGCTTCCCTCCAGACGCCTGACGGGCAGCTGAAGCTGCTGCCTGCCCAGGACACCATGATTCTCAATACGCCGCGGACGGCGGGCGGTTATGCGCCGGCGGGGGAGCATATTCATACGGATGTACTTGATATAGAGATACTTACGACAAATGCAACCGTGTGGGCATCCAGTCTGGACAATCTGCCGTTGAAGGAAAGCCGCCATATGCTGCTGACCCATTTGACGGATTTGCAGAACAGCGAGATGATCTACGCGGAGCGTCAGCGCCGTCTGCTGCTGCGGTGGGGCAAGCTGCCCTATCTGGTCCGCAACGGCCAGGCCCGTCTGCGGCTGAAGGTGCCAAACAGCCAGAAGGTGACGGTTTGGGCGCTGAAGACCAGCGGCGAGCGGATGGAAACCCTACCGGTTACGGAAACGGACGGTGACGTGGAGATTCTGCTCGATGTCAAAGGGGAGAACGGGGCGCGGATGCTCTATGAAGTCCAATTGGAGGCACGCTGATGCGATGTGACGCCTGCGCCCATCATTGCCTTCTGGAGGAAGGGCATTTCGGCATCTGCGGCCAACGCCGTGTCTTTCAGGGCAAGCTGGAGTTCCCCTACGGGAAGATTTCCTCTTTGGCGTTGGATCCCATGGAGAAGAAGCCCTTCTTCCATGCGCTTCCGGGCCAGAAGGTGCTCAGTTTTGGCACGGTGGGCTGCAATCTGCACTGCCCTTTCTGCCAAAATTGGGAGATTTCCCAATACGGAAAGGATCCGAAGGCCCACGCTGAGCTGATTCCAAATGTGACGCCGGAGGCGTTGATTCGAGTGGCGGCGGAAAGTCAGGCCGTGGCCATGGCCTCCACCTACAACGAGCCGCTGGTGGCGTTGGAATGGACGCGGGATGTGCTCCATGAGGCGGGCCATGCGGGGCTCTTCCCCTGCATCGTGACCAATGGCCATGCCTCCGCCGAGGCGGTTGAAAAGCTGATTCCCTATGTGAAGGCGGCCAATATCGACCTAAAGTGTTTTCGCGAAGAGGGTTACCGCTGGTTGGGTGGACATCTGGAGCCTGTGTTGGAGACCATTCGCGCCATGGCGGCCGCCGGTGTCTGGCTGGAATTGACCACTCTCGTGGTGCCCGGCTTCAACGACTCCGATGAGGAGCTGCGCCAAATCGCGGAGTTCATCGCGGGCCTCTCGGTGGACATTCCATGGCATGTCTCCGCCTACTACCATGCCTACAAGATGCCGCCCATGCCGTCGCGGACGGATCCGGAGCGGCTGGCCGCCGCCGTCCTCATCGGCGAGGAGACGGGCCTGCATTTCGTCTACACAGGCAATCTGACGGGCGCCCTTTGCCGCGAACACACGGACTGCCCCAACTGCGGAACGCGGCTGGTTTCACGCCATGGCTTCGCCGTCGCGGAAAATCGTCTGGAGAAGGGCATCTGCCCCCAATGCGGCACGGCGGTCGCGGGAAGGTGGAACCACTAGAAGTCGTTGATAATTAGGAATTAGAAATTAGAAATTAGGAATTAGAAATTTTACTAGAGCATCTAGAGCTAGCTAGCTCGAATTGTGCAGCATTCAGCAAATGACGCCATTTCATGATTTTAAGAGTTTTTTGAAATATCAAGCCCCATTAAATCGAAAATCGCAGAAAAGGTGAAAAATGGTAATTCCTTCTGCGGGACGCAAAAAGTGAAAAGTGGCAGGCGTGGCAATTAGAAATTAGGAATTTTTCTAGAGCTTCTAGAACTAGCTAACATTGCTGTTCGCGCAACAACCCCAGAAGCTTATCCACAGCTATGGGGACTCCGCACAATTTGTCTGTTCAGTCATTGTCATTTCTCCTTTTGATGCTAGATTAGAGCCCTTGAACAATTAGGAATTAGGAATTTTACTAGAGCTTCTAGAGCTAGCTTGAAGAGACATGGCAACCACAGAAACAAAATGAATTCAATGCAAGCAGAAACATGTCAGCAGGGAATGTCATCGGCGGCTGCGGCGGCCGACCGTTGGCGGCGTGCGCTTGCATGGCGGATGTGGGCCATACGGATGCTGAACGGACTTCCCGTATGCCTTGGCGTGGCTGGCGGCATGTTACTTGTTCTGCGCCAATGCGTTAGCGCATGGTCATGGCTGTTTTCATTGGCGGTGTTCGCCGTCGGTTTTGGCGGCCTAGCCGTCGTGGCATGGTGGCAGGGCAGGGGAGGTGTCCAATCCGTCCCGCAGCTGCTTTCACGAATGGATTATCTTGGAGGGAACGGCGGTCTTCTGGCCGCTTCATTGGAATGCCCCATCGGCAAGTGGGCGGAGCGCATTCACGTTCCGAATCGATTGCCGTTGCCGTCATTGCCATGGTCGACCATCGGCTGGCGGCTGACGGCGGGCCTGGCCTTCGCGATCATCGCCATGGCGGTGCCGGTCTATCGAAGAGCGGTGTCCGCGCCCACTCCGGTCATGGACATTTCAGCGGAGACGGCGGCGCTGCAGGAGAAGCTTCAGGCCCTTGAGGAGCATCAGGCCCTGCCGGAGAATTTGGCAGAGGAGCTGCGCAAGGAGCTGGACAAACTGCAGAACGACAATGACGGACGGCAGGCGGCCCAGACGTTGGAACAGCTGGAGCAGTTGAACGGCGAACTGGAGCAGGCCGTCACGGAAATGGAGAGACGGCAGGCGAAGGCGGCGGAAACGTCGGAGATGCTGGCGGAGTTGGCCGAATTGCTGCAGGCCCATGACGGCGATGCGATGCAGGCCGCGGCGTTGAATCGGCAGTTTCAGGAGCTGATGCAGTCCATGGCCGCCGAAAATCCTTCGCTGCAGGACCTGATGAAGACATGTTGCGAAAATGGTCAAATGCCTTCTGGAAAGGAACTTGCAGAGGCGTTGCGGCGCCTGGGAAAGCCCGGCGACTCCCAAAGCGGACAACGTGACAACAGCCAGCAGAGTCTGCGGCAATGGCTGCAGGAAAACGCTCCCGAAAGCTGCAGTGGGCTTTGCGAGATGGCGGAGGCTGCGGCCAAAGAGGGAGAGGAGGGGGAGCCTGACGCGGAGGCCGTCGGCGTCTCCCGTGGTCGCGGCGATGCTCCGCTGGACTACACGGGCCTGACGGCGGACGCGAACGGCCCACGGCAGGATGTGGGCGTCGAGGTGGACATCGATCCGGAGCAAAGCCGCCTGCAGGGGCAGTTTGCGGTCGCTCCGCAGGCGGAGGAGACGGCGGCGGCCCCCCAGGCGGGAACGCTGTCCGTTGGAACCGGCGGTCTGAAACATCATGAACGCATCATCCGGCCGGAGCATCAGGCCATTGTGCGCAAGTATTTCAATCCCTAGACGATAAAGGACATCATATGGAAGAACCGCTGTTGACCCCAGAGGAGATGGCTCCGCTGCAAGAGCTTCTGAATAAGATACTTAGCGAGACGGGACGCATGCTGTTGGGGCAGGAGGCGCTCCACCGCATGCTTCTGGTGGGCATCCTGTCCAGGGGGCATGTGCTTCTGGAGGGCCTGCCCGGAGTCGGCAAGACCGCCTTGGTCAAGGTGTTAGGGCATCTGCTCTCATTGGATTTCAAGCGGATTCAGTTCACGCCGGATTTGCTTCCAGGGGACATTCTCGGGGGCAACATCCTGCAGACCACCGCCACCGGCGAGAAGCGGATGGAGTTCCAGCCAGGCGCGATTTTCGCCAACATCGTCTTGGCGGACGAAATCAACCGCGCCTCTCCGAAGACCCAATCCGCCATGTTGGAGGCCATGCAGGAGCGGTCCGTCACGCTGCAGGGGGAGACCCATCGGCTGCCGGAGCCCTTCTTTGTTCTGGCGTCCCAAAATCCCATTGAGCAGGAGGGGACCTATCCAATTCCCGAGGCCCAGCTGGACCGTTTCCTCCTCAAGTTGCAGGTGAAGGGCGTGGACGCCAAGACCTTGGCCCGCATCGTGTCCGAACGCCGTCGCGGAGAGACGCCGCCGCCTGCGCTCCAGCTGTCCCGTCAGGAGCTGGAGCGGCTGTTTCAGGCCATGGAACGGATGTTTCTGAGCCAGGCGGTCGCCGGCTACATCGGCCGGCTGGTGGAGGCCGCCCATCCGGACAGCAGCTCCGTGGCGCTTGTGCGGCAATATGTCCATTACGGCCCGTCGCCCCGTGGCGCCATCGCGCTGGCGGAGGCGGCCAGAGGCGAGGCCCTCATTCAAGGGCGGCCCACCGTCGGCTTTGAGGACGTGGCCGCCGTGGCGGAGGCCGTGCTGAACCATCGCCTGATTCTGAACTATCAGGCGCGGCTGGACGGCGTGTCTCCCGAACAAATCGTCCAAGCCCTTCTGGCGGAGGTGGAACGGTAGAATGGCATCCCCTTTAGTGCAAGGGATTGCGCAAGGTCAATGGAGTGTTCAGAGGAAGAATGGAAAATGAGACGAAATCGGATGAAAAGTTGTAATCTATTGATATTCAGCATATTATGCATTTGCTCCGCCGCCTTCGCCTTGCTGCCCGGCACCAAGTCCACCTCTGCGCCCAATGGACCGAAGGAAGAAGAACGGACGGTTCTGATTACCGCGAAAAAAGGCAATGGAGTGGAAGTTGCTCAGCTGCAGAATCTTAACTATGGCCGCCACCTCATGCGGTATCGTTTTGAGTGCGTGAACACCCGGCCGACCGACGCCGTGGTGGGGGCGACGTGGTTCAATCGCTCAAATTCGAGTCGGCTGTCAAGGCGGATTCTCGTCCCCGCCGGAACCGTGCGGATTCTTGACCTGAGCAGCTACATGAATGATTCCATCGACGGTTATGGCCATGGAGTGGTGCTGCAGATTGACGGCAAAAGCTATTTGGAGGAGTCCACGACGATTTCAGATGGCTTCAATGGTAACTACTCCAACACTTTATGTTATATGTTCGAGTTCAAGGAGTGCGATGAGCTGTATTTTGCATGGGACGAAACCTTCCATGACAGATATGATTCTCGTCATTCCTTCGAAATGTCCATGAAGGAATTTCCCTTGGGAACCCGTTTCATTGATTACGAGGGGGCCCGTATCATCATGATTGGAAAGGATGCCGTGCTGCCGGAGGAGGTGCGGCAGGCGTTGGAGCTGTGGGTCTGGAGCGGCGGAATCCTGATGCGCCTTTTTGCCCATGACGACGATTGGCCCTATCCGGAGCCAGAGGGCATGCACAAGGAGCCTTTTGGCAGCGGCATGTACTGCTGGTGCCAGCCCATGGATTCGGCATTCTATGACATGGTGAAGGCGAAAATGGAGGAAGAGGAGAAGACCGAAGAACGGAGAAGGCAATACTACGGAAGAGAAGAGGGGAAACTCCGCGAGGTCCTAACGGCGGAGACGCCATCGGCGAAGCGGTTCATGGCCTGGAAGAATTTGGTGGAGGATGATTTACAGGCAGAAGATTCGGAGTTTCCCCTGGACTGCAATTTTGTCACCCCTGAAAAACTGCTGCCGTATTGTCCCTTGGATGTTCCGCTGATATGGATTTGGCTGGTGCTGCTGGCCTTCGCGGTTCTGGTGGGACCCGTGAATTATCTTTTTCTGCGGAGACGGCACAAGGAGGTTCTTTTGCTGGTCACCATTCCGGGGCTGTCCCTGCTTTTCTGCCTGCTGGTCATCGGATTCATCAGCATCCATGACGGCTGGAGCTCACGGGGAGTCATGTTCGGCATTTCGTATCTGGATCAGAAACGGCAGTTGTGCCGAACCTGCGCCTTGGTGGACATGTATACGCCCCAGCGGTTCCGCCATCCCTTTGAATTCGAGGAGGAGGAAGCCGTGGACTTCTATGACCCCCGATATACGAGCGGAGCCATTCGTCAAGGGCCGCTTCTCACGGCGGACGACAGGCGAAACTTCAGCTACAGCCCCAAGCTGGCAATGCCGCGGACTCCCATGCTATACAAGGTGAAACGGGCCGAGAGACGGATGGAGTGTCTGCGACTCTCGCGGGACGGCGAGGGGATTCAGGCGCTCAATGCCCTTGGGGAAACTGTTGAACGGCTGTGGGTTGTGACTCCGGATGGCCAGATCTTCGCTTCCAGCGGCCCCATTGGAGCCGGTGAGCGGTCGCATCTGGAAAAACGCGAAGAGTATGCTCCCATTTCTCCCGTTTCCCAAAACGCCTTCAGTGGAATCTCCTTGAGAGTCCTGCGTGAGACGCTGTTCCCCTATGACGCGGACGCCATGGACAAGTGGGAGAAGCGGATACTTCCAGTATGCCTTGTGAAAGGGACTTACATCGCCTTGCTGAAACGCCCCGTCTTCTATGAGCCGGGTCAGAAGCCGGACATCAGTTACAGCATGCATCTGGTCTTCGGCCGCTACAACCCAGAGGACATTCAGAGGGAGGAACCGTGACATGAAAGTGGAAGTCAAGCATTTGAGCCGGATTTTTCCGAAGCAGGTGGTGGCGGTGTCCGATGTCTCCTTCAGTTTCGAGTCCGGCAAGATTTACGGATTCATCGGCCCCAACGGCGCCGGCAAGACGACGACCATCAAAATCATGGCCTCGTTGGATATGCCGACGGAGGGGGACGTGCTCTTCGACGGCATCTCCGTCGTCCAGGACCCCGAAAAGGTCCGCCGCCTTTTGGGCTACATGCCAGACAGCCTGCCTGAATACAAGGACATCCAGATTTGGGAGTATCTGGATTTCTTCGCGCGGTGCTTCGGCCTGGAGGGGGAGGAGCGCCGTCAGACATTGGCGGACATCGAGGCGTTCACCAATCTGAACGGCATCCGTGAGAAGTTTTTGGCGGACTTGTCAAAGGGCATGAAACAGCGAGTCAGCTTGGCGCGAGCGCTGGTCCACAACCCTCAGGTTCTAGTTTTGGACGAGCCGGCGGCGGGACTGGATCCACGGGCCCGTCTCGAACTGCGTAACCTGTTGAAGATCTTGGCCGAGCAGGGGAAGGCCATTCTGCTCAGCAGCCACATCCTTTCGGAGTTGGAGGACATCTGCGACGGCGCCATCATCATCGAGAAGGGCCATTTGCTGTACGCCGGCAGTCTGGCCGACCTGGAGCGTGGGGGCGTCCCGTCGTCCGTCGCCGCCCTTCCCGTGGAACAGCCGACGGGGATTCCTGCCGCGACGGAGGCCGCGCAGACGCCGCTGCCGTCAGGGGCGACGACGGCCGCAGGAACGGCGATCGGCGGTCCTCCGCCGTTGCCCCGCAAGGGGTTGACGCTGATCGTCCATTGTCTTCGTGATGCGGAGGCCATTCGGACCTGTCTGCTGGAGCAACCCGCCGTGCGGGAGGTCCGGCTCTTCGGAGACAAGGAACTGCAAGTGGACATCGAAGGGACGGAAGAGAACATTCCCGCGGTGATGGCGGCGGTCTTCGCCTCTGGCCATCCCGTCGTGGGCTTCCAGCAGAAGCTGCTGAATCTGGAGCAGGCGTTCATGCAGATGACAAAGGGGACGGTGCAATGAGAATCTCGCGGAAGAAGGAATGGAACGACTATCTTAACCCTGTGCTGGTCAAGGAGATGCGTCAGTATTTCCATAACCGGCTGATTTTGGGCACGGGACTCTTCGCGTTGCTGTATCCGCTTCTGGTCTTCGCCAGTCTGCCCTTTTTCAGAGACAAAGAGGCGCAGTTGCCGCCGGAGACAGGCGCAACCGTGTTCGTCTTCCTGTGCATTGGTCTGGCCCTTACCTTGCTAAGTTCCTGCTGCGGTGAGCAGTATAGGCGTTTTCAGAAGGAGCGGAGTGCCATGGAATTGGATTTCAGCAGCATTACGACGCTGTCGCCAGCCCGCATCATTCTTGGCAAATACTGCAGTGTTCTGGTGCTGAGCCTGCTGGTTATCTCGCTGTTCTTCCCGTTCATGACCTTCGCGTATTTTCTTCGGGGCATTGAGCTGAACATCATCCTGATCACGCTGCAGACCATATTCACCACCACCATCGTCCTTTCATCCATCCTGCTGCTATTGGGGAGTTCCCGAAAGAAATGGACGATTTTTGGCATTATTCCGTTTCTATTGGTCATTTTATCCTATTTTGTGTTTGGCTTCATCTCCATGCTTATAGACCGTGCTTACGGCGTCAGTTCAACTGGAATGGATGATGGAGATGTTCTACGGTGTATGAATTGGGTCGTGGCTCCCGTTATGTATCTGGTGTTTTATGTGCTTACGGTATCGTGGATTAGCCATGAACATGCCAATCGGATGAAGGCCCCGAGGCTGCTGGGGCTGGCCATGATGGCGCTATCCATCATCGGCTTCGGATTTGTGATGGCCTACAAGGGGAATCTGGAGAAGATGGTGGTGCCGCTGTCCCTTAGTCTCATCTATAGCCTTGGTTTCTATATGCTTATCCTCGCGCTGATTACATCCATGGAACGGCTGAAGTCCGGCCAGCGGGTTTGGCGGGACGCCCCCAAAGGCGTTCTGAAGCGGATGGGGTATTTCGTGGTCTCCTCTGGAGCCTATGGCGGCGTGGTCTTCCTGTGGCTCTACCTGCTCGTCCTGTGGATCCTCCAGTTCATCGCCCATACAGGCTCCATGGATGTCGATTTGGCCGAAACCTTCACCTCAATGGCGCAACTGCTCGCCTACGTGATCTTCTATCTGGAGATGACCTTGTTCCTAAGAACCTTGCTGCCAAACATTAGGCCATATCTCTGCACCATTCTTGTCTGCCTGGTCTTCAGCTGTCTGCCGTTCATTCTCCAAGTCCTTCTTGCTGAAATTCAAGGCAAGGCGGTGGATTTTCTTGTCTATCCCGCCCTCTGCGCCACCTCCATCGGATGCTTCTTCAATGATCTGTTGGCCACCTATACGGAATGCTCCTATACCTTCGCGCTGATCGGTTTCGTCTTCATCGCCGGCGAAGTGTGGAAAGCGTGGAAACAATTGAATAAGAAGGACTTAGAGAAATAATAGTGGGGGGGGTGCCACCGCGGCTCTAAATCTCTAACTTTCTCGTGCACCGTGGGTTACGCTTCGCTCCACCCACGTCAGGATCCTGCTTGCCCTGCCGTAGCCCGAAGGGCGAAGGAGGGTCACCGCTACGCGGTTCTAAAACTCTAACTTCCTCGTGCACCGTGGGTTACGCTTACGCCTACGGCGTTGCGCTTACCCACGGCTATTATCCTGCCGCCGCCAAAGCGGCTCTTTTTGATCACCAACGACAAAGAGTGAAAAGAGTCCCCGTCTCACGTCCATCGTCCCATGAAAAGAGCCCCCGTCTCTCGTCTCCCGTCTCCCGTCTCCCGTCCCCCGTCTCCCGTCAGACTCATGTCTCCTACGGTTCTGTAAGTTGTTGCAGCGCAGGAATTAATGCATCAATCTTCTGGCGGGTGCGGACAATGACCTTGGGATCCTTTGTATAGGTCACCCACGATTCGGACAGCTCATGGGGAACGGCCACCAGTTTCTGCGCCTCCTCAAGCAACGCCTTCTGTTCATCAGATTGTGGCGTGTATTTGGCCGCCAAGTCCCGCAGGATGGCGAGGGCCTCGTAGTCCTCAATGCCATCCCGCAAATTCTCCAGACGGGTGGAGGCCAGCGGCGTGGCGTCGGGGCCGGGGTAGATGAGAATGCCGTCGGAGTTGGTGTTGTAGGAACAGCAGTTCCATGGCTCGTCGGGCCATTTGGGGGCGTTCATGTTCCAGTTCTTCGTCGGTTCATAATGGTTGATAAGATAATAGAGGAATCCGGTCAGCTTGTATTGGAAGAACTGCCATGGCAGGATGCGGGGGCAGACGCCATCGAAGTCGATGAAGAGATTGGCGTAGGGGCGGCCGGGGCCGCAGCAGACATAGGCCCACGCCTCCTGGCCGTTGGCCTGTGCCTGGCGGTAGTCGCCGATGGTCTTTTCATTGATTTGGCTGGTCAGCGGCGTCCAGATGTCAAAATTGTCCTTATGCCGTTCCATGAAGGGGTTGGCGGTTTCGCGCTTGATCCAGGGGAACTTCTGATGGATGTGCTGATGGGTGGTGTTGATGCAGTAGTCCATGTGCGCTTTCTTGTCGGGCGGAAGCATTTCCGTCTCGTCGTAGGAATGGAGGTACCACGTGAAGTCGGTCCAGTTCTTCTCCTTGATGAAGGCCTCCCATTGGGACAGCCAGCCGTCAATTTCGGCGAGCTTTCTGTCCGCCTCCTCCTTGTTTTCGGAGATGCCGCCGATGCACATGAGGCAGGTGGCGTTCATGCCGCGGTCATAGCAGTACTGCATGTCCTCCATGGCGGGGACGACGCGGGTTCTGCCGTTTTTGAGGGAGGAGTAGATGACCGTGGGACTGAGGCGGTGGGCCAGCAGGAAGTCATACATTTCCAACCACTTAGCCTTTGGAAGGACGTCTTCGCATTCATAGGAGGTGTAGAGGGGGCCGTGGCCGGTCTGGTCGGTCATGCCGAGGCGCCGCTTCACTTCGTCAGGCTTGTACCAAATCTCCCACATGCCGGGGCTGATGCAGAAGGCGGTCTTCAAGGTGCCGCGAACCGGCAGAGAGTAGGGGAGGACATTGAGCTTGAGGGAGGCGTTTTGCGGGGCCACATCATCGGCATGGATGGTGATGATGCCGCGGTAGTCGCCTGGGGCGGTGCCGTGGGGGACGTCAACGGTGAACCACACGGGCTGGACAAAGCCGGGCTCCACGTCAAAGGGGGTGTTGGGCATGAGCACGTCCGGCCACTGCCAGCCGCCTTTCGGCCCGAGCACGGTGCGAATGTAGCCGATGGGATGGACGGAGATGCGGTCGGCGGGAAAATCGGGGGACTTCCCGTCCATGGCACGAAGGTCGGAAATGCTTACGGTGACGTGCTTTAGCGGTTTGTCCAGCGGAAAGACGACAAGCTGGAAGGACTCCCGCTCGCGACCGGCGGCGGAAATATGGACATTGCGGTTGAAGGTGCCTTCATACAGCTGTGCCTCCCGAAACACCTTCACCATGGGACTGGCCTGCCCCAGCAGGAAATCCGTCCGTTTGTCCTTCTCCACGGGGGGATAGGCGTCTCCCGCCGCCAGACAAAGCTCTTCCACATTGTCATAGGGGATGAGTTCAAAGGAGGCGGACATCCAGAGGGTTTGTGAATTCGTTTCCGTGTAGTCGGCGATATTGATGTGCGGCTGTCCTTCGCCATGTTCCCAGATTGGAATCGGTTTGTCCAGCTGCTCCGTTCCGTTGATGGTCCATGACGTGATCAGATGCTGCGAGAAGTCACAGGTCATGGTGCAGGGTTGCCCCTCTTCGAGGGTCATCTTGGCGGGACGATTGGCGTTCAGCGTGGGACGGCGCCCCGTCATTTCCACCACCATGGCGCTGTTGACTCGAAAATCGCTGCCCCAACCGCCGATTTTCCGGGGATTGAAGGTCCATGTAACCCGTAAGATCTTGCCGTCAAAGCCATTAGGCAGCTTGTCAAGGGACACGGGAATGGCGACGATGGAATGTTTGCCGTCCTTGACCGAGGTGGTGACAAGCCCCTCTTCCGTGAATTCACAGGAGCCGCTGATCCTCCATTTCGCTTTTGCCTCCTCGTCAACGGCTTTAAAATCCACCTGCCACAACGGCTGCCCAACGGCGGAAAGGGCAACGGCAAGCCAAAGGAACGCAAGAAGATGAAAGCGATGCATCATGGAAATCCTTTTCTGTTGGAAATGGTTGATAATAAGGAGTTAGGAGTTATATCCCCCGCAGACAGCCGCCTGCGGCTGCCTGCGTTCTGTCTATTCTGTGTCTTCTGTGGACTCTCTTTCTGTGGACTCTCTTTCTGTGGACTCTCTTTCTGTGGACTCTCAGCGGTTTTGGTAGCTCCGTTGGATGACCATGTCCTGCCAGTTCTTGTCCAAGGTGACGAAGCGGGCGGACCAGCCGGAGATTCGCACGGACAAGTTAGGGTAGTTTTCGGGGTGACGTTGGGCGTCCTGCAGGGTTTCTGGCGAGACGCAGTCAAGCTGCAGATAGAAGCCGCCCAGTTCCAAAAAGGCCTTCAGGATTCCGACGATGGCCTCCAAACCGTTGTCTCCCTTAAGGGAACGTGGATCCAGCCGCAGGTCAAGAGGGCAGCCGTTGGGGATTTTCGTGAAGTCCACGGCGCAATAGCCTTTCAGGACGGCAAGGGGCCCTTGACGGTCGGTTCCAGGGGCAGGGGACAGATTGGCGGCCAGAATGTCGTGGGCATGGGTTCCCGCCGCCGTGGCCAGCCGTCTGGGGGCGAACTCCAGCTCACGGCCAAAGGTGCTGATGCCAACGGGACGAAGAACGCCGTTGATTTCATGCTGTTCGCCGGCGATGTCCGCATAATCCTCCACGAGACGTTTCAGCAGCCCATCCGCCTCGTCATGGCCATTACCATAGAAGGGTAGGGTGTTGCGGACGAATTGCCGCTCGGCCTCATGGCCCTGCCAATTTTCCTTCAAGAAATTCTGTAACTCATTGAAAGAGAATAACTTATCGTCAAAGACAAGCTTTTTGTATGCCATCAGGGCGTTGGCCACATCCGGCAGACCGCCTGCATGGATGGCGATGACTGAATAGGCGGTGCCCCGATGGGTATAGCTTCTTCCTTTGGCGATGCAGTCTTCGTAGAAAAGGGAGAGCAGGGTGGCGGGATGGCGGGTGGTTTGGTTGTCCTCCAGGTAGGCCTGCGACATCCGCTGGTGCTGCTGTTCCACGGTGCGTCGCAGCTGGGCCAGAAAGGCGTGGTACAGCTCCTCAAAGTCGCTGAAGGTCACAGCGGACTGGCCGGGCTGCATGCCCAAGGCGTCCTGCAGAATGGCAAGGGCGTCGAAGGGGACATAGCTAAAGGCGGTGCGGCCGGGGATGATGACCTCCCAACACCCGTCGTTGGTGAAGGAGCGGGCCGTTCGCTCAGCCAGGCCGAATTTGCATAAACCCTTGATGACCAAGGGTTCATTGTAGATGGAGACAATGCCGCCGCCTTGCCGTTGGATTCGCGCGATGCGACGAAGCATATCCGGCGAGGTGTTGCCGTTGCAGCGGAAGCCAATGGGAAAGTCGCTGATGTGAAGCTCCTCCACCACATCCAAAATCAAATGGGTCACGGGGTTGGTGACCTCCGCGCCGTCTTCGTCAATGCCGCCCAAAATCACGTTTTGGTAGTGCTGCGCATCGCCGGAGCCGATGAAAAGGCCCTTCCATTCCGTCCCTTTGATCCAAAAGTGCGCCAAAATCTCCCGTGCCTCGTCCAACGTGATGATGCCGTCGGCCAAATCCCGCTCCAAGAAGGGCCAGAGCATTTTGTCCAGCCGTCCAAGGCCTGGCCAGACGCCGCAAAGCCGCAAAAACACATAGAAGCAGGCCAGAGACTGGACGGCCTGAAAAAAGGTTTCCGGGGCCTGTTCCGGAATGGTTTTCAATGCCTCTAACATCTTCTCATAGAATGGATTGGATGCATGATTAAGTTGTTGGCGAATCTGAACGCGATAACGGTCAATCCAACAGCGCATGGCGTTGAGGCATTCCAGCCCGGCCTGAAGAAAATCCTGTTCCTCCGCTTCGTGCGGCGCCTGCATGGAACGGCGGATATCTTGCTCTAACCCCTTGATTCCCAAATTGATGACACGTTCGAAGCCAGGGGTCGTGTGGCTGGTTCCCATAAAGTAATGGCCAGGCGTGTTGTGCTGCGGGGCCTCCAGATAGGGGGCGCTGCCGAAAAGCCGTTCATCGGGAGAAAGGCAGAGAGGAGCCTGCTCGGCGACAAGCCGAATGTTCTCCGCATAGTTCCGATGGGCGGAGAGGGCCGGATTTGGCTCAAAGCGGAAGGGCGCGTCGATGATGCGGTCCCGACCATGGCTTGTGGTGAGATATTGGGCCGCCAAGGCATAGGTCGTCTCCGAAAGGCGGCGTGGGGCCTCGTCCTCATGATAATACTGTAACGTATTGCATGCCATGTCAATAGGAATTCTGGGTAACTCGGTGCCCCGGTCAGTCGGCGACAGAGAAATCCATGTCGAAATAGGTTTTCAGCGCGGCGAAAAGGTCTCGTCGTGAGGGAAGATACTCCTGATGGCTGGTTCCATCCTCCTTCCCCACGTTCAGCAGGAAATTCATCTGGCCCGTGGAGGGGTTAATAACCGTGCCAATGCTGTTTCGGCCGCATTCCGTGGGGAGATGCACGAAGACGCCCTTCAGGAACACGGAGTCCGGATAATGGGTGCAGTAGTAATGCGGATAGACGAAGTCAATGGGTTCCTGAGGAGCGTCGTCAAAGGAAAATACGTTTATAAAACTATCTCCATCAAGGACTTGGACAACATTGAACAGACGGTCGTCATGAACAATGCGGTAGATGGAGCCGTCCCGCTCCTGCTCCAGACCATGGCGGAAGAGCAGAGGTGTCCGCGGGGCCTTCTGGCCCACGCCCACGTCCGCGATGTAGGCTTCGTCTTCAAACGTGACTTTGATGATGCGATGCCGCCGCATGGGAACGGTCAGCGCCTCTCCTTTCAGCCACCGTCCGAGGAACTCCTGGGTTTGAAAGCCCAATTTCCGCAGCAGCCAGCCGAACAGCCCGTTGAGTTCAAAGCAGTAACCGCCTCTGCGGTTGAGGACAATCTTCTCGTACATCGCCTCATAGGCAAGGGATACGTCCCGACGGAAATAGATGTCGAGATTCTCGTAGGGGACATGCATGGCATGGGCGGTCTGGAGGGCCCTCAACAGTCCGACGTTGGGGGTGAGGTCAGAACCGGCAAACGCGATGCGGTCCAAGTAGGCCTGAATATCCATTATCATAATAGTCTCCAAAACAATGAGTTAGGGGGTCTTCGCCCCATCGTCGGCGTGCTTGGTTGGTCCTTCTGTCGATGACGCGTCCTTCTCTTCTGACGGCGTCGCCGCTTGTTCCGCCGTTGACTCGACTGGCTCGGCCACGGGAGCCGCCTGTTGTTGCAAGTGCTTCTCCTTCAGTCTTTTAGTGGTCTCGGAAGCGGAATTGCACAGCATCCAGAGCAAGATGATCAGGATGCCCATAACAAGCACGGTGAGAAAGAATCGCCGATAGGTCAGGATGAAATCCTTCATGGGTCACGCTCCCTTTGGTCTCCGTTTAGGCCAAGACTCTATACCTTATATATAATATATACCCAAAAACAGCAGTTGGATTTTTCTTCCATGCAAATCAGAGCCGCTTTGGCGGCTGCAGGATATTAGCCGTGGGTAAGCGAAGCGAAAACCACGAACAGGCTGGAGTCTGACGGGGGACGGGAGACGGGGGACGGGAGACGGGAGACCAGGGCACTCTGCTAGAGATTTTTCTTTCCGAAAATCCGATAGAAGGAGATGATATTGCAGCCATGGGCGTAATGGTATTCCACCTTGTCCATCGTCTTGCGCAGGAGGAGGATGCCCAAGCCGCCGATGGGGCGTTCCTCCAAGGGGAGCGTGGTGTCGGGCAGCGGTGCGTCCAACGGATTGAAGGGCTCGCCGTCGTCCGCCAAAGTGACGGTGGCGCCAGGGGGTGAGTGGGAGAATTGAACGTCCATCTTGATGCCAGTGGCTCCCGAATGGCGAATGATGTTGGAGATCACTTCGTCCAACGCCACCATCAACTGGGCCTTCTCCCGTTTGGGGCAATTCTCCTTGTCCAAGGTCTTGCTGAGATGGGCGGAGATGATGGCCAGCGCCTCCTCATTGCAGGGGAAGGTTCGCGTATGTACTTCCAGCGCAGCAAGATATTGAACGGCGAGCAGGGTGATGTCATCGGCCTGTGGGGCGCCGGCGGCAAAGTCCTCCGTGCCACGGCGAACGGCCTGCACCAAGTCCCGCGGGGCCGTTTTCGTCACATCGTCGCCCACGGCATCCTCCAGCATGTTGGCAAGCCGCTCCTCTCCAAAGAGCCCGCCGGATTTGTCCATGGCTTCGGTGACGCCGTCGGTATAGAGGAAGAGCGTCTCCCCTGGTTTCAGGTAGGTCTCCTTGCTGCTGTACGTGATGGTTTCAAAACAGGCCAGCGGGCAGCCTGAGCGCTGGCGAAGCCATTCTGGCTGTTCATGATTCCGCAGGCGCAGGGGCGGATTGTGTCCCGCGTTGGCGAAGAGGATTCGGCCGCTCTCCAGATCCAGGACGCCGACCCATGCGGTCACGAACATCTCCGCGGGGTTGTTGTGGCACAGTTCGGCGTTCACCCGCGTCAGGGCCGCCGCCGGATCGAAGGCGGTTTCGGACAACAGCGTGTCCTTGAGCAGCGTGCGGGCGTTCATCATGTATAGGGCGCCGGTCACGCCTTTGCCGGAGACGTCGGCGATGAGGAAAGCCTGATGGGTCTCGTCCAGCGGGAAGAAGTCGTAGAAGTCCCCGCCGACTTCCTTTGCCGCGGTCATGGAGGCGGAGATGCGGAAATGTTCGGTCTCGGGGAATTCGGTGGGCAGCACCGCCATCTGGATGGTGCGTCCCAAATCCAGTTCGGCGGCCTGTTTCTCCGCTTCGGAGGTGTAGAAGGCCCTCAGGCGCCCCGCGTCTTTTTCAATGCGCCATAGCATCAGTACGAAAAGCGTCAGCACAAGGGCGAGAACCACGGCCATCACCACTTCGTAGACGGTGCGGGTGACATAGTATTCGGAGGGCGGCAGGGCGGCGATGATGCGGTGTCCCCCGAAGATCACGGCGCGGCAGTAGCAGTCCGACCCGAAGAGCCGCTGACGGAAGGTGGTCTTGCCGTCCTCTTTCACATTGGGGTCCAAGGGGTTATAGCCAGTTTCCGCAAGGGTGGTCGCCTCGTTTGAATGGCGGGCGGGATTGGAGATGAGATGACCGTCCTCTAGGTCCGCGCACAGGAAGAAGCCCGTCTCTCCCAAGAGCCATTTGTCATAGACGAAACCCATGATGGAGGGGAGAATCCGGCTGAGCCGCGTTTCGTCAAGGCCCACCTGCAGCAGTCCCTCGCCCTTCGGAAAGGCTATTCCCACATACTTGCGGCGGACTTCCGGATTGTGCGCCCCCGCCCGAAACGGCTGCGAAAAGGCCTGATGCACGCCGTCCGTGAGTATCAAAAACTCCGCCGCCTTCGGTTTGTCGGCGAAGGAGGTCCCCACCAGTTTCGGATCCGTGGAACCGAGATTGCGTCCCGTGCGGTCCGTGACGTTGATTTCGTCCACCCAATGCTGCGCGGCGAGCCGGTTCAGCTCTTCCGTCGAGACGGGCTGCGATTGGCCCAGCTCCTTGACAATGGACTGTCCCACATGCATGAGCATGGTGTCGATGGAGCCATTGAGGGTGGCTTCCAGGTTCTCAATCGCATAGTCCAGCATGGACTGGGTCTGGCTGTCCGCCCGTTGAGTCGTCAGCGTCCAGGTGACGGACAGCATGGCCACATACAGCACCAGAGCGGCGATCAAGATGAACCAACGGCGTTCCATTGGTTTCGTCTCTCGTATGTTATCTTGCATTTCTTGCATATTTTGCATTCAATGGATGCTGTTTTGGGGAACTCCATCCGTTTGGAACGGTTCCGGATCTTTGGTTATAAAAGTTTATGCAGCAGATAGTAACGAAGGTGAATCATTTGCCGAAAACATCGCGCATGGCCTCCAGATAGCCCATGCCGTAGCGTTCCTCCGGCTCCAGCATGCTGCCTTCCGTCCATTCGTTCCAGCAGTAGACCGTGAGCATGGTCTCGCCTTTTTGGAGCATGCGTTCCTTGGTGAGCTCCAACGCTTTGCGGAAACTAGCCGGCGAGTTGTCCACGATGAGCGGCGAATAGGGGTAGCCGCATCTCCAGTCCCATGTGTCGGTGACGCTGCAGCGGGGCGAGGGGTCCCATCCCATGGAGATGTTGGGGTAATAGGGGATGGCAAGGCGCCCCGCCATCTTGTCCCATTCCTTGAAATAGCCTTCCATGACATGGAAATACGGCGTCTCCGTCTGGTCTTTGCAGAAGCCTGCATGATGGACCCAGCAGTAGCTTGTGGCGGTGTCGAAACCCAGTTCCTTCACGCCGACGTAGGGATCGATGTCGCCGTGCTCTCCAGGCAGGACATGAAGGCCCCACACGACGGCGTTGAGCTCAAGACCGGGGAAGCCGGCGGCGATGGTGCGCTCGCGGAAGTCGGCAAGGGCCTTGCGGGTGGCGGCGAATCCGCCCAGCCCCTGAATCAGATTGCCTAGGTCGTAGATGGAGAAATAGGGCTTGCCATCATGCTTTAAGTAGTTGGGGTGCTTGAAGTAATGCGTGATGATGTAGTCGGTGATCCGGACCAAGGCGGCGGCGTCCACTTTGCCGTCGTAGAGGACTTCCGGCTGGTGGCTGCGGCTTCGCGGATGGATGTCCAGCCAGTCGTGGTTCGCCCACATGAGCGCGAATTTGAAGTCCGTTCCGGCGACCGCCGGCAGAAAACCGTCGTCGAGGCAATGGGAGAGGAAGGTGCCGTCGGTGTAGTGATAGTAGTCAAAGAGGAAGGCGTCGATGCCATGGGTGGCGGCGGCCTTGATCTTGCGGCGCATGACCTGGGGGTCGGATTCGTCTTCATAGCCCCAGACGGGCTTCAACGGCTGATGGTGCCCATGGAAGCGCGGCGGCGCGACCTTGAGCAGTTCCCATTCGCTCCAGCCTTTGCCATGCACGATGGCATTGCGTTCGTCGCAGGGATGGTAGTTTGGAAAATAGTAGCAGGCAACTTCGATTTTATTATCCATGGGAGTCCTGTATGGTGAAATACGAATTCGTCGGGGCAGGGCAGAGAGGCCCTGCAAAGTCGGTCATTGCATTAAGATAACAGCTGTTTTTTGAACTGCAAATCCCCTTGAGCCCACTTCACTATTCGCTCTTCGCTTTTCAGAAGACGCGGAACACGGAAAGTGAAAAGCGGAAAGTGAGAAATCACAAAAAAGTGGCGAATTTACATAAAAAATCAATAGGCCTATTGGAATTTGCCAAAAAGTTTTGTATAATTATACACGTGTTTCCTGTAGCGGTTTCCCCTTTGTCTCCCCGATAAAAAATTGGGGGGGTAAAACCTTGCACAGGAACAAGTTAGAAAGGAAAATACCATGAAGAAAGCCTTCACCCTCATCGAACTCCTCGTCGTCATCGCCATCATCGCCATTCTGGCGGGCATGCTGCTGCCCGCTCTGGCCAAAGCCAAACAGAAAGCGCTGGCCGTCAATTGCGTGTCCAACATGAAAGGCTGCGCGGAGAGCATCATGCTCTACTACGATGACTACAACGGTCGAATTCCCCTGTACTACGAAGTGAACGGACGTCTCCACGGCAAGCAGGTCAACCTGCTCTCCTGGGCGGGCACCATGATTGCCCAAGGCTACATTGAAGAGGATTCCGGCGTCATCATCTGCCCCACCTACGGTTCAAAGGTCATGATGGAGAACCCGCAGAACTACAGCAACGAATTTGGCGCGGCGGAGACCTACTGGCGCTGCTATGGCACCATCCACCATCAGGGATGGCCCGACGGCGTTTTCGAAATGGGTGCCCATCGGTTCCAGCGCTTCCTCATGACCAACGTGCTCAAGAACCCGTCCGCCTCCATCATGCTGTCCGACTCATGGGAGTACGGAACGGCCGCGACCAGCCTGAACTCCCCCACCTATTGCTGCCTCATCAATATGAACCATAGTGATATGGTCAAGCTGATGCACAACGAGCGCGCGAACATTGCATTCTGCGACGGCCATGTCGGCTCCTGCACCGCAGGCGACATTCTCAACAACTACAGGAAAATGACCAACAACTCCAACGCCACCATCTATTTCTACGCGCAGGACAACACCAAACTTCATATGCCCTAATTGCTGATTTCCAGTAAGTTAGAGTGAAACAGGCCGATGGCCGCCCTGACCATCGGCTTTTTCATGTCGTGAAGATGTAAAAAACAAAATGCTGTCCGTAAGTGGACTTGTTTTCATAACGTATTTAATATAAACAGGTTGCCTAGCAAGGTGCTTTATGAAATCGTTCTGTAATTTGCTGTTAGTTGTAAGTTGCTGCTTATCAGGATGTTGTGCATCCTCTTCAAGCTTCTTCAAGGAAGCTGTGGTCTCTAGCCATGAGGAACTGAAGGATTATCAGGGGATGGAGGCCGTCAAGCATATTGTCGGCGACCTGCGACAGAAAGCCTATATTTGCAATTACGAGCAACTTGCAGTCAACTATGGCGACAATGTGGAGTTCCAACTACGGCAGGAACAGATTGTCCTGACCCCGCAGACACAGAGATTTTTGTATGAAGAGTATATTCCGACACCCCGCTATGTAAAGGGAACGCGGCCGCAGCTGGAGAGAATTGTGGCCGAATTGGTGGAAGGGAAGCCAACCACGCAGGAAAAAGTTCTCTCTATCATGCGCTATTGCAGAGACTTAAAGAAAAAGCACCTGCCGGGGCCCGGAGACAAAAGATGGTTCTACGGCGGCACGGAGGAAATGCTTATTGACAAAGGAGAGGACTTGTGCGAGACGTTGGGGCGCCTCTTCACCGCATTATGCGAAGTGGCCGACATTCCAGCCCGTATCATCATGCATGACATTGGAGGACATATCACCGCAGAAGCCTATGTGGACGGCCATTGGGGATATTGCGACCCACGCTTCGGCATCTATTTCCTTAAAAAGGACGGACGCATGGCTTCTCTATGGGAGCTCATGCAGAATCCCTTGTTGACCTGCAAGCAACCGGAAACCGTAAAACAGGATGTTGGAGGAATTTACACTTGGGAAGAACGCGCCAAGCGCTGCCGCGAGAAGTTCTTCGCGCCACAGGAAATCAACGGCTTCCAATACTACTCTCTGGCGGATGCATCGAAATACAGCTACGGCACGGTCTCCGAAGAGCTCAGCGTGGCGGCTGGGCTGTATGTGATAAACAATGTCTATGCCGCGCTCATCACGGAGATCTTCGGACTAGGAGAAAGCCATCTTGAGGATTACTTCTGGAAGCCGGAGCCTATGAAGAAACTGGAATTCGTATGGCGGACGGACGGATACACTCCATGGTGGGAGCTTAAACCGCCAATTAAGTCAGAAATACTTGAAAATAAACATATTACGCCATTTGAAGGAAGCGGGGTGGAGTATCTGATTTTCGGCACTGGCCCTGGAAGCACCTTCACGCACCGCACCAAGGCGGGCGAATTGTTCGGCTATGCGGTCAAGGACGAACAATGGAAGACAAAATTCACTCCTGGAGACAAGTACGTCGTTGACAACATCAATCAACTTATTTCGGAAGGCATTGATCCACAAGCCCTTATGGCTGATTTGGCCCATCAGCACAAGCTGAAGCTCTATTCACGGCTGGAGATGAATCACGAATACGGCCCTGTGGATTCACAGTCGTGGATGTGGATTGGATTTGTAGGAGAATTGAACAAACGGCATCCCGAATATCGCATAAAGGGCAATGCCAATCTGGACTTCAAGTTCAAGGAAGTCAGGGACTTCAAACTGGCCATCCTGCGGGAGCTGGCGGCCTCAGGCGTGGATGGAATTTCTGTGGATTTGGCCGTCTATCCGCCGTATTTCACGGAACCGGATGCGGAAATCATGAATGGATTCATACGAGATGTCCGCAAAATGTTGGATGAAGAGGGCGAGAAGCAGGGCAAACGCATTGCAATGCAAGTGGCCATACCTTCGCAACATCTTGATTCCTATGGACTTGACTGGAAAACTTGGCTGGACGAAAAATTGGTGGACGTGCTGGTTCCCACCGCCGTTCCCATTGGGAAGAACCGCTATGAATTCGATGTGCGCCTCGAAGGCTTCCTTCGCCATAGCCAAAAGACCAGCGGGAAGATTTACGGTGGCCTGGACCAGAGCCTCCGCATCTTCAATCGCGATGATGATCCGGACGGGATTCCCCGCTATTCAAGAGGCAAGAGTGAACACGAAATCAATGCGCAGATGCTGATGTTCATGCGTTCCAAAGCGGACGGCGTGGTCTTCAATCATGCGGTAAGTTCCTTTTTCGTAAACCATAAGGACTTTTTCCTGAAGGTGAATGACCCCGCCAATGTGGAATTTGCGCCGAAGAACTATATTGCAGGTCCCTTCCTTGACCTGACGCCCATCGAACCCAAACGCGCCGCCTCCGACGCCGCGTTCACGGAAACTCAATTGGCCTTGCTGCGCGTGGCGGACGACATTGCCGCCGCCAAACGCAACTCTCTGGAGCCCAAAGTCTCCTTGATCTTGAATTTCCGCTCGCTGAACAGCCACGAAAAGCTGGATGTCTATCTCAACGGACAGTTTGTGGGCTCCCATACGGGCAATGGCGAGGCGGATGAGGCGTCCTCCAGTTTCGGTCTGCCCAAACGGGAGACGGACCTTATGGTCCCCGATTGGTGGAAGAAAGGCATGCATACGCTTGAGGTGCCGCCTGAACTGCTTTGGATGGGAGAAAATGTCATCCGCATGGTCTACTATACGGATATGCCTGCGGAACAGGAGCCTCTGCATATCCTCTGGCCCGAAATCCAAATTCGCTATTGAGCTAAGCCATTCGCCTTTAGGCATTTGGCCCGCTTTTCACTTTTCACTTTCCACTTTTCACTTTCCACTTTTCACTTTCCACTTTTCACTTTCCACTTTCCACTTTCCGCTTTTCACTTTCCGCATCCCGCGTTTCACTTTCCACTTTTCACTTTCCACTTTCCACTTTTCACTTTTCGCGTCCCGCGTCCCGCCTATTGCGAATTTCCAAGCCTTCGAAATGGAAAATCGCTGAAAAAAGGTTACGTTATTGGCAACGCTTCACCGTGAAAAAGGCTGGAAAATGACGGAGAAAAGGGAATGAATCGTTGGATTGGAATTTGCATGTTGTTGTCCTGCTGCCTGTTAGCGCAGGTGGAACTGCGCGGCGAGCGCTTCGTCCTGCGGTTTGAGGATGGCAAGCTGTGGCTGCTGAACGCCCAAGGCCAACGGGAGATTTCCATAGGAAACATGGACTTTGCATGGTGTCCGCCGGTGGCGGTTCCCCTCCATGCCGAAAAGATCGCCGAAGGAGCGATGGACATCGGCTATCGGGTGGAAAATGACGCCGATGGCAAGACTGAGGTCCAGGCCCGTGTGGAACTGACGCCCTTTGGGTTTGACGTGACGTATGCCATTCGGGTTCCCGATGACTTCAAGGGAAGTTTGGGCGGCGTCATGCAGGAGTGGGCCGGCTCGGATCAAAAACGCCGCGTAGACAAGATCGGCGTCTGGAAGCGAAGCGAGAAGGGCGGTGTCCCTTATGAGGAGAAAGATTGCTATCTCCGTAGAATAGAGGGAGTTAGCGGTGAATTGGATGCATGGTATGTGATTACCGGCAACGTCATGTGGGGAGACACCTTTCGCGAACATCTGAAGATGGAGAAGACGACAAAAGAAGAGGGGATTCAGCCTTATCAGGGGAAAATGTCCTTTGTGGTGACGAAAAAAGGAGTGACCGCGGAGGAAGTCGCCGCCCGCCGCGCCGGCCGCCCCCTGTGCGTGGCGTTGACGACCGACCGTCCCTTCAACATCTTCTCCGACGGAATGCCGCAGGTCACGGTGACCGCGACGAACTGTCAGCGCAACGCCCTTTCCGCGGCAATTCGGATATGGGCGCGGAATTTTGACGGAACGGTGCTGGCGGAGAACACCCACCAGCTGGATTTGGCTCCCGACGGCAGCGCCAAATGGAACATCGAACTGCCTCTGGCGGAACATGATATGGCATTTGTGGAGGCAAGCGCCGTCATCAATGGAACGGAGATCTTCTCTCGGTCAACGGTGGCAACCCTTCCGCCATTTTTGTTTAAGTATCTGGATAAGAGCAACATAGGAATATCCGCCTTTTTCAACGTCCCCTCAAGAGAAGAGGTGTTTCGGCTGATGCAACGGCTTGGCGTCCATTATGTTCGCGAAGGCAACAGCCATGAGCTGCGGCCATACGGCATGGTGGCCATGATGCACAACAACGTGTCGCCCAAACAGCCCTTCCAGGAGGCGGATGCGGCGAAACTGGACGGCATGGTGGAACAGTACCGAAAGCGCGGCAATGTGGCGTGGGAGTTTTGCAATGAATGGAATTTTGTGAAAGACGCGGAGGACCGGACTCGGAAGGTGAATGTGTATCTATCTTGGGTTAAGGAGATTATGCAACGCAAACAGGCGGGAGCGGACATCAATCTGGTTTGCCTGGGTCTTGGAGGCGCCGATCCGCTGTTTCAGGAGGAAATCGCCAAGCAGGGCGGCTGGGACTGGTTCGACGCCGTGGCGCTGCATCCGGGCCGTGGCAATATGACTCCCGATGACACAGGGGAAGGATGGACCTATCTTGGGGCCATTCGCCGCACAAAGGCCGTTTTGGACCGTCTGGGGGTGAAACCGCTGTATCTGACGGAAGTCTATGCCAACACCCAGTCAAACAACTGGTGGGTGGACTCCATGCGCCAATCCGCTGAAAACACGATACTTACCTTTGCCATTGGAAAGGCGGAGGGGATGGCGGCCGTGCTGTTCTACCAGATGCACAACGGAGTGTGGTTCGATGTGGGAGGCATCAACATCAATGATCGGGAGTACGATTTCGGCCTGCTGAATCGGGACTGCAGCCCCAAGCCCTCGCTCATGGCGTTCGCGACAATTGCGGAAGAGCTTGATGGCGCGGAATTTGTGCGTTATGTCGAACGAGCCGGAACGGCGCTGAGGGGTATGGAGTTCGTCACCCCGACGGGACGTTTCGCCGTGCTTTACGATCGGACGGACGGCACCGTCCAAAGTGCGAAATCCGATGATTTCATCCATCTTGAGCCATGGATAAGTCATTGGAAGACAAAAACTTCCCATGTGTTCAAGGCCAAAGGGGACGTGGTCGTGCGGGACTGCATCGGCCGTCGCCGCGTCGTCACGGCCGTCAATGGGCAGGTGACGCTGGCGTTGGACGGCGCGCCGCTCATTGTCCATGGGCTGGAGCTGGAGTAGGGGACCCGAAACGAGGAGATTGGCGACCATGAACAACGTGAAGGACTTTGGTGCTGTCGGAGACGGCATCTCATTGGATACCAAGGCGATACAAAATGCCATCGAGGCGGGAGGCATCGCCTATTTCCCTCCGGGGACCTATGTGTGCGGAACCCTCTATCTGCGCGGCGACGGCGGCCTTGAGCTGTCTCCAGGCGCCGTCCTGCTGGCCTCCAGCAACCCGAAAGACTACAACGCCGATGACTTCGCCCCCTTCAATAAAATATACCCCACCGAATGCGTGTCCGGAGCCCATTTCATCATTGCGGACAACGTGGACAACATCGTCATTCGCGGCGGCGGCCGCATCGACGGCAATCGTCCGGCCTTCTATGAGCTTCCGTCGGACATCGTCTGCTCCTACGAGACCATCACCTGGCGGCCGGCCCAAATGCTGTTCATCCGCAACTGCGAGAATGTGACGATTGCGGACGTCCAGTTGACCAATTCCCCTTACTGGAGCTGTTTCCTCTATGGCTGCTCCCATGTTCGGATCGATGGCCTGCGGATTGTCAATCCGATGCACACGCCCAATGGCGACGGCCTTGACATCGAGGCCTGCCGCGGAGTGACCGTCAGCAATTGCCAAATCGAGACCGGCGACGACTGCATTGCCATCCGCAGTTCGTCCGATTTCGGCATGGAGCATCCCGTCGCCGAAAACATCACCATCACAAATTGCATTCTGACAACGGTTTGCAACGCGGTGCGCATCGGCGTGGGCGGCGGGCTGATTCGCCGTGTCACCATGGACAACTGCCAGATCATCGGCTCGCGGACCGGTTTCTGCATCGCCACGCAATATTGGGCAAACGCCAGCCTGCAGATTGAGCAATGCATGTTCAGCAATCTCTACATCGAGGCAAAACGGCCTTTCTCCCTCCACAGCAACGCCTGGGGACGGACCGTGGGCCCCGTCACCGCCCGCATCGAGAACCTCCTTTTCTCTAACATCAGAGGAACGGTCAGCGCGGCCAATCTCATTGACGCCTACCAATTTGGTGACATTCGGGACATCGTGTTCGACAATGTGCGGCTCACCGCCGCCGAAATCGCTCCCGAGGCCGTCTTCCAAGACGACGACTTTGACTACACGGAGCGGACGACTCAGGCGCCCAGGGCCTTCTGGCTCCTGCGAAACGCGGAAAACATCTCCTTCACCCGCTGCGCCATCCGCAAAGAGGCGCCTTTGGAGGAGGTCACGCGCCTCATCGCCTGCGTGAACAGCACGCCCAACGGCACAGTCGCCGAAGACAAGGCAGGAGGCCGTTGCCCTTGAAATATGGAATGGGACGGGAGACGGGAGACGAGAGACGAGAGATGAGAGACGAGAAGGGCTAAGATAGCCGTTGCTGGGGTTAAATGTTGATCATGAAAATCTGCTATAAACAACGTTTTATAAGCAATTTACACATCTCGCGTCTCACGTCAAATGTCAAATGTCAAATGTCAAGTGAAAAGTGAAAAGTGAAAAGTGAAAAGTGAAAAGTGAAAAGTGAAAAGTGAAAAGTGAAAAACTGCTATTTCACCATCAGGGGTTCTGAATCGTTACAAATATCCACATATCAATAAGTTCAAAGACATTACAGGGCAGGGGAGTCATCTGCCATCATGACCGTCATTGCCATGCGGCGGCTCGGAGGCGACCATGGGGGAATCCATGTCCTCGTCGGCCTCTTCGCTCTTCTCTTTGCCCTTTTTCCCCTGCTTTTGTCGGTTCCGCTTCACCAAAATGGCATTTTCACGAATCAAACCCGCTTCCAGAAAGCTGAAGTATGGCTTTTCGGAGGATACTGCGGGGCAACTGCTGACAATGATGTGGTCGATGATGGGAATCCCCAACAGCTCTCCCGCCTCGTATAGCGCCTTTGTGGTCTCTATATCCTGTTTGGACGGAATGACATTGCCCGACGGATGATTGTGGCACAGGATGATGGAGGTGGCCGCGGCGCGAATCGCTTGGCGAAAAACCTCGCGGCTATGCACTAAACTCTTGTCCACCAATCCAATAGAGACCAATTCATCCTTCATGAGATTGAGATGTCTGTCCAAAAGCAGGCTATGGAACTGCTCCTGTTTGCAGCCCAACAGCTTTGTACGCATGTACGGAACGATGTCATCAGGGGATTTGAAGCAGGGCAGGCGAGTGGCCTTTAGATAGGCCAAATGTCGGGATAGGGCGAAGGCGGCGCAGATTTCGATGGCCTTTGTCTGGCCAATGCCAGAGACTTGAGACAATTCACTGATGGATGCCTGGCTGAGTGTCTCCAGATTTCCCTCAAAGGCGGCCAGCAGATCATCGGCCAGAGCCAAAACCGAATGGCCTTTGGTTCCCGTTCGAAGAATAATCGCCAAAAGCTCTCGGATGCCAAGGGCAGATGCCCCATGACGGAGAAGCCGTTCGCGCGGCATTTCGGATTTAGGAAAGGGATTCATTCACATTCTTTCACATATTGATAAATAAAGCATATAATTGAATTCATATTATATCATGATTTTGCAATATTTCCAGTAAACAGTCCACAGAATTCCAAAGAGTCCACAGAAGACACGGAATAAACAGAAGCGAACAAGCTGCTTGGCGGCGGCAGTTCTCGGTTCATTTATAATATATCTGAAGAAAAGTTATCAAATCGCGGTTCATTTATAATATATCTGAAGAAAAGTTATCAAAAAGTTATGAACAGGTCCATGAGTTGATAAATACAAGTAATTGGTAATAAACAAATTATCCCATATCTAATCTGGCTTTTCCGTTATCCAAAATTAAACATAATCGATATTATGCGACGTTATATATAGCGCTTTTCCAAGCCCTGGAGCCCAATCCGACGGCGCTTTTTCACGTTGTTTTACAATTGTCTATCATGTCGCTTTTGGAAAATTCTGTCGTTGACGGTTTGCCTTTGCCATTCTACGGAATTACATTTTTGTGTTGTCGTTTTCAGCCCTCAACCGCTTTCATGGCGAATATCTCATCAAACAAAGCCTGTTTTACATGTCAACTGAACATCTTCACGAAGGCCAACGTTTTTTCTGCAACCATTGCCATCAAGAGTCCCTTGTGTCCGTCAAACGGATCATGGATGGATTCAAGGTCACTGGCGAAGTTCTGGTCTGCGCCTTCTGCAAGTCTCCCATTCCCGTTTCGAATTCAGAACCATCTGATGCGCAAGGTGTTACAAATAAAAAGAGCTCGTCTGGCCTCGACAAGTTGTCCAATTTGTTCAATATGTCGGACAAAGATACGGAAGATGCGTTGCAAGTTACTCAGCTTCAAGAAGATAAATCAAAAATGCGGTTTTGTCGAGACTGCCGCTACTATATCAAGCATCCGTTTTTCAGCCGTTGTCAGTTGAAGAATCAGGATGTGGAACCCATGGATGACTGTGAACAATTTCAACGGGCTGCCACCAAATGAAACGGTTTTTACTGCAAATTTGTGCCATTTTTGCCATCATGGCTTTCTCTGGATGCATTTCGGCAAAGAAAAACGTGGAATATTCTGCGGAAACGGGTCGTCCGCAGGTTTGGACGGTCTATATCCCCTATCGGGACCATTCACCGCAACTTGTTGATGTGGTGCCAGTTCCGAACTATGATACATGGACTGAGGAGCGGATGAAACGGGACATTCAGCGGATGGTTCAGGCTGGAATCCAGGGGGTTTTGCTGAAAGTTTCCCCTGAACAGCTGGCTGACCCCTTCAAAATGGCCCGTCTCATCCAGTTTCGAGACCATTGCCGCCGCGACGGCCGCCTGAAGACCGCGCTCTATCTGGATTCTTCTAAGCCGTTGGCGTTGAATTGTCAAGACCTGCTCCGCCATTTGGCGAAACACGGTTTTCTAGCGGGGCCAGAACAGAATGACGCGCTTAACGGCCAGAATCTCACGCTCAACGGTCGTCCCTTGATTGTGGTGGGACGCAATCTGAAACTCGAAGGCCACAATGCGAAAGAGGTCAACTGGCGGCAATTTGGCCTGCAGTGGCCGGATTTGCCGGACCTCGAAACGGAATCGCAGACCGCCTACGCCCTCCAGTCGGCGGACTCCATTGTGTGGCTGCGGGTTGGATATTGCGGAAGTTGTTCCACATCAGATAATAGAAGCCAGAAGAACCATTGGTCCATTTCACGGGGACGCAAGGGTAACGCCTTCCGGGACCGCCTTGCCGCCGCCCGCAGGGAAGGCACCCGCATTCTGGCCATCGATTCATGGAACGATTATGACACGGGTAGCTTCTTGGAACCGAACACCCGCGACCAGTTCTCCTGCATGGACATTTTGAGGGAAGAACTGCCGTAAATACAATAAACATAAAGAGAGTCCACAAAATACACGGAATAAACAGAATAAAAAGATGCGGACTACCGCTCAATGAGCGGCAGTCCGCGGTTCTTTTATTTCATTTGAAAAGAATTAATCCGCGTTCGGCCGCGGAACGCGGCTGAACGCTTCTGTATATTCCGTGTATTCTGTGGACTCTTTTTCTGTATATTCCGTGTATTCTGTGGACTAATATTTACTTCCGACTAGTTCGCGGGGGAAGGTTTTGCCCCGCCAGAATTCGCAATGGGGCTCGAAGGCAAGGGAGACCGTCCCCTGCCCTGCGGCGTCAAAACGGCAGGATGCATTGACGACCACAGGCGTGTTCACATAGCAGGTCTGGAGTTCCAGGTCATTGGGGGCAACCCATCCCATTCGGCAGGCACAGTGACCATAGTCAACAGTCTCCTCATAGATGCCACCCTCGTTCCATTTCCATAAATTATTGCCACTAAACATGTTACGTTTTATTCCGTCTTTTGAGGCCAGGGTCATGAGGCACCCTGCCCCCGTAACGGCAAATTCAACGCTTTCAAACCCAAGTGCGTTCTTCTCCAGACGATAGCGATAGGTTCCTTCTGGAAGTCCCTGTTGCAGAGTCGGTTGCCGCCGCCACGGCAGGTTAGCGTGAGCCAGACATTCCTGCAAATCGTGGAAGGCATGAGGGGCTGCCGGAATGGTGGGCTCGGGGGAACAGGCGGGCAGCAGATTGTCCCAAATGGCGGTCAAGACCCGCTGCATGTCATCGACGCCGCTGTTGACGGCGACCACCATGTCCTTGTCGTCCAACACGATACAATATTGACCAAAGGCGCCGTCTCCCCGATAGCAGCCCGGTTGGCAACGCCAGAACTGGAAACCATAGCCCTCCCCCCAGTCCATGACGCCGTGATGGGCAGTGTCAATTTGTTTGGCGGTGGCCTGTTCAATCCATTCCTCCGAAAGCAGCCGCACGCCGTTCCAGACGCCCTTCTGAAGGTAGAATTGGCCGAAGCGGGCAATGTCCTCCGTCCGCAGATTCATCCCCCACCCTCCCGTGGAGATGCCCAATGGGCAGCCTTCGCTGGTGACCCGCCCCATGCCCAGAGGCGCAAACAGGCGTGGGCGAAGATATTCCATCGTCGAAAGACCGGTCAATCTGGTAATGAGCGCGGAGAGCATATAGGTTCCTAAGCTGTTGTATACAAAGCGTTTGCCTGGCTCGAAGACAATGGGTTCCCGAAAGAAGTCCCTCTGCCAGTCGCGGGAGCCGTTGTTGAGGACCGTGGCCGCCGCGCACGCTTCATGACCGCAGCTCATGGTCAGCAGATGGCGCACTGTCATGCGGTCCATCTTTTCCGGCAACGGCGTGGGCATTTTGTCCGCAAAATAGGCGGTCAGCGGGTCGTCCAAAGCCAGAAGCCCTTCTTGGATGGCAAAGCCTATCGCCGTGGAGGTGAACGACTTGCTCAACGAGAAGAGCTGATGGGGAAACTGGGGCTGATAGGGATACCACCAATTCTCCGCAATGACCATGCCATGTCGCAGAATCATGACTCCGTGCACATAATTGACGCGGCCAAGGGCCTGAATGGTCTTCTGGATTCCTTCGCTGGAGACGCCTGCCTCTTCGGGCAGACAACGGACGAGACGTTGGCAGGTCATGGGATTCCCTTCATTTTTGTCGTGGCGCCGTGGCAGCAAACCCTGCCGGCGCGTCAGGCTTCAAGTTGAAAAATGAGCGGTTGGATTTATCTTAATGATACGTCAGTTTCCATTCAATTTAGCCTGTTTCCGGTGAATTGCGATGCGGCCGGCCGAATTTTGAGTTTTTTGTCATTTGAGTTTTTAGTCAAGGGAACGTGTCCGTTTCCTTTAACCTTATTATATAATATAGGAGTCCAACGATGAATCAAATTTCTCCGCTGCAGCAGGCCCGTTATGAATACAAGCCGAAACTGCCGCCCGTTCTGGCCCAATGCGGTCCCTTCGTGAGCGCCCAGCTGGGTGCCCCCACCCAGTCCGTGGCCGATCAGGCGGCCATCAAGGCCCTGTTTCCGGACACCTATGGGCTGCCCGCCGTCAAATTCGTGCCTGGCGCCCCCTTCCCCACCACGCCCATCAAAGTCGGCGTCATCCTGTCCGGCGGCCAGGCCCCTGGCGGCCACAACGTCATCGCGGGACTCTTTGACGGCCTGAAGGCGCTGAACGCCAAAAACGAGCTGTTCGGTTTTTTGGGCGGCCCCAGCGGCCTCATCGACGACAAATACATCATGGTCACCGACGAACTCATCAACCAGTACCGCAACACCGGCGGTTTTGACATCATCTGCTCCGGCCGCACCAAACTGGAGAAAACCGAGCAGTTCGACAAAGTGGCCGCTAACTGCAAAGCCCATGGCATCCAGGCCATTGTCATCATCGGCGGCGACGATTCCAACACCAACGCCTGCACGCTGGCGCAGTACATGATCGCGCAAAAGACTGGCGTCCAGGTCATTGGCTGCCCCAAGACCATTGACGGCGACCTGAAGAACGAGTGGATTGAGGTGTCCTTCGGCTTCGACACCGCCACCAAGGTCTATTCCGAACTCATCGGCAACATCATGCGCGACGCCAACTCCGCCCGCAAATACTGGCACTTCATCAAGCTCATGGGCCGCTCCGCCTCCCACATCGCTTTGGAATGCGCCCTGCAGACTCATCCGAACGTCTGCATCATCTCCGAAGAGGTGGAAGCCAAGAACATGTCCCTCAAGCAGATTGTGGACGACATCGCGGCTCTGATCGTCAAACGCGCCGAAAACAAGATGAACTACGGCGTCGCCCTGATTCCCGAGGGCCTCATCGAATTCATCCCTGAAATCAAGGTGCTGATTCAGGAGCTCAACGACCTGCTCTCCCCCGAGAAGTTCGGCGCGGAATTCGAGGCGCTGGCCGACATGGACGCCAAAATCGCCTTCATGTTGGGCAAACTGACTCCCGCCTCCGCCGCCCTGCTGGACTCCTTCCCCGCCCTCATCAAAGCGCAGCTGTTGGGCGACCGCGATCCCCACGGCAATGTGCAGGTATCCCGAATCGAGACGGAAAAACTGCTTATCACCATGGTGGAAGCCAAGTTAAAGCAGATTAAGGCCGAGACGGGCAAAGCCATCAAGTTCAGCACCCAGACCCATTTCTTTGGCTATGAAGGCCGCTGCGCCGCGCCGTCCAACTTCGATGCGGACTACTGCTACAGCCTGGGCTTCACGGCCGCCTCCCTCATTGGCGCTGGCAAGACCGGCTATATGTCCTCCGTCCGCAACATCTCCGCTCCGGCCGCGCAGTGGGAAGCCGGCGGCATTCCGCTGACGATGATGATGAACATGGAACACCGCAACGGAAAGGACGTGCCCGTCATCCGCAAGGCGTTGGTGGAATTGGACAAGAAGCCCTTCCTGACCTTTGCGGCCAACCGCGAGGCATGGGGCATCGGGCAGAACTTGTATGTCTATCCCGGTCCCATCCAGTACTTTGGACCCAGCGCAGTCTGTGATCGGGTCACCATCACCCTGACTCTTGAACATGCATAAGGTGCTGAATACCAGTATTTAATGCATAACTTATTGGGGCTTAGTAATTTAGACAAATTCTAAGCCCCTTTGTTTCCCTGGCTCCAAAGGCCACCCCTCGGGGCTGACGCGCCATCCGCCGCGCCGCTCAAGCTAGCTAGCTAGCTCTAGAAGCACTAGAAGCTCTAGAAGCTCTAGAAGCTCTAGAAGCACTAGAAGCTCTAGAAGATAAACTTCTAATTGCTAACTCCTAATTCCAAATTCCTAATTTCTAATTCCTAATTCCTAATTCCTAATTGAAATGGAACATCCTTTCAGTCGGCTGGAACTGCTTGTGGGCGACGAGGGGCTGCACGTCCTAAATCATGCCCATGTCCTTGTCTTCGGCTTGGGCGGCGTGGGCTCATGGGCGGCGGAGACGCTGATCCGCAGCGGAATCGGCCATGTGGGACTGGTGGACTACGATGCCATCAAGCTCAGCAACATCAACCGTCAACTGCCGGCCACCCACAGTACCGTGGGACGGCTGAAGACCGACGTCATGCGGGAACACCTTCTGGACGTCAATCCACAGGCGGACATCCTCTGCGTCCCCACCCGTGTCACGCCTGACAATCTGCCGTCGGTTCTCGCCGCCTTCCCCGACTGCGACTATATCATTGACGCCATCGATGAGAAGCTGGCCAAACGGGAGCTGATTCTGACCGCTTTGCGTGAGAACCGCCCCATCATCTCCAGCATGGGAGCCGCCAATAAGCTGTCCGCGGCGGACATCCAAGTGGCGGACATTTCGGAAAGCCATGGATGCCCTTTGGCAAGAGGAATTCGCAAGTTCCTGCGGCAGAATGATATAGAATCTGGACTCCAAGTGGTCTACTCCCCCGAACTTCCTGTACGACTCCAAAACGGCGCCTTCAAAGGCGATGATCCGGATGCCCTCCCTGGAGAAAAGGGTCCTATGGGCACCATCGCCTACGTTCCCATGCTCATGGGCATCCGCTGTGCCGCCGAAGTTGTTCGCCATCTTCTTGAAAAACAAGAATTTAGACACAGAGGCGGAGAGTGAATTGGCAATTCGGCTCTTTCCGGGCCCTGAAAAAACGTCACATTTGCAAGGTCACATGCCATTGCGCACGATGAAAAAGCCGCGAAATGGCTCTATTGAAGCTCCTCCGGTTGAGCGAAGGGAAGGCATCTGAAGGCAAGTTCTGAATTGCAACAAAGAAATGCGTTTTGCGAATTCTCTGCCAATTGGGGCTTGTGGCATCATAGAACGGATTGGGCCAATTGCCCTCTTCTGCCACAAAATGGTCTCGTAAAGACGTTTTTTTGTGATTTTTGTAGAATAAATGTGAAAAATAATGAAAAAGTTGCAATTGATTTGATTTTATTTCAGAAATGCAAGGCTATAGTATTGTCGTTGCATGAAAGAATGCAGTTTCGCAAGGGATACCATCATGCAACCTTCGTTTTTTGCAATCCTATGGCAACGAAAGGACAGACCATGTCAAAGCGTGAAAGCTACAATTTGGCTGAAATCGGCAGCCGTCTGAAACTGATTCGGACCAGCCAGAGAAAGACTCAGGCGAGAATGGCTCAGGAGTTAGGCATCAGCCTTAGCCACTACTCAAAGCTGGAAGTGGGCATTGGGGGAATGAGCCATGGCTTGATTATCGCAATCTGCCATCAGTTTGGCGTGCCAGAAGCGTGGCTGGTTCGCGGCGAGGGCGAGACGCCGGATTTGTCCGCTGAAATCACGAATGTCTCCGCTCAGGAGACCATCGCGGCCATCAATTGCCGCCGTGAACTTTCGGTTCTTTCCCAACGTCTTCTGCAGGAAGAGGATGAAATGCTTGAAAAGGTCGTCACTCTGCTGATGGATGACAACCTGAAGGAAACGGCCTCCAAAGTGGCCGACACCATGAAGATTCCCATGGTTCGGGCTCTCACCATGCTGGTTCGGGAAAAGCTCCGCTAATCCCCTGCCCGACTCGACCCGATGTGACATTCCATGGCGGAACGTTTGCTTCGTCATGGAATTAAAGTATTGCGTTGCAATAACTTGAAAAAATCTATGTGGGTGGCAAAGAGGCAGAACGCCTTCCACCAATATGAACGAAACCCCGTTTCCAACTGGAAGCGGGGTTTTGAGTTCTATAGAGTCAGAAGTATTCAGCTGCGTTCAGAGATTTATCTCAAAAAAAGTTGCGATTTTCGGAAATTTGTCTCAAAAAAAGTTGCGTTTTTCGGAAATTTGTCTCAAAAAAAGTTGCGTTTTTCGGAAATTTGTCTCAAAAAAAGTTGCGTTTTTTGGAAATTTGTCTTTGAAAAATTTTAATCTAGAGTATATTTATAGTATTTAACAATTTGGAGTCCAAGATGAAACGCACAGCAATGCAATCGTTAATAGAGTGGAAGAAGTCTGACAGACGAAAACCTCTGCTTTTTCAAGGAGCACGTCAAGTTGGAAAGACATGGTTGCTGAAAGAGTTCGGAAAGAATTATTTCGAGAATGTCGCATACATCAACCTTGACAAGAACGACACTGCCCAACGGATATTTGACAATGATTTTTCTATAGAGAGAATCGTAATGTCATTACAACTATATTGTGGACAAAGAATCGATCCGGATAAAACACTTGTCATTCTCGATGAGATTCAAGAGGCACCACGTGCTGTGACGTGTCTGAAATACTTTCAGGAGGATGCGCCACAATATCATATTGCGGCGGCTGGTTCTTATCTTGGTGTGGCTTCACTGCAAGGCACGGGATTTCCAGTCGGCAAAGTGGATACTCTGCATCTCCATCCCATGAGCTATCTTGAATTTCTTGAAGCACTTGACATGGAACGTTTTGCACAATTGTTGAAAAACAGGGATTGGGAAACTGCAAGCGTCTTCCAGAATAGATTCATCGAATACCTTAGATACTATTATATTGTCGGCGGAATGCCAGAGGCTGTTTCGTCATTTGCAGAGGAAAAAGACTTTTATAAAGTCAGAAGAATCCAAAAAGGGCTTCTTAGAGATTTCGAGAGGGATTTTGGAAAACATGCGCCTCCAGACATAATTGCTAACATCCGCCTTGTGTGGAATTCCGTCCCATCACAATTGTCAAAGGAAAATAAGAAATACACTTTGTCTCAATTGGGAAAAAACGCGACAATGGCCAAGTATGCTACTGCTATCCACTGGCTGTGCAAGACAGGATTATTGTATCGTGTCCATCGAGCCTCTAAGCCAGACATGCCGCTTCCCGCATATAGAGAGGAAAACATATTCAAGCTGTTCACGCTTGACGTGGGCTTGCTTGCAGCACAAAGCGATTTGGATACTCGCTCAGTTCTTGATGGCAACAGGCTATTTACAGAATTCAAAGGTGCCTTGACAGAACAATATGTCCATCAGCAACTGCTTGCAGAGACAGACATATCGCCTTTTTATTGGGCAAATGGAAGCAATGAGATAGATTTTCTGTTTCAACATGACATGAACATAGTCCCGCTTGAGGCGAAGGCGGAGACAAATCTCAAGTCCAGAAGTCTGATGTGCTTTTGCCGCAAGTACAAAATGCCGTATGCAGTTCGCACGTCAATGGCGGAACATAGAAAAGACATGACAGACACGCTGCCCAGCATACAAAATGACAATGCAGGAGATTTCAAGTTCATGCTAGAAAACCTGCCTCTGTATGCCATTTCTCAAATCGAATCCATATGTGATGAAACCTTACAAAGAATATAGTATATAATTAATCGAATCGTTATATACACAAATATATCATTTCAGAAAAAGAGCACCGAGTGCGCTGCAGTCCTGAAAGTGGTATATGAAACTTTTAGTGGAACAGTTTTTATCCACAGAATACACGGAATAAACAGATGCGGACTGCCGCTCGTGAGCGGCTGTCCGCGGTACTTTTAACGCTTCTGGTTATTCTGTGTGTTCTGTGGTTAATAAACACCCTTCATGGGTGACAGAGGAGCGTCTAGGCATTGTCCGTTGACTCTTGGCCTGGGGCTTGATATTGACGACGAACGCAGGCGAAGAGCAGAAAGCCAGCGATATAAAGAATTGGTGTCAAGGCAATTGTGGAGACAGCCTGGGCTTTGATGTCCCGCAGGCGCGGATGATAGTCGTTTCGTGCATATTCGGCACGTATCTTTGGCGGCATGCGGTCAATGTCATAGGCATCGCTGTCATCGGGGAGCGTGGCATACCGCTGACGCAGTTCCATGCGATAATGCCAGCCGCACCAGGTCATGCCCATAGAAAGCGGCAGGATGAACAGGGGCAGAACAGCCAGCCACAGGAAGAAGCGGCGGCTTCGCCTCCACAGAAGCCATGAGCCCACCAGCAGCCAGATCGCCGTCATGGGGACCGTCACCGCCCAACGCAAGTCGTAAAGCCATCTGAAAATCGTCAATGAAAACAACATAAATTATTAGAAATTAATAAGTTATAGATTTTCTGGTGATCGTCCTGTCTTTTGTTCAACTCTCCTGTCATGACTCGATGGGATGCTGCCAAACGAGCCTTTTTCAGGGTGATGATTTGAAAAACGGTGAAAGTATGACACTTTATTGGATGTCGGAGTAAATGTCACCCTTCATCGGCAAATTGCAAGCGGAGACATCCGACAAAAAAGGCTGCATGCCGTAATCGAGCGGAATTCAGGCCTTATATTCCTTATATATGGAGATGACCATGAACATGACGACCTTCGTTTTTCCCCTTGCGGTGTTGCTTCTGGCTGGCCAGTCCCTTCACGCCGTCGGACCGGACCGACGGCCGAAATTTGACAAAAGTTCCTATCGTGGAACCCTTTGGACACAGGTGAATCCGTGGTGGCATCCCAACAAGCCGCGCACGGGATGTCCGTTGGGCGGACCAAACTATGCCCGCAAAGTCTATCCGGATGACCCTGTGGCGTATTGGCGGGAGGCCATGGCGGAATGCAAGGCGAAGGGGATGACCGGCTGGCAGTTCGAGTTGCCCGTAAGCGCCCCTGGCTATGGTGTCACGCTGAAAGAGGCCATCAAGGCCGCTGAGGAGCTGGGGGACTTCAAGCTGGCCCTGTTTTTGGGCGTGTTCCGCGGCGCGGTGGGCAACAGCGTGGAGGGGGCCATCAAGGCGCTGTTCACTCAATTCGACATGTTTGCGGACGAATATCGGAACTCCGACGTGTTTTTCCGCGTCGATGGCGCCCCCGTCCTCTCCATCTACTCCAGTTGGGACTTCTCCCCCGATGAGTGGCTTCAGATTCAGGAGGCCTTCGAGGCCCGCTATGGCCATTCCATCTGGCTGGCCAATCTGTGGTGGGGCACCTATGTTCCTTCAACCAAGCAGGAAGAGCTGCGCAAATGGATGCCGGTCTTTGACGGCTGCACCGCCTATGCCAACTGGGCGTCACAGACGGAACTGTACCGCCTGGTGGGCGAGGTCATGCATAACGAGTTCCCTGACAAGATCTTCGAGGGCACCGTCACCAACACCTACTCCGTGCATTACCTCCATTCGGGCACCTTCACCTACGTCGCCCGCAAATACCTCAAAAGTTGGGACAGCATGATGGAATGCCGTCCGGACTCCATTGTCATGACCAACCTGTTCGACCATTGGGAGAACTCCATCATTCTTCCCTGCTATGAGCGGGAGGATTTCCTCCTTCGCTATGGAGAGCTGATGATGGCGCGCCTCTTCGACAAGCCGTTCCAACGGCGGCAGGCCCCCGAAGTGGTGGTCACCAGCTACATCGACATGGTGGCCGGCCTGCGCGAGCTGCTTTTCGAGGTGATTTCCCTGCCGGTGGACACATCGGAGACGGCCTACACCTACACGCTGGAGCTTCTGGATGAGACGGGACAGCCGATCCATGCGTTCCCTGCGCAGGAGATAAAACTGGATGACCTTGATACCAAGGAATTTACAATCGGTTCAGCCACCTTTGCAGGCCGTCTGCTGACGCCGCGTCTGAAGGCGACATGGCATGGCGAGGAACAGCGCCCTCTGTTGCTGCCGCCCCTTTGGGTTGATCCCGCGCTGCGGGGCAGCCTGATGTTCTGGGCCCGGTCCACCGCCAACGCCCTCCATTCCAAGAGCGGAAGCCATGACTGGATGCTCAACGGTCAGCCGGCCGGAAGCGTGGTCGATTGGCGGCAAACTATGGGCAAGGCCTTCGCGGAAGCCAATTTAGAGCCATTGGACCAAGAGGTGACACGGGTACGCGTCATGCGCAACGGCGAGGAGTTCTTCTCGGAGAAGCGCAAAAACCTGAACCATATCTTCCAGCTGGATTTGCCATGTCCACGGCTCAATGACGACTACTATTGGCTGGAGATGGAATGCGCCAATGGCAACCGCTTCAACACCCTGCCCATCTGGGTCACCGCACGGAACGGCGAAGCCAAGGTGGAGACCGTCATCGCAAGTAGTTCTGGCAAAGAGACTTGCAAAATCACCCTTCCGCCGGGCCGCGTACCCGCCTTTGACTATCCCTGCGAAGTGAACAACGGAAGCAAGCTGATGGACGTGGGCGGACTTCTCCACAACGGCAATTACGTCGAGGGCGCCGTGGGCGAACCTTTCGGCTCCCTGCGCCGCACAGGCTATCGCCACTACGTCAATGACATGGACACCCTGCCCCGCCCCGGCCTCTACCAAAAGGATGAGGACGGCAAGGGCTTCATTCGGCTGAATGCCGACAAAAAGGCCTTCTTCATGCTAGCCGGCGGCACCGCCTTCCCCTATTCCTATACTTATGAGATTAGCGTGAGGCCGTTGGAGACGGGACGTCCCATGGGCATCTTGGGCACGGTTCTCGGCCCCCTCAACCTCTTTTTGGACGCCGAAGGCCGCATGGTGGCCTCCCGCGAGACGGGTTTTGAGCACACGGAGCCGCCGTCAGAGCACAAGACCGTCACAGTTTCATCGTTGAAGCCGCTTGAGAAGGGAAAATGGAGCCGTATCGCCGTCACCTACGACTGCCAGACGTTGAAACTCTATGTGGACGGCGAACTGCAAGGCGAGGAGGCCAGTGGCCTCGACGCGGAGCACGCCACCTTGAACTATGTGTCGGTCGGCTGCCGTCTGCGTTTCCTTCAGGAGCCCTATGACTTCTTCAACGGCGACATCCGGAACCTGCGTTTGACAGGCCGTCCCCTTGCCCCCTCTGAATTCCGCTAGAAAGAGTCCACAGAAGACACAGAATAAACAGAAGCGTTCCGCTGCGTTCCGCGGCAGAACGCGGGGAGTTTAAAAAGGGAGTCCATAGAAGACACGGAATAAACAGAAGCGTTCCGCGAATTCCTAATTTCTAATTCCTAATTTTTAATTCCTAATTTCTAATTCCAAATTTCTAATTCCTAATTCCTAATTCTGAGCAAGTTCCATATCGCCAAAGCATTCCGGCAGATGGAAATTCAGTGAATGGACGGGAACCCAGCTGATCCAGTGGGGATGGGAGGTCTCGTCACCGCATTTGTAGAAATTCGCCTTCCATTCGCGGTCCCGCGCGGTGTCGATGGTGCCGCAGTAGGGTTCCATGGCGGCGAAGGGCAGCTGGAACTGGGCAACCCATGTCAACGGCTCCCGCCGCTCCGGCTCCACCGTCTCCGGCAGGGTGGTCTTCACTTGAATCAGCTTGCCGTACTTTTCGTCCACCATGCTGAAATCCTCAAAGCCATCCTCCGTCCGGCGGGGATTGCGGACATAGCTGAACCAGAAGGAGCCGCCCGCATTCATCTCCAGATTGAAGTAGCCGGATCCCACAGGCGGTTTGCAGAAAAACTCCACGCAGGAGTCCAGACAGACAGGGGCCTGATAGCCCAGATGGGTCACGCGAACATAGTGGTCATGAACCTGATAGATGCCGTAGAGACCATCTTGGTCGTAAAGCACTTTCAGGGTTGTCTCCGGCCGATGGTCGCTGCTCTCCGGCCGCACACAGGCGATGGAGACCGCCTCCGCCGCCGTCCAGACCGGATCATCCCAATTGGCTTCCAGAAGCGGCTTGGTCGCCGTATAGTTCACGGTGTATTTCATATTGCAACTCCTTGAATGCATTTTCTTTCAATGATAATCCGTCGGTCATCGAGTGGTGATGATGCGGGTGTGGCAGATTCGATCGTGAAGCGTGCGGTTCTCGTTGTCAAAGCATGCCATGAGGTATCCGATGCCGCAGATGAGCGCGGAAAGACTCATGCCGAAGTAGCGCCCAAGAGCCAGACGGGTGCTCAACGGACCGCCGTCCTCTCTCACGACGCGAATGCCCATGACCATTTTGCCGGGGGTCGCACCATATTTGCTAAAGAAATAGGTATAGTAGACGGCTCCGAGGACGAATTGGACGATGCGCGCCAGTAGCTCCATCATGGCTTGGATAATTTCGCCGTCACCCAAAAGGCTGAACGGAATGGCAATGACAAACATAAGAATGAACGCCACCACAAACAAGATGATGCCATCGATGAAGATGGCGGCGAAGCGGCGGGGGACGGAAGCCAGTTCCGCCGAGCTGGCTGCATAATAGTCGGGACTGTTCACATCCCGTAGACAGTCAAAGCAGTAAAGCCGACCGTCTTTGGGAAACAGCATATTGCGGGGCACGGATTTTCCACAGGCAGCACAGGTTCCAACTTCTTCTGAGCCAATGTTTTGCGAGGCATTGACCGATTCGGCGGCGGCCATCCCCTGCCCCACGTTTTCCGCAGCGCCAAGAGCGGCCTGCAACTCCGCCACGGTGTTGGCCGGCTGCCATTCGCCAAATCCCTCATGCCACACTAAGGCATTGGGCTCCAGCTGGCCGGACCTCAGCATCTGCAGCAGAATCTCCTTCTCCACGGGGCCCTGTTGCTGATTGTTCATGGCATAATACCACATTGTCGTTCCTTTCCTCCGACAGCCACGCCGTGGAAGGTGGCCTTCGGATTTGTCCATGTCGTTGATAATGGCCAAAGAGAGCGAGAGCCCCCTGCCCTGTCGTATGCAAGCTTAGGCAATCTCCGCATGCAGCTTCTTCATGACGGCGAAAGATTCTGTGACGCACTGCTTTGGAGATTTTCCATCGGGATAGACCTCCTGCTCAAGCACCATCCAGCGGGTGCCGCCAATGTCGCGGCAGGCCTGGAAGATCGGCTTCCATGGCACGCTGTCCTGACCCAAAATGCCCTTCTTGCCTTCAACGTCATTTTGCGTGACTGCAGGTTTGATGTGGACGGTGCGGAAACGGCCCGGATACTTCTTCATCAGCGCCACGGGATTCTGCCCCGCATAATAGGACCAGCCGCAGTCCTGCTGAAGAATGACCTCCGGCCGCGTGTTCTCCGCAAACCACTCGAAATAGGTCTTGTTGTCCAGTTTGCCGAATTCGCCGGTGTGATTGTGGTAGCCGCAGAACATGCCAAGGGGCTTCAGTAGCTCTGCGGTCTTGTTGAAGATGTCCACCAGTTCCCGCCATTTTTCCGCTTGATAGAAACGACCATCGTTTGGCACGACTAAATAATTGCAACCGATGGTCTTATGGAATTCGATCGTGCGCTGCAGATGATCGCCGACGAAGGAATCCGTGCCGATATGGGTTCCTGTGGCCACTAACCCCAAGTCATCCAAGCGCTTACGCAATTCCTGTGGCTTTCCGCCATAGGGGCCGTAGCCGGCGAATTCCACGCCTTTAAGTCCTAGGGCGGCAACCCATTGGAGCACTTCGTCAAAGTCCTTTCCGGTGTCTTGCCGCAGAGAATACAGCTGAATGGAAAGTCCGGGCTTTGGGGGCCTTTTCGCCGCCTCCTCCGCCTTCGCCAACGGCAATGTGCCCAATGCCACGCCGGCCACGGCGGCCGTCTGCAAAAATTCGCGTCTGTTCATATTGCAAGCTCCTGGTTAATCGTCAGATTCCATGCATGCACCATGCATTTCAAACCTTGCATCAGCAAAATGCGGACATTGTGGTCAAGCCGCCACAACGCCCGCATTCATGATCATATGGAAAAGGAAAAAGGAACAGCGGGAAGACCGCAGGGCCTTCCCGCACGTGCCATGGTCTATTCCTCTTCTTCGGCCTGGAGGCGCGCCGCCTCGGCCTGAATCTGCGCCGCCAGCTGGCTGGGAACGGGATCGTAGCGCTCGAATTTCATCTCGAAGGAGCCCCGGCCCTGGGTCATGGAACGCAGCGTCGTGGGATAGCTATAGACTTCCGCCTGAGGAAGTTCAGCATTGAGGACCTGCATGCCGTCCTCGCGGTCCATGCCCAAGATGCGGCCGCGGCGGCTGTTCAGGTCACCGCTGATGGAGCCCATGTACTCTTCGGGGAAGACGATGCGCAGGCTCATGATCGGCTCCAGCAGCATGGGCTTGGCCTTCGCCATGGCTTCGCGGAAAGCGCCGCGGGTCGCAATCTTGAACGCCATTTCGGAGGAGTCGACGTCGTGGTATTTGCCATCGTAGACAGTGGCCTTGAAGTTGATGACCTTGGAACGGCTCAGCGGGCCGGCCAGACGGGTTTCCGCAACGCCCTTTTCAACGGCGGGGATGTAGTTCTTCGGAATGTTGCCGCCGACGACCTCGTTGGCGAACTGGTACTCCTCCTGCCCCTCGACGCCCTGGAAGGGCTCGATGCGCAGATGGACTTCCGCAAACTGGCCGTGGCCGCCGGACTGCTTCTTGTGGCGGAACTGGGCCGAGCCCGTGCCCGTGACCGTTTCGCGGTACGGAATCCGCGGCGTCTCAAGAACCACCGCGCACTTGGACTCGTTCTTCAGGCGGCTGACGATCAGGTTCAGCTGCTGGTCGCCCATGGTGCTCAGAATCGTCTGATGGGTCTCCATGGGACGCTCAACCTTGATGGTCGGGTCTTCGTTCAGCAGACGCTGCAATCCCGCGCCCAGTTTGTCCTCTTCGCCCTTGGCCGCGGCGGAAATAGCCGTCTGGGTCGTGGGCTGGGGATATTTTACCGCCGAGAACTTCACATCGCTGGGCTTGGTGCCCAACACATCGTTCAAGCCGGTGTTCTTCAGTTTGGTCACCGCCACGATTTCTCCAGGGCCGACCTCATCAACCGTAACCTGCTCTTTGCCTTGAACCAACAGCAGATTCCCGACGCGCTCCTTGCTGTTCTTCGTGCTGTTCGTCCATTCCGAGTCGGCTTTCAGCGTGCCGCTGAAGACCCGGACGAAGTTCATCTGGCCCACGAAGGGATCGTTGACGGACTTGAAGACGAAGCCCAGGCCGTCGCCGCTGCCGCGGTTGATTTCCCCTGCATCCAGAAGCAGCGGAATGTCATCCAGCGGCGAGGGACCGAAGTCCATGATGGCATCGAGCAGCTCGGTCACGCCAATGTCCTTGGCGGCGCTGCCGCTGAAGATGGGAATCAGGGAACCGGCCAACAGGGCCTTGCGGAAGCCGGCGTGCAGGTCCTCAGCGGACAAATCGCCATCCTCAAAGTATTTGTTCATGAGCTCTTCATCGCTTTCGGCCACCGCTTCGACCAAGGCGCCGTGGTATTCGGCGGCTTCAGGAGCCGGCTCGGCCCCAAAGACGGAGGCGACGCCCTTCAGCGCGGCCTTCTCGCCGACGGGCAAGGTGCAGGGCACGCAAACCGTTGCGCCATAGGCACTTCGAACCGCCTCCAAAACCTCTTGGAAGGTGGATTGGTCACGGTCGCAGCCGTTGATGAAGATGGCCCGCGGAAGCTTGCGGGCGGCGGCCTGATGCATGGCGCGGATGGTGCCCGGGCCAATGCCCAACATGGCGTCCACCACCAGAATCATCATGTCCGCCACGTTGATGGCGTTCATCGCCTCGCCGCAGAAGTCCGAGTTGCCGGGCGTGTCCGCGATGTACAGATGGCCGTCCTTCCAGGGGGCATGGAGAATCGAGGTGTAGATGCTGCTCTTGCGCTCCTGCTCCTCCGCGCGGTAGTCCGAGACACTGGTTCCATTGTCGACACTGCCGCAACGGCCGACAACTCCAGCCTTGAATAGGATAAGATCCGCCAAACTTGTCTTGCCGGAACCGGCATGGCCTGCCAATACAATGTTACGAATCTTTTCAGGGGCACAGTTTTTCACAGAATTCTCTCCAATGATTGTGGTTTGTTACGTTACTTAAGCGACTGCCTGTTTCATGTTCAATGTAATAGGCGTAATGTAATCACGTTATGCGTATTGTAAAACCATCAGGTCCAAAAAACAGCCGCTCTGTCGAATATGTCATGTTTTGACATGTTTAAAAGGTCATGATTTGCGGAAAAGGGCTTGCCTTTCTGCCGCCGTCAGCTCCCGCCACTGACCGGCCTCCAGTCCATCGAGAACCAAATCTCCGATGGCCACACGAATCAGCCGGCGGACATGCAGCCCCACCGCCGCGCAGAGCCGACGGACCTCCCGCTTCCGCCCCTCTCCAAGCCAGACGGTCATGCGGATGTCGCCGTTGCGGCCAAAGACGGCCTTTACGGCCTTAGCCTGCAGGAACTCCCCATCGTCCATGATGCCTTCCATCATGATGCGTCGGCAGGAGTCGTCATAGTCCCCTCGGCAGAACACAAGATATTCCTTCAGCACTTCGTGGGAAGGATGGGTCAGCATTTGGGCAAACTCGCCGTCATTGGTCAGCAGTAGCAGCCCTTCGCTGTCCCGGTCCAGCCGTCCAACGGTGTAGAGGCGGCCGAATTCCGCTGGAATCAGTTCATAGACAAGATGTTCCGCATGGCCGTCCTGGGCGGAGCAGGTGTAGCCCTCCGGCTTGTACAGCATCAGATAGACCTTCTTCTGCGGGCGGAGAAGCTGCCCCTCGTAGCGCACCTCGTCCGTTTCGGGGTTGACCCGAAAGGCGGGAGTCAGGACCGCATGGCCGTTGACGGTCACGCGTCCTTCCACAATGGCCTCCTCGCATTTCCGTCGGGCGGCCACGCCCGCCTCCGACATGAATTTGGCCAGGCGGATGCCCTGCCGACTGTCCTGCTCTTCCATGGTTTGGGGTTCCTTTTATTGATTTTTGTATGTTGTTATGTTGCAATGACTTAGCAAAATTCTAAAAGACGGGGACGGGAGACGAGAGACGGGAGACAGGAGACGAGAGACGGGAGCTGTGGGGACGCGAGACGCGAGACGCGAGACACGAGACGCGAGACGGGGGACACATTTCGTCAGTCCAAAATCTGGCGGATTCGTTGAGCCAAGTCAGCCAGACTGTAGGGTTTACGCAAAAAGCCCTTGGCCCCCGAATGCAACAGCTCCTGAGCGTCCTCCTCCGACACATAGCCGCTGGAAAGCAGCACCTTCACATTCGGATCGAATTGCTTCAGCAGTGGGAAGGCCTGAGCCGCGTTCATGCCCGGCATGATCATATCCATCAGAACCAAATCAATCTTACCCGGATTGGCGCAGTAGATTTCCACCGCCTCCTGCCCATTTCCAGCCAGAAGCACTTCGTATCCAAGCTCTTCCAGCATATCGCTGATGACATCCCAAATCATGTCCTCATCGTCCACCAGCAGAATCGTCTCATGGTGCCCCCGCAGGGTGTCTCCATAGCCGGTCTCCTGCAGCTGAGGGAAGAGAAAGGCGAAACCTTTGGCCGCCCCCTGCCGATGAACCAGCAGGTCGCCGCCATGCTGCAGCATGCAGCCGTACCAGAAGAAGGGCACATCGGCGCCCATGGCCGTCATGCCGCCGGTTCCCATCAGCAGGTGCTCTCCAATGCTGAGAAACTCCCGCAAAGGCAAGTCGGGGAAGGCGGAGGAGGCTGACTCCGCATCGGTCGGAAGCATGTCCAGTCGGACGTAACGTCCTGCGGGGCAGGAAGAACGGGCCATTCCCACATCGGTTTCCGTCACGACGCAGGAGCTGCCGTGAAGCTGCCAGCTCCGATTCCGCTCCTGTTTCTGCAGAACCTCGAAAAGCAGCTGCTGAAGCAGGAAGGGGTCGCCCTGAAGGTTCAGAATGTCGCCGGAGACCAGATGGACGTCTTTCATGCCAACTTTGTGGCAACGGTCAAGGACGCCCTCCAGAAGGGGCTCCAACGCCAATCGGTCCCGAATGATGTTCTGCGGCACTCCATGCCCGATTTGCGCACACCAATGGCGGATGTGCTCCGTCTGTTTCATGCTGTGTCGCAGATGCTCCGCCGCGGCGGGAAGGGACTCCACTTCGTCCTCCAGCAGTTCCAGAAAGGCCTGCAGACGGTTGCCGCTGCGGTCCAAAACCTGGAGATGCCCCGTCAGGCTAGCCAGCCACTCCTGCATCTGCATGCTGTCATCAAAACTGCCGAACTCCTTGGTTTCCAGGTTCATAGACAAATCTCCGCTTTGACTTCACACGTCTTGGGCTTTCAACAGATACAGGGCGAGGGCGGCGGCCACCGACGCATTGAGGGAATTGACCTTGCCCCGCTGTGGGATGGCCGCCACATGGTCGCTGTTCATCAAAATGAATTGGCTGACCCCCGAGTCCTCGCCGCCGACCACCAACAGCAGCTTTTCGGGCTGTGTCTCCCGAACGGCCTCCAGGGAGCTCTTTCCCGCGCCATCCAACGAGACGATCACATAGCCTGCTTCTTTGGCGATTTTCACATATTGGTTGGCGGAGCAGTTCACCGCGATGTTCAGGTGCTCGCAGGCCCCCGCCGCCGCCTTGGCCACGGAGGGAAGCACCATGGGAGAATTGCGGCGTGGCAGCAGAATGTTCTTCCAGCCAAGCACTTCCGCCGTCCGCATGATCGCCCCCACGTTGTGGGGGTCTTCGATGGAGTCCAGCAGCACGAGCCGCGGGGCCTCCAGCATCTCGCTGAAGGGGGTGTAGGGGAACGGTGCCGCGTCCGCCACGGCCCCCTGATGCTCACGGGTTCCAGACAGCTCGAACAGCTTCATCTTGTCGCACCATTCCAGCGGAACTTGCCGCTCCGCCGCGAATTGGGCCAGTTTCCGCAGGCGCGGATTGGCCTTGCCCCCTTCGTTGAGCCAAATTTGGCGAACGGGACGGCGTCCCCCTCGAATGAGCTCGAAGACGGGATTGATTCCATATAGACAATGGTATGATTCCTGCATGACGGTCCCCCTGCCCTTTTTAGGCGTCCACGAGGTCAACGGAAACGGGACAGTGGTCCGAGCCCATCACGTCGGCATGGATGGCGGCGGCGCGAATCTGCGGTCGGAACGCCTCGTCGACGCAATGGTAGTCGATTCTCCAGCCCACGTTCCGCTCGCGGGCTTTCATGCGATAGCTCCACCAGCTGTACTGCCCCGGCTCTGGATGAAACATGCGGAAGGTGTCGACGAAGCCCGCCCCCAAAAAGGTGCTCATCCACTCCCTCTCCTCCGGCAGATAGCCCGGATTGCCTTCATTCTCCTTCGGGCGGGCCAGGTCGATGGGCTGATGGGCGATGTTGTAGTCACCGCAAAGGACGATGTGCCGTCCTCTCGCCGTCAGCTCTTTGCATTTGTCCAGGACGGCGGCGCAGAAGCCCAGTTTGTAGTCCAGCCGGGCCCCGCCGTCCTGGCTGTTGGGGAAATAGCAGTTCAGCAGGAAGAAGGCAGGATATTCGAAGATGAGCGCGCGCCCTTCCTCGTCAAATTCAGGACATCCTAAGTCACTGACTGACAAGGGTTCCTGACGATAATAGGTCATGACCCCACTGTAGCCTTTGCGAACGGCGGACTTCATGACGGATCGGTAGCCGCCGACCGCCGTCAGCTCCTGTTCCAGCTGGTCGGCAGAGGCTTTGGTCTCCTGAAGACAGACGCAGTCCGCCCCGCAGGCCTCCAGCCAGTCCACAAACCCTTTCTTCTGCACGGCGCGGATGCCGTTCACGTTCCATGATATCAGTTTCATCTATCTGCCTACTTCATAAGGACTTGTTTGACGGTCCACGGGAATATGACTTCATGCAACTCCACATCGTCAAAAAGGCACCCCTTGTCCTGGCCCGTGGGATCTTGGAATCCAATGCAACCGACATAGACATTGAGGGCGGCGATGTTGTGCCCGTCAGGGACCGTGACGTAGATGGTGGCGCGCTTCCATCCTTCGCCGACGTCTTCGGTGAAGGCGGTGGATTGCTGTCCCCAGACTCCCGTGTCCGGTTGGTCACGGAAGAAATAGATGAGAGTCGGCATGGAGAAACGGCTTTCGTTCTTGCATCGCGCACGGATGATGAACTGCTGTCCTGCCTTGATTCCGGAGATGGCCTGCGAAATGCCCCCGTAGGTGACATTGACCATCCGAAGCATGCCGTTTTCGCTGCGGATGGTCCCCTTCGGCGTGTCTTCAGCCTGCCATGCCGGCCAGAACTGTATTCCGCCGTCGTATTGGTCTGGGCCGTTTGGCTCACCGCTGTCGCCTGACTCCAAAGAACCGTTCTTCAGGAGGTTCACGGGGTTGGCGTATTGGTTCATTGATGCGAGCAGATTTCGTCCCGACTGAATGGCCTCTATGCAATAGGGCAGCCGTTCTCCCCAAAATGGACGGTTGGACTTGAAGCTATTGGGCCAGAAGTTGCCCTCTTCGCACCAAAACCACACATATTCGTCCGCATAGTCAAGGGCATGGCTGACGTTGGAGGCGAGAAGCTGCGTCGGATTGTCGGATTTGTCACAAAGATTGTATTGGCCTGCATTCTCCCGCTTTACGTAGCTGTCTAGATAAAAGGAAATGCCCATGGAGGTGATTTGCCAGAATTTGGCTCTGTTGGCGGGGTCGATCCATGCGTCGGCGAAACGACGGTAGCAGCCTGTGATTTTGGCGTAGTCCTCCTCCGAGGCGGCGTGGTAGCCGGGGCCTTCGTTTCCATCGACGATGGTCATCGTGTCAGGTGCGCCGTCATAGACGCCGTTCATGAAGGCGATCATCAGCCCCGTTTGTGTATTCTCCTGCATTTCAGGATGTTCCGCCATGTAGGACGAAGTGCAGAGCGATGCCCAGTAGAAGGTGAAAAGCGTCATGTCGGGAAACTGGCGGCTGATTTCCTCAATCCATTCTTTGCCGCGGAGGCGGACTTGCCGCGTGGTCTCCTCAAAGGAATGCCCAAGGTGCGGACGGAACATGAATGGAAGTTTGGTCAGGGCATAGGGTTCGAGGTCCAGACAGAGGCCTTCAAAGCCCGCTTCCTTTGCGACCCAGGCAAACATGCTGAAGTTGTTGAGCGTCCGCTTCCATGCCTCGTCGTCAAACCAGTCGCCATTGAAGGGCGATGAGTTGAAAATGAAGAAATTGTGCTTCAGTCGCGTCGACTGAAATTTGCGAAAAAAGGGAATCTGCTCTGCAAAATCCTCCTTGGAAAGCAAATACGGCGCCCCGACATGGTGCAGCGGATAGTAGGTGAAGGTCTTGCCGTCGCGTGTGATCTTTACGGCAGGATTGATTCCAATGCCGTCAAATGGACAGTGGGCGTCTAGGTTCTTAAAACCTTCATCCATAACCTCTTCGGGAGTCGAAGGAGACACAAAGCCGAAGTGGATGATTTTCTTCTGATCGACTGGAACACGGCGCGAATATGCCCTCGGCGCCAACGATAGCATGGCGCACATTGACAGCAGACATATGCAATTGACATGTTTCATGGCCGAAATTCCACTTCCCGCTTCCCCAACTTGCAAATTCCTAAATCTCCCCCTTGCCCCTTATATACCTCTATCTATATAATGTAGTTCATGTCCCAAGGTGCTTCAACTTGACGCCGCGGTTTTTCAGACGGATGGCCCCTCACTCCGCTCCACGTCCCGCGTTACGGACACCACAGGTTGATTCCGCAAGTCGGATGCTCTTTTCGCCAGATTGAAAACTGGTCGTATGTACGGATTCCATCGGCAATCACCGCCTGATAATACTCAATGCCCATGATGTGTTCGTCCGCTGGCGTAAGTGCCTTGAGTTCAAGAATTACACGGCGTGTCTCTGGAGTCAAAACTGCTATGATACGCTCAGCGACATGCTCAAAATAGCCATCAAATTGGGATCCCTTCAGAATCTGGATCATGTCGATCTGCCACTCTTCTCCATCAAGATCATACCATGCGTGCCATTCAAGACATGCCTCCTCCGTTGCGGCCAGATTGCGGTATCCGAGGCGCGTGACATTCGGGTTGGAGCAGATTCGCGAGATTGCCTTGAAGCTTTCTCCCACATCCAACGTGTCTGTGTAGATATGGAAGTCAATGTCACGATGCGTCATCAGGAGCCCCATCGCCAATGAGCCGACTGGATTGACCTTCGCGCCAATCCCCTCCCATGCCTCTCTGACGCCGCTACGGAAGATGACTTCAAAGCCGCGCTTCTGGGCGTCCTCGGCAATCATCGAAATGTCGGCGGCCGGAGCATAGTAAACACGGGACATTTCACCGTGTATATCCTTTCGATTTCCCCAAAAGGAGAATCCATATTTTTCATACAGACCAACATGGTCGGTGGCAAGGTAGACGAAAGGCGAGCCATTTTGCGCAGCGCATTTCCGCGCGTGGTCAAGAAGAACTCCTATTTGACGTTGGCCACGGTATTTAGGGAAAGTAAAGACGAAGCCGATCCACGGCGTCATACTTGGCTCCACAATGCAGTCCTGTGTCGTCAGCGTCAGGAAGGAGACAACCGCATTGCCGTCAAGCAGGAAAAAGAGTTTTCCTTCGCCTCCAAGCGTCTTATGAAATGTCTCCTCTTCCAGCAGACGCAAAAGGAATCCGCCAGCCGACCATTCGCATCGGCGCAGCTCCAACAGCAGCATTTGCCTTGTGGAGGCATCGGACTCAAAGTATTCAACTATCCTCATAAATCCTTTATCGCGTATTGCATGAAATTACCGTTCTTCACAAAGCCGAAATTGGCATAAAGCAGAACTCCCATGTTCGACGCCGTGATCTGAACCGTGCCGCAACCGTATGCCTTTGCCTCCTCCACCACAAGGGAAAGCAGCCTTCGGGCAATTCCGCGACGGCGGTATTCAGGCTCTGTGAACATGCTGGACAAAAGGCCTATCCTGCCGTTTGGGCAACCATAATACGGCGGCTTCTCGACAAATGACATGCCGCTTGTGCCGACGATTCGACTTCCGTCCAGACATAGCCATGACACGAATGTGCCGTCGGCCATATGCCTTGTGTAATAATCGCGCAGCATGGGGGCAAGGTCCCGTTCATCTTTCGCTCCTTCCTCGCGAAGCTGGCGAATGCGCATCTGGATGAACGTCTCCAAGTCATTGTCTGTCAGCTTTCTATACACGAGTTCCATTGTCTTCCCCCCTCACGCCACAAAAGCTACGCCAAAACGCACAAATGCATAATATTATTCGTCCTGATTCGGATTGCAAGCTGACACAATGGAGATGGCGCCTCAATGATTGAAAGAGTCTTGCCGTCACACATCGCAGTTGGGCACAGCTGCAAGGACGAAGGAGCCATCTCGGAGCCACCTCTTCCAAAATGGGACAGCCAAATTCCACGTTTCGCATTGCATATTTCTTTTTATGATATATATTGAATGATTATGAAAGAAACTGAAATTCCCATCATTTCATTCAAGGATGGAACGCTGTTGGTGGAGGCGTCCAAAGACACGTTATTGCCCATCAGGGAAATCTGCGTGTATGATGAACGAGTGGACTGCTGGCGTGCGGAGGGAATCCGCTATGCGGAGCTGATCATGAGCCTGCATCGGCAGAATCTGCCCTATGACGACCAGGCAAGACAGTACACGGTGCTGTCTCGCCGTATGGCGATGACTCATCCGCCCCGAGACTACCAAGCGGCGGCCATCGAGGCATGGGAGAAGGCCCAGCGGCGAGGCATTGTGGTGTTGCCAACAGGCACGGGAAAATCCTTCGTGGCGCAAATGGCCATCAGCCGAACAGCGCGTTCCGCCATTGTGGTGGTTCCAACGTTAGACCTTGTGGAGCAATGGGTTAACCAATTAGAACAGGCCTTCGGAAGCCCCATCGGCGTCTTGGGGGGCGGCAGCAAGGACATCAGCGACATCACGGTGAGCACCTACGATTCCGCCGTCCTGCTCATGGAGACCATCGGCAATCGGTTCGGACTGCTTGTGGCGGATGAATGCCACCATCTGCCCGGCCCCATGAACCAGATGCTGGCCCGATGGGCCATTGCCCCCTATCGGCTGGGGCTCAGTGCCACTCCCGAACGGGGGGACGGCACCGTGGGAACCCTGGAGGACCTGATGGGTCCCATATGCTATCGGCGGGACATCCGTGAAATGGACGGACGCGTGTTGGCCCCCTATCGCACGGAACGCATTGCGGTCCAACTGGACCCAGATGAACGGCAGGCCTATGACACCTATCGGGAGACGTATATCGCCTTTGTCCGCGCCAATGCCATTGACTTCTCCCGTCCAGATGGTTGGAAGAGTTTTCTAAATGCCTGCGTCCGAAGGCCTAATGGGCGAGAAGCCATGAATGCCTTTCTCGAGCAGCGGCGAATAGCCCGCACAGGAAGGGCGAAGTTGCGCAAGCTGTGGGACTTGCTGCGTCTGCACAACAAGGAGCGCATCTTGGTCTTCACGGCGGACAATGAGACCGCCTACGAAATCGGTAGCCGCTTTGTCCTGCCCGTGCTGACCCATCATACCAAACTGGCGGAGCGCCATGCGCTTCTGGAGGGATTCCGCAACGGCGATTTGCCCTGTCTGGTCACCAGCAAGGTGCTCAACGAAGGAGTGGACGTGCCAGAGGCCAGTGTGGGCATTGTGATCTCCGGCAGCGGCAGCATCCGTGAGCATGTCCAGCGGCTGGGACGGATTCTGCGGCCGGCGGCGGACAAGCAAGCCGTTCTGTACGAGCTAATTAGCTTTGGCACGGGCGAGGGAAGTGTCAGCGAACGAAGGAGACAGCACAGTGCTTACGAAAGACATGATCAACTGTAGGTGCACCGGCAGGGAAATCCGCCCCTCCTTCATTCCGCTGGACGATGCCGCGGCCTTGGAGTCGGCACGGGAGCTTCTGGATGTGTATTGTCGCTGTAAAGAAGCCACCCGCAGTCAGATAGAGGAACTGGTGGAGCCTGTGGTCATGGCCGCCGACAACCCGAAGGCCGCCAAAGGGCTGGCCAAACTGACGGAGGATTTGGCAGTCTATTCCGCCCGAGAGGATGTGGACTTCACCGCCCAACGGCTGCGGCTCTTCGCCATCTCCGCTTCGGTGCTGCGCCACGAGAACTGGCCGGAGGAGGAGGAATATTTGCGGCTCATCCGCGAACAGGCTGGCAAACCCAGTCTGCTTGATGATGGACAGCTTTACGCGGATCTTCCTGAATACGATAGACTTCTGAATTTTCCAGAACTGACGCCCCCTCAGCTTCTTGCCCGCTACAACTGCGCCTTGGTTCAGGCGCTGCTGTTTTTTGCGGACACCATGACCCTGACCATCCGCGGTGAGGAACCGGCCCGGCTGCGGCGGCTCTTCAAGTATCTGAAATTCTTCCGTCTGCTGGCTCGTCTTTATGAGGGGAAATGTTCCGACGAGCTGAAATTGGTCATCGAGGGGCCGGGCAGCCTGTTCACGCAAGGCAAACGCTATGGCATGCAACTGGCCTGCTTCTTCCCTGCCGTCTGCACCTTGAGGCAATGGACCATGGAGGCGGAAGTGGAATGGAAGGAGAAGCGCAGGCTGTTGCGGCTGGATCAGACAACGGGCCTGAGCTCCCATTACCATGTCTACAGCGCCTATGTTCCAGAGGAGATCAAAATGTTCCATAACTACTTCAAGGAGAAGGTGAAGGACTGGAGCATCTTGGAGCAGACCAGTTTTCTGAAGGGGCGGAAGGGAGAGCTGATCTTTCCAGACCTGAGTTTCCGCAGCCCAAAGGGCATGGTGGTTCATCTGGAGCTGTTCCACAAGTGGCATGCAAGACCGCTGCAGGAACGGCTGGAGTTCATGGACAGCCAGCCCGATTTTCCCCTGCTCATCGGCGTGGACCGCTCCCTTTTGGCTGAAGCCGGCCTGGAGGAACGGCTAAAGGCAACCCCGTGGTTCGACAAAAAGGGCTTTCTCTTCAAAGACTATCCCACCGTGGACAAGACTCTCCGCTGTCTCGCCGCCTTTTTATAGGCTCTTGCTGTTATTCCGCCGCCTTTTCGAGAGGATTGAGAGGCTTGGCGGCGTCCAACCGCTCCAGAGAGAAATCGTCCAGCCATACCCGACCGCGGTTTCCATTGAGGCCGGCCGCCACCGCGATGCTCTCAAGTCCTTCTGGGATCGTAAGTTCCACCGAAAATGGACGCCAGTCAAACGGCTCATTGGGGAAATTCGCCGCCGGTTGGTATTCGGCTCCCTTCCCTGACCTGACCAGAGTGAAGCGGAGCGTGCCATGCATCCAATCGATGGAGCCCGCCGCAATGCCATCCGATTTCACCCAACAGGACAGTCTCCACACGGAACCGGGCGGCAGCAACGACAAAGGGAGATGTTGGCGGATGAGGCGGTATTCGCCGTCGGCCCCATCAATGCGAATGGCGTTTTTGCCATTGTGGACCGTGGTCGAATCCACGGTCGCCCCGTTGGGCATGCTCCAGACAAGGGAGTCCGAAAAGAACTGCACTATCTTCTCAACCCATTGATTTTCAGTATGTTCCTCAAATCCAAAATTCTGCAGGACTGTGCGTTTCGAAACGGTGGCGACCGTGGCGAAGGACGGCATTTCAGGGGATTTGCCGCCGTGGTCCTCGGTCGTGAGACAGGCGGAGAAGAGGCGCCATTGACCGAAGACATCATTGGTTGGCGGGGTGTCATCGTGCCAGGCGATGAAGAAATTGCTGCCATGCAAAAAGACATTGGCGGGCGGGACTGAAGCCTGCCAATGGATGTCCGCAAAACGCAGCCGCAGGGAGTCGTCATTGTTTAAAAGTCGTATCTCATTGATATTCAATATATTATGAAAATTCTTCGTTTCGGCGGTACGTTGAGGAGCCGAATCGCCCTCCATCAAGGGACGGCCATCGGAGAGCATGACAACGCGAGTGGACGGCTCGTCGGAAGGCAGCATCCACCCCGTGAAGTTTCGGTTGCCTGCGGCGGACTTGCGGTTTCGGATGCCGCAGATCAGACCGATGCCACCATCCTTTTCATGGAGCCGGTATTCCATATAATAATCAACGGGAGCGGACATGGTCTCAAAACGGTTGAAGCCCCGCATCGTGCCGCAGAACTGCAGGCGGATGGCGCCGTCCGCGTTCCGTGTGATGCGGGAGAATGGCTCTGCGGCGGAGTTGGTGGAGTAGTGCATCCGGTCTTCGCCGAAACCTGCATCCGTGTACAGGATTGCATTGGAGACCAGAGGAACCCAGTTGTCCGCCGCGTCAGACGATTGTCTGCCCTCCAGCTGCTGCAGCGTTCCATTGCGGGCGATGCGGAGGCGAAGCTCGTCATTTTCAAAGATGTAATGGCTTGAGCCGGAATAGAATGCGCCTACATTTCGCTGTGGGGCGTCGGCCTCATTTGGATTGAAAGGCTGTAGGGTGAATCGGAACGGACAGGTTCCGAATTCAGGCAGATTGTCCAAACTCTCCGCGATGAAGAGATGGGGGGCATGGTCGTCTCCGACGCGGTCCAGAAGGAAGACGGCGGCGGGAAGGCGCGTTGGATCGAACTGAAGGCAGAGGGACGCCGTCGGCGTGGTGAAGGCGATTCTCGCCTGCGCGGCCGTGAGTCCAAATGGCCAGAAGAGAGAGTTCCACAGGACGTTGCCGCCTTGTCGGAGATAATAGATGTTGCTGATGTTGCCGTCGCAGTTCGGATGGCGCGTGCGGAAACGGTCTTCCCAAACGCCGCCGGCGGCAGACGCCTGCCAATGGCATGGGGCGCCGTCAGGCACGTTGATGCGTAGCAGCAACCCCTTGCGAACCGACGCGGCGCCGTCAGCGCTGGAGTCAAAGGATTGGAAGGACGGCAGCGGCGTACACTCCCCATGGTCGCCAATGGCGAAGGCCTCCACGTCAAGCTGTGGCTCAGATGACAAGGTGCGGCGGAAAAACGGCGACGGCTCTAGAGGACGCCATTTCTCCAGACGGCCGCCCAGCCGATAGACGGCCATGCCGTTTAGAGGCACAGGCAGCACGACCACATCGTCCACGCGCCGCAAAGGCACCCGCTGCCCCGTCATCAACTCCATGGCTTCTGTAAGTTGTTGCAGTGCAAGAGGAAGCTTGGAGACGGGAAGCGAAATCTCACGGGACGCTGAAGGGAACGGCAGCGTGACGACGGCAATGGAGGCACGGGGGCCTTCGCCATCGTCCCATGCGTATGCCTTGGGTGGATTGGCGGTCTGGTTCGCGGTGCGCAGGACGGCGAAGACATCGTCTGGAGCATTGACCGCAAGATAATCGGCGGCACCGTCGCCCATCTCCACAAGCGCATTGCGGATGGCGAAAATTCGGCGGAAGATGTCTCCATGGCCGTCCTCCGCGTCTTGATAGACCATGGGAATGCCTGGTATCCAAGAAGATATGGCCATGGCCCGGCGAAGCCCCTCCGGTCCGTACCAATATTCGGCACGGAGGGAGTCATGGCTTTCGATGTGGCGAAGGCGGATTTGGCCAGGCAGGTCCGTGCACTGCTGTTCATGGAGCCAGCGACGCAGCGTGCTACCAAAAGTCCGCGGGTCCCGCGTGCGGATGCCTTGCATCGCATCGTAGCAGAGCGCAAAGTCATAGAGGCAGTCGCTGACGGCGCCGAACACGTTGGCACCGGATTCCGCAAGTGTGGCGGCGGCCGGATTGCCCTTTCGCGCCCCTTCCCGAATGCCCTGCATCATATGAAGGCCTCCAGGTGTAAGACCTTGGCTTGCACGGGGATACGGTATATTCGGATTCCAGTTCGCGATTTTGCTTCCATCAATGGCGTCCACGCGGTAGCCATCCACGCCGTAGGTGTTGACATAATGGGCTGAAACGCCCTTCATGTAGTCGATCCAGCTTGGCCAGTTGAAGTCAAAGCACCAGTAGTTCAACGTAGAGTTATCTTCCTGCCGCACAAGCCATTCGGGATGCGCGACAGCCCGGGGGCATGTGTCCGTGCCGCCGTGGGGAACGATGTCCTGCATGACGTGCATCCCCAGCTCGTGGGCGTGGTCCACAAGCCGCTTGTAGTCCTCCGCCGTGCCGAGTCCAGGTTGAAATTTGTAATAATCGTTTGGGCAGTAGGGACTTGCGTCCTCCAACGGCAGAATCCATATGGCATTGCAACCCAATTCGGCAATGCGGTCCAGCTGCTTGAGACTTGGCACGAAGCCGCCCCAGTCGGCCCAATTGCTGCCGATGGAGCCGTTGGGATGGAAGGAGTAGAGCGTGGCGCGGCGAACCCAGTCGGGGCGGTCGGCGGGCGGGACGAGGCCCCGGTCCCGTTGCCATTCGTGGACACGCGTCAGCGCCACGTCCGCGTCGTTGTCCTGAAACCAGAGCCAATAGTCGCCAAGTAACTGATAGTCATTGGGTTTCATATGCCCTTGGATGTCCGCGAAAAGAGAGGCGGAGACGGAATGGTCATGGTTTTCGAACGTGGTGTTGCAATGGTCGAAGCCAGCGGCCAATTCATCGGTCAAAAAGAGGAATGAACGGTCAGAGGCAAGCTGGAAGATGCAGACCCGGGATCCCGACCAGGCGGCGTGGACAGCATGGTCCGTCACGTCCGCCGCCGTGACTTTCTCCCGTGCCGTCCGATTGGCGGGCAACTCGTAGGACATGCCATCGGACATCGGCACCTCGAACCAATGCTGCCGAAAATGGCGGATTTTCGTTGGCTCTTCCCCTGTCCAAGCGATTTCAAACCAACGTCTTAGCTGTGCCTTTTCCGAAATCAGCTGCGTATGGACGCGAACGGTCCAATTGCCATTGACCACATCCAGCCGAAGGGTGTCATCCGCCGTCCGAACGGCATTCTGCAACGTCCAGACGGATTTTTCGGGCAGCCAGTTTCCGTCCATGCCTTTGATGTTCAGCCATGGGGCGGCGTCTGAGGCGATGGCGACAGTTTGGCCGTGGCGTTCAAGGGACTGGATGGAGCCGTCTTGCGGAGAGAAGGAAACCCGCAGGGCATCATCGCCAAATTGCAGCGCCGCAGGGGTTTGCTGAAAGGGGATGACGGCGGAGAATGCCACTATCGGCAGCAGAATGGCAAGAAAGAACGGTTGTTTGTTCATCATGAGTTTCCCAAAAACACGACCATCGTGTCATTAATTTTCATAACATGCTCTGTATAAGCATGTTATAGATATAATTGACATGAAACGGCATCGGCGCCTTCCACGCTTAATGTCGAGGAGGACAACTGCATACAGTTTATCCCACAAGGGCCAGAAGTCAAGTTTCCATAAGACAAGAAGATATAGAAGATTCCATCATCCGCTAAGCACCGTATGATGGAGGTTGTCATGCAGAATAGTCCAGCCGGTTGCCGCGGCCCATTGCATCAAATTGGCCAAAGCGGGACGGAAGCCATCGTGGAAATGGTTGGCCATCAGGAGACGGCCATGGGGAGCGAGCTGACGGCGACAACAGGCCAGAAAGCGGCGCAGCTCCTCTTCGCCGTGGAGGAAACGGCCACCGGCAAGTCCATTGCAAATCATAAGATCCACGGGCTCAGGAAATTGGAAATCTCTGGCGTCTCCAGAGCAGAAGGTCACGGGAAAGGCGGGAAACGCCTGCAGTCGCCGTTGACGCTGTGAGTCATGGGGAAGCTGGCGGTTTTGCGCCATCCAGGCCTCCAGAGGCTCGGCGGTCAATCCCATGGCATGAACTTGAACCCCTTCCTCCTTGGCCAACGACAGGATTTCCAACGTGTTCAGTCCCACTCCACAGCCAATGTCCAATAGTCGCAAAGGACGATTGCGAGGCCACTTGCGAAAATGGCATTGAAGGGTCTCCATCTGATCGGGATAGCGGTCGGTGTCGGTTCCAAAGCGCGGTGGATCCGCCAAGGCACAGAATAGAGAGATGCATTGGGCCATGGGAAAGCAGACTCGGCCGCCCAAGTCCTCCGGCAGACTGGCCCATAGGTCTGGCAGGCTTTGCCAAATGACTGCTCTGCCGTTCCCTTCATAGAGGGAGCGAGGCATCCATGAGGCATGGGGCAGGAAGGAGGCCGCCACCCGGCGTAATGTCACAACATATTCTGATACAGGAAGATACATCTCATAACGTCCCCGAAGTTCAGGTGAGATGACCAGTCCCTTTCCCCACCATGGCGAACCGCCGTAGGCGCACCATGTCTTCCAGCGGGCCGTCCAGTCAATGGGATGAAGGAAGCCATGGGGGAGCGTCTCGTCATGACACCCCTGCCCTATCGGCCATGTCATGGACGCCTGCGGGGTGTCCAATGCCGCCATGATTATGGGAATGGCATTCTTACTCCCTCCACACCAATTACTTACAGCAGAATGGCGGCTGTCGTTCACTTGGTGTACCATGCCAGAGGCTGAATTCGAAGTTCTTGAACGGCAGCCAGATAAGCCTCCACATAGGCGCGGGTCTCCAGCGGTGCGCGGCGCATCCGCGCTTCAGGTGACGTCACGATTTCACGCATTCGGGTGAAATAGCCGGAACCGGCTGCGGCATGGCTATTTACAGCAATAGTGAGCCGCTGTCCCTCTGGCCAGGTGGCTTGCTGTGGCCCCAGTCCCCTAAACACCGCATGACCATCTGATTGGATGTGGAAAAAGGCCCCCCAGATTCCGCAAAAACCATAGTAGTCCTTGTTTCGCCATTGTTCCGCAACGATTTCAGCCAATTCATCGCAGGTGACATCCGCCAGAATGACGGCGTTCTCATAGGGCACCAGCCGGAACAAATCATAGCCATTCAAGGGACGTTCCGCCGTCAGCGACCATTTGGATAGACGGCTCTGCAGCACCACAGACGCCCCCGTTCCATGGGCGATGGCCTGGCTGATGAGCTCCGATGTGGCACAGGAGACTCCAGGACGCCCCCGAGACGGAATCTCTTCTGGCAAGGTGCAGCCGACAAGTCGATTCTCTTCATCATAAAGCTTTTTCTTCCAAGGAGTTAAAACTTCATCAACCGTCGGATGCACTGGAAGTTCTCCATTCAGTTGCCGTAGATGAGAGCGGATTTCCCGCACCTCATGGGCCGCGGTGTCCACCATGATGGTCACCACCGCCAGCTCCTTTGAATAGCAGCCCGGCTGCACATACCATGTGCGCTGGCCAATCTTCTGGCCGGGAATGGAACGGTGGGTATGGGCTCCTAAAATCAAATCCACTTCAGGAAATTGCTCCGCCAGTTGTCGGATTTCATTGACGCCACGGCGGTCCTGATACTCCACCCACCCCTGATGAGCCGCAATGACAATCACATCCGGATGGACGGCATGGACGGCGGGAAGCAGTCGCCGCAGCGCCGCCTCGCCAGACTCCACCTCCAGCTTGGCCGCCTCGTCGGGAAGCAGCCAGTTTGGCATATAGGAGGCCTGCAGCCCGATGACGGCCACGCGGACACCCTCCCGTTCAAACAAACGCCACTCTGTCAGACGAGGGCCGCCCTTGAGCTGCACATTGGCAGAAAGGGCCACGCTTTCCAGCTCCTGGATGAAATGGCCATAAGTCTCCATCCCATAGTCATATTCATGGTTTCCGGGCACCCACACATCGTAGGGAAGCCGCCGCATCGCCTGAAGCATCGCCTCTCCGCGGGACATGGCCGTCGCCAACGTGCCCTGAAAGCTGTCGCCGCAGTCGATGACCAAAGTCCGCCCTGCCCCGACAAGTCGCCGCTCTTCCTCCATGGCCGTTGCCATACGTCCCACTCCGGGGCTTTTGCCATAGTCCAGCGTGCCATGCATGTCCGCCGTCTGCAGAATCGTCAAGGTGCGAAGCGTTTCCGCCTCCACCGTAAACATGAGGCCCCAAAGTGCCAATATCATGACTGCCAATGTCCTGCATGGGCTAGGACGAAAGCCGTGTGATTGTTCATAACATATTGATTGTAAATATATTATGAATTTATTCCTCCAAAACGCAAATAGCTTGCCACGCCATGATTTCATCTCCATGAACGGCGTTTCTTCGAGAGTCATCTTAGCTCCCCTGTTCTTTGGCCATCTGTAGCAGGATACCATCCCGCAGACCATGTCCATTGGAGGTAAACTCCGTCACATGAAGCAGTTGGAAGATAGAGAGAACAATGGTCAGCCCGGCGGGAAGGATATCGGCGCGGTCGGCACGCATGCCGGGGACCCGTTGCCGCTCCGCAACGGTCATGGGTGCCAGCCGTTCCAGACAGGCCATGGCGTCGACCATTGAGATGGACAGGATGTCATGGGATTCATGGTGTCCCTGCTGACCTTGCAGAATGGCGCGCAGGCCATTTCCCGTCCCCCCCGTCAGACTCACGGCCACAGTTGAGCGATGTTGTTCTATGAAAGTCATAACTTCCTTATAATAAGGAAGATACATTTTTTGCGCCGCTTCCATGGCCGCCTTCATTATGTCGGGGCCGAACGGACCGGCCATGCCAAAGGTATCCCGCCAAGAGACACAGCCGGCCGCCAGACTGACGCCAGCCATCATGCGGTCCATGGTCCCCAAACTGACTTCCGTGCTGCAGCCCCCCGAATCCACATTGACGAGAACCGTCCCAGGGGGAAAGGCGCACGCCGCCCCTTGGAAAGTGGCTTCGGCCTCCTGTTGGGCCGACAGCGCCACTGGACGTTCCGGCAAGTCCAACTCATCTTGACATCGTTGCAGAAACACCTCGCCATTAAGGGCTTGGCGGACTGCCGCCGTGGCGACGCCACGCCAAATCAATGGTCTTCCCATGCTTTTCAGCCGACGCCATTGGCGCTCCAATGCCGCCAACGTCCGCTGGCATGGCTCCGGCTGAAGCAATTGGGAAGCGGACATGCCTTCTCCCAAACTGGTCCGTTCCCCAAACTCCTCCAGAACAGCGCCGTCTTGCGTCATGACTTTGGTCATGACCGTATTGCTGCCGATGTCCGTGACCGCCAGAATGCTGTCCATGGGAAATAACGACTGCGCAAGGGGTTAGTGTGTAAGGAGACGGCGGCGGCTTCTTCAGCAGTGGGCCATCGCCCACGCCAAGGCCTGCTCCACGGGAAGAGTTTCCTGGCTGGCTGCCACCATGTCGCGGCAGATGACCACGCCATCTGCAAGTTCTTGACTCCCTTGCATTAGCACCACTTTCGCGCCGCATTTGTTGGCGGAGCGCATCTGAGCTTTCAGGCTGCGGGCGCTGAAATCCGCCTTGACGCGACAGGCTGTGTTCTCCCGAAGCCGTTGAGCCAGCTGGAGGCCGGGCAGAACCGCCTCTTCCCCCAAACTCACCACATAGACATCCGCCTCATGGACTTCAGGCGGCACCATGCCGAGGCTTTGGCGAGCCAGAAGCAACCGTTCCATGCCGGCGGCGAAGCCAATGCCTTCAACGGGCTTTTTGCCGCCAGGCAAGGTGATGCGATAGCGGCCGCCGCCGGCCAATGCGTCCTGTGCGCCTAAGCCGGAGTGGGTGATTTCAAAGACCGTGTGGATGTAGTAGTCCAGTCCGCGAACCAGACGTGGAGCCAGCTCGAACTCCACGCCAAGGTCTTTCAGACCCTGGCAGACCTTGCTGAAGAACATCTTGCTGTCGTCTCCCAGAAGATCCACGATGTTTGGGGCGCCAAGGGCGATTTCATGGCAGGCAGGATTCTTGCAGTCCAACATCCGCCAGACATTGGTCTCCAGACGACGCTGACAGTCCTCGCACATGTCTCCTGCAAAGCGACTGAAATAGTCCTTCAGGGCCTGGCTGACCCGTGGACGATCCTCCGGAAGGCCGCGGGAATTGACCATCACATGGCCGCCGGTCACTCCGATGTGTTCCAAAAACTGGCTCAGCATGGCAATCACTTCGGCATCCATCCAAGGGGATTCATTGCCAACGGCCTCCACGCCAATCTGATGGAACTGACGGCGGCGCCCTGCGGCGGGTCGTTCGCCACGGAACATGGGGCCGAAATAGAACACGCGGGACTCCTCCCCCTGCTCCAGCCCCTTGAAGGCGATGGCGCGAATCACGCCCGCCGTTCCTTCAGGACGCAGAGTCAGACTGCGGCCACCACGGTCCTCAAAGGTGTACATCTCCTTCTGAACCACGTCCGTCTCATTGCCCAAATTACGGACAAAGACGTCTGTGCGCTCGAAAATCGGCGTGCGCAGCTCCCCGTATCCATAGCGGTGGAAGACATCGCGTGCGGCGTTTTCCAGCGTAATCCAGTCCAAGGTCTCCGGTTCCCACAAGTCCGAGGTTCCGGGAAGAGGTTCGTTGACTGCCATGGCAGAATCCTTTGGTCGATAATCGTCTGATGATGACACAATAACACTTCAGAACCCTGCGTCGGAATCCATGGAACACTTCTCCATAAGAGGCTTGCCCCATTCTCTAACCTACTGATTCATCATATGTTGAGAGAAAAAACAACGCCCCCTGCCATTCCGACTTTGACATGACGCCTTTTGACGGGGTTCTGAACAGGGACAAAAGAAAAGCCAGCACATCTTTCACATGCTGGCTTCCGATAATAGGCCTCGAATTGTCGGAACCTCTTCTCGCACAAGACGATAGACGATTTCGACAGAAGCCGATGCAGGCAAATCGCCTTAGCCGATCTTCTCCGGATCCAGCTTCAGGACCAGTTTACGCATCTCTTTGCCAGGCTTGAACTTGACAACAGCGCGCTCCGGAATCTTAACCGACTTCTTGGGCTCGTTGGGGTTACGGCCAACACGGGCTTTGCGGCGCATAATCTCGAAAACGCCAAAGTTGCGGAACTCAATCGTATTGCCGCCGGCCAGCTCTTCCGTGATGGTATCCAGCGTCAGCTGAATAACCGCCGCCACATCGTTCTGCCGCAGATTCGTCTGTTTGGACACGCGGACAACCAGATCTCTCTTTGTCATTGCCATTGAATTGCCTCCATCCTTTTATGAATATTAGGATTTGCCACTTACAGTTTACAGGGCACAGTAAGTGCCCCACTACCAGACAACAGACTTAACATACAACCCGTTCACAACTTGGCAAGTCATTAACCCATGTAATCCAACACTTTTTTCATCTTTCTTCAAAAATTTTGACAATTTTCCAGTTTTGTCCCCTGAAAGACCGCGGATTTCGAAGAGTCCGCAGTCCAATGCTCATTGCCCGCCATCCCCCAATGACTCCATATACTATATATAGTAGAATATTGTATAGAGGAATCGGCGACAGAAAGCTTGAGGTTGGAATTCGGAATTTAGCAAGCTATAAAGTTGTCAACTTCATCAATATAAGTCCCATAGGACGGGTCGGATTGACAAGCCCATGGGACATAATAATACAAATTATTGATTATCAATCATTTAAGTTTTTATGACAGATTGACCGTCATTCAATGGTCAGCATCGTCTCTTCGGAGAAGACGCCCTGGGTCTGCGGGTCATACATGGCCTCCGCATAGAAGGGCGGATTGGCGAACCGTCCTCTGGAGACAGCGCGGGCTGTGAAGGAGATCACCTTCTCTTCAGAATTCGTCACATGTCCAAAGGCCAGGAAACGGTCATCCTGCTTTTCCATGAACATCGGATTGAACACCGCCCCATCCGTCTCTTTGGGCAATGGTAGCGCCGCCTTTCGAGACGCCAACCGCGAATCCTCCACTTCCAGACCGCCGGGAAGCAGATTGACCAGAACCAGATTCTTTATGGCTCCCGTGGTCTTCAACCGCAGCTCCACATTGACTTTTTGTCCATGAGCCAGCTTGGAAACCGCTTTCCCATTTTCATCTAAATATCTGCGGCTTAGATGGATGCCATTGCTCACCCTCTCCAGTTTCTTGGGCATGCCCACAATGATCTGCTGCACATAGAATCCCTTTTCGCCTCCGTTGCGGATGATGGCGCCACCGTCGGCAGACAATGGCAAGGCCATGACCCGATCCGTGTCAATGGCCAGTTGCTTTGCGTTGGGCAAGGTTAGGTTGCCAACGGCCTTTTCCGCGCCATGATGGGCGGCGTAGGCGGCCATGGCCACGATGCCCCATGCATTAGCCTGCGTGGTTCCCCAGGCGCTGCCATTGTCCTTTTGGCACTGCTGCAGATCCATGGCCAGCCGATGGACCAATGGATTGTCCGGCTGAATCTCCATCAGAATCGCCAGCACCTGCCCCAGACGGGATTCTGCGCTGTAGGTATCCCCTTCGAAAGACATTCCATCCTGCACCCGCCAGACCTCGCCGTCAAGGGCGTGGAGCACATGAGCCATGCCCTCCCGCGCATAGCCGCCACGGACAAGGGCCGCGCCAGCCAAAAACAGCCCCAGATCAGTCTGCTCTTCAGAGGCGATTCGGCGGGCAAGATTGGCGCAGCTCATGTCACCATCGTCAAAGAAGGACAGCACATAGGCCACATAGCCTCGGAAGTCCCGGCTGATGTCATTCTTGTCCCCCAAACGGATCAGATAGCGCCGCAGCGACTGCTGAAGCTCCGGCTCCAAACCGCCCAAAAACTCCTTTCCATATTGGACAAGGAAATTGGTGGCGAAAACGGAAGCCTCCTCCCATTCCGTCATGCCTCCCGGCCAGGCGGCGAAACCGCCGCTGCCCAGTCTCATGGACAGCAGACTCATGTAGACATTGTGGATTCGGCTCTCCGCCGTCCGCTTCTCCGCATCGCTGATGATTCCCGCCTTCAGCAGATTGTTGAGGGCCAGATACGGGAACGCGCCGGCTGTGGTCTGCTCCAGACAACCGTAGGGATAGCTGTTGAGCCAGTCCAACGCATCCTTCAGGCCGATGGCGGGAGAGGCGGCGAAACGCAAGGTCACTTGAGGTTCACCATGCCAATCTTCTTGAACCGCAGGAAGTTCCAGCTCCTTTCCAGCTTCCAGTCGGAAGGAATGGATGCGGGTGACGGACGGATTCACGCCACGAACTGTCACCGGCACACTGTCCGCAAAGACGCTGTTGCCGGCCTTCAGAGTGAAATGAACCTCCTGTCCTCCCAATGTCTCTCCTGCCGTGCAACGCAGGGTATGGGTGCGGCTGGCCCCCTTGGGCAACTGTCCCGTGGCTTGGAGGGGCGCCTTCGACGCAAGGGAGTCCGGAAGGGCAACGGTGAACACATAATCCCCTGCCCCCTCTTCGTCCGTGTTGAACAGTTTGAAATGCAGGTCGAACTCATCCCCTGGGGCCACGGCCCGAGGGGCGGTCGCCAAGACATTGACCTTGTCCCGCAAGATGATGCCACTGGACGCGGAGCCCACCGCCAAGCCGGACGCGCCGACGGCCATCAAACGCATGGCCCCCAAATGTTTCGGCAGCGCGAATCGCGTCGTCGCCTTGCCTTCGGAGACCGGCAGGATGTCCAGCAGGACAATGGCCGGTTTCTTCGAGAGAATCTCCTCGCGGAAACGGCCCCCTAAGCTGCCGCCGTCACCGCCGATGCGTCCATCGGGGCCGATGTGGACGTCCGGGAAGAGCAAGCTATAGGCGTCAAAATATTCAGTAGAACATAAATATCTGCCATAAAAGAACTTATAAATATCCGGCGTCTTGAATCCGGTCAAAGAGAGAATGCCTTCGTCCACGGCAAACAGATGGACTTCCCCATCCAGCGGCTCTCCGTTGTTGTTCTTGAACAGCACCGTCACCTCCACATCCTCTCCAGGTGTCGCTCTTGCAGGGGCTTCCAACGCGATGTCCAGTTCATGGACGGATTGGTCCACGGGAATCTGCAGGAGGCCAAAGGAACGGAGGATTTTCTTCTTGGCATTCCGGAAGACCATGGTCACGCCAACATGGAAAGCGTCTCCGACAATCTTCTCCGGAAGCGGCACCTCAAAGACATTCTCCCCCGCTTTCACATCGAAGCTGGCGGCGCTGTGGATGCAACGGCCGCCGCAGACGATATAACACTGCCCTTCGGAAGGCGCCTGCATGGTGACTTGGGCGGTTTCCCCCGGTCGATAGTGCTCCCGATTCAGCTGGAACGTCAGCACGGAAGGATTGGCGCTATGGGAGGCGCTTTCGTTCTGCGAATGCCAGAAGAACAGACGGGTTTTCAGACCGTCCGCCGATTCTGCCAGCAGCTCGTAGCAGCCATCTTCCAAGTCAGGAGACGAAAACTCCACGGATGGTTTGTCCATGACCAGCTCCGGCTGGCATGGCACCTGAGTCCGCTTGCGTTCCCACACATTTTGGATCTTTCCATGTTCCTCTCGTTGAACATATTCCCAATTGATTTTGAACAGAGTCAGATTGTAGGTTCGGGTGCCCGCTGGAATCGAATCTGCAGGATTCCATCCCAAAAGCCGCCCTTCCAACGACACCATGGCGGAAGCCATGTTCGTCTTCTGCTTGGCAAGGCCCAAAAACACCGTGGAGGGGAAGCTCACCACGGTGGTTGTGTCCGTCACCGCACGGCCACCCGGTTCGGAGACTTCCGCAACCGCCGTCAGCATGACCGGCACATGGGAGACCCCGTTCTGCAACGCAAAGCCTGGGTATTGAAAAGACACCTTGCCATCCGCCCCCAATTTCTTCAGGGTGCTGAACTCCTTGGCATCCCGATTGCTTTCCGCATCACCCACCGCATAGCCCTTCCAATGGGCAGGGAACGGCATGGGCTCACTCATGACACGAAGTTGGCAAGTTCCTTCCGCAACGGGAGTTCCGAAATAATAGTCGGCCTGGACATCAATAGTGGTCGCCTCGTCGGCCATGGCTTCCGTCTTGCCAGAAGTCGCTTTCACACGGATTCGGTCTGGCACATAGAAGGCCACCGTGAAATGACTTGTCCCCCAGCTGGTCTGGTCGCCATTGTCGCAGGTCACGGTGTACTGCCCTGTGCGGGCGTTTTGGGGAAGAGAAAGCAGCGTCCGCCCATGGCCATGGGCATCCGTCGTCACGCGTTCCGTGAAGATCTTCTTGCCGTTGGGGTCTGTCACCGTCAGCAGCATGGGGGCGTTTTTGTAGGGCAACAGCGCGCCGTCCTCGCAGGAACGAACCCATGCGAAAAGACCGATGCTCTCTCCAGGGCGGCAGACGCCGCGTTCGGAGTAGAGAAAAGCGTACGGCGTGTTCCGGAAGCCATTGCCCTCCGCCTTTTCAAAGACGGACAAATCGCATTCCGTGTTGCCGTCCAGCCGCAGGAAAGTGGCATCTCCTGCGTTGGCGGCAACCACCGTGCACGGGAAGTCACTCTTGTCCTGAAAGTCCTCAAAGAAATTCAGCAGCGCCTGACCATGCTCATCCGCCACGCCGCGACCCATGAGACGATGTTTCGTGCTATAAAGGAAAATGGCGCAGCCGGGGGCGGCCTTGCCGTCGCTGAAACGGCGAACAAAGACCTGAGCCTGACGTGACGTGACGTTCACGGCGCATTGGATCACCATGTCGCTGAGGATGATAGGCAGTTCTTCAAAGGGATATTCATTTCCATCATTGGAAAGGCGGAGGATGTAGACGCCATTTCCCCGTTTCGCGAAAAGCGGCGAGAAGTCGATGTCCCTCTGGACTTTCTTGTCCTTCGGCAGACTGAACTCGAATTTGCGGTCCTCCACCTCTTCCATTTCATGAATGGCGTTCCACCATTCATCCCCCTGAAGGCGGCTGAAATTCTCCGGGCAGGCACGGAAGAGCTTGGCGTGGAGGCGTTTGACATTGACCAGACTTGTCGGCAGCACCACGCGACGGGCCTCCCCCTTTTCGTCCAACGACGGGAAGAAAGGGCCTTGAACCAAAATGCGGCAAGAGGGGGACATGGGGGGAATCTTCACGTTGAAAACCCCATCCGTCTCCATGACAGCGCCATCCGTGGAGCGCAAGGGCGCCTTTATGACAATGGTATAGGTCTGTCCAGGCTTGAACTTGCCTTCTATGTCCCAACAATAGTGTCGTCCCTTGAGCGACATGTCCTCCAGCTCAGGTGAAATCTGAAGATTCTCCGCCTTTATGGAAATTTCAGGATTCTTCTTGCTTCCATGAACCGCGAAATAAACGCTCAGATTTTCTGAATACTGGTAATAGTTTAACTCCTTGACATACAGGCGTTTTCCTTCATTATCCCCTTTTGTGTCATTCGTCGTGTCCGCCGCCTCAGGGGCGGAAGGCAAAGGCACCGCCAATGTCAAATCCCCTGTCGCCGTCGTTGCCGTTGCCGAATCCACCAATTCCGTCAAGGGGGCATTCGACGATGTCTCCCTGCCCTTCCGCATGGTCAGCAGACAGATGTTCATCACAATCGACACGATACCGACGGCCCCAATGACCCAAACGCCCCATTTCCCTTTCATTCTTTCATGTCCCCCCTTCGTCATTTTTGGCGACCATGGATACACCGCAGGAACCGCCATGATTGTCTCTGTTGTTTAACTCACTATCCAAACGGGAGATACAGTTTCTTCCCGTCTTTCATGCCAATGCATTTCATTTTAAAATATTGTCATTTGACGAAAACGCAAAATACCACATGAAAAATAGTGAAAACAGGAGGTTTTTTTCAGAGAGTCACGACACATGAGAACAAACGGAGAATGTGCAGGACTTCAAATTATACGACAGAAGAAGCCCATAGAACTGTCGTAGATTGCAACTTGTCGCAAGTTCACAATAGTTTGGAATTGCGGATAAACTGTCGCAAGAACAATGGATCCAGAATTTTACGACACATTCAAATGATATGGTAATGTGCAAAATTTGTTGATGAGTACGGCAATAATTCTCCGCCAAGCACCTTCGCACACCCCTCTTTTTCATGAAAAATGGCCGCTAGGACGCTGTAGCATGCCTCTGTTGCATCGCACATGCTTTTAGGTATATTAATACCTGAAATGACAAACGCCTCTACAAGGGCCATTGGGTGAATTTCCCGCAAATCCACTTGAAAAAGCGCAATACGTCCTCGTGACCGTTGACATTGCATTAAATGCAACTTTTCGGAATGAAACGACTCCACTTTATGACGTCACAGCTATCCACCCAAACGCAATGTTCATAGACGCAAAAAGCCCCAAATGGTGACACCTTGTGACACCTCGGGGCGATGTTGGCATAAATGGCAATGTATGCGGGAAATCGAGTCCCTTTTTCAAATTTGTCTTTTTTGCGTAAAAATGCGGTTTTATGACGAAAAACGGCTTGTATAGGCTACTGTGAGTCAGAATCTTCATACGGCCAAATCCTCGGCGTTTTTCCAGCAGTTCCATCTGGAGCACAGCAACCAACACGAGAACCATGACTGTATGGAGATCTACTTCTTCTGGGACGAAAACACCTATTAGTTCATCGGAGGCTGGTTGCCATCCCACCTCAACAACCGAATTAACTGAAACGACATCTCGAACCATTGTCGTCTTCACATTACTTGATAAACAATTGGTTGATACATAAACAGTTTTTGTGCCGTTTTCGAGGACACAAAGGTTGGTTTTACGGGTAGCGTGCGGTATATTATCATAGATTTATGAAGATGAAACCGGAGTGCCGCTGTGAAAGAATGCCAGAACATCGAGTGGAAAGAAAGTTGGAGTGACGAATATCTTAAGTGGATATGTGGCTTTGCCAATGCGCAGGGTGGCAAACTCTATATCGGCGTCAATGACTCCGAAAAAGTAGTCGGCGTTGCCAACGCGAAAAAACTCCTCGAAGACATCCCAAACAAGATTGTTACCACCCTTGGCATTGTTGCCGAAGTGAATCTGCGGTCCAAGAGCGGACGGGATTATCTTGAAATCGTAGTATCGCCGTCTTCTTTGCCGATCGCATATCACGGCGTCTATCACTATAGTTCCGGCAGTACGAGGCAGGAGCTCAAGGGCGCTGCGCTTCAGCAGTTCCTTTTCCGCAAAATGGGTCTGTCATGGGACGACGTGGTGCAGGAACGGGCAACGTTGGATATGATCTCGCCCGAAGCCGTCGATTATTTTCAGCGCAGCGCCATCCGCAATCATCGCATGACGGAAAGTTCCTACACCAAAGACATCCGGCTCGTACTGGAAAATCTCAATCTTCTGGATGAAGACGGGCATATCAAAAATGCGGCAATCCTGGCCTTTGGGAAGAATCCTGCAAAGTATTTTCCGCTCTGCGATTTCCGCATCGGCAGATTCGGCTCGGATGAAGCGGACCTGATGTTTCAGGATGTCATTTCCGGCGACCTCATCCGCATGGCGGACCGGGTCATGGAAGTTTTGAGATCGAAGTATCTGATTTCTCCAATCCATTACGAGGGTCTTCAGCGCATCGAGCCGCTTGAAATCCCGGAGGATGCATTGCGGGAAGCCATTTTCAACTCCATCATCCACAAGGACTACACAGGCGCACATATCCAGATGCGCGTCTATAACGACCGCATTGAACTGTGGAATCAGGGTAGACTCCCCGCCGAACTTACGCCGGAGAAACTGCTGGAGCGCCACGCCTCATATCCACGGAACAAAAACATTGCGGAAATTTTCTACCGTGCAGGATTCATTGAGAGTTGGGGACGCGGTATCAGGAAAATCATTGACGGCATGACGCAGGCTGGACTCGCTCAGCCGAAGATCGAAGATGCCGACGGGGGAGTGCTGGTCACCATATTTAGGATTGCACTGGCAAGTTCGGAGAAAAGTTCGGAGAAAAGTTCGGAGAAGACTTGTGAAAAGTTACTGGTGCTCATTGCCCATGATCCAGATATAACCATAAATCAGATGGCCGACGAGTTGGGATTAAGCACACGGGCTATCGAAAAGCAACTGGCGAATTTGCAGAAGAAGCAACGACTCACCAGAAAGGGCGGCGATAAAGGAGGCCGCTGGATCGTTTTAACAACGGAAACAGATGAGAATATAACCGGCTAGAAATGTCCCTCAAGATGTCCCTGAAATGTCGCTCAAGGTGTCCCTCAAGGTGTCCCTGAAATGTCACTCAAGATGTCCTTGAAATGTCGCTCAAGGTGTCCCTGAAATGTCGCTCAAGGTGTCCCTGAAATGTCGCTCAAGATGTCCCTGAAATGTCCTTCAAGGTGTCCCTGAAATGTCGCTCAAGGTGTCCCTGAAATGTCCTTCAAGGTGTCCCTGAAATGTCGCTCAAGGTGTTCCCCAAAATCTGACCGGAAAGGAGAGAAATGATATCATGATCCCGCTGTTTGCTTTCATCGCACTGATCGGTCCGATGGTGTTTCTGTTCTTTCTGAATTGTATTCCGCGCTGGTGGCGGCTGGGAATCTACCTCTTTTGCATCGCCATGCATCTTTTTGCCGCACTCGTTTTCTATTCATTAAGCTGGATCGAAAGAAATTGCGCTTCGGGAGAGCGTGCACAGAACTTCTTCGAGAATTTGCAGCAGCAGTTGGCGGCTGGAACTGTGCATCAGGATCTTTTGACACTTCCGAGGTATGCTTCCGGCATGATCCTGACGCTGCTTGCCGTCGCTGCAATCCTTGCCGGAGCGGTATTTGCCTGGCGGAAGATCCGTTGGTACAGCTGGTTTGTTCTGATCTTCGCCTTCGTCATGACGCAGTTTTTCTTTTCCGTCTGCACTTGGGCAAAAGACCGCGAAAGCATCGTGGACCATAACGAAATGCGCATGATTATCTACGGATTGATCGAGCAGAAAAGAACAGAGGGCGTGACCGACCGGCAGATGGCGGAAACGATCGCCGAAAACCTGAAAGAATTCCGTTATTCCTACGAAAACCGATGCGAGGAAATCGAGTCGAAGAAGCGAATCGAAGACGCACTGAAAAAACTTCGCCGAGTAGAGATTCCGCCGGGAGAGAAAGAAACGGCAAAGATCGTTTACCTTGAAACCGGCTTTTCCCCGCGGACGGAAAGAATCGTGATCGATCTTGAAAATGAAAAGATCAGTTATGAATTCAGCTATACCATCGGGAAAATCGGCAAGGAAGGATATAAAAAACGAGAACTTCCTCCGAAAGCCGTAAAGGCTCTCAAGGCAGAATTGGCCGGCTTTTCCGCAGACCGATGGGATGAACGTTATTTCGATCCCCATGTGTATGACGGGACCCAATGGCAGTTGGAGATCATCTTTTCCGATGGCTCATCACGGAAGATATCCGGCTCCAATGCCTGGCCGAAAGACTTTGAACGGCTTGGCATCCGCGATATCAGGAAAAAAATAAGGGAAGATGCGAAACCGTGAAATATTCGGCGTAGATTTGAGCTGGACTTTCGTGCCAGAGCTTGGTTTCCTCTTGTTCCAAAAGGCGATACGCCCTTGAGCGGTAAAAAGTCAGCAAGGCCTGTTTCAGCGTCAATTGGCGATCATGCATAAGTAGGGATGTGATTCTTGCCGCTTTCCCTGGAATAAAATCACAAAGTGCGCTCTGAGTCATTTTTTCAAGCATGGCACAACCTCCGTCAGTTTTCTCTCGCTTTTCCAGAAAACGTTCCATTTCGGCAACCAGTTGGCTACGGCCGAGGGTATGCAGCATGTCGTAGTTCTCCAATAGAAAATCCAGCAGTCCATAGTCCTCAAAACGTTCCGCGATCTTGGCTCCGGATGCACCAAGTTTCATCTTGTATGCTTCAATGCAGAAAGCCAGAAATTCCACTTGCATTTCTTCTGGATTCACAACATTTATCACGACGCACCTACATTCCACTGATTACTATAATCCCTATGACGTACATTTTTCAAGCGACTATACAAGTCTTGTTATATTTTTTCAAATAAAGTCAACAAGACCTATTTCAGCGTCAATTGGCGATCAAGAGGAAAAAATGCAAAGGGGAAAAATGCGATCTAACACGCAAATTTAGGAAAAAATGGCGGAGAGGCAGGGATTCGAACCCTGGGTACGGTTTACCGTACACAGCATTTCCAATGCTGCTCAATCGACCACTCTGACACCTCTCCATGGGTCATTCGACTGAAACAGCATTAAATTAGCATCACTTCCCTGAATTTCAAAGCAAGAAGCCGAAAAAAGTTCATTTCTGCAAAAAATAAGGGTGGAAGCGTCCATCGCCGCCACGTCTCCATCGAATGAGATGCAAACTGCGGATGCGCCGCCTACTCCATGGCTCCCACGTCCAGCTTGCAGACACGGGTCACTTCGGACTCCGTTGTCAAGCCCATGGAGACCTTCAGGTCACCGTCTTCCTTCAGCGTCCGCATGCCGTGGCGGCGGGCGATTTGGGTGATTTCCGTGGTGTCCAGATGTTCATTGATGGCCTTGCGCAGGTCGTCATTGATTTCCATGAGCTCGAAGATGGCGATACGGCCCCGATAGCCCGTGCCCAGGCAATGGCGGCAACGGCGGCTGTCATCGTCCTTTTGCCGTCCTGTGCCGCCGCATTCCGTGCAGATTCGGCGGACCAGCCGCTGAGAGGCGACGCCCAGCAGGGAGGAGGAGATCAGGAAGCCCTCCACGCCCATTTCCATGAGACGGCTGACGGCGCCGGCGGCGTCGTTGGTATGCAACGTGCTGAGGACCAAATGGCCCGTCAAGGCGGCGTGGATGGCGATTTCAGCCGTCTCGCGGTCGCGGATTTCTCCCACAAGAATCACATCCGGATCCTGACGGACGATGGCCCGCAGGCCGCTGGCGAAGGTCAGACCGATATTGGCCCGTACATGGATTTGCGTAAGTCCCTCCAGCTGATATTCTACCGGATCCTCAATGGTGATGATTTTGCGGTATTCCGCGTTCAAGATCCCCATGATGCAGTACAATGTGGTGGTCTTGCCACTGCCCGTGGGGCCCACGACCAAAATGATGCCATGGGGCATGTTGTAGAGCCGGGCCAGCTTCTGTTTGGTGTCATCCAGAAGTCCCACTTTCTCCAAATCGAAGATGGCGGCATCCTTCTGCAGAAGACGCAGGACAATGCTCTCGCCATGCATGCAGGGCACCGTGTTGACACGGACATCGATTGGGTTGGCGCCATTGGGCAGGTCGATGCGGCCGTCTTGAGGCAGCCGACGTTCGGCTATGTTCATGCCCGCCAACAGTTTGATACGGGAGGCGATGGCCGCGTACTGGTTCTTCGGCGGCTTCAGCACCGTCTGGAGCATGCCATCCACGCGGAAGCGGATGGCCACATCGTTTTCCCTCGGCTCCACATGGATATCGCTGGCACCCATCTCCTGGGCTCTCGTGAACATGTCGTTGACCAGTCGGACGATAGGGGCCTCTTTGGCCAGATCCCGCAGTGCCTGCTCGCTGTCCCCCTCCATCCCGTTGCCGCCAGCCACGTCTGGATTGTCGTAGAGGGAGCCGATGAATCGTTCGATGTAGGCGCGGCGGGCGAGAAGGAACTCCACGTCCGTGTCATAAAGCGCACGCCATTGGCAGGCAAGGTTTCCCGCCTCATATGGAGAGGACACCGCCAGAACCACCGACTCGGGGCCCCAGGCCACCGGCAGGCAATTCTTCTCCGAAAGGAATTCGAAGGTCACATCCGGATAGTACTGCACATCATGGACTTCCTCCTCATCCAGCAAGGGAATGCCCGAAACTCGCGAATAGATGGCCATGAGCTCCTGTTCGGAGAGTCGTGAATTGGCCACCAGCTCCCAATCCGCCTCCGGCGACCCGCCTGGAGCCGGCGCATCCGCCTCCGGATGCAGCTTTGCCCCAAGCTCCCGTTGGACAGACTCCACTAAGGTCTTGGGATCCAATGACAAGCGCATAAGCGTTCCGGCCGTCTCTGGGGCGGTCGCCTCCGGCTGTTTCAAAGTATCGTCGACTGCGCTCATGGTTCCCCCTAGTAGAGTTCCGTGCTCCGGGTCTTCTCGATTTCCTCCAGAGAGGCCTTGTAGCGGCGGATCAGCTCCTCCTGCGGATTTCGTGTATCAATGACATTGACTGTGATAAGCACCAGCAGTTCGGACCGCACATAGTCATAGGAGTTAGTGCGGAAGAGATGCCCAAGAATCGGAATGTCCTTCAGGAACGGGATGCCGCCATTGGAGTCGCCGCGGGTGGTCTGAATCATGCCGCCGAGAAGCAGCGTGGAATTGTCCGGAACCAGAAGCTCAGTCTCCATCTCCTTCTTGGAGATGTTGGGGGGCATGTAGGAGGACGTCACTTTCGAGTAGTCCGGGCTGGACACCTCTTGCTCCACCACAAGCCGAACATCATTACCTGCTGTGATATAAGGAGTTACAGACATAATCACACCTGTTTCCAGATAATCGTAGTTGGTTCTGAAATTGTCGGAGCTGGAGGAGTAGGTTGTGGACTCAGAGGGGACGGCGACGGAATCGCCGACCTGGATTTTCGCAGTCTGTCCATTGATGACCACGACTTGGGGTTCGGACAGGATTTTGGTGTTGCCGTCTCCCGCATAGGCACTGATGAAGGCCAACGGGTTGGCATTCGAGTCACGGAACAGCAGCCCCAGACCGCCGCTGCTCCAGCCGGAGGCCGTCTCCGTGCCGATGATGGTCGCCGTCGTCGGCGGGATTCCCCCTGCCCCGGACCAGGCGCCGCTGAAGTTGGTTCCGTTTTTGCGGTTCTTTGTCCAGGCGTAGGAAAGGCCGTACTCCGTGTCCTTCGTCAGTTTGATTTCCGTGATAATCGCCTGAATGGCAACCTGTTGCGGAGAGACATCCATGCGTTTGAGGAAAGCATGGATGGTGTTCCATGCCCGCGGCGTGGTCTTGATGGTCAGGCGATTGTTGGTTTCATCGCCATAGACGGTGACTTCCGTCTCGAAGACCGATGTGTTGAGAGAATTGGCCGTATAGCCCGTGGACGTGGTGTTGGTGTTGGTCCGATTCGTCGTGGTCCGATTGGCGGTGGAGCCGTTGCTGTTCGCGGTCCCGCTTCGGTTGCCCGTGGTGGAGGCGTTTCGGCTGTTGGAGTTGGTGCGGCTATTGGAGTTGGTGCGGCTGCTGGAGGATGTCGTCCGCGAGCCGGAAGTGGCGGAGGAACGGGCGGAAGTGCTTCTTGTGGAAGACGTTGAGGAACTGCTGGAATTGGTGGTGGTCGTAGTGTAGAAGAAGGTGTCCAGGGCGTTGGACAGATTGTCCACCGTGGAATGCTGCACGTTGTAGAAATAGACTTCCTCCTTGGCCAGGTCGTCCGCCTTGTCCAGCAGCTTCACCCAGCTGCCCACTTCGTCCAGCACCTCGTCAAGGGCGGCGGAGACCACCACGACTCCCGCCCGCGCGATGGCCGTGACCTTGATGGCGCCGCCGGACTGGCCGGCCGCCGTCGACACGGGCAACCCCAACACGGGCAGAAGCAGATTCAGCTCATTGGCCAGCTCCTCCGCATCCACTTCGGTGCAGCGGAAACAGCGGACCGGCCATTGACGCTCCCCTTTGTCGTCCATCCGCTGGATGAGCTCCTGCAGCTTGTGGACGTTGTTGGGGGTCTCGACGATGATTAATGTATTGGATTCCACTAAATCCGTGATGCTCGCCCCATCGGTCAGGAAGGGCTTCAGCTGTGCCATCACGTCCGCGCTCTTTTTGTAGCGGATGGTGGCGAAGACCACCTCCACGTTGGACTGGATTTCGTGGTCGGCGAAAATGCGGTGCTCTTTGGGCATCTTGTCAAAGGGAAGGATATGGATGAAGCCCGGGTTTTTGGAGGCATAGGCTCCGGAAAGCCACAGAATGTGCTCAAAGGTCCCCCATACCTCGCGGGCCGTCATCTCGGACTTCACGGTCATGGTCACCGCACCCTTGACCCCTGCATCCACGATGTAGTTGAAATTCAGCAGCTCCGGCGCCCCGAAGGCCGCCACCACCTCATTGATGGTCGCCGCATCGAAAATCAAATCCACCGCCAGCACCTCCTCCGGATCCGGAACGCCCTTGATCAGCTTGTCCGGATATTCGGAGACCCTTTCAGTGGGCAGACTGGTCTGGATGCGGGAAGGCAGCTCCAGTTTACGGTCCACATTGGGCAACGATGCCGTGTCATCGGCTGGAATGACCAGCGGCTGGTCATCGAGCTTTTCCGCCTCACGAGTCTTTAAATCGTTGAACGGCAAAGGTTTACGTTCTTTTTCAACGGTCTCCGCACCTGCTTTTGGCTGTTTTTGGAAATTCTGGCAGCCGGCGACCGCGATGGCGATGACGCCACTCATGCACAGCAGCCCATTCCGCAATGCACGCCTCACATGTCCCTGAACCTTCATGGTTGTCCTTCGCATTTTCTTATCAGATGTATTGTGAATTTGCTTCATCTTCGTCCCTCCCTAGTTGGCCGACCGGCTTTGGTAGCGGCGAAGCATATTGCTGCCGTTTCGGCTGAACCGTCCATCTCCGCCGGATGAGGGCTGTGAATTTCCGCCACGGACGGCGTTTCCTGCCGCTCCCGGCTGGCCACCATTTTGCGCATTTGACGCATTTGACGGACCTTGTGCATTCGGCATGTTTGGCATGTTACCGCCGCCAGGTCTGAATCCAGGCCCAAAGCCTCCGGGCCCGAAACCGGGCCCGAAACCAGGCCCGAAACCGCCAGGGCCACCGCCCCAACGTCCCATGCCCCTCCGGTTCATGCGAGGATCATTCCCCGCCTGATTCGCGTTGTCCTGCTTCTCTTCTCCCTGCGTGACCTTCCGCAGCCGCTCCACCTCGCTGGTCTGTGCGGCAATCACATTCTGCCGACGCACGGACTCCTGCTTGCTGTTCAGCTCAATCTTCAGTTCCACCTCTTCGGCCCCCCGCTTCAAAACCACCAGATTCCGGGCGGGATCAATGATGTCCACCACATATCCTGTCTCATTGAGGGAATCCCCCTGCCGGAACATGGTCTTCACCGTGGCGGTTTTCTCCTCCTGCACCTCCTGCGGCTGTCCAGGCATGCCTGGCATTCCAAACGGCGGCATGCCAGGGCGACCGCCCATTTGGGGTGGCATGCCGGGACGTCCGCCCCCCATTTGGGGTGCGCCGCCCATCATGTTACCCCGTCCTCCAAACATTTGACCCGGCATTTGGCCAGGCATCATCCGCCCCCGCATTCCACCGCGGGGCGTGCGGGCCACCTGCTTCTCTTTGATGATGGCGATGGGAACCGCGGCATCCCGCTTGCCGATCCGCGCGATGCCCACCAACTCGAACTGCGCATTGTTCTGCTCAGGTCCCTGTCGGGCTGCCGTCTCCGCCACTGCATCCTGCCTTTCTGTCCGCTCCGGGCTGAACAGCGTGTTCTCCCACAGCTCATCCAACGACGCGGCAGACACGACGCTCTGCCGTTCTGTCGCAACCGTCTGCGAGGGAACGGGTTGCTCCACTGTCTTTTTCCCCTTCTCCCCTTTCGCCGCAGGCTCCTCCAGCTTCAGCGGAGGCAGTGGACGACACATCTTCTTCATGGCGGAGGAACTGGCCCCCGCCCCCACGGCCAATATCGCGATAATCGACAACCATGCCATCAGACTCATGGCGTTCCTCCTTTTCCCTTGCCTGTGTCCAGCCCGCCATGGGAGGACTTGACTGCCGCGCTGGCCGACGTTGCCCCCCGCTGGCCTTTGGCGCCAGTTGGGGTTCCCGCCGCCGCCACGGCCTCCGTTCCCGTCATCTGCTTGCCCAAGATGAACTCAGAGGCCTCCTGAGTCATGGCATAGGCCTTCAGCCGACCGGACAAATTGACCCCTTTGGGCGTTCGCGGGTTGTCCGGCGCGATTTTGCAGTAGGACCAATAGAGAATCCGCTTGGAACGGTCCACTTCCGCAAGGAAGCGGGCCACCTCCTGCATGGTGGTGCCCTTGAGCTCCAGACGGATTTCCACTTCCTGTATCCCTGTGTACTGTGCAATCTTATTCCGTTGCGTGTCCACCTTGCTCAACGTGACCTTTGCGGCGCGGGCCATCCCGTTGATCTCCTTGATCACCTCCTGCTCGATGGCGCCGCCTCTGGCGCCCACCGCCCAAAACGGAATGGCGCGGGTCTGCATGTCCGCCAGCTCGCTTTCCCAATCCGCCACCTGCTTCTCCAATACCTTCAAATCCATCTTTCTGGACTGAAGACTTTTGGTCTCCTCCTCAATGCGGCTCATGGTCGGCAGACGAATCATGCCCAAATACTGCCGTGCCACCATGACAGCCAAAACCACCAAGACGGCTCCCATCACAATGTGCTTTGTCTTTATTGTTGCATTGACAGGCATCGTATCCCCTTTATGCAAAATGTCCTGCTGTCAGCCATGAGCAGACTGACATCATCACAGGAAATTTCATTTCAATCAACAAATGCATTATATTGCATTCAAAATCATTCATATTAATTCATTTCTTCACGCCAGCGGGCACAACGGGCGGCGGCGGCGGATTCACCTGCGGCTCCCCGATGGGAGCCGGCTCTTCGTCTATATCTCCATAGACACCATTTTCCAGAGGCAGCTGTGCGCCGACTTCCGCATCATCGCCATCGACGTCGTCCTCCAGCGTGGTGGAAGCGGGACTCTGCCCTGCCTCCTGAGCACGGGTCTTCTCCGCTGCACGCTCTTCGGCGGCCTTCCGCGCCTTCTCCGCCGCCATGGCCTCCATCCGCTCCTTTTCCTCCGGAGTGTCATAGCGGGCGTTCAGCTGGAACTTGACGATATGCACATTCTCCCGTCCATTGAACGTGGAGCCCGTTTCACGCACATCTCCAAGAACGGGAGAGCTTTCCAGCTTTGACGCCAGCTCCAGATCCTGCTTGGTCTCCTGAACTTGGAAGAACACCTGGCCATCCTTCCACTCCCATGAAGAGGCAATCCAAGCCGGTGGCTCAATCAGGCGGGTCATGGACAGCAGGACTTCGGAGAGCTTCGGTGTGTCCATGGACACATCGCCAATCTCCTTTTTCAGATTCTCCATATAGACATGGTGTTCCGGCCGGAGTTGAGTCTGCAGATTGGCGATTTGGCGCTCGACCTTCTTTCGTTCCGTGTCCAGCTCCCGCAGGCGGGCCAAGCGGTTCTGCAACGCGGTAATGGTTCCGCCCAACAGGCAGATGACGATGCAGGCGGCCAACACCCCTGCGATGATTTTGCATCCGCGATAGCGTTTGGGATGAAGAGCCGTCGGCAGGGGGATACCCGTGGCCACGTCCCGCTCCGCCTCCCGCGTCATGCCATAGGCGGCCAGAACCAAGGTGCCCGCGAACTCCCGCTGCTCCTCCTGCGCCATGGCGGCCAGAGGGCCCAGCTCCAGATTCTCCAGCGTCACCATCTGGGCCAAGCCCAAAGCAGGCTCAGGCTCCACGGGAACCAACTCCCGTCGCCCCTCCCCTACGGCGACGCAACGAACCATCTCCTTGCCGCCTTTGCCCTCAAACTGCACAGGCTTCCCCTCCAGCAGGGGATCCAACACCACCGGCGGCGGGATGAGCAAATCCAACGTCCCCAGGCCATTGACCGCCTCCAGACTCTGATGCCAATAGTCCGACCGCAGATAATACAGACGGACATGGCTCTTTTTGTCGTTCTTTTCCGACGAAAGCACCCGATAGCCCCAGACCAGCTTGTCCGGCTGGATGGGTGTGCATTTGCGCAGCTCAAAGGCCAGCGCCTGCTTCATCTCCTCCCGGCCAAGAGCGGGCATGGTCACGTCCGCCATGCCCCAGCCGCCGCCCATGGGGCCGGCCATGGTCATGGTCATCTCGCCCGCGTCCATCTGTCGCCGCGCCTCCGCAAAGGCCTCCGCCAGAGACTCGTCCTTTCCAAGCTGATGGGACCAGGCCTTGGTCACTGTCAGCCGTCCGCCGCCACGGGTCAGGTGCAGCGCTTGACAGCGGCCATTTCCTGTCCACGTGAAGGCCAGACATGCATTTTGTACAAAACTGCTCGGCATATGTATCCTTTCGCGCCTCCCGCCACGGAGAGGACGCTGTTCCCTATTCTCCTCAGTCGTCCATCACACAACCATATAACGCCTTTTCCGCAAAAAAGTTGTCACATCACGTCCAATTATTCATACTTCCTCTCCCAGACGGCAAGCGTCTCATGGGATTGGTCGCTGTAGAAGTTTTCGGATGACGTCTCCACCGTGCGTGTCACCCGATAGTGCAGGCGCACGCCGTCCGGATTGGAGACCATGGCGCTGATGGTTGCCTCATTAGACTCCTGAAAATTGAATTTGTTGCTGATCTCATACCATAAATCCGCATCCAAAGATTCGGACAGGCTGACGCCATCCCGTTCCCATGCCTCCTTCGCCAGCCGAATCTGCTCCATCTCGCTGTCCGAAAGGTCCAGCAGAGTCTGGATATAATCGTCGGAAGACGCGAAAAAGGACGGCTTTTCTCCTTCGGAATCCGTGGAGCTGAAGGACATGGAGCGGGGCGGGACGATGGCCACGGCCCCGATGATGCAGGCCTGCCAGTTGGGGAGCCAATAGACTTCTTCCCGAAATTGGATTTCATGGTTCCGCGGCAAGGTGGGAAACCCCTCCTCCTCATAGTCGGCCTTTTCCATGCCGTACAGGCTCTTGAGGTTATCGCCGTCCGTGTAGTCATTCAGCACATCCTGAAACTCCTCAATCATCTCTTTGGTCTCCGTGTCGTCCATGTCCACCAAATCCATCAGCGAATCTGGCTTGTCCACGCGGAAGCCCTGGTCAGCGGCGTTCAAATACACCATGCAACGGCCATTGTCAAAGGAATGGCTCTGGCGGTCCAGCATCCAGGGCTCGAAATCGCTGTAGGTCTCCCGCGTGTCCAGCGTCTCCCCCATTCGTCGGTCGGAGAAGAGGCGGCGGTCCGTCAGATGCATCCAAAAGCCCACGTCCGTGGCGGACTCTGCCTGATACTTGAACTCCGACCGCAAAACACAGGTCTTCGACTCCCTCGCCAGCAGCTCGCTGACCGTCATCATGTGGGCCACCATGAGCAGCGTGCTGGCCAGCACGCCCAGCACCAGCACCAACGCCATGCCGCCCTGTCCGTCCGTCCGCACGCGGGAAGGGGCTTTCGCCATCCTGTCCAAGTCAAGGGGGCTAATCATCATCGTCCTCCTGCGGCTCCCATTTTCCATAGCGCTCACGATAGGAATTGCCCATGGTCCGCCGAAGCCAAGACTCGATCTTCCCGTTCTGCCAGACTACGGTCATCTGAATCGCCAGCGGCACATCCGTCCGTCCGGAGTCCTCCGTCTCCCATTCGTCCACCCATTTCAGGCGGCTGCTCCAGGCATCGGTCATGTCACCGCCCCAATCCGCATAGCGAAAGGTGACTGACTCCACATCTCTGGCCAGCACACTGGTCCACAGGCGGTCGCCGATGTTCTCCCAATAGATGAAAGGACGGTCGGAATAGGTGGCGCAGAGATTGCCATCCTTCACCATGATCTCCACAAAGCGCAGCGCCCCCTCCTCCTCGTCGTTGAGCCGATGAATGTAGGCGACGCGGAGGGACTCGCTGTTCGCCACGATGAACGGCACTTCGTTCTCCAGCTCGTCATTGGGATCCGGCCACAGGAAAGGCACCACATGACTGAAGATCTGGTCCACGGCGCGATCCAGCGTCAGCAATTCGCTGAAGGTGTTGCGTTCCTGCATGATACGCGTCCACGAATTGGTTGTCTGCCGCGAATAGGCGAACAGTGCCACGGCCACCAGCATGAAAATGCCTACGGCAATCACCACTTCCAAAAGGGTGAACCGTCTGCCTTGTCTGATGTTGGCCTGCCTTGCCTCCATGCCTCAGTTCCAATCCTCATCCTTCAGCACTTTTCGAACTCTGCATTCGGCCATCACATTGCCGCTCACATCATAGACGGTCACATGAAATTCTCCAAGTATCCATCCATCAATGGGTTCCAACGCCTCTTCATGAATGTCCTCCACTTGAATCAGTTCACAGGTCGCCGAATAGCCCTGTGGCAGCAGATCCGCCGGAATCTCCGCATAGGGGCCACCCACCAGATAAAGCTCCATCACGTTGGACAGCAGATGCTGCCGCCCCCAACGGTTCTCCGCCCGCAGCAGCCCCGACCGCGCCGACCCCACAATCGCCATGGTGCCCGCAACGGACACGGCCAGAATCGTCGCCGCGATCATGACCTCCATCAGCGTAAAAGAATGTCGTCTCAGTCTTGTCATCGAAACCTATACGTTGTCTGCCTCATGTCGTCAACGAGACAGCACTGTTCACATTAAACGTGTAAAATAATAAAATATAATTTCTCTTTGCAGAAAATACACAACGGAAGGGACGGATTGCCGTCATTACATGCAAAAAAAAGGGCATTCCCCAGCAATTTGGGGCTCCATTAGCATTTTAGCTATTTAGAACCTATCCCCTTCGCAATATTCATGGCTGTAATACAGCTCCGGCTGAATTAACCATTGCAACTGCATTCTTGGACTATCTGGGTTCTGAGTTGAATTAATTTTATAAAATATTGATAATAAGCATGTTACAATACTTCATAATATTTTTGGTCTCTCGGGCATCCCATAGCCATTAGCATCTATAATTCCTATTATTTCTATTGAGTTCATGGTGAATGCTCATATGATTTGTGTCTCTATGTGCTATTTTTTTCACATGGATACAATTGTCTTCTCCAGATTGTACACGATATTAATTAAGACTTTTCCAAAGTCTACTGTTTCCATCAACCCATCAACCATCAACCCATCAACCCATCATGAAAGGCAAAACCATGAAAAAAACCTTCACCCTCATCGAACTGCTCGTCGTCATCGCCATCATCGCCATCCTTGCCGGCATGCTGCTGCCCGCTCTGGCCAAAGCCAAGCAAAAGGCACTGGCCATCAATTGCACCTCAAACTTGAAAGGCAGCCTGGAGTGTGGTCTGCTGTACATGGACGACTACACGGGCTTGTTCCCACTCTACGACCAAGTCAAGACCACAGATTTGGGCGCATCACAAAACAACTTCACGTGGTGCGACACGCTGATGCGCATGGGCTACATGGAATTTGGCTCCCCCATCATCATCTGCCCTGCCTATAGCGGCAAGCCAGACCAGGGCGGCTACAACGGCCACGACCCCAACAACACCACCTACGCCTTCGTCCGTTGCTACGGCGTCGTCACCGCCTTCAACTCATGGAAGTCCAAGGTCATCGAATATGTCAACGGCAGCAACAGCAGGTTTTTAGCCACCAACCGGGTTCTGGCTCCCTCCTCCTGCGTCCTGCTGGCGGATTCGTGGGGCATTTGGGATGGTGAGAAGGATGCTCCCGTCTATGCCGTCGCCGTCAATGACGATGGCGGCGTGCGCAACCACTACTATTTCAAGACCATGCATAACGGGCGCATGAATGCCGCTTTCGCAGACGGACATGTCGGCTCCCACAGCGGCGGTGACATGTTCAACTTCATCAAAACGATGCCCCTCGTCACCACCAACGCCTTCCATTTCTACAGCGAAGACGACACCTTGATCAAATACTAGTCCATTTGGCCCTAAATGTACTCCTTCCCGGCATGGTCACGTTCTTCAGAGTGGTTGTCATGTTTCTCCTCCATGAGCGAAACCGACCCTCTGGGAAACTTGCATGGCAGAAAAAGCCCCACCGTCATTTGCTTTTTCATGGGAAGGAGTACATTAATGGGCAAAGCATCGCCTATATACCACTATATATAATATGTCGTTGAAATGACACAGACAGGAGCTTCTTCATGAACATGAGACGAATTGACCCACTTATCTCCTTGGTCCCCATGCTGTTGCTTGTTGGGTGCAGTCATCTGGAGCTGAACCAGGGAAGCATATACGCCCACGGGGAGGACGTTGTCTGCAACGATGGCGGCGTTCAGCTGTCACGGGAGTCCGTAATCTTGTTCAGTGATGACTTCTCCTCTGCGGACAGCGGACGCTGGCAGACCTTCACCAATTTTGAGGACAAACTCCTCTTTCATTTTGGCAAAGACGGCGTCTCCGGCCTGATTTTGGAAAAGAAACCCCAAGTGAAAGACTCAGACACGGCTTTCGAGCTGATTTCCAAGCCGTTCGATGTGGCTCAAGGCTGCGAATACACCCTGTTCATCGCGGCGACGGCAGACAAGGATTTCTACAACGCTGTCGGCTTCAGCTCCCAATATCGGAACAAGATCACATGGCTGGACGCACAAGGGACCCCCCTGAAGGACGAACAGGGTTTCAAATACCACACTCCGAAGGACATGGTGGAGGAAACCATCATCCAGGGAACCGTGCCCATGAACGCCGTGAAGGCCCAAATCCACCTTGGAGCGGACGCGCCAAACATCGAAGCCAATGAGCGTCTCTGCTACCGGCAAGTGGCCTTCACCAGCAAAATCCATGAAAACAAATGGTTTACAAAAGGTTCCTTGGTCTCAAGGCCCTTTGTCATCCAAGGCCCTGCCCCCATCAGCTGGAAGGCCAAAATCCCCGCCGGCACCAACATCACGGTCCAAATCGCCACCGCGCCGGATGTCAACGGCTGCCCCGCCTCATGGACGCCTTTCCATGGCCCGAATGGCAAAGCGGACTCCTCTTTCCCCATGAAGGAGACGGAGTGGATGCCCCCCGCCGGTCATCAATGGCTTCGTTTTCAGGCAGAACTAACTGGAAATGGGGAAGTTACACCAACTCTTACCGAAGTGAGACTGGGCGGAATTGTGGACGCCAACTGGCTCGGTCAGGACAAGATAGCTCCCGCTGTCCAACGGCTGACTCCCGCCGTCATTGCCGACCCCGCCGCCGCCCATGCCTTCGTCATCCACGACCGCGGCGGTGTGAATTGGAACTCCCTGACCGTCACTTTGGACGAAGAGGACATCACGTCCCTCTGCTCCCGCAACGGCGAGACCATCACCTTCACGCCCCCACAGCCCCTGCCTCCCGTTGACATCGCTGACAGCAACGGCAACGATGTCCGCAAAATCGGCTTCCATACCATGACCGTTAGCGTATCGGACTTCAGCGACAACACTTTCTCCGGCCAATACCACATTTTAGTCGACCCCGTGGAACAGACGGAGAACATCGCCACCATCCGAAAGGACGGCGCCGTTCTCATCGACGGAAAGCCTTTCTTCCCCATCGGCCTCTACGCCATCTGCAAGCGGGAGTTCAACGACAAAAACCTCGACAAGGCCTTCGCGGGCTTGAAAGCCGGCGGCTTCAATCTGGCCCACACCTACCGCTCCGCTCGAGACACGGACTTCCGCGAGTTTTTGGCGGCGGCGGAAAAGTATGGCTTCAAGCTGTTTATCGCCTCTCGCCATAGCGCCAACCACTTGAACGCCACCGACTATCTGCGGGATGTGGTGCGCGAACGCCACCATCCCTCCATCCTCTCATGGTACTTGGCCGACGACACCGCCAGCTATGTGCAGGGAGACACCCTCAAGGCGCTGCATGACGCCATCCACTCCATCGACAAGGCCCATCTGACCTCGCAGGCGGACGCCGTGGGCACCACCAGCCCTTCGCGCTACTATGATTTCGTCCATTCCACGGACATTTTCATGCCGGAAGTCTACCCCCTCCGCGTCGGTGTGGCCCCCAAGCAGGCCATTCCCCAAGTCATCGCCGACATGAAGGCCATCCAGCAGGATTTGGCCGATAATGGCAATCCCGTCAAGTCCATCTGGCCCATCATCCAATACTTTGACGGATGGGGCGGCTGGGACACCATGCCCACCTTCCAGGAGCTGCGCTGCATGAGCTATCTCTCCATCATCCACGGCGGCAACGGCATCACATGGTACACCTACGGTGGCTTCGACAAAAACCACGGCGTGACCTCCACCCCAGAGACATGGAAGAACATCTGCATTGTCGCCACTGAGCTGAACAAACTGCAGGACGTCTTCCTGACCGAAGGCAGCGGCCAGCCCGTGGCGGTGACCGTCACCGACGGTCCGCAAAAGGACGCCAAGGACTACGATTCCATCAACGTGCTATATAAACGCCTGGGCGACAAGCAGTTCCTCATCTGCGCCAATTCCGCTGACGCCGATGTCTCCGCCAAATTCAACGCCAAAGGCGCCTCCTCCTGCCAAGTCTGGTTCGAAAACCGTACCCTCCCCATGGACGGCGATGGAACATTCGCCGATGTCTTCAAACCCTTTGACGTCCACGTCTACGAACTGAAATGAGGTTTTTTTGACAATTTTCGACTAGTCAGTTTGCAATATGGAGAAAAACAGGTAATGTAATGGATGTCACACACGTCCGGGTGGCGGAATTGGCAGACGCGTTAGGTTGAGGGCCTAATGAAGTAACATTCGTGCGGGTTCAAGTCCCGCCCCGGATACCAGATATGCCCTGTTCGAAGATTCGAACGGGGTTTTTTGTTTCCGTCTTTCTGCAAAGTGTCCGACTTGCAATCTGACCAAGAACGGGCATAGTATGTTTCGGTGAATTCATCATTTCTCCAGAGGCGACGCATGCCGTCAGCGGATTCGGAAACGCAAAGGTCAAAGATGCCGTTCTGTTCAGGGACGGCGTGAAATCTATCACAGAAGGAGTGGAATTCCATGGATGTCATCCAATCATTCAGGCTTGATGGACGCACGGCGATTGTGACGGGCGGAGCGGGCCGGTATGGAAAGCAAATTTCAGAGGCATTGGCGGAAGCGGGAGCCGAAGTGTTCATCGCCGCACGGCATGTTGATGCGTCACAGGCATTTGCAGACTCGTTGGTCGCCAGAGGCCTAAAAGCCCACGCCATCTATCTTGACCTCGAATCCACAGAGTCCATCGACAAGATGGTGGCGGATATTGTCGCCCAAACCGGACGGATTGACGTCCTGATCAATAATGCCGTGACACGCTGCGCCTGCGGCGGCGGCTGGAAGAAGGCGCTGGAAAGCTACGACGCAAGTTTACACGTCAATGCCTCCGCCCTGTTCTATATCACGAAAGCGGTTGCAGATGTCATGAAGAAGAGCGGCAAAGGCTCCATCGTGAACATCGGCTCGTTCATGGGTCTGGTGGGACCGGAGTTCGCCAACTATGCGGGAACCAACATGGGAGACGACGACCCCAACCCCATCTACTTCTATGAAAAGGGCGGCATGGTGAATTTCACGCGGTGGGCGGCAAGCGTCCTGGGCAAGGACGGCATCCGCATCAACGCCATTCATCCGGGCGGCCTGATGGAGCCGCATCTGCCGGAACGGTTCGTGAAGCAATACAGCGAACGGACGCAGCTTGGGCATCTCGCTGGACAAGAGGATCTTAAGGGCATCATCGTCTTTCTGGCCTCCGATGCGTCCGGCTATATCACGGGAACGAACATTCCTGTGGATGGGGGCTACACGGCAAAATAGCCGCAAAGCAATCCGCTCAAGCCCCATGGCCCCGTTTGCAAAAAACGGGGCCAAACGTCTCATATTCAGTGGCTTTCTGTGTGTTCTGTAGCCGACTTCTAGGTGTCACTATGGCTTTATACAATATATATAATATATGGTATAGACAGTTGAAGGCCATCCCACGACGAATTCTCGCCATGGGGCCGACAGAGAAACGCAAAACATCCCTTTTTGCGCTTCTCTGTCTCCTCCCCTGCCTGCTTTCCGCCGGCGAACTGCAAACCCGCGGCCGCACAGTGGCCTATCTCGCGCCAACGCCCTCCGGACGCTTGATGTTTGACTTACGCTGCGTCCAGATCGGCAAATATCTCACGCCGCTGCATTATCGTCTGACCAATCCTGATGGCCAATCCATTGTCCCGGACGGCAAAATTGACCTAAGACAAACACAACCATTTGATTTAGAAGGACTTACACAAGGCATCTACACCTTGGAGTATGATGCGGGCCCCAATGCGGGACGTTTTCGGACTAGAGAGGGCAAATTCTCCGTCCCCGCCACCCGTGATCAGCCCCTGCATCCCATCAACGACCGCCCCACACTCTATTTTCAGCTTGACGCACAGGCCGACCAGCTGACGGGACTCTTCCGCGGGGATGCCCCTGCGGAACATGCGGCACTGACCCTGCGAAACAGTCAAGGGCATATCGTCTTCTCCGACAACACCATAGGCAAACCCAAACACAGCTTGCCCTTTCAGGTGCCGATTCCCGAAGCGGAACGGGGCCGCATCTGGTCGGCTGAAATCACTGACGTACCCGACCAAGGCTTTGAAGACGTTCATCTGCAGTTTGAAGAAGGCGCCTCCCCCACCGTCGCCCTCTCGCCAGAGGAGCTAACCCGTCCACCCTACTCTTTCTTCTGCAAAAAACTGGATGACGGCAAATGGAGGCTGTTCCTCCAAGTTCCATCACAACCCAATGCAAGGCAACAAGTTGCAATTTCCCTTGCCACGTCCTCCGGAAAAACGGCGGAGGCCTCTGAAGAACAAACGGACGGGACAGCGGATGCTCCGACGGTGCTGATGTCCATCAGCGTTGACTTAGAGCCCAACGACCTGTACATGGGAACCTTCACCCTTCTGCTAATCCCTTTGGAGAAGGATGCCCAGCCGTTCCGCATGGAACGCTCCATCGCCATCTGCCAGGGGAAACAGTTCACGGAAATCCCATGGGTGGAATCTGGAGAGCCGGCGACGATCACCGAGCTGGAGGCCGCCCGCGGTTTTCAGCTCTTCCAACGGGCCGAACCCGGCGAGGTGCGCCCAAACGCCGTCCCCCATTCGGAGGAAATCACGGAAACCATTGCCGCAGAGACCTCTCCGGGCATGACAGCCACCGAATTCTTTGCCATCTATCCCCTCCGTGACCGTTCCGTTAACGCCATCACCCTTGGCCCCCTGACTGGACCCAGAGCTTTTCTATTCAAGCATCAACGTATTGCGCCACAACAAGTTACAATCGTTCAAGCACGCATGTGGCCACAGCGGACCGATTGGAACGCCGACACCTTCGTCGTCATTCCAGAACTTCTGGAACATCCTGATACGATTGAGCTTAGAGAAAAATCCCCAGCCCTTTTCGCCATCCAAGTCGATGTTCCTCCAGACACCAAGCCGGGACGCTATACGGCACCGTTGTTGATGGACGGCGTTCCATTCGCCACCTATCAGCTTGTGGTGGATGAATTTACACCACCGGAAGTCCCTTCCGTGACCTTCGGACTCTATGCGGACGGTGAACGGTGGACCAGACAACGCTTCTCTGACGAGGAGATTCTACGTGAAATGCGGGACTTCCGTGCCCATGGGATGAACGCCCTGATGCTTTACCCCTTCACAGACGGCAAGATACAATACCGCAACGGCCACTTTGACATTGATTTGTCGTCCTTCCGCCATGAGATGAAGCTCTACACCCAAGTCGGGTTCCCCGGCGTGGCCGTCATCTCTTTCCAAGCCTTTGACAGTTTCATTAACTCATTGAAAATAAAAGAGTTAGACAAGAAATCGCCACTATACCGCGCCGCCTTTGACGCCCTTCTGGAGGAAATCCGCCATATGGCTGAAGAGGACAGCTGGCCGCCCTATTGCATCCACACCGTGGACGAGCCCAACGCCTACAGCGAAAACAGCGAAGATGCGGTTCGGACTCTCCGCTGGATCAAGGAAGCCGGCATGGACACCTTCAACACCTGTGAAGTGAATTTTGTGCGCTCCCACCTGGCCCCATGGCTTGACTTCCGCTGCTACGCCAACATCGGTTTTGTGACCTCCAACACATGGAAACGGAACGCTGAAATCCGACAGGAGACTCTGGACGCGGGCAAGACCTTCTGGTGGTACGGCACCGGCTGCTACACCAACGGCGGCCTCCAGCAGGACGGCAACCTCTATTCCAACCGCTTCATGTTGGGTCTCTTCAACTGGCGGACCCAAGCCACCGGCGCCTGGACATGGACCTTCCTGCGCGCCCATGATGATCCCTATAACGATATGGACGGCAATGCATTATATGAATCCAAGGATGCCTGCATCTGCTATCCCATGCCTCCCGACACCTCCACAACGCCCCCACGCCCCCGCCACGAAGTCATTCCGACCCTGCAATGGGAAGCGCTTCGCGAAGGGGCCTACGATTATCGCTATCTTGCGTATTGGAAGGAACTTTGCACTATTGGCGAAACCCTGCCCGCCAAGGCGGCCCGCGTTCAGGACAGCCGCGAGAAAATCAACGCCATCATGGGCACCATCCCCTGGACCTGCCTGGACGGGCAAGTCACTAACGGCCAACTCCGTGAACTGCGCCGCGCCCTTATTCAGGAAATCAAGCGGCTAAGGCATTAAGGCTAAAGGCTTTAGATTTCTAGAAATCTAGAAGCTAGAAACAAGTAGTGGCAGTTATAGACCGCTTGAATCGGTCGTTTCCTCTTTGTACTGCTTGTATAGATTATTGTCAATATAGGTAATTATATTTTGTGAATTTTCATACTTCAGGAAGATGCTTCTACCATTTCCTGAGAAAACATATTCTTTATTTCCTGTTAAATTCACTTTCCCATAATTTGGGTCTCCCATTTTTGCTTTGTATTTTTCTTCAAGTACAGCCTTTATTGCATTCAAATCCGAATCGGTTCCCGGTTCAGAAGCTGAAATCTTATAGACAAGGTTAGTTTTTGGAGTGAAATACAGATTGACGTATTCAATTTTTCTGACGGGAGTTTTAATTTTGACTGTTTTATAACCATATTGGTAGTCATCTTTGCTCAGTTTTTTGGAATCCAGACTGGCTCCAAGTTCAAATCCTCCTAATCCAATGATTGGGACTTGAACTTGCTCACCATGGATTTTAACATCTTCTTGCTTTTCAACTTCTTTTATTCCTTCAGCTGTTGCTTTAAGAGCCAACATTTGGAAACCAACTATACCGAAAGCAAAGATACAGAGAATGATGGCAGAATATCCTAAACCATTTTTACCCTTCTTCTGCACATGTGATACAATAATCCCTGCTATTGCCAACAAAAAAGCAGGGACGAGCAAAAATAATGAAAATAATCCCAATATTGGAATAAGGGATAAAACAAACCCAACAATACTGATGACAAATGCCGCAGTCTTCATGTTTGGTACTATGGGAAATTATAAAATAGCCAGTTGCCAAAATATAAAAATGGCAACCCTGCCAGGATTCGAACCTAGACTAACTGGACCAAAACCAGTTGTGCTACCATTACACCACAAGGTCGCCTAAAGCCGTTGGAACCGAATGGACAACGGATTTCCTTGTCCTTGCCATCATCAATCCTGATGACCGTTCCAAATGCAACCCTATTACTATATAGGGGATTTTCCACTTTGCCAATCGGCATGTCCCCTGTGAACGCATTTCTTGCATGAAAACGCATTCGGCCAACGAAACGCGGACCGAATGCGTGAAGCCGACGGCCGCCTTTTAGGCGTCGGCGAGCCAGGCCTTCAGTTCGGCGATGGCGTTATCCGTGTCCATGACCCATTCACAGTCGCAGAGCTCCAGGGAGCTGCGGATGGCAGTGGCCGCCAGACAATCCGGATAGGCGTCCAAAATGGTCTTCGCCTCTCGGCAGTTCTCCGCCAGCTCAGGCAACGCCTTGATGAGGAGCCTCACATCTTCAATGACGGCGTAGCGGTCGGCGTCTCCGGCCAGTTCCTTATACAACTTCATGCCATCCCGTGCGTTGCGCAGAAGAATCATGCCCATGTCTCCGCTATAATTGGAGAACTTGCTCATGACGGTGGCGAACTTCTCTGTGATTCTCTGATCATGTCCTTCCGGGAAGATGCGCTTGGGGTCTGTGAGATTGGCTACGTCATTGTCATTACGGAACTTATCACGATCCTCCGCCTTGCGGAAATCAGGAATCCGCTGAGGTATGCCGCCTGCCAACGAACTGCGGGCCGCCATGATGCCGACCAACGTCACATCGCAGGATGAATAGACGTCCCATGGCCCCTTTTCGCCTGTAAGAATCTCTCTTGCAAAGTAATAGAGCTCCCAGAAATCGCCGCCGCCATGGCCGGCCGAATCCGCCAGTTCTCCCAATTCGGGCCATTCGGGCTTGACGTTGAGAATGCGGCCATGACCGGAGCTGCCGATGCGGACGTAGCAGTTGCCTGTGAAGTCCAAATAGGCCCGCGTGCCCCAAATCCGCTTGGAATGAGTGTCGCATGTGCTGCTGCCAATGAGGTTTCGAACCACGCCGCCATTGCTCATCTGGATGAGCGACGGTGCCATCCGGCCATTGCCAGGGGTCTTTAAAAAGCCTGGAAGAGAAGGAGTTATGTGAAATGCGGTGACTTGCTCCGGCCTCAATCCCGTGATTTGCATGACGGGGCCGAGGGAGTGCGTGTTGTAATAGTGGGAATGCAGCCATGACCGCCAGTTGTGGGCCTCATAGCCAGGCATGACGGGCACGCCGTCAATGTAGGTGAAGCTCAACGAACGGCAATCATGGTTGTAATCGTATTCTGCATAGGCGAAATCACCAAAAATCCCTTGGCTCCAGAGCTTTTTGGCATATTGATTGACCTTCATGAACGGATAGTTCTCCAAAAGATGGTAGACCTTGCCCGTCCTCTCCACCGCCTCAACCAACTGAACGCCCTCCGCCGGCGTGAAGAAGGAAGTGACCTCGCACATCACATGCTTGCCCGCGTTCATCGCCTTGATGCAGTCCTTCGCATGGGCGGGAAACCAAGTGGCCACCAAAACCGCGTCAAAGTCGGCGGCGAGGAACTCGTCTTCGTCCGCCGTCACCAAAGCGTCCGGACAGGTTTTCTTGAAACGGTCCCGCATATGGGCATTATAGTCGCAACCGGCTACCACATCAATATTTAGCGCCTTTGCACTTTCAATGAAGCTACTGCCGCGCCCTAAACCCCAAATGCCGAGCTTGATGCGTTTGTCCGTATTGAAGCAATTCATCGCCTTTTCTCCTTGCATAAATTTGCATTTATGATATACAGATGAAATATCAATCTCCTCTTGCAGGTGATTCATGAAGCTAATATAGCTCTCTTAAAACAATAGTCATGCGTTCTTGACTCTTTTTTGAGCAAATGAAGGTGGAATGTAAATCAGAACCTTGATTGTTCAATAAAGCCACAAAACCTGCTTTGCGGATTATGGCAGCTCCAGTCCTCCAGGGCAATTCAATGGATTTGGCCAGTCGTTTTCAACCTGCGTCTTGACAAGTCGCCATTGGCACGCTAGACTAAAGCAACGTCCAATAGCTGGATGAAACGGAACTGGATTCAGCAAGACGGCGCATTTGCATAAAAATGCAATGTTTTGCATTCATTTTAATATAGACCATGAAGAAGGGACAGGGGAAGTTGACCCTAGCAGCACCCAAGAGAGCAGTGGACGGGACACCCAACGGTCCGCCTCATGACGGCGATGGACAGCCGTTGACCGTGATCGTTCAGGATGCCCCCGGCTACAATTCATGGCCCTTTGTCCAAGGGCTCGGCGGGGCTCTTGTCTGCGCCTACAGCCGCGGGCGTGAACACAGCATCACGGAGACCTGCCGCGGCGTCTATGCCCGCGTGTCATGGGACGAAGGCCGCCATTGGCAGCCGGAGACGGCGGTGGTCAACACGGCGGAGGCCGCCGAAAGCGCCATCGGCAAAGGGCTGGACGACAACGGCGCCATGCTGCTATGGGTACGTTGCATCGGCGCCTCATGGCACCATGACCTGTACCGCTCACGGGACGGCGTTGCCTTCGAACGCATCGCCACCTTGAGGCCGTCCCCCATGCCCATGCAAATCACGGACATCCTGCCCCTGCCCGGAATTGGTCTCCTATCTCTTTGGTTTTCAGGGAATTATCATAATCAGCCAGAGAATTCGTGGGGCACACTGATCAGCCATGACAACGGGCGGACATGGCTTCAGACCGTCGTGGAGGATGGGCTGTGGAAGCAGGATTGGCCCACGGAGCCGTCCTGCGTCCATTTGGGCGAAGGGCGGCTTCTTGCAGTGGCCCGCTCCGAACGACGAGACGACGGCGGTGGCAGCCGCCAGTTCCAGCTGCAGTCCGAAGACGGCGGCAAAACCTGGCGGAAATTTGCCACAAACATTGGCGATGTCTGCGAATCCACCCCAAGCCTGCTGTTGGATGGCAAAGGCGGACTGCTATACAACTATTATTATCATCGTGGGGCGGGGCTTCTGAAACGCCGCGTGGCGTTGGCAGAACGGCTATGGGACACCCCGTCCGCCTGGCCTGACCCGGAGATTCTCTGCCACGGCAGCGCAGACGCCCATCATGCGGGCAATGTCAACACCTGTGCATGGGGCGGCCTCCACGCCTGCGCCTTCTATTCAGGAACTCCACTTCAGACAAACGTGCACGTGGCCTTCGCGGCCCCTGCCATGGCGGCGAGGGAAACGGACATCAAGACGGAATCATAACAGGAGACGATTCATGAAAGGCATTGTACTAGCCGGCGGCGCGGGCACACGCCTGCATCCGGTCACCCTTGGGGTGTCCAAACAGCTTCTTTGCGTCTACGACAAGCCCATGATCTACTATCCCATCTCCATGCTGATGCTGGCGGGAATACAGGACATTCTCATCATCACGACACCGGAGGACCAGCCCGCCTTCCAGCGACTCCTTGGCGATGGCTCGAATTTCGGCGTTGCCTTCTCCTACGCCGTGCAGCCCAGCCCCGACGGGTTGGCCCAGGCCTTCCTCATCGGCAAGGACTTCATCGGCGGTGACACCGTGTCTTTAGTCTTGGGAGACAACATCTTCCACGGTTCCAGACTAGGCGAGATCTGTCGGCAGGCGGCGGCACGGACCCACGGCGCCACCGTCTTCGGATATTATGTCAAAGATCCGGAACGCTTTGGCGTGGTGGAGTTTGACAAGGACTTCAAAGCCCTCTCCATTGAGGAGAAACCTGCCCATCCCAAATCCAATTATGCGGTCACGGGACTGTATTTCTACGACAATGAAGTGGTGGATATCGCCAAATCCCTCCGCCCCTCCGCCAGAGGAGAGCTGGAGATCACTGACGTGAACCGCACCTATCTGGAGCGGGGCACCCTTCGGGTGGAGCGGCTTGGCCGCGGTTATGCATGGCTGGACACAGGCACCCACGACGCCATGCTGGACGCGGCGAATTTCATCCGCACCATTGAGACGCGGCAGGGCCTTCAAATCGCCTGTCTGCAGGAAATCGCCCTTCAAAATGGCTGGATGACTGGCGACGATGTGCTAAAAAGCATCAAAGGATTGATGAAGACTGAGTACGGACAGTATCTTCAACGTCTGATACTTTCTTGAATTCGGGGAATTTTCCTATATAGTTTAGTCATCGCCCGAAACGGGTGCCGCCAGCCACCGTTGGCAGCATCCTCTCTTGTTCTTTATAATAATAATGGAAAGACGGACATATGAAATCGATTCACATCGGCATCATCGGTTTTGGAACGGTCGGCGCCGGCGTGGCGGAGACCCTGCTCAACAATGGGGACATTATCGCCAAACGTACAGGCTATCATGCTGTCCTTAAACGCATTGCAGATTTAGACACGGTCACGGACCGCGGCGTCAAGCTTCCGGAGGGCATGTTGGTTTCCGACGCCATGCAAATCATCGACGATCCGGAGATTGACGTGGTCGTGGAGCTCATCGGCGGCACGACCATCGCGGCCACGTTCATCCAGAAGGCCCTGGAGCGTGGAAAACACGTGGTCACCGCCAACAAGGCACTGCTGGCCACCCAAGGCAAGAAGCTCTTCGCCATTGCCAGAGAACACCATGTGGACATCGCCTTCGAGGCCAGCGTGGGCGGCGGCATCCCCTGCCTCAAGGCCCTGCGGGAAGGCCTCGCCGCCAATCGCATCAAATGCATTCTCGGCATCCTGAACGGAACCTGCAACTACATTCTGACCCGCATGGAAAGCGAACGGACGGACTTCGAGGTCATTCTGAAGGCCGCCCAAGAGGCCGGCTATGCCGAAGCCAATCCCTCGTTGGATGTGGACGGCTTTGACACCGCCCACAAGGCCGCCATTCTCGCCTCCCTCGCCTATGGCCATTGGTTCACGGCTTCGGACGTGCTAACGCAAGGCATTCGGAATGTGACACTTGACGATATTCAGTTCGCCGCCGACATGGGCTTCCGCATCAAACTGCTGGCGGTCATCAAAGAGCTCAACGGCCGGGTTCAGCTGCAGGTTCGCCCCTCTCTGGTTCCCGTCACCTCCCTTTTGGGCAACGTCAACGGCGTCTTCAATGCCGTCTGGATTCAGGGCGACGTGGTGGGCAACACCATGTACTATGGCCGCGGCGCCGGCCGACAGGCCACCGCAAGCGCCGTTGTGGCGGACATTTTGGACGCGGGCTTCCACATTCTTGACCACTCCCCTGCCCGCCCCCTCGGCATTGACGACGACGACGCCATGGAAACAGTATCCCCCGACGAGTCCTACTCCCGCCATTACATCCGTCTGCAGATCGCGGACCGCCCCGGCGTGCTGGCGAAGGTCAGCGGCGTTTTGGGAGACTGCGGCATCAGCATCTCCACGGCAACCCAGAAGGAGGCTCAGGCGGCCTACACCCAGATGATTCTCATCACCCATCAGGCCCGTGAGTCCGCCGTCCGCAAAGCCATGGAGATTCTGGACACCCTGCCGGAAGTCCACGAGAAGCCGGTTGTGTTCTGCATCGAGACCTTGGAGTAACCGCACCCAACCATGACCGCCGAGACCGCCAAACCTGTCTTCTCCTGCAAAAGGGCCCTGGTCGTCCTTGCCTGCATCATGCTGTGCATGGCCCTGTGGCCCGGCTATTCCTATACGCCGGAAGACATGGACTATTTTGCGGGCGGCATGACGGACCCCACCTATCCGCGCAATCTGATTGGCTATGTGGGCGCCCACGTCTCATGGGCCCTGCTCATCACCTTCGGCTTGGGAGCCTATGCCCTGGTGGCCCTTGTGCTTCTATGCGCCCTTCGCCGCATGCTGTGTCCATGGGGCCTCCGGCCGGTCACGTGGGAATACTACGCCGCCTTCCTTCTCTTCGCTCTTGGCAGCGCCTCGCTGTTGGGCATCTGGCCGGATTTCTGCGATGCCTTCCTGCAGCGCCTCAACATCGCAACCCTGCCAGGCGGTTTGGTGGGATACCGTCTGGGCAGCCCCGAAATCGGTTGGATTCGACTGCTGTTCAATCCGACGGGCGGCGCCATCATCTCCTGCGCCTTCATCGCCGTCTCATTGGGAATCATCGGCGTCTTTGACTGGCAGTGCGTCGGTCGCGCCATTGGCGGTCTCTTCCACAAATCGACAAAAGACGACGAAATGGATGCGGACAACGCCAATTCCGTGCCGCCTTTCGCCCAAGCGGAACCGACGCCCAAACCGGCTTCCGGCCGTCGTCAGCAGGAGCCCCTCCCAACCCAAGCCCCTGTCTTCGCCTCCACTCCGTCGGAGCCGGAATCGGAGCCCGAGCGACCAGCGGCACAGCCTACCCTGCCTTTCATGTCCCAGTCGCCAAAGGCCGCTGCAAAGCCTGCGGCGACAACGGCTACGGCGACTGTCCCCACCGCATCCCATGGAGCCGCTTCCACCGACGGACTCTCCAATTATGAACTACCTCCCATCGACATTCTTGACCCGCCCCGCGAAGGCCAAATCAACGTGAAGGCGAGGGAAATTGAGGAAAATAAGTACATCCTGCAGAACACGTTAGACAATCTGCACTTTGAGGCGCAGGTGATGAACGCCGTTCCCGCCCCCCAAGTCACCCTGTTCGAGATTCAGCCCGCGCCCGGCATCAACATCAAAAACATCGAGAAGCTGGACAAAAACATCTGCATGGAATTGCGGGCGACCAGTGTCCGTATTCTGGCCCCTATCCCCGGCAAGCCTTTGGTCGGCATCGAAGTCCCCAACAAGGTCCGTTCCGTGGTCACCGTCCGCGAAATGATACAGGATCCGTCGTGGGAAGAGGCGAAGCGGAAGATGGGCATTCCCTTGCTTCTTGGCCGTAACATCAACGGCAACAATGAGATATTGGATTTGGCCGAAGCACCGCATTTGCTGATTGCGGGTGCCACGGGCAGCGGCAAATCCGTCTGCATGAATCTGCTCATCACCTCCATGCTGTATCGCTTCCGGCCCGACGAGCTTAAATTCATCATGGTCGACCCGAAAGTGGTGGAGTTTGCCGCCTACGAGTCCCTGCCCCATCTGATTGTGCCTGTCGTCAACGACGTGAAGAAGGTCGCATTGGCCATCAACTGGGCCATCAACGAGATGGAACGCCGCTACCGCCTGCTGAAGCTCGTCAATGTCAACAACCTTAAGAAGTTCAACAGCAGGACGATAGATCCCAACGCGCCGCCCATCTACGATGAAGACGGCAATGAAGTCCCCGCCAAGCTGCCCTACATCGTGCTGATCATTGACGAATTGGCGGACATCATGGCCACCGTCCGCAGCGAAGTGGAAACCGGCCTGGCCCGTATCGCCGCCAAGTCCCGCGCGATCGGCATCCACACCATCATCGCCACCCAGCGGCCGGATGTGAAGGTCATCACCGGCGTCATCAAAGCCAATTTCCCTGTCCGCATCGCCTTCGCCGTCACCTCCCAAATCGACTCGCGCACCATTTTGGACGGCAAAGGCGCCGAATCCCTCATGGGCTACGGCGACATGCTCTACCGCCCCAAAGGGACGGACGGACTCAAGCGGGTTCAGGGCGGCATGGCCAGCGACAAAGAGCGGGACGCCGTGGTCAAATTCGTCAGCGACCAAGCTCCGCAGGAGTTTGATGACTCCATTCTTGCCGGCCCCGAAGGGCAGACCGCCGAAGAGAGCGACGGCGGCAGCCTTCCCGAAAGTTCCATCCCCGAGGCCCTGCTTCTCAAGGCCATCGAGGCCATCGGTCGCACGAAGAATACATCGGTCAGCAATCTACAGCGTTGCCTTGGCGTAGGTTACAACAAGGCGGCCTCCATCGCCGAAGAGCTGGAGCGGCGAGGGGTTCTCGGTCCCAAAGTCGGCAATGTGAGGGAAATTCTCGCGCTGCATCTTGGCGGAAGCGGCAACGGTGGCGACGGCATGGACAACGAGGACGCGGATTTGTCGGACGACGATGAACCATAATCTCTAAACCATGGAATTTCACAGGTTTATATAATGCTTCGTTTACGCAACAGAATGGAAAGCGGGGCGACGCCCCGACTGCCCCTGTCTTGGGAGGACACTCCCGAGCCCGAAGAGCAGTCTGCTGCGTCCGTCTCCCCTCAGGAGCCTGATCCCGCAAAGCCGGAGCCGCCGTCGGTTCCATCGGAGCCGGAGACGCCCCGTCCCCTGTCCATGGAAAATCCATCGCCCACAGCCACGACTCCCCCCCCCTCCGAAACGACGACCGCTGCGGCATATGCCCCTTCTGCCCCTTCTTTCCCCATGGCAGATTCAAAATCAGAAGTATTTGCGCAAGAAGAACTTACAAAATTTGCGCCAGCCGACGGCACGCCAGCCTCCCCTGCTCCTGCGTCCACGCCTGACCATGCGTCCGCACCGCTTCGTCGCAAGCTGATTGTCCGCCGTTCCATCCAAGAGACGCCGCAACCCATCACCCCGCCTTCTGCCGCCCCGCCGCAAGAGGATGAATCGGCCCTTGAAGACAGCGTTGACCTTTCGCCAAATCTGGGCAAGCTCCTGCTTTCCCAACGCATGGCCGCCGGCATCTCCGTTCTGGACATCTCACAGAAACTCCGCTGTTCCAGCGAGCTCATCGACCATCTGGAACAGGGGGATTACACGCGGCTGCCTCCCGACCAAACCTGCTTCCGAATCCTGGAACTCCTTGCGGTGGAATATGATCTGGACGCCGATCTGCTCAAGCGACTCTTCGAGCAGGAAAGCGCCCCCTACAAGCACAAAGTCTCCTCCTATGTGGAGCAGCCCCGCCGCCTCTCCCCGCGAACCAGCATCCCCGGCATCCTGATTGGCGTGCTGATTCTCGGCATCTTCTGTCTCGTCCTCTTCGCCCTCTTCTACCGCTATTCCCATGGAAATGACAAACCGCAGCCATCGGACAATCTGACGCCCGAAGTGGATCTGACTCGCTTTGCCGTCCCGAAGAATCCGCCGCTGGATCTGCTCCGCATCCCCAACAAATGATAGCTCCTGCCTGAAACCATGTCGAAAAAACGTTCCCATTGGTTCCGCAACATCTGCCTGATTCTGCTTGTCCTGTTTCTGGTGGCAGTCATTGGCACGTATATCGCCATCAGACAGCTGCTGACCTCTCCTGTGTCTTTGGGCATTCGGCCTGAGACCGCCAACCAACAGGAGACCGTTCAGCTGGACACCACCTTGCGCGAAGCCTTTGAAGCCTATGACCGTGGCAAAGCCAACACCCTGCGGCTTACCGATAGAGAGCTAAATCAGCTTCTGACAATGAGTACAGACTATCAGTACATATCTGAGATGGTGGCGGTCAAAATCGAAGACAATGTGGTGACCGTCTCCGGAAGCCTGCCTTTGAAATCCTGTCCTCTTTTCCGAAAGCGCTTCATCAATGGAAAAATAACCGTCAGAGCGAAAGTGAGCGAGAAAGAGTTATTGGCGGAATGCCTTGATGTCCAAATCAACGGCCGAAACTTCCCTAAAAACTGGCTAATGTCCTTAAACCGAACCTTTTCCGACAAAGCGCTGAAGCTGCATTCACTGCACGTCTGGCCCCGTCGGCTCCAGTCCATCGGCTTTGAGGACGGTGCGCTGGAGATTCGCTTCAACGGAACGCCATAGCCGCCTTTCCTTTTCCGCCTCATCATTCCCTTGCTTAAGGAACGCCTTTTGTACGAAACGAATCCCATTCTGCTGAACGCCACCGAGCTTCATGCGCACATTGGCACCACTCTGCTTTTGGACAACCAGAACCTGATACTCCACGAAGGGGAACGGGTCGGTCTGATTGGCAGAAACGGCTCCGGCAAATCCACTCTGCTGAAGATTCTTGCCGGTCGGGAGCATTTCTACACGGGGGACGTGGCCGTCAAGCGGGGGCTTCGCATCGCCTATCTTCCGCAGGAGCTGGATTTGGACCCCACCCGCACCGTGCGGGAGAACATCATGGACGGCGCCGCCGCCCTTCTGGAGCTCCTTCATGAATATGAACATCAGGCGGCAGGGAAGCGCCTCTCAGAACTGGAGGGCATCATCACCGCCCGCGACGGATGGAGCCTGGACACTCGTCTCCAGACCTTGGCAGCCTCGCTGGAGACTCCCAGCCTGAACCGTCCCGTGGGCAACCTGTCCGGCGGTGAAAAGCGCCGCATCGGCCTCTGCAAAGTCCTCATCGACCTGCCGGACATCCTGCTTCTGGACGAACCCACCAACCATCTGGACACGGAAACCATCGCCTGGCTGGAAGATTTCATTCTCCACCACACTTGCACGTGCCTTTTCATCACTCACGACCGCTTCTTTTTGGACCGTCTGAGTACTCGTATCCTAGAGCTCTCCTACGGAAAGCTTTACAGCTACGACGGCAACTACAGCAGCTTCCTTGCCAAGAAGGCCGAACGGCTCAGCGAAGCAGAGCTGCAGGAGCAGAAGCGTCTGGCCTTCATCCGCCGCGAAATCGACTGGATCCGCCGCGGCCCTCAGGCGCGGGGCACCAAGTCACGAAGCCGCATTCAGCGATTCGAGAACGCCGTCAATCAGGAAGCCCTCAAACGCGAGCAAAATGTGGAGCTTCTGCTTCCGCCCGCCCCTCAGATGGGCAACATCATAGCCGAACTCAATGATGTGTCCTTAACCCTTGGTGGAAAGCAACTTCTGAATCATTTTACATTTCATTTCGAGGCCGGCATGCGGCTGGGCGTCATTGGGCGCAACGGCATGGGCAAAACCAGTCTGCTGCGGCTGATTTTAGGGGAGCTTCAGCCGGACGCCGGCCAGGTCCGCATCGGCGAACGGGTCATCTTCAACTATGTGGAACAGCATCGCGTCATCCTCCACAATGAAAAGACCGTCTTCGAAGAAGTGGGCGAAGGCAACGACTTCGTCATCTTCGACAATCGGAAGCTCAACCTGTGGACATACTTAAAGAACTTTCTCTTTCAGGACGACGAAATCAATTCCCTCATCGGCCAGCTCTCCGGCGGTGAGCGCAACCGCATCGTTCTGGCCAAGATTTTGAAGGAAGGCGGCAATTTCCTGCTGATGGACGAGCCGACCAACGACCTGGACCTGCCCACGCTTCGGGTTTTGGAAGAGGCTCTGATGGAATTTGACGGCTGCATGGCCATCGTCAGCCATGACCGCTATTTTCTCAATCGAGTCTGTACGGATATCCTTGCCTTCGAGGGAGATGCAAAAGTCGTCCATCAGCCGGGCAATTATACCTACTATGCCCAAAAGCTGGCGGAACGGCGACAGGCGGCGCAACTGTCCACACAAACGGCACAGCCCGCCTCCACGTCCCGCAGTTCTCACCAGGAGCCCTCCAGGCCACGCAAGCTTAAGTGGGCGGAGAAGAAGGAGTTAGAGGGCATGGAAGAGGCCATCGCCCAGGCGGAGAACGCCGTCGCCGAACTGGAGGCCATCTTCTCCCGTCCGGATTTCCACATCAAATATGGCAAACAGACAGCCGAACTGACGGAAAAGCTCGCCATGGCCAAACAGGAGGTGGAACGCCTCTACAACCGTTGGGCGGAACTGGAAGCCATTGAGGGGAATTAGGGATTTCTAATGGCCAATTTTATCCGCTAATTCTTCCGGCAGTTCGAGAGCGCGGGTTTCCTCCCCTTCGTGAGACAGGGTGATATGGATGGTGTGCGGAGTGTCCAGCAGCTTTTCGATGCGCTCCGGCCATTCCACCAACGTGATGGCCTGTGGATTGAAAAGATATTCATCAATGCCAAAGGCCAGAGCGGAAGCTTCGTCTGTAATTCTATACATGTCAAGATGATAGAACCACCCGCCGGATGGAATTGCATATTCCTGCACCACCGTGAACGTGGGACTGGTCACCGCTTCGGTGATGCCGAGCCCCCGTGCAAAACCTCGGCTGAGGACGGTCTTCCCCGCCCCCAAGTCCCCATGAAGGGCCACAACCGTGCCCTTCGGAATGACATGGGACAATTTCGCCCCCAATTCCAACGTCTTTGCCTCTCCTGACGAGATGACGCGCATGAAAAACCACCTTTCCATAATTGCCGTTCGTGGGGGCCACAGACCGGCTCGTCCATGGCCCCACACAAATTACCTTCATATTAATATAATCGGTTCTTTGCGTAAGGCCGTTTCCATATTAAATTAAATAGGTGTCATGTATGCATATTTTTGCATGCGAGGGGGCCCGGCAGTCGGGCCATGGCTTCCATCAATGGGGTGGATAAGGAACATGAAAAAGCTGATATTATTCATAACCTACTTATTATTAACGAGTTACGCAATTTCGGAATCATTGGGCACCACGGATGCGCTGTTGGCGGTCGTGGGAGATCAGGTGATCACTGTCTCGGACGTGCAGAAATACACCACTCAGGAGGAAGGCGCCTTGGCCCGTGAATTCAGCGGACAGGATCTGACGCGGCGACTGGTTTCCATGCGGCGAAACGCGCTGGACAATCTCATCGCCAAAGAGCTGATTTGGAAGGAGTTCGAGGCCATGAAAGCCAAACTGCCCCAAGATCTGGTCCAAGAGCGGCTGGATCAGCTGGTCATGCGGGTGGCCGGCGGAAATTGGATCAAATTCGAGGAGATGCTCTTCAAAGAGGGCATGACCGCAAAGGAATTCAAGGAGAAGCTCTACAAAGACGTGGCCGTGGAACTGCTGACCCGTGACCGCATCGAAAGGGGCATCACCATTCCAGAATCCGACGTGGAGACCTTCTACGCGGAAAACGCGGCGCTTTTCGCCAAACCCCGTAGCTACCATTTGGGCATCATCCAGCTCAAAAAGGACGGCCGTCACGCTGACCGCCTGAAAATTATTGAGGAAATCATCGTGAACGGACTCGCCCAAGGGCAGGACTTCGCGGAAATGGCCCAACGCTATTCAGAGGACGAACAGGCGGCAAACGGCGGTGACCATGGCTGGCTCTCCGATCTGGACCCCCGCCTCATCGAAAAGCTCAAAGAGTCCCAGCCAGGCCAAATCCTTCCTCCCATGGAATTGGGCAACTCCATCTACATTGTCCGAGTCATGGACATCGATGGCAGCGGCGTTCAACAGCTGACTCCCGAAGTGCGCAAGGATATCCGCAACCGCCTGAAGCTCATGGAACAAGAGCAACGCTACAAGGCCTTCATCAAGGAGCTTTCCATGAAATATCCCGTGCGCCGTCTGGACAAGAAGCCCGTCAATGCCAAATGAGCCATGTGGTCAGACACCCATTTCCATATTGAAGAAGAGGACACTGCCACCGATGTCATCGCGGCGGGGCGACAGGCAGGCGTGGAGCTATTTATCGTCCAGGGAACGAGTTACGATGACATTGACCGCACCGCCGCAGTGGCGAATCCGGCCAGCGGGGTCTATGCCACCGTTGGACTGCATCCCCACGTGGCCTCCACCTACCACGGCATGGAGCCATTTCGCCGTCTTCTGGCGGAGCCTGGCGTGGTCGCCGTGGGGGAGATTGGACTGGACTACCATTACGACATATCCCCACGGGAGAGCCAGCGGAACGTCTTCGCCCTCTTTCTCCAGCTTGCCCGGGAGCTTGCCATGCCTGCCGTCATCCATTGCCGCGAGGCCTTCGACGATTGCTACGCCATCGTGAAGAACGCCGCCCTTGATCCGAATGTCGGCTTCGTGATCCACAGTTTCACGGGCACGGTTCCCGAGGCACGCGCCTGGCTGGATTTGGGTGCCATGATCTCCGTCAACGGCATGGTGACCTTCAACAAGGCGGACAACATTCGGGAGGCGCTGGCGGTTGTCCCGTTGGATCGACTGCTGCTGGAGACGGATTCCCCCTATCTGGCCCCAAAGCCATTTCGTGGACAACGGAACAATCCATCCTACATCCCGCTCATCGGTCAGCGTGTGGCGGATGAAAAAGGGCGCACGCCGGAGGAGATTGCGGCAATCACATTGGCCAATGCCAAACGCCTGTTTCGCCTTCAAGGGCCGGATTCTGTCCAAGGGAACCCACCATGCCTGCAACGGTAAGTGTCATTCCTCTAGACTCTTATGATGATCCGAAAGCTGTCCTTTCGGCATTGCGGGAGGCCTTGGCCCCCTTTGGCGGCATCAGTGCCATTGTGCCAAAGGGAAAACGAGTTCTGCTGAAGCCCAATCTGGTGGCGCCCTCCAAGCCGGACATGGCCGTCACCACCCATCCGGCCATTCTCCGCGGTGTCCTCGAGCTGCTGAAGGAGACCGAAGCCATTGTCTCCGTAGGAGATGGACCTGGCGTGGGAAGCACCGCCGCCGCCGCCGCCGTCTCCGGTCTGCTGGAGCCCATCAAGGAGAACGGCGCCACGTTGGTGGATTTCAAGGGCACCCGAACCTACGAGGAGCCGAACAACCGCATTGCGAAGCACATCGACCTGACGGAGCATCTGGCCACCCACGATGTGCTCATCACCCTGCCCAAGCTGAAAACCCACACGCAAATGGCCTTCACGGGCGCCTTGAAAAACCAATATGGACTGATTCCAGGGGCCGCCAAAGGCCAGTTCCATTTTCGCTTCCAAGATCGTAACTGCTTGGCGGACTTGATGATAGACATAAATAGAATCGCCAAGCCCGCCTTGGCCGTCATGGATGCGGTCGTCGGCATGGAAGGCCCCGGCCCAAGCGGCGGGACACCCCGCAAAATCGGAGCCCTCATTGTGGGAACCGACTTGGCGGCGGTGGACACCGTGGCCTGTGCCATCATCGGCCTGAAACCAGAGGATGTGCCCGTCACCATGGCCACCCGACGAGCCGGCTTCGGCGAAACTGACCTGAACCGCATTGCCATCCATGGCGCCGCCATCGATCGCATGCGCATTGCCGATTTCGAACTGGTCAAGGCACCCTGCAACATCATGCGCATCCTGCCTCTGCCCATCTGGGCCCTCCGCTGGCTGCGCCGTCAGCTGGTCGCCCGCCCCGTCATCGACACTGCAAAGTGCATCCGCTGTCTTCGCTGCCAGAACGGCTGCCCTGTCCAGCCCGCCGCCATCCAGCCGACGGCGGAAGGCGGCCCCGTCCTCAATGACCAAACCTGCATCCGCTGCTACTGCTGCCATGAGTTCTGTCCCGTCAAAGCCATTGACTTGAAGCGGAGTCTGTTGGACCGCATGCTCCACCTGACGGCGTTGGCGAATCTGTCGACTCGGGCCCTTGGAAGCGTCATGCGCGCCTTTGACCCGCGGCGTCTCATGCGTAGACCCTGACGAGCCCCTATGATCAAATACCCTCCAACTCCTCCACCATGGCTTGGCCAATGGCTGTCCCGCGAGGACTTCAAAAGCCGTTTCAGCCAGATGATGGTCAGTGGCTGCCAACATCTGATCACTGCGGAATCGTCATTGTCTTTGAACTGGACGCAGAACCAGCTACTAGCCCATATTGGGCGACACACCGCCACCTGGACTATGGGCGAAAATGGCACATGGAGCGTGGAATGCACCTGCAGCTTTCCCAACCCCCATTGCGTGCACGCCTGCGGCGCCGACTATCTGCTGGCCCTGGTCTGCCGAATGAATGGCTGGAACATGCCCGGAAACGTCTTCACGCCAAAGCGGCCTGCCGCCACCGCACCGTCCTCCTCCTCGGGCCCCACGTCACGGTACAGCCAGTCGGATTTTCTCTCCGACGCCGTGCGTCGCCCTTCACAAGCGGCAAAACTAGAGGTGGAAGCGGACTTCAAACATGAGGCCGGTATGGTGGGCATTCGCTTCTACTATACCCTTGACTCTATACGTAACTTGTTTACCCTCATGCAGTTACGCAACAATGCCTATCAAGTGAAGCAAGGTCAGGAGACTCGGCTGAAATGGTCGGAGGCCGATGCACTCTTCCTGCAATGGCTTCTCCCACGGCTGCGCGAGGTGCCCTTGCGCCTGCTCTCCATGAAGATGCTAAAACTCTCCCTTGCGGAGTTTCAGGATTGGCAACGCCATTGGCAGCGCAGCGACCCGCCCCGCTTCATTGACAAAGACAGCCAAGAATTCATCCGTCCGGACGGCGTCACCGTCCCCGCCAGTCTCCAGTTCGTCCTGCACGACGAAGGCGAATGGATTCGGGTTGACGCCCAATTCACTCTCACCAATGGTCTAAAAAAGCTGTATCACGAAATTTACGAAATCTTCACAGGAAACGCCCCCCTCGCCACCCGACACCTTTTGGACAACTACACTCCGCCCGTCCCCTGGAGTCTGCTCAATGAGTTCTTCAAGAAAAAGTCCCCTCGAATGCAGAGGCGGGCGATTTGCGCACATCTGAAGAAGCTGGTCAACAACCGGTTGGATTTGGTCACAGGCTCCTGCGTCCGCCATGTCCACGACCTTTCAGAAAAGCTCCAAGTCACGTTGAGTCAAGACAATAACGAATTCCGCCTCATGGGCTATCAAAACGGCAGTCCCATCCGGCTGGACTCCACCTTCGTGCCAGCCAAAGACATGACGGTCACCGAGGAGAACGGTCTTTTCATCATCCATGACAACAGCGGAAAGGAAGGCGCTCAACTTCGGGATCTGTTGCTGCAGCTGGGCGACCGCGGCAATCGGGAGCAGGACGGGGTCACCCTTCCCGCCAAATTGGCCAACACGGAGCCGCTTCGTGAATTTTGGTCAAGCCTGCCCCAAAACGTGGACAAACTCTGCACGCCAGACGTGGATGCCGTTGTAAGTCAGAACTCATTGTACCCCAAAATGTTAATCAATGTTGAGACCCATGGCGGTCTGGTGACCTTCGCCCACTCCGTCCTTTTGGGAAAACAGACCATCTCCTGCGAGGACTTTCGCCGCAATGTTCGTGCCAAGATGCCCTTGTTCCGCCTCTCCACTGGTCAATGGCTCTCCATGGACCTGCCCAAGGCGGAAGCTCTGCTCAAAACCATGGAGGAGCAGAATTTGACGGACGTGGCCCAAACGGTTCTGTCTTCCGAGGCAAAGGCCAAATTCAAGGCCATTGAGGCTTTGGAGCCGGAGCTGATGGGAAACCGACGGCAGTTTCGCGAGATGCTCTCTCTGGACACCGTCCCCCAAAAGCCGCCACTGCCCCAAAGCCTGCTGGAGGTCCTGCGCCCCTATCAGAAGGTCGGCGTCGATTATCTTGCGGACCGCTGTCTTTGCGGTGCGGGGGCCATTCTCGCCGATGACATGGGTTTAGGCAAAACCCTGCAGCTTTTGTCTCTCTTATATACTTGGAAACAACAACTTAGAGAAAATGAACCATGGCGGGTCCTGGTCATCTGCCCCGCCTCCGTCATGGACGTGTGGCAACGGCAGGCGCAGCAGTTTCGCATCCCGTTGAACATCATCTTGGTCAAAGGGACGCCACAAACCCGCGCCGCCCTTTTGCAGCAGTCAGGACAGGCGATTTTCGTCACCCACTACAGTTTGGCGCGGCAGGACATCGCCGCCCTTGCCGCCATCCCTTTCGATTTTGTCATTTTGGACGAAGCGCAGTCCATCAAAAATCCAGACGCCCAAATCACCCGCGCCGTCAAGACCTTGAAGGCGGAGCACCGTCTGGCCATGACCGGCACGCCCATCGAAAACCATCTGATGGACTTGTGGTCCATCATGGATTTTCTGAACCCCGGCTATTTGGGCACAAGGGAGACCTTCGCGGCCACCTACACCAACACGCCGGAGTCTCTCGCCGACCTGAGCCGCAAACTGGCCCCCGTTCTGCTGAGACGCACCAAAGAGGTCGTCGCCCCCGAGCTGCCGCCGCGCACGGAGGCATGCATCCGCATCGCCATGAACGAAAAGCAACGCCAACTCTATGACCATGCTCTGGCCGCCGCCCGCGTCACCATCCAATCCCAAGGAGACGGTCATGGGCAGACTCAGATTCTGACCGCCCTGCTCCGCCTCCGCCAAATCTGCTGCGACCCCGCTCTGGTCTTTGGAGAGGATGTCGACGCCCCTTCCGCCAAACTGGAAACGCTGCTGGAACATCTGGACGAACTCACCGCCGCCGGACACTCCGTGTTGGTCTTCAGCCAATTTGCCTCCATGCTGGACATTATCGCTAAGTCTCTCTTCCAACGTAATATCCAAACCTTCACCATCACGGGAGACACCCCTGTCGCCTCCCGCCCCGCCATCATTTCCGCTTTCAATAATTGTCCCGCTCCCGCTGTCTTTCTGCTTAGCCTTAAGGCGGCGGGCACAGGCTTGACTCTCACCAAAGCCGACTATGTCTTCCTCTATGATCCATGGTGGAACCCCGCCGTGGAGAATCAGGCCATCGACCGAACCCACCGCATTGGACAGAACAAGGCCGTCTTCGCCTATCGTCTCATCATGGAAGACAGCATCGAAGAGAAGGTTCTGGAGCTTCTGGCCCAAAAGCAGGAGCTGTTCCGAACCGTCGTCGATTCCGCCACCGCCCAGGCTCAGAACTTGGCGTTCAGCCTGGCCGAAATCCAGGAACTTCTGCTCTAAAGGATTGGTCATGAATGATTTCCAATGCCAATGCTGTGGGGCCTGCTGCCGCTGGCCAGGCATCGTCCGCATCGATGTCAGCGAACTGGCTCCCGCCGCCAAGCGCCTCCACATGAGTGAACAGGAGTTTCTGGACACCTACACTCGTCTCGCTCCAGACCGCCGTTCCCTCATCCTCACGGAACAGCCCGATGGCGCCTGCATCTTTCTCACCCCAGAGAACCGCTGTCGGCTTCATCCTGACAAACCGCTGCAATGCAAGACCTTCCCCATGAAATGGGAGGTGTCGCCCCGCTATCGCCGCCAATGCAAAGGCCTGCAAAAACAGTCAACACCGCAACCGACGACGCAGGACGAAGGCGTTGACAACCAACCGCCGCCCTGCTCCATCGGTCTCATCCATGTTCTCGGCCACCCTGCCCTTGCCATGGACATCCAGGCCCATCCGGAAGACTCATTCGTTCTCAACTGCGCCAATTTCTGCCAACTTCTCTCCCGCCTTTCCATACCATATATATATTATGGATGCCAGAACTCCATCCTTCCCGATGGCGGCACCTTTGTCAGCACAGGCAAGCCCGTGGGCAAATGGGTCTACGGCAACCGCTGGCACAAAATATATAACTCACGTATTACCAATGCTTTAAAGAAAAACATGCATTGTGATGGCCGGCCCGAGCTGATCATGTCCATGTACGGCGCCGCCCAATCGGACATCTCGGCCTTCGGTCTGCCCGTCGTGGAGCCCATGGTTGGCTATGACCATTGCTGGGCGCCCTATCGGGTCTTTCCCTCCTATGCCCATCAGCACGCCATCTACTCCCGCTGCGTGGAACAGACCGCCACAACCCGGTTCTTCGACACTGTCATCCCCCACTTTCTTGACCCCGCCCCCTATCGCCCCCTTGAACGGGAGGACGACTATCTCCTGTACATTGGCCGCGATGACCACGGCAAAGGGGTGGACATCGCCAAAGAATGCGCCGAAGCCGCCCACATCCCCCTGCGCTGCATCCACCATGGCTGCCGTCTGCCGGAAAAGGCCGTCCTGCTGGCCAAAGCTCGCGCCGTGCTCATGCCCACCCTTTATGTGGAACCCTTCGGCTACGTGGCGGCGGAGGCGCAGCTCTGCGGCACTCCCGTCATCTGCACCGATTGGGGCGCCTTCACGGAAACAGTCCGCCACGGCGTAGACGGCTTCCGCTGCCGCACCGCCGCCGAATTTGCCCAGGCCATCCAGTTGGCACCCACCCTCAACCGAGAGGAAATCCGCCGCCATGCCCTGAACACCTTCACCATCGATGCCGTCGCTCCCCGCTACGCCGCCTATTTCGACTTTGTGTGGAAGCTCCACGTCAACGGCGGATATTATGCTCCAAATGCCATTCTTCCAAGAGGTTAGAGAACAATACATATGCCATGGAAATGACGTGGCTTGTGGCCCTGTACGACCATGTCTGGACTGTCTGGCAAGCTTTTCCATGATTCTGCCCGAATTCACCTTGAAATTTGGGCAAAAACTGCCATAGTACTCTTTTGCGAATTCCATGGTTCTCCTTTGGTTACCCACGAGGTTTCTTTTATGATATCATGAAATCGCATTTTATCCCATTTGCCGTCATCATTATGCATTCATTCACCAATAGCTAATTCAGGAGAAGAATCATGTACATGAAACCGTCCTCATTTCCATGGATTGGCGGATTTTTTGGAATCACCAGTCTGCTGATGAACACTGTCTGCACTGCCGCCCCCCAGCCGGAGAAGTTCAGAGAATGCCCAGGGACCCTCTACCGCAACTGTGTCCATGTGGGACAGAAATACGAGATTGGCACCGCCGTACCCTATCATCTCTACGTGCCAGGCAACATGCCGAAGGAAGGCGGTGCCTTCTACGTCCTGACGGAATTCAATCCGGAGGACATTGTGGAGCCCTTTGAGCAGTACATCCATGATGAAATCGTCCCGCCAGGTCTGCTGATCATCGTCCATCCGGGCACCTTGCACCCCACCCTGCCTGGCGGTGCGTCTCGCTACATGCGGGCGGAGGAACTGGACCACAACGGTCCGGAGTTCGTCAACCTGATCGCCGACGAGCTGCGGCCGGAAGCGGAGCAGATTGCGGGCGTGACGCTGTCCCGTTCGCCGGACATGGGCATGATCGGCGGCGGCTCCTCCGGCGGCATGCTGGCCTGGAACGGCGTGTGGTACCGCAACGACGTGTTCCGCCGCGCCTATCTGTGCAGCCCCACCTTCAGCGCCATGCGGGGCGGTGAAGAGCCCATGGTGCTGGTCCGCAAGACGGAAACCCGCCCCATCCGCATGTATGTGACCTGCGGCACAAAGGAGCCGGACTATTTCTTCGGCAATTCCTTCTACGCCGCCTGCAACGCCCACATTGCCTTCGAATTCGCCAAATACGACGCGAAATTCGAGAACTTCCCCGGCATGGGACATTCCCCTTACTATCGTGACGGCAAGGTGATATACCGCATTATGGAATTCCTCTGGAAAAACTGGAAGACCGACCTGCCCGTCCGTCCTCTCGGCAATCAGATTCGAATCCAAAACCTGCTGACGGAAGGCTCCGTCTGGGAGGAATGCCCCGGCCCCATGCCCGCAAAACCCACGGCAATAAAGACTTCCGTCGGCGAATACACCCACGACGGCACTCGCATCCTGCTGAAGAAGGGCGATGGAAGCATCAGCCCCGTGGCGGAAGGTCTGGACGAAATCTCAAGCCTGGCCCTCTCCTCTGATGGATGGCGCCTCTATGTGGGCGACAGCCGCCGCCGCTTCGTCTTCGCCTATGCCATCAACCCCGATGGCTCCCTCGGCAGCCAATACAAGCTGGCGTCCCTCCATCTGGCCCACGACTGCCGCTTCATCGGCGCCAAGGACATCTGCTGCTCCGCGCAGGACCGCGCTTTCGCCGCCACGGAGCTGGGCATTCAAGGCATTGTCTCCTTCGGACTGACCGACCTGATCCTCCCCCTGCCTCAAGACCTTCCCGCCGACCGCGTCGCATTGGTGGACAACATGCTTTACGCCGCCTCCGGCAACCGCATCTTCCGCCGTCCCGTCAAGGTCACGCAGCAGAAGGAAGGCGAAATCAAGCCTCCCGCCACGCCGGCCTATGGAGATGGCGGCGACTACAGTCGTCCCCATCTGCCTCAAAACTGACCCTCTCCCATACCATATATAATACATCTCAAAAGGCTTTTTATGAACGACATACCGGATTTTCTTATCCAACTCCCTGATGCACAATGGATTACAGCCCAAAATGCTCCAGCGAGGAACAGCGTCATCCGGCTGCGGAAGCGCTTCATGGTGGACCAAGCGCCGAAGAGCCAAAAGCTGCTCATCACGGCGGAATGTCACTATCTCTTGTATGTCAACGGGTTATCTGTTCATCATGGGCCAATCCGCGGCACCTGTTCCCTCCAATATGTCCATGAAATTGACATCGCCCCCTGGCTTCATTCAGGGGAAAATTGGTTGGCCGTGGTGGTCCATTCCGACGGAAAGGACACCTTCAACGCCTCCCCCGGCACGGCGACTCCCGCCCTGCTGCTGAAATGCGGCGATTGGGTCAGCGACACCACATGGGAAACCCAAATCGCCCGCGACTGGAAGAATTCCGAAATCTTCTTCACCCTGCAGATTGGCTTTCGGGAGGAACGGGATCTGCGGCTGGCACCGAAGGGCATGGAATGGACCATGGGCAGGGACGATTCGGACTGGTCTCCTGCAGTTTCCATTAACCCATTCCGTCCCAAGCAGTTACGACTCTGTTCCATTCCCCCGCTCTTAGAACGCGTGGTCCTTCCGATGGACGTGCCGCTCTGCGCCACGCTGAACTTCAAAGGGCCTCAGCCCGAAGAGGTTCTGAATCCATGGATGGAAGACGCAGAATGGACGCCTTCCGCCGCCGCCGTGGATAATCTGGCCTCCCTAATGACCGCCACCCCCTGCGGCGTCATCCGCCCAGGCTCCCCCGTGGCCATCCTGCTGGACTTTGGACAGGACTACACCTTCTATCCGGAACTGGAGTTGGACTCGGAGGCGGCAGGCGTTCAAGTGGCCTTGACCTATGGAGAAGCTCTGCGCAAGGACAATCGGCTTGTCTTTAATATGCAAACTGTTAATATTTATACATTTACAGATATATATACCTTGCGGGCGGGGCGCAATGCCATCGGTTCGGCCCTCATGGAGCGAGGCGGCCGCTATCTCCAAATCGTCATCTGGAACAACATGGCGCCCGTCACCATCCGCAAGGTTCTGTGGCGGGAACACCGCTACAACATGGCTGACCGCGGCCAGTTCCACTGCAGCGACCCTGTACTCAACGACATCTGGAGAATATGTGTCGAGACGCTGCACGTCAACATGACGGACATCTTCACGGACTGTCCGTGGCGGGAGCATGCCTTCTGGGTCAACGACCTGGTTGTGGAGAACCGCACCAGTCTGGCCGCCTTCGGCCCGCTGGAAATCCATCGGCGCGCCTTTGAAATGGCGTTTTCCGAACAGCGGAAGGATGGTTGGGTCCCCGGCGTCTGCCCCGCCCCCCAAACGCCAGACCGACATCTGGTCCTGCCCGCGACCAACCTGTTCCTTTTCGAAATGCTGTGGGATTATTACATGTGCTCCGGCGACCTGAGCACCGTCCAACGCCACATGGACGCCCTGAGGCGAATTCTGGAAGCCGTTGAGGCAGAACGGGATGAAGACGGCTTGGTGGGCGCCCCCATGGACACATGGAATTTCTACGACTGGGGTTATTGCTTCTCCGACGTGGACTTCAGAGGCCAGCGGGAATCCATGTTCAATTCCCTTTACTGCCAGGCCCTCACGATTTACGCGGACTTGCTGGCTCTTCTGGAGCCGCAAACGGACACCACTCCCTTCCTGCAGCGCCGACAGCAGGTCGCCAACGCCCTGCGACGCCGTTTCACCGACGCGACAACCGGCCTGTTCGCCGACCCCTACCGCTATCATCTACCCCATGAGAACGCGCCCGCCACGGTCGGCAGGATGATCACCCAGCTGGGCACCGCCATCGCCCTGCAGGCCAAGACCTTCCCTGAAGGCGCCGAACCGCGCTTCGCGGAGGCGTTGGACAATCCATCTTACCGTATGCCAGACCTTTATCTGCACTGTTATGTGCTTCGTCAAATGCGGCGGCATGGCATGGTGCCACAGGCGCTTCGTCGAATCCGCACCTATTGGGGCCGCATCTTGGCAGATGATGCCAAGACCCTGTATGAGAACGGGATAGCCAAGTTTGGATATGATTTGGGAGAATATGGGAGCAACGGCAGCCTTTGCCACGGCTTCGGCACCACCCCGCTGGAGTTCCTGCAGGCCGCCATTTTAGGCATCGAGCCGCTGGCCCCCGGCTTCGCCGAATTCCGCTGCGCCCCCACGCCTGCCGACTTGCAGTTCGCCAAAGGGCAGGTTCCCACTCCCCATGGCAACATCCACATCGCATGGGAAAAAACCACGGAAGGCCTCCGCGTCTTCCTCCAGATTCCCAAAGGGACTACCGCCGTCCTTCCCGATGGCACTCGCTTAGGCGAAGGAATGTACATGGACTTGGCAATAAAGAATTGCTAAGTTGATATGTAAAATCATAAGTTATTATCCACTGAATACACAGAATATACAGAAGTGAAGTGCCGCTCAAGAGCGGCGCTTCGCGGTTTTTTATGTGATTTGAAAAGAATAAATTTGTGTTCTGTGGACACTAGTGTCCGGTTAAATTGAGAATGTGTTGTTTGTATTTTGCTGGAAATCAATATGTTAATGGTGCTATTCAAAACGCGATGATTTGAAATTGTTGTCTCCAAAAGACATGCTTTCACTGAATAAACAGATTGAATTAAAGACAAGATTTGAACCAAAACACGAATTGGAATCTATTTTCATAGGCTCTTTTTTCATAAAAAAGGATTTCATACTCAACTTAACCGGACACTAGTGTTCTGTGGATAGTAAACTTCCCTGGTGGGGAACAGAGCATCAGAGAAAAATCCACTCTGTCGATTTGCGATTTGGTAAAAATCGGCTATATTTTTAGACGAATGAAAATAAATAAAGTTATTTTATTCTATTGTAATAAGTTATGCAATAAGGAGCAGTTTCGAAAATGGATGCGAATGCGTTGAAACGATGCCGTGAGTTGGCGAAGACGATACGACGGCATTGCCTTCAGATGGTATACAAGGGAAAAAGCGGCCACATCGGCAGCATGCTATCCACGGCGGACATCTATCCCGTGCTTTACACACGGATTCTGAACGTCTCTCCGGAGCGGATGAAGGATCCTGCGCGGGACCGTTTTCTCTTGAGCAAGGGGCATGGAGGCGCGGCGTTGCTGGCCTGTCTGGCGGAGTTGGGCTACTTCCCAAAGGAATGGCTGGATCAGTACTACTGCGATAACGGCAAGCTCAGCGGCCACATCTCCCACCATGTGCCTGGCGTGGAGTTCTCCAGCGGGTCGTTGGGACATGGGCTGCCCGTGGCCTGCGGCATGGCGATGGCGGCAAAACAGAGCGGCGGCACGCAACGCATCTTCTGCATGTCCAGCGACGGCGATTTGAACGAGGGCAGCACATGGGAGGCCATCATGCTGGCCGGTCAGCACCATTGGGACAATTTGACTATGTTGGTGGACTACAACCGCTTGCAGGCCTTGGGTTCCTCCAAAGACATCATTGATCTGGAGCCGCTTTGCCCCAAACTGGAGATGTTCGGCTGGCGGGCGATGGAGGCGGACGGCCATGACCCGCAGGCCATCGAGGCGGCGCTGTCCACGTTGCCGCTGGAGGCGGGGCGGCCCAGCGCCGTCATCTTCCGCACCGTGAAGGGCAAGGGCGTGAGCTTTATGGAGAATGACTACAAATGGCACTATGGCGGGCTGACCGCTGAACTGCTGGAACAGGCGTTGCGGGAAGTGGAGGCGGCACAATGAGAAAGGCATTCAATCAGGAACTGTTGCAAATCGCGGAAAAGGATCCGCGGGTGTTCATGATTTTGGCGGACATCGGCTATGGGGAGATTGAGCCCTTCGCCAACCGCTTTCCAGACCGCTTCATCAACTGTGGCGTGGCGGAGCAGGAAATGACTGGCGTGGCCTGCGGCGTGGCCATGGAAGGCAACATCGCCATCACCTATTCCATCGCTAACTTCCCGACTATCCGTTGTTTGGAGCAAGTCCGCAACGATGTCTGCTACCACAACGCCAACGTGAAGATCGTGATCATTGGCGGCGGCGTCTCCTACGGCGAGCTTGGGGTCTCCCATCACTCCACGGAGGACATCGCCATCATGCGGGCTCTGCCCAACATGGTGGTGCTGGTGCCCTGCGACTGCAAGGAGACACGGGCGGCCACCCGCGCCATGATGGCTTACGAGGGGCCGGTTTATTTCCGCTGCGGCTACAAGAACGAGCCGGACATCCATGAAGAGGACATCGACTTCCGCATCGGCGGCTCCATCCAAGTCCGCGAGGGGCATGACGCCACCGTTTTCTTTGCGGGGCCCGTGGGCATCCATGCCAAAGAGGCGGTGGATGCCTTGGTCGCCGAGGGAATTCGCTGTCGGCTGGTGAGCCTGCATTCCATCAAACCCATTGACAAGGAGGCCATTGTTCGTGCCGCACGGGAAACTGGCGGCATTGTGGTGCTGGAGGAGCACAATATCTGCGGCGGCGTCGGCGGCGCCGTGGCGGAGGTTCTGATGGATGAGGGCTGCGGCAATGTGCCGTTCCGCCGTCTGGCTCTGCCGGACCTCTATGTGACCAAAGTGGGAAGCCAAGGCTGGCTTCAGGAACAGTATGGATTGGGCAAGGCCGGCGTCATGGCGGCCGTCAAGTCAATGTTGGGGAGGTCATGATGAGCACAGGACGGCTTCAGGGAAAATGCGCCCTCGTCACGGGAGGCGCCCAGGGGATTGGCCGCGCCGGCGCGGAGCGTTTCGCGCAGGAAGGGGCCGAGGTCTGGATTGCGGACTTGAATGCGGAGCGGGGGCAGGCTGCGGCGGCGGAAATCGGCGGCCATTTTGTCCGCTGCGACGTGGCCAAGGGGCCGGAGGTTCAGGCGGTCATCGCTGCCTTGCCCCGGCTGGATGTCCTCTACAACAACGCCTCCATCTATTGGAGCGGACACGATGGACGGGTCACGGAAATCTCTGAAGTGGATTGGGATCGCATCATCGCCGTCAATCTGCGCAGCATTTTCTTGTTCTGTAAATATGGGATTCCGAAGATGTTAGAGCAAAAGAGCGGCAGCATCATCAACACCGCCAGCAGCGCCGGAGTCATTGGCATTCCAGACTGCGATGCCTACACCGCCACCAAAGGCGCCACCGTGCAGCTCACTAAATCCATGGCAGCGGAGTATGGACGCTTTGGCATTCGGGTCAACTGCATCGCGCCGGCGGCCATCATGACTCCCATGATGCGGCAGAGCAACCCGGAGAATTCCACCTTCGATGAAAACAGCTTCCTCAATCTGCGGACGCCCCTTCGCCGCTATGGCACCCCGGAAGAGATTGCCAACGTGGCGCTTTTCCTCGCCAGTGACGAGTCAAGCTATCTCAACGGTTCCATTGTGGTGGCGGATGGCGGCATTACCATCAATGGAGACCTCTCCTATCCGGACAATCGCTCTAAAATATTGAAATAAAGTAAGTTACAAATTATATAGTGTCAATGTGCACGGCAATAGAACCCTATGGATGAAGAATCATCTAAGATATTGACATTAAGTGATTTAAAGATTCGCCACACCCTCATGGTGCTGGATGCCCTGCGACGAAACGAGGGGATGTCCCGAAGCGAGCTGGCCAAATCCGCCGGATGTGACAACACCACGGTGACTCGTTCAGTGCGGCTTCTGATGAACGGGAAGCTGATTGTCGCCTCCGGCAAGAGCGAGTCGATGAAGGGACGGCCACGAGAGGCACTGATTCTGAATCCAAAAGGGCCTCAGATTATTGGCATCTCGTTGGAACCCAATAGGATAGACGGGGTATTGGTGGATTTGAGCGGCAGAATCCGCCAGCGGCTCGACACGCCCATTGCCGCGATGTCCTCAGGGGCATGCTACATGGATGCCTTTCGGGAGACGGTGTCCACGCTGTTGAAGGCGGTGAAAGGGCGGTGTCTAGGCATGGGCGTGTCTACATTTGGCGCCGGCATGGATGCATCTCATTTGGATTTCAGTGTCCATTTCCCTGATTTGCAGGAAGTTGACCTACTTGAGACATGCCGTCGGAACTTTGGTGTGGAGCCGGAAGTGGCGGACATGATGCGCTGTCGGATGCAGGTGGAACTGGCGCGGGAGCCGGAGTTGCGGAAGGGCATGGCATTGTTGGTCTGGCTGGGCGGCGGCATCGGCATGAACATAACAGTAGATGGACAGCCCGTCCCTGGCCATCGAAACCACGGCGGTGAATTGGGTCACAATGTCTGCGAGCCAGATGGGCTCCCCTGTGCCTGTGGCCGACGGGGTTGTCTGGAGACGCGGTGCTCCACAGGCGCCGTTTTGATGTTTGCTCGTATGATATTGCAAATCAATGATTTGAACATTTCTCAGCTAGGGGCTTTGGTTGAAGCGGACCAGCCGGAGGCAGTGGCTCTTGTCCATGAAGTGGCCCAGCGCCTGGGCATTGCCTTGGCAAATCAGCTTAACAATCTGAATGTCAATAATTTAGTGCTTGACGGTGAATTGCTCCAGTTGGGAGACCGCTTCCGTGACGACCTTGAAACGGAAATCCGTCGGCTGCTTTTCCCCATCGCTGCCCATGGACTGCAAATTCATTTCCGTCATATGGATGACGATGGACTGGCCCTTGGCGCCGCTTCTCTAGTGCGAGAGCGGCTGTTCTCCGACCCCGTGTTTTTCGCTAAGGCTTTGTCTCCCAAAAGGATAGGAAAGTAACAGTTTTTTATCCACAGAATACACGGAATAAAAAGATGCGAACAACCGCTCAAGAGCGGCGGCTCGCGGTTCTTTTATGTCATTTGTAAAAAAGCCGCATTCAGTTGCGGAATGCGGCTGAACGCTTCTGTATATTCCGTGTATTCTGTGGATAATAAAAGCCTCAAGTCACCCAAATTGCAAGAGTCAGATTTGGCGGTGCGTCATGGATGGCTTGGCAGCAGCATGGCATCAAGACAGATTGTCATGGTGCCGTTTCACGATTCGTGGAGGTAAACCGCTCCAGCTGGTTCATAAAGCGAAGATCGTCTTCGCGAGAACGCCCCCGCGTGGTAAGGTACCCGCCTGTGATGAAGGAGTTCATTCCTGCAAGCATCAGAAGGCCTTGGAAATCCTTCATGGTCGTCTCACGCCCCGCCGCGAACTTAAGCATTTTCGTGGGGTTGATGAGACGAAAAACGGCGAAGGCTTTGGCGACGTCGGCGGGTGCCATGATGGAGTTTTTCTCCAAAGGCGTGCCTGGAATGGGAAGAAGCACGTTAAGCGGACAGCCATCGACATTCAGGTCATGACAGGCGAAGGCCATTTTCACACGATCCTCCCACGTCTCGCCAAGTCCGAAGATGCCCCCACAGCAGATGGTTACGTCGTATTTCTGTAAATATTTGATGGTCAGAATCTTATCATCTATGGAATGGGTGTCGGAGATGAGTTCGGCATAACGTTCGGGGTTGGTCTGAAGATTCATGTTGTAACGATAAGCTCCATGGTCGGCCAGCGCCTTTGCTGTCTCCTCCGAAAGAATGCCAAGGGAAAGGCAGAGGCGCATCTCGGGAAGCGCCGCCCTGATTTTGTCCATGGCGAGGAGGATTTGTCGAAATTCAGGAGCACTGGCATCACGGTAACCCACACCGCTGGTGACGATGCCATAGGTTCTGACCCCGCTCTCAAAGACGGCTTGGGCATCTTTGACGAGTTCGTCTGGAGAGAGCAGCCCATATGCCTTTATGTCCGTATGATGATGCCCCGACTGAGCGCAAAACTTGCAGTTTTGGGAGCAGACGCCCGATTTGGCGTTGATGATGGAGCATGCCCAAAAGTCGGGAGCATACTTGTCACGGACTTTGTTGGCCAAGGAGACAAGATCCAGAATGTCATTGCCGTCAATTCGGGTCAACGCCATGGCTTCTTCAAAGGAAAGGGGTAATCCATCCAAGACTTTATAGGCTTGTTCAATGGCAGGTGCAAGCTTCATGGTCATCATCTCCTCAATATCGTGCGGCAAAATGCAAAATGGAAAGGAAACCGCATTGCCATGTCAACGTTCTGCCTCGGCCCGTTTCAACTCTTTGCTCCAGTCTCGGCTAACATCAAGTCCGGAAAGCACTTCGGGAGCGGGGAGATGAATCTGAAAATCATCCGCATGGCAGTAGCGCAACTCTCCATTGCGCAGTGAAAAATTGACCACATGGCCGCCGTGCTGTCGCGCCGTATCCACGAAGTGGAGATGCCATCCAGGCGCATTGACCCCGTTGACGTATTCTGGAAGCCGAAATCCCACCAAATCGCCGGAACAGTCGGTCAAATTGAAAATTGCTTCGTTTTTCGCCGCCTCCGCCAATCCAATTCCATCCCTCTCCTGACGAACGACCGCACGGACTTTCATATGACGGAATTCCCCTGTGAAGTGGATTGCCAAAGGCACATTTTTCAGCGGACAGCACTCCGCCATATACTCTTCGAAGAGTTCGTAGCTTGGGATGTCCGCAAGCTGGACACTGCGCGCAGCATGAAATTGGGCGACCGTGCCGAAGGGGATAGTCGCATCATCCTCTGGCAGATAGACATGACCATCGGCGCACGCCTGATAGACGACTCCATCGATCATCTGCATTTCACCGTCCAGCCGATCCATGGTGGCGATTGACATGCTGCCCATCTTCTTCAGTTCGGCAACGGTGATGACTCCGCCATAGCGTCCGCTGAGCAGAACACTGAATAACGATATCTGCGTGAATTTCGTTCTCTCTTTCATATTTACATCCGATACACCCATGTTTCCACACCGTCGCCACAGAGCATCTCATTCCCATTGGCGGTTGTGCGTTTTATGTTCTTATTGCATAATCATTTCATATTCAAGATGTTACAAATTTAATATTTGTTCCATCCACAGACTATCGAAGAGGATTATTCCGTCTGCTGTCCTTGGCTTGAGTCCTCCGCACTGTCCGTGCTGTCCAGCCGCTTATGGAGGAAGTCGGAGATGGCGGTGGCCATCTCCATGCCAATGCCAGGGACGGCAGCGGCAATTTCCTCTGGCGTCTTCTGGACAATGGCCTTGACGGAGCCCAACGCGGTGAGCAGCTGTTTGCGTCGAGTGGGGCCGATGCCCGGGATGTCCGTGAGGATGGAGTCGTAGATGCGGCGGTTGCGGAGCTGTCGATGGTAGGTGTTGGCGAAGCGGTGGGCCTCGTCGCGAATGGCCTGAAGCAGCCGCAGGCCAGCATGTTCCCTCGGCAGTCGCAAGGGTTCCTCCCGACCAGGCAGAATGATCAGTTCCTCCTTTTTGGCAAGGCCAAGCACAGGCACGGGAGGCATGTCAATTTCGTAGAAGACCTGCAGAGCCGTGGCCAGCTGCGTCTGCCCTCCATCGACAATAATCAAATCCGGCAGGGGAAGCTTCTCCGCCAGAAGCCGTGTGTAGCGTCGGGTCAGCACCTCCCGCATGAACGCGGTGTCGTCCCGCGCGTCTTCGGAACGGATGCGGTAGTGGCGGTAATTGGAGGTGCAGGGGCGGCCGTTGACGAAGCACACCATGCTGCCCACGGCCAAGATGCCTGAGATGTTGGCCATGTCAAAGCACTCCATGGTCAAGGGCGGCTTTTCCAGTCCCAACGCCTGCTGAAGCGCCTCAAGGGAAGGCATGTCCGTTTTGGATTGACGGCGGCTGATGGTTTGGTTGCGGAAGCGCCGCGTCGGTTCCACCACGGTTTTGAGGTTATTGAGGATGTCCCGTGTGGCGGCGGCCTCCTCAAAGCGCATCTGGGCCGCCTGCTGCTGCATTCGACTGTTCAGCTCTTCCATAAGCGCATGGGCGGCCTCTTCACCCCGCAGGATGCTAATCACATCGTCCAGCTGTTTCCGATAGGTTTCCTTAGACAGGTTGCCAAGGCAGGGACAGCTGCAGTTTCGCACCACGTGTTCCAGACAATGGACATGATCCTGTTCCGTGGGGGAATGGGTGGAGCAGGTTCGGAGACGGAAATGGGTTGCAAGAAAATCCACGGTGTCCCGGAGGGCATTGGCTTGGGGAAAGGGGCCGAAATAGAGGCGGTTGTCATCGCGGCGAAGGCGCACCAACGTCAGCCGAGGGAAAGACTCCGCCAAATCAATGCAGATGTGGAGGAAGCGTTTGTCGTCCCGTAAGTCCACATTGTAGCGTGGGTTATATTGTTTGATGAATTGGGACTCCAGCAGCAGGGCCTCCTGTTCCGTGGCCACTGGAAAGATTTCGTAGGAGGCGATGCTGTGGATCAGCGCACGGCGGCGCGGATCGCTCTGCTGGGCTCCCGAAGGGCGGAAATAGGAGCACATGCGGGAGCGCAGATTGCGGGCCTTCCCTACGTAAATGACCTCCCCAAGGGCATTTCGATACACGTAGACGCCAGGAGTCCGAGGGACATTTTGAGAGCGGAATATGGGGTGGTCTGTCATGGAAAGATACCCCTTGTGAGAAGGAGGCGGCCGCGACGGACGGCCTATTCCTCCAGGTCATCCATGTCATAGCTGATCTGGAAGGTGCTCGTGATGCGCTGAACCTCCTCGATGGTCGTCGCACCATCGTTCACTTTGGCCCATCCGTCCTGACGCAATGTCCGCATCCCTCTTTCAATGGCGGTTTTGCGCAATTCGCTGGTACCGGCGTGGACGGACACCATGTCCTGAATCTCCTCATCCAGCAGGAAGAACTCATAGATGGCCACGCGGCCTCGATAGCCGCGGTATTCGCATTCGGGGCAGCCCTTGCCCTTCCAGGCATGCACATCCTCCGCCGGAATCCCCAAGACATCCGCCATTTCCGCACGGATGCGGCGGGGAATCATCTCATCCTCCACTTTGCAGTGCTTGCAGATTCTGCGGACAAGGCGCTGTGCCAACGCTGCAACTAACGATGCTGCAACTAGATATGGCTCAATGCCCATGTTCACCAGTCGGTTGACGGCGCCCACGGAGTCGTTGGTATGCAATGTTGAAAGAACAAGATGTCCCGTCAAGGCGGATTGGATGGCAATGTCCGCCGTTTCATTGTCACGGATTTCGCCGACTAGAATGATGTCTGGGTCATGACGCAGAATGGCGCGGAGGGCGCTGGCGAAGGTCAGGCCGATTTCAGCATGCATCTGAATCTGACTGGTTCCCTGCAATTCATATTCAACCGGGTTTTCAACGGTGATGATCTTGCGCTCCGGATTCTTATCGCGAACGTAAGCCAATGCGGCGTAAAGGGTTGTGGTTTTACCACTGCCGGTAGGGCCGGTGACGAGGACAATGCCGTGGGGCAACGAGACCAGCTTGGTCAAAAGGGCCAACTGATAGCGACTCAGACCTAACTGGCTCATTTCCAAGAAGATAGCACTGCTGTTCAAGACACGGAGACACACCGTCTCGCCGAATCGCGTCGGCATGATGGACACACGCAAGTCGGAGGTTTCGCCGTTGAGGACCAAACGGATACGACCATCGTGGGGCAGCCGTTTCTCCGCGATGTTCAGGCGGGCCATGATTTTGAGGCGGGAGATGATGGCGTCATGCAGCGTCACCATCTGGGGCGGCGTGGGAATCTCCCGCAGCATGCCGTCAATGCGGTAACGCAAACGGATACGGCCACGAAACGGCTCGATGTGGATATCCGTTGTGTGCTGCCGAATGGCCTCCGCGATGATTTCATTGACCAGCTGAATGATGGAGGCGTCGTCATCGGCGCCCACGGTGTCCAAGTTCTGCTCTTCCTTGTCATCGAAGGCACCCTCCACCTCACCCTGAAGGCCTTTGCGCTCCTGAGTGATTTGCAACACCTTGCCGGCGCCCAAACCATAGATTTTCTTCAGCTGGGCATTGACGTCGTTTGGCGTGGCCAGAACCGGATCCAGCCGGACGCCCAATAGCAGCCGCAGATTCTCCCGATCACGGATGTTTGGCGGGTTGGCAAACGCCGCCTTCATGGTGCCCCGTTCCAGAGAAATTGGCACAAACTGGTAATGCAGAGCGACTTTTGGAGACACCTTCTTGACGGCGTCCTCCGCCATCTCCATTTGAGTCAGCTCCAAAAACGGCACGCCTGTGGTGGCGCTCAACGCCTTGTAGATTTCCGTCTGGGTGCCGAACCCCAGTTCCAGAGCTGCTTGATAGGCAGGGATTTGGGCACGACGCATGCGTCGGCGAACCTGTTCAACCTGCTCCTCCGTCAAAACCCCGCGCTGCTGAAGCACCGTCAGCAGATCGCTTCCCAACAACTCGCCGGCATTCTCCATGCCCTGCACATTCTCACTCATTCCACAACGACTTCCTGCTCAACGCCTTTGACAACCGTGACCTCTTTCCCCTGGGGCTTCACCACCAGCTTGTCCTTGTCGCACTCCGACACCTCCAGCACATCAAACAGCTTGGTTCCAGGCGAAAAGCGTGCACGAACCGTCTTCTTCGTCTTGCTGTCCTGCGCGACGATGAACGCATATTCCGTGTCCGTCGTCCCTTTCATCATGCCCCGATAGAGGACTTTGATGACGCGGGGCGGCGGCGGTGGCGGCGCCGGCTTCTGAGGCTCCTCCTCCTTCTTCGGCGGCTCCTTCTTGGGCTCCTCCTTCTTTGGCGGTTCCTTCTTGGACTCCTGCTTCGGCGGATCCTTCTTGGGCTCCTCCTTCTTCGCCTCCTGCTTCTTCGGCGGCGGCGTGTTCTGGCCAGGCGTCACCGGCAGCTGCTTGAAGAAACGCAGCGGACTCAGCTGCGGATCCATTTTGGCGGCGTCCATGTAGGCCAACGAATTCATATTGATGAAGGCGGGCTTCGCCGGCAATGCCGTGTTGGTGGACATCTTGCCATCGTGCTCCGCAAACAGATTCACAAAGAACAGGGAGACCGCGATGAGCCAGATGATTCCGACCACGGTCAAAAGAACCCGCTCCCATTCATTCATCAGTTTGTGCAATAGTTCCTGCATCCCGTGAGCCTCCCTCAACTAAATTCCGATGGGCTTGGCGGCCGTCCCCGCGGATTTGCCAGAGGACGACGGGCTGACTTTCACTTTCACAGATTCCGCAGTAGGCCGGAAGAACGTGGAACAGACGATGACCGCCCGCACATTCTCATAAATCAGTTCGCCCTTCGCATTGGGTTTCATGGGGTCGCGGGAGGGGAACAGACTTCTCAACTCCATCTGCACCACGGGCATGAACCGCATGACATCATCGACGGACGCAAGCTCCGCCGGCGGAGGCTCCTCTTCCTTCTTCTCCGGCGACTCCGCATTCTTCTTGCCGCCCTTCTGCTCCGGCATCGGCGGCTCCCGATACCCCGTCTGCAGACTGCTGATGAACGACAGCACATTTTCCAGGCTACCTAACAGCTCCGCCTTCACGGAGAATTCCAGAAGATAGGGGTCCTTGTCCTTTTCATCCATCTTGTATGTGGTCACGGGAAGGACGGTGATCAATGAACCGCCCTGCCCCCGGCCGCCACTTTGGGGTCTGGGGTTTCTGGCCACGAACAGCTTATGCTCCCGAGCCAGGCTGACAAACTCCTCCGTCATCCATAACTTCAAGATCATCTGATACTTATTGGGCTCCGCCGTCGTCTCGTCCATGCCATAGACAGCGGGGTCCAACACCACGCCAAGCCCCTGGCAGAGCGCATCCAGACGGTCGAACTGATCCTTGTATTCGGTCTGAGAGGCCTTTGTGACGAAATTCTCCACGCTGCCGTAATCGTTGCGGATACGGGTGTCGAACATGCCCGTGGCCTGCGACAGCACCGTCTCCGCCCGCTTTTTGAAGCCGCCGGTCCGCTTGTCGCTCAAAATCTGCTGATATTCCTCAAGAATCTTCCGCATGCGTTCCGAATCTCCGGGCCATTGGGACTTCTGAATCGTGCCCAACACGCTGTTGTATTCGGAATTGGCCTCGTCATAGTCACGCCACGCCGGATACAGGAACACAAACCCATAAATGGCGCAGACAATGAGCAAGACGACACACACCACCAGAAGGCGGCGATGCCCTTTCGGCCATTTTGCCAGTCTTTCATCCAATGACATATGTGTCTCCTTTATGCAAGGCCATTCGGTTCAGTCCAACCGCTGCCATTCCACTGAATGTCGAGCTCAGACTCCCGATGGCTTGCCTTTTCCGTCCTGCTCCGCCTTGTCCGCGCCTTTGCCCCGCCGTTTTCCGCCTTTGTCCAGCTCGGATTTCATCGGCAAAGTCACATCCGTCTTCTTGTAGGGAATCTTCAGCCAGAAGTCGTTGAATTCCCCCAATGTCGCCTTGTTGTTGGCCAAGAAGCGCTTCCACGGCTCCTGCACAATCAGCTCGTAGCCATTCTTGTCCGTGTCGGCCAGCCAGTCCACCTGGTCGCTGAACACCTCTCCCGCCTTCAAGGTGTTCTGAATGTTCAGCACGGCGGCGAAACGGGTCGTCTTCTGCTGACGGGGCGTGTATCCGCCGACCACCAACGCTTTAAGCAACGGCATTTCGTCCACCAGAACGGTCTTCAGCTCCGCCTCCGACGAGTCGTTCTTCTTCTCCGATGCCTCCGCCTGCGGCATGAACATCCGGCTCTCCCGTGCATGGCGCCGCGGCTCCTCTGTCTTGATCTCCTCCTTCTTCACCTCATGGCCCTTATAGCTGAACTCATCCCCCACATAGATGCACCATTCCCCTGGCTGCATGGCCCGCCGAAGCTCCTCCATGCCCTCCAGAATCCGCCCACCACGGCGCCCGTTCTCCACAATGGGAATCAGCATCCGCTGAAAATAGGCCAGTTTTCCCTGCGCCTCATCCAGCTCGGGAATCAGATTCTTGCATTTGTTGAGCTCAATCATCTTCTCGTCATAGCGCTCACATTGTTCCTTACACCATATCCGTAAATAGACCATGCCCGCAATGGTTGTCGCAAAGAACAACGCCGCGGCAATCACCAAACAGGGGAAACGATCCTCCTTCTTGATCTTCCAGCGGACAGACGCAGGGGCAAGGGACAAATCGTAGACGCTCATTCCCATGGCCTGCAGAGCCAGACCAAAGGCGATGCACAGCTCCGGAGCCGGCCCTTCCTTCCATTTGGGAGCCAACAGCTCCACGGGGCAGCCGTAATTGCGGCTGATGTGCTCCGTAAAGCCCTTCAACGCCGCGCCACCTCCACTGATCCAGACTTTGGCGATCATCTCGTTGGCCAGTTCCTCCTTCTCGCCGCCACGCCATTGTTCCATCGTGGATTTCAGCTCATTGTCCAGCTGGCGAGAGGCAATCACCATGGGATCGGTGGCGCTTTCCCAGTCCGGGTCCATGCCCCGCTTCACCTTCTCCGCCTCCTCTTGGGAGCATCCCATCTGATTGGCAAGGACACGCGTGAAATTCTGCGAACCGAACATCATGCTGCCCACGTACAGCACTTCGCCGCCGGCCACGACAAGAACCGTGGAATTTTCGCAGCCCACGTCCATCAGCAGTTGGGGAGTCTGTTCCTCAAGTTGTTCCGGATGAAGATAATAGAAGGTATTGGCCACGCCGAGACCCGCCATGGCGACGTCTCGAAGATTCACCTTGGCGCCTTTGAGCTTGTCGCAATATTCATTGACGGACAGCTCGCGGCTGATTCCCAACAGGACCGGATTCACCCGCCCATAGGCAGGCTGCATCGGCTGATAGCCATGCAAAAAGGTGTCTTCGGACAAACCGGCAAGCTGGACGGTCTCATAATGGACCATCTTGTCCAGCTCCTCGCCCTTCACGCCAGGGGCGAAGTCGCAAACCTGCGTCGTGGCCATAAACTGCGGCAGGCCAAGGCACAAGGGCGTGTCGTTCCATTTGGCGTCCTTCACCATGGCGGCGATGCTGCCGTACATCTCCTCATCGTCCAGAATGCCCTCCGACTGGATGTCCAGCACCCTGCAGTCCCGGATGTGCACGCTTCCGCGGCTCTGCTCCAGCTCGAGCAGCTTCACGGAAGTCTGGCCGATGTCCAGCCCCAAACCTGATTTGAGCGTCTTCTTTTTCATGGACTTCTTATGTTCTGCAATCCCAAAGGGGATTCTTCAACGCTTCAACGCTTCAATGCCTCTATGCCTCTACGCCTCTACGGCCTATTCGGCGGCTTCTGCCTCCGCATCGACCGTCTGCACAAATTCGCCGTGGTCGTTGATGATGGTGGCCGTGACGAAAATCAGCAGATTCTTCGGTTCGGAGGTCACTTCGGTATGGCGGAAAAACACCCCCAGAAGCGGCAAATCCCCCAAAAGCGGAATCTTCTTGACCGTCGTGGAATCCGTTCGATCAATCATGCCGCCCATGACCACCGTCTGCCCGCTGGCGACCGTCACCGTCGTCGTGACGGACTGCTCTTTCGTGCGCGGCAACTTGATCTGGGTCAGCGACGTGGAGGAAGAAGATGACGAGTTGTTGTTATTGCCGCTGCTACTGCTTCCGGATGTGGTGTAGTCCTCCCATTTGAGCAGTTCAAGAACCTGTGGATTCAACCCCAACATGACCGTCTTCCCATCGTTGCCGATGTTGACGCGGACGCTGAAGGTGATGCCCAACGGCAGTTCCGTCGGAGAGCCGGAGGGCACCAGAACCTCTTCCGTGCCACGGTCGCCGCGGTCAATGGACTCCACATCGTATTCTTCGAAATAATAGACGTTTTCGCCCTTGCGGATCCGCGCCGTCCGATTGTTCATGACGGTGATGCGGGGCACGCTCAGCGTGGTGCTGGAGCTCTTTTCATCAATGGCGCTGATGAGCACGTCAAAGGTGCGGTCCGCGATGACGCCACTCAGATTGAGGACGCCCACGCCCTTTTCCGCGCCAGCGGTCAGAGCACCCAGTTCCGTCAGGAAGTTCGTCTCCTTGGCACCTTCTTTGTCCGTGGGTTTCTTTCCATCGACAAAATTGCTCTGCTTGAGCTGCGCCCCCAAATCCCGCAGATCGGACTGGGCGATGGTGACGAAGCGCGCCTCAATGGCCACCTGCAGCGGCGGCTTGTCAAATTCTCTCACGAACTCCTCAATCTGGCGGATGTGCTCCGTGGAACTGCGAACCACTAAGATATTGCGGTCACGGAAGATATGGAAGGAAGCCCCAGCTGGACCAGCCTCCAGCACGCTGTTGAGGACCTCCTCCAGCTCATTGTCCGTCTCCGTATCGCCGCCGGGCACGATGGGCACAAAGCCCTGCGGAAGGCGAATGATGCGGCTAATCATCTGCGGGCCGCCGTTGGTCTCGTCCGACTGGGTCACCCACACCAGATTCTCGCCCAAATGGAAGGCGACTCCCATGTTGCGCGCAATGTAGGAGAAAAGCTCCTTCACCGGCAAATCCTGCACATGAATGGTCAGAGTCTTGTCACCCTGCAGCGCATCGTCCGCCAGCACGTTCATGCCCTCTTCGTTCAACACGCTTACCAACTCCGCAATGCTGGCATTTTCCAGATGAACGGTAATCCGCTTGTTGACCAGCTCCTCCATGGGGCCTTCCGGCAGTTCGATGGGCTTCAGCGAAGAGTCGATCACCACGGTCTTGCCGTAAGTGGAAGGCAGCACGGAAACCACTTCCGTCTCATTCATCATGTCCTGTTTGCTGACGCCAGACTCCCCTTTCATCCGAATCCGGCGGCGGGCGTTTACGATGGACTCCTTCAGCAGGGCCACTTCATCGGCGCAGCTGGGCTGGTTCTCCAATGCCCGCAACGCCCGGTCCGCATCTTCTATCTTGTTCTTGTACAACAGGTCATGAACTAAATCCAAACGTTTGCGAATGGCCTTTCGCAACTCGCGCTCCTCCTCTTCCCGCGCAATCTCCGCACGCTCCTCCTCCGTTGGCTGCAAAGGATCTTTGGGGAAATGCGTGCAGGAACCGACGATCAGCGCCAATCCAACAAAGCTCAGCAGAAGCTGCTTTTTCATCCGATTCATCCTAACTGTGGTATTCATCGCCTTGATATTCGCAAATTGACTTGTCTTCACTCTCATTCGCCGATGCCTGACAGTCGCCGTCATGTCTCTCAGAACACGCCATTTGCGCATTCCTTAATTCATCAGGGCCCTGCGGCCATCCAGTCCTTCGAAACTCACGGCAAAGTTTCGGCTTCGCAATAGCCGCCTTCGCCAAATTCTCTTTCGACTTACGGTTAACGCTTGAATGACAGGTTTTATTGGAGACAACGCCTTTTTGCCGATCCATGAAGGGAGCCTTTCCCATGGACACCCCTTCGAGTCCACCAGTCACCAAACTCACTTGTCCGCAAAGGAAAGCACTTCAAACACCTTCAGCTCAGCGTCCTCCTGCAACAGTGCCTCCGGTTTCTCCTTCAGCCGATTCATCAGCGCCTGAATGAAATTCTGCGGCGTCTTCACTTGGGTCCAGACAACTGGAATGAAACCCGCCTGTTTTTCTCCCACGCGGACAATCACGCCGTCCCTGCCTGGGCGGAGTTTTTTGTACAAATCTTGTAAATCATTGTATACCAATGGATTAGGTATTGTCAAAAGACTGATTTCCAGTTTGCCGGCGGCCAATTCCTCCGCCGTCATGGAATGACCGTCCTTTCCAGCGGCCAATTTGGCGGCATCCACCACCACAGACACGGCCAACGGCTGCTGATCAGGCATGGTCGTCAAAGGCCCATAGATCCGCTCTCCCACCGTGAATTTCAAAATGCAGCCAAATTTCTCCATCAATTTCGGCGAATAACTGGGGAACGCCGGCGGCTCGGAACCTTCTATCTTGCTGTACATGACTCGTCTAGCCAAATCCAGAAGCAGATTCTGCTCCGTCCGGTTCAAGGTCTTCAGCAGCAAATCCCGTTGATCGGCGTCCACGCCGGCAATTTGAGGACGGCGGACATCCGTCTCCTGATAGACAATGCCTCCTGCGTCCGTGACGGGCGACGGGGCGCTCTCGTTGTGTCTCCGTCCTTTTAGCGGCACGAGATTCAGGCATTCATAACCGCAATGGCGAGCCAGCTCCATCACCACCGTTCCGCCAGATGGCAACCCTTCCACCGCTGTTCCCTCGCCAAGTTGTTGATGCCAAGAGGGATGCTGTTCCACAAACGAACGGGCAATCATGGCCACACAGGCATTTTGGCGATAATCCATGGCCACCGCCAAATGCCGTGTCAGCTTCTCCATGGCTGCGGGGCCGCCCACGCGAACCGGAATCACGCTGACATAGCGGAGGCGAACCTGCAGAAACAGCAACAGCTCGCGAATCCCCGCATTGGCTTCCGCCAACGCAGAGCTGACCTTCGCGACTCCATCCTGCACCATCTGACGGATGCCCGCGTCATTGACACGAACCGTTCCCAATGTCGTGCGGTAAGCCGTCTCCGGCGGCGGGACTAGATTGTCTCCACGTGATGCATTCTCATCCGGCAGAAGAACATAGACAACAGAACAGTCCGTCGGCAACGTATTCAGCATGGTTCCCCACGACGGGCCCTGATTCTCTTCTCCAGCCTTCCAGCATGGCAACATGACAGCGCGAACCTGTCGTTGGGGCACAACGGTGGAGCTCATGCCCAAAAAGCCTGCAATCCGCTGTTCCACTTGGGTTTTGATGGGATCCGCCTTCGCCGGCTGGCGTCCCACCCCCATGGGCTCCGAAGCGCAGCCAGAAGACAGCAACAACAGTGCCACGGTCATGCAGACCGCCGCCATCGTCCGCCCTTTCATCAAAACGGAAAGACAGGTTACAACATGCAACATCAATCGGTGAGAGCTTCCCATTTCCTCTATACCTTATTATATATGGAAATACATGGCATTGGACAACGGCCACCGCCATCGGTTCCATTCACGGCTGCGCCGCATTTTGGGCATCCACTTTCAGCGGTGCCGTGTTGCCTTCCGCTTTCGGCTCCTCCGACGCCAGCGGCGGGAAATGCCTCTTCAGAAACGCCTGCTGTTTCTTCAGCGCATAGCGAGCCGGCTCGCTTTCCGTATACAGAACGGTGTTATGGACGCCATTGGGAATCAGGTCGTAGACATAGCTCTTTCCCAACTTGTCCAGAACCTTGCGGAAATCGTCATGGCTGAGATGGAAGACGCTTCCCTCGTAGGCGCCGCCCATGAACAGGAGCATGGGGCACTGCAGCATGTTCGCGTTGAGAATGATGCTGCGTTTCTTCAGTCCCGCCAATTGGCTGGCCACGTCCTGATTGCAGAAGTCCGCCCAACTCAACCAGTTATTGGCTCCACGGTTCATGCGGTCCCAATAATAGCGCTGCGGATTGACCAGCCAGGCGTCGTAGCTGACCACCGCCTTCGCCTTTGCGCCAAAGCGGGCGGCCGTCAGCAGCCCCACACCGGCTCCGAAGCTGTGTCCCACCATGGCGAACTCGTCCGGCCGAACATAGGGCAGCTTCCACGCCGCCTTCACCATGGAAAGGCAGTCGTTGACTTCGCCTTCCAGATTCTCTATCTCCCCTTCGCAGGTCAGGGCCTTGCCGTCAATGAGCACTTTTGGCGTGAAAAGCTCCTCTCCCCGCATGGCCGGACCAATGACCACATAGCCCATGCGAACCACGTCCGCCAGCCATGGCATGAAGCCAAGAGACAACCCGAAGGCCGCCCCATGGCAGTACAGAATCAGCGGATAGCGCACCTCTGGCTTCCGTTTGACTGGATAGAGCAGGACACCGTATTGCTTCAGGCCATCCACTGTCCATTCCACGACATCCAACGCCACATCCGGCTTCTCCGAAAGGGTGAAGGACGCGCGGACGCGGAAGCTTCCGTCTGGAATCGGCCCCCATGCCGTGGGCGGCAGCTCCTCCAGGTTGTCCAGCAGCGTCAGGCCGCGCTTCCACGTCGCCGTCGCCGCCTCTTCTTTGCCCTGCGAACTCTGCAGACGACCGTCAAACCAGGCCTGCATGGCCGCCTGCACATTCAAACCCTTCAGAAATGGCTCCTTCAGAGCCCGAACCAGAGCTTGCTCATCGGCGTTCTCAATCAGGCCATAGCCATAGGAGTATTTTTCCAGCGGCTCCAATCCGGGCCGCACGCTGTCTCCTGCCAACGCTGCCGTCATCAGGGCAAGCCCCCAAAGAATCCCCCACCATGTCCTGCATGCCTTCATCGCGGTTTCCTTGTCTGTCTATATTGGCAGCCCCTCCAGATGGGCCACAATGGCGTCATTGACCAAATCCGACTCATAATAGTCCAGCTGCCCCCAGAAGGGCTTGTCCTGTATGATGGCGGCCGATGAATGCGCACGGCCTTCCGCCTTGGCGACGATATTGCTCCAGGCGGGGGGCCACTTTTTGCTTCCAGATACTCTAAGTACTTGCAATGCAGATACTTCTGAAAGTCTTTCCAATTCCTGTTCAAGAGAGACGGCCTTCAGTTGGGTCGCCATTTCGGCACCCACCTCGAAGCCGCCAAAGTCCACGGCCTCCCCCCTACTCCAACGTTCGTCCGCGCTGGCACTCTCCGCAATGCCTCCCATCACGTCCTTGATCTTCTGGCGACGCTCCAAATCCCGCAGCAGCTCATCGCCGCTGAGGACGGGCTCCACCACAATCACGCTCTCCGCATCAGCCATCTGCGCGGCCAGCAAAGCCCCTGCTCGGGCCCCCAACATGACACAGCGGGGGGTTTCCGACCATTCCCGCGCCAGTCGAACCGCCTCCACGGTTTCCTGACTCCATGCCTTCCAGTCCACCTCCCCATGGGCGCAAGAACTGTCCCCCGTGCCACTTACGTCAAAACGCAACACCGCCGTCCCCCCGCTGGCCAGGCGCCGCGCCAATCGAACCAACATGCGAAAGGCACAGCGCTTTTCCTCGCCAAACGGCTCGCAGACGACCACGCTGCGGCGCGGCGCGACCTCCGCCGGCTTGTACCACGTCCCGTAAAGGTGGCGTCCGTCAACCTGAAAATAGCCATGCTCTTCCGTATATGCGTCCATCGTCTTCACTCTTCAATTCGACAATCGACAAACCATGTCTCCTCAGCCCGAAATCGGTGGTCATCCCATTTCGGGCTGAGGATGATGAAGCCCCCCAAAGGCCATTGAGCCTTCGAAGGCGTTAAGTTTCTCCTACAGACTCAGTTTTGGCATCTTGTTCAGCACAATCTTTTCGGCTTCCGGATTCCAGAGGCCGTTGTGCCGTGCGCAGGCATCCGCCAGTTCGGCAAACACGGGGTTGGTCTTGCCCAGCTCCGCAAAATCGCTGATGGCGGTCAGCGGGAAGTCACAGTGGGTGTAGATCAGCTTCTTGCCACCGGGGATTTCAGGCAGATGCAGCGTGGTCTCCCGCGCGGCCGTCAACCCGCCCACATGGGTGATCATCATGGAGGGGTTCAGCTTGCCCCTGCCAGCCAGATCCAACGCTTCCTTGATGTCGTCCGTGGTGCCACCGCTGGTGCCCACGATGTGGGTGCCGTTGTAGTGGACGTTGTAGAAATTGAATTTGGCGGAGAAGGCCGTGTCCGTGGGGCCGGCGAAGAAGTCCAGGCAACCGTCACGGCCGAGAATGGCGTCGCCCTGCTCGACCACAGGGGCCACAGGAGCCAGGACGAACACGTCGTTGAAGCCCGTGCCGCCGCTGATGTTCATCAGTTTGTCCACGGCGTCGGGGCATTTGGTGTTGAGGTAAATCAGCTCCACGCCGTTTTCCTTTGCGTTCTCCGGGGTCAGAATGGAGGCGGCGCGGGCCAGTCTTGCGTCATCGATGTCCGTGACCACAATGAGACCAGGGCGGCGCGGGCCATGGACCAGATAGTCAATCAGGCCGAGGCCCATGGGGCCGGCGCTGGCCAGACAGGCGACCTTGCCGCCTTCCACGATTCCCATCACATGGTTGTAAGTGGCTGGCGGAATGTGGTAATGGGCATGGCACGCGCCGATGAGGCAGCTCATGGGCTCGCTCAAGGACGCCATGTAATAGGCCTCGCCGGAGTAATGCAGCAGGCAGTTCATCTCCATTACGCAGGACGGAATGCGGATGTAGGTGGCGTCGCCGCCGATGGTGGGGAAGGAATAGCCGGGGGAGTCTAGGCTTCCCTTGTACATCAGAGCCGGCTGGATGCCGAAGTTCTCGCCGGGCTTGAACTGGTCAGCCCACTTTGACCCCACTTCAAGAATGCGGCCGGAGAACTCATGGCCGATGATGGGCGGATTGGTGGCGCAGTCGTTGGGAACCCGCTTGTGGTCCGCACCTTGCTTGGACGCCTTGTAGCTGGACATGCAGATGGAGTCGCTGACGATTTCGGCGATGATGCCGTCATCCCCGCAGGGAGGCAGCTCAAAGCTCTCCAACCGCAGGTCCATCTTTCCGTAAATGCGCAACGCTGTCGTTTTCATGGATAATTCCTTTCTTCTGAGGGTTGCTTTGTTATGTCATGGAATATGGCATTGGGAAAACTCACATGCTCTCCAACGTGTCAATGGTCAACGTATGGAGACCATCCTTCAAAATGCCGCGGACCAGTTGGCAAAGCCGCAGGCGGGCGGCCTTCAACGCAGCGTCTTCCGCCGCAAGGACAGGACAGTTGCGGTAGAAGGCGCTGAAATCCTTCGCGAGTTCCAGCAGATAGGCGGCCAGCACGGAGCTGTCCAACTCTCTGGCGGCTTTATGCATCGCCTCCGGATAGAGGGAGCAGCGCAGGGCCAACTGCCGCTCCGCATCCGCATCCAAAAGCGACAAATTCACATCTCTTTGATTTTCAGAGACTTCCGAATCGGCCTTGCGCAGCATGGAACTGATGCGAGCGTAAGCATACAGCACATAGGGCCCCGTGTCGCCTTCGAATTTGATGGAGGCGTTGGGGTCGAACAGAATAGTCGTCTTCGGGTTGACCTTCAACAGCATGAACTTCAGGGCGGCCATGCTGATGACCTGCGCCCGCTCCTCCAAATTGTCCGGCGCCACCCCGTTCGCTTTCTCCAACGTCGCCTCTCTGGCAAGGGAGGCCATCTCGTCGAACAGGTCGTCCGCGTCCACCACCGTTCCCTCGCGGCTCTTCATGCGGCCGCTGGGCAGGTTGACCATGCCATAGGCCATGTGCGTCAGCTGGTCGGCCCACGTGTAGCCGAGGGCCTTCAAAATGGCGAAGAGCACTTTGAAATGGCGAATCTGTTCATCGGCGACCACCCAAATCTGCTGGTCCGGAGCAAAGTCCTTCTGCTTAAGTAAGGTCGTGCCAATGTCTTGGGTCACATACACGCTGGTGCCATCGCTGCGCAGCACCACTTTCGTGCCCAGATTCTTGTCCGCAAACTCGATGATGACCGCGCCGTCCTCCCGCTTTTTGAAGACTCCTCTGGCGAGTCCGTCCTGTATGATGTCCTTCCCCAGCTTGTAGGTCTCGCTCTCCAAATAGGTATGGTCGAAACGGACGCCCATGCGCCGATAGGTCTGAGCAAAGCCGTCGAACACCCACTGGTTCATCTGCTTCCAAAGGGCGCGGACGGACGGATCCCCCTGCTCCCACGCCACGAGCATGGCCTGGGCGGTCCGCCCTGCCTCCGTCTGCAGAAACAGCTCGTCGGAGTCTTTGTCGGCCAATTCGGGCTGAGCCGCCCGCAGCTCATCCAGCTGGCGGTGATACTCTTTGTCAAAGGCCACATAGAAGTCGCCGACCAGATGGTCGCCCTTCTTTCCAGTGCTCTCCGGCGTGGCCCCATTGCCGAAACGCTGATAGGCCAACATGGATTTGCAGATGTGGATCCCTCTGTCATTCACCAAGTTAACGCGAACGACGTTGTGGCCGGCACGTTCCAAAATGGTGGCTGTGGCCATGCCAATGGTGTTGTTGCGCACATGGCCCAGATGCTGCGGCTTGTTGGTGTTCGGCGCGGAGAACTCAATGAGAATCTTGTGCCGCTCTGCCTCGGGCAACGCCACGGCGTCCATCAGCCCTTTTTCATCGCTGACGGTGTCCCGCATCAGCGCCGCCGCCTTCAGCCGGATGTTCACAAAGGCCTTGACGGCCTCCACGCTCTCCACATCCTCATGCTGCCGAAGATAGTCGCAGACCTTTCCGGCAAGCTCCATCGGGTTCTTGCGCAACAACTTAGCCAAGGGGAAGCAGGACACGGTGATGTCCCCTTTGAAATTCGGCGGACACAACTCCGCCGCAACGGCCGGAAGGGTGGTCTGGAATTCGCCCTCCAAAAACGTCTTAATGTCGTCTAAAATCGTGAAATGCATAATATTTCAGTTTATTTCCGTTTTGATAACTTTTATTGCATTACTTCGGCCCGAATGGTCGCGCTGTGTCCATGGGCGTCCAACCCCTCGTTTGCCGCAAACTTCTCGATATAAGGAAGTTCCGCCATCAGGGCATCCTTTTCGTAATGGACAAGACTGGAGCGTCGGAAGAACATCTCCACCGTCAAGCCCGTGAAATAGCGGGCGGCGCCGCCGGTGGGAAGCACATGGCTGGGTCCGGCCACAAAATCGCCGACAGGCTCTGGGGTCCATGCCCCCATGAAGATTGCTCCAGCGGCCTTGATCTTCGCGGCCAACGCATTGGGCTCTGCCACAAGGAGTTCCAAATGTTCTGGCGCATAGCGGTTCACAAGGGCGGCCGCCGCATCCAAATCGGTGGTCTCGATAAGGAAGACGCCGCGGCTCAACACTTTACTGACGCAGGCCAGACGGGACAGACTGGCGCTCTGGCGGTTCAGCTCCGCCTCCACCTTCTCCAAAAGCGAGGGATCGGTGGTGACCAAAACCGCCTGCTCGTGACCGGAGCCATGCTCCGCCTGCGCAAGCATGTCCGCCGCCACAAAGCGCGGATCCGCCGTGGCATCCGCCACAATCATCACTTCAGAGGGACCCGCCACCAAGTCCAACGCGACTTCGCCATACAGCTGACGCTTCGCCGCCGTGACATAGGCATTGCCCGGCCCCACTATCTTCTCCACCTTCCGAATGGTGCGCGTGCCATATGCCATGGCCGCCACGCCGTAAACGCCTCCAAGCCGATAGACTTCCGTCGCGCCGGCAACCTGGCAGGCATACAGAAGCGCCGGATTGATTCGGCCCCCCTGCCCCGCTGGCGTGATGACGGCAATCTCGCGGACTCCCGCCGTAGCCGCCAATGTCACCGTGTGGACGACGGTGGATATCAAAGGTGCCGTCCCTCCAGGGACATAGCATGCAATCCGCTCCATGGGCGCAAACTGCTCTCCTAACACCACTCCTGGCCGTGGAGAAAAGTTCCAAGCCTTTGGGATGCAATGGGATGAAAATGCGGCTACATGCTCCCGCGCCACCCGAATCGCGGCTTTGGTCTCTTCGTCCACCTGAGCGGCCGCCGCGGCGATCTCCTCCTGCGGAACTTGAAACATGTCCGGCGTCAAGGTCACATGGTCGAACTTCTCCGCATATTCCATGACGGCTTCATCACCACGGGTGCGGACTCCTTCCAGAATCTCCCGCACCCCCCTGTCTATCTCCGCGGAAAAGGCGCTGCGGTTCATCAAAGAGGCCAAAGCCAGCTCATATCCCGCCTCATTCAATCGTATTGTCTTCATTTCATGCTTCCTGATACTCTATTGGAAGAAATCCTCCCCTTGCGGAGACACCAAATCAATGCCGTCGTCCAGCCGGACAATGCAATAGTACTCCGCGTCCTTCAGCATGGGCGAACCGTCGCTGGGCAGAATCTTGTTCAGGCAAGTACTTGGTAATGTGAAGGATGCACCTCCTTCTCCATACACGACAACCTTGCGGTTCTCAATGCTCGCACGGCCATGCAGACACTGAAGCTGCACTTTCTCCGTGGCAAGGTCCAAGACCTTCATGAACACCACGCAGAACTTGCGTCCCTCTATCCTGTCCAGAGCACTACTCATCCATGCACTCTCCATAACCAAGGGCAACGCCGCGACGGCATCGCCTCCCCAATCTGACGTGACATGGACTAGCCCCCTCGACAGGCGAGCCAGCCACATCACCAACCTATAAATATAATATGCCAACTCCGCGGCGCAATTCGCCTCAAATGCGATGAGCAGGACGGATGCAACAAATGCGACAAATGAGACAATTGCGCCAATCCATTTCTTGCCCCTTTCTTCTCATGGCAAGTCCTTTGCAATCCACCTTCCAAATAGTCAATTTATAAATATAATATACTAATTTGCAATTACTTACGCTCTTCATCAACTTTCTCTGGAACCGGCAGGGCAAACGAAGCCTTTTCCAAATCCGTCCACAAGGTTCCCTGTCCGGCATAGATGACCCGCGTCTCCACATCAGGGTTAAGCGCCTCAACGGCCTTCAAACCGCAGAGCACATCTCCTGAGCCAACGGCCTTCGCCCGCATGCCTTCTCCCAAGGCCTTTTCATTGTCCGTGACAAACTTGGCCTTGACTTCCGTCTCCCCTTGCAGCTTCACGGTTTTCGCCTTCAGCGTGGACTTCTCCACATTGATTTCAGCAACCTTCAGTGCCGCTTCTGCCTCAATGGCCGCCACTTCACGTCGACTTTCCGCCGCGATCATGGCGATCAGCCGTTCCGTTTCCTGCTGCGTCTCCCGTTTGCGCTGCTCAATCAACTCGGTCTCCGTGTTCAGTTCACCGCGTTTTTTGGCCGTCTCCTGTTTGGCCTCATTTGTCCGCTCCTGCTCTTTGGCAAGGCTGACATCACGAATGGGCTTCAGAATGTCATCTGGAATCTCGACGGAACGGATGATGGCGTTGTGGACAATGATGTTCTTCGTCGCCAATGTCGCCTCCAGCTCCTCCCGCAGATCCTGCTGAAACTTTTCGCGCCCCTCTCCCATGATGAAATCCTGCGCCCCGTAGCTGGAACCCTTTAGGCGGGAAACGGAAAGGACCTGAGGCAGGATGATTTTCTCAACCACTTGTGGCATATCACCATACAAAAGATAGATTTTCGCGATGTGTTCGGGAAGAAGCTCGAACTCCACCGTCATCTCCAAAGAGACTTTGAAGCCGTCTCGAGAGGGAAACTCCACGGATTTGCTCACGCCGAAAATCTGCGCGTCATCGCTGAGGGCGTTGGCCAAAACATCTTCCCGCGGGGCGGGTTTGCGGTTTTGTGGCTTGGCCTTGGCGCCCTCCTTTGACTCCGCCCTTGACTTGGACTCCACTGCTTTGGCGACCTTGTCCATGCTTTGGTTTCGGGTGCTGTTCTGCAACAGCCGAGCCGTCTGCTGCGTGCGCATGGTGTTCATCTGGAGGGTCTGCAACGCGTCATTGGTCTCCAGCTGCGTCTTCGTGTTGAAGATGCTCTCTCCGTTGTTTCCGGAGGTCATCGTCACCTGGTTCATGCCAATCTCAATCACATTGACCTGATAGGCATAGCGGTTGATGTAGTACAGCCCCGGCTGAAGAATGTCCTTGAGCACCCCCTTCTCGCCGATGTCGGCAAAGGAACCCGTCTGCGGCAACTTGCCCGTCTGGCTCGTCACAACGCCCACATATCCCGCCGGAATGTTGATGGCGTCAATGATCTCAATGTCATAGCCTTCTGGATTGAAACGATAGCGGCCCGGCCCCAAGACATCGTGCCACACCCCTTTGCTGTCATGGTCTGGAGCGATAATCTCGCCTGGAGCTAACTCTTTGCCTATCTTGGAGATGACAATGCCGACCTTGCCCAACGGAATATTGAAGGACGGCACAATCCGAACGTCATAGCGGACGGGATTGAGGAAATACCGCCCTTCCGGAAGCACGTCCTTCCAGATGCCTTTCTCCCCTCTTTCCACCAAAATCGCGCCTGGAGCCGGCTGTTTGCCGCTCTTGGCCGTGACAATGGCCATCTTTCCGGCAGGGACATAAAAGCGGCAGAAGAGCCATTGGAACCCCAGCCACCCGATCAACAGGATGCCCAAAAGCAGAATGAGTCCCGTGATGACACCGGAACGGGAACTTTGCGTTGTTGTTGCCGTGGTGCTCATTTTTCCCCTCCATTCTCTTTAGTGGCTGAGTTAACCCCTTCCATGCCAGAGCCTAACGGCAAGCCGAAATTTTCATGGCTCGCACCGTTGAAGACAATGGAACGCACTTTCGGCATCAGTTTTTCATAAAGCCGCGACTGCAAATAGGCCCTGCCGCCGCCATACGCCATGACGGAGCGCTCCAGCACTTCCGCCTCCCGCGCGTTCTTTTCCGCAATGACCTGTCGCTGCGCCTCCGCCTCATTCAACTTCGCCTTTGCGGAAGCCTCTGTGGTCTTGTACTCCAGCTCCGCCACCTGCAGCTCCGTCTGCGCCTTGATCTCCGCCTCCTGTCCACGCTGCTTGGCCTGGATGGTGGCCGTCACCTTCTCCGTTTCCGCTTTCGTCTTCTTCTGATTCTGCTCCGCAAGCATCTTCTGCTTCTCCAGCTCCGCCTCGGAACGGGACCTCTGAATTTCCTGCGTGTACTTCTTGGCCTCTTGCTGCGCCAGCTCCCGCTCTCGTATGATTGCCGCAATTTCTTGCGGGACAATGATATCCCGTATCAGCACCGAATTGATCTCAATGCCCCATTTGCTGCAGTTCTCCTGCAGAAACTTCTCCAGCTCGCTTTGGAACAGCCGACGGCTCTCGCCAACGATGAACTCCGTCGCCCCTTTCTTGCTTCCCTCAATTCGCGCAAAGCCATGCACCGACGGCAGTATGATCTTCTTCAGGATATCTTCCATGTCTCCCACGACCTGAACCAGCCGCGGCGCCTGATCTGGATCGATGTTGAACTCCACCGTTCCTTCAAGGGAGATGGGAAAGCCGTCCATGGTCAGGAAGGTGATGGCGTCCGCCCCTGAGAATTCATGTCTCTGACTTTGGATATTGACGGATACGATATTGTATATGAACGGGTTAAGACGATGAGTCCCTTCCTTGAGCACTTCCGAGACAACGCCCTTGCGCTCCGAAGAGACCAAAAAGCCGCTCTGCATGTCAAGGTCATTGGGCTTCCCCGTGAAGATGTCGTCTCCTGTTAGATTGGTGACGACGCCGATGTTTCCGGGCAGGATGCGAATGTCGTCAAACAAGTGGATTTCATAGGCATACGGATTGATGCGATGCCGTCCGGTTCCCAACACTTCCGGCATGATGCCCTTGCAGTCCTTATCCTGCGCTATGATGCGGCCCGCCTCCAGATTGCGGCCAAATTTCCGCACCAACACGGCGAACTGTCCCGCCGGAACTTCGGTCACGGGTACGATCTCCCAATCCCACACATAGGGGTTGCGGAAATACCGTCCTTCTCCAAGTACTTCCAACTGAATGCCTTGCTGCGATTTGTCCTGGGCGATGATTTCCCCTGGAGGCAAGGGCTTGCCCGTCTTTCGGATTAACACCGCAATTGTTCCGTTGCGTGGCTCGATACGACAGCCAAACCACACGTAAAAAGGAACGATGACCAAAAGCAGCACAAGAAGCAGAAAGACGCCGGTGGACCACAACGCGACTTTCGGCACGGTGCCGTGCGGCTTTCTTGCAACCGATGACCGCCGATATGCGGGCGGCACGGGCGGTGGCGTATTGGTGTACTCAGTCATGTCAACCTCCTATTATATATATTGGTATAGAAAACCATTTGTTGCATGGAACGTTGGCCATGCCTCTAAAGCCTCGTGACAATATAGCCGTGAGTGGCCAACATGGAAATCACATTGCCGTGGCCGACAAGATGCCCCGTGCCCACAACAGCCAAAATGCTGTTGCCGGCCTCGTTAAGCTGCTTGAACTTCTCAAGCCATAACCTATTGCGTTCACGCAAGATACGTTCCTGCAACGGTTGGCATTCCGAAAAGCCTTTGGAAATTAGCTCGCCTAACGCCTCCGCGTCTCCGGAAAGCCACAGTTCCAACATCTGGCGGGTGAAGACCGGCATGTTATCCAATTCGGCGATGATGTTCTGGATGAACGATTCATCTTCATTGGCATTGATGGTCTCCAACAGCTCCAGCTGGTGCTCCGGGGTCTCCAAAAAGAAAAGGCGACGTCCGCTGTAGTAGGCCTGCTGAAAGATGAAGCCATCCACCCCCAAATGGGAGCTCAGGCCTGTCTCCCGCAGGGCGGCGGATGTCAAAAGCGTCCCGCAGTACCAGCTGCGCAGACGGTCAATGTACTCTGCGGTGTATCCCAAACGGACGGCGTGGGAGACCAAAGCCTGCCATGTCTCTGCCTTGACGTGGTTGCGGAGATGGTCATTCTCCTCCAGATGTCCGTCTTTGTCCATGCGGTTGTGGAATTCCGCTGAGGCTACTTTGGCAAGGTCGGTCTCAAAGACCAACGTATCACAGTTGCGATAGGCCGCAAGCACAGATTCGGAGAGCGGATACATCTCCGCAGAGCCAAAATGCAGCGCCCCAAGGAAATACATGGGGGGACGCGCCATGCGCTCCAGCCGCCAGAATAATTGGCCTTTCCCTTTGCCTTGTGGTTGATCTGTCATTTGACTACCTTGGATTTGCATCAGAACTTCTTCTGCTGAAATAAGATGGATTGTTTCGGTCTGGATGGTCCGGTGGGTTTTCAGCCACCCCCTCCGCCGGAAAAGGGCGCCCATCGTCTTCAGTCCATTTCAAAAAGTTACTCTGTCCTTTTGAAATAATCAAATCAGCAGGTTGAAATCAATGAAGATTGTCACGACGAAAGTGCCCATCGCCCCTCCCATGGCATTGGCCCCCCTTGGGTTGCAGCCAGCAGCTCAAAAATTTCTTTAACATCTTATGAATCAACAACTTGAAATGAAAGATGCCGCACCTGCTTCCCCATGGCAAGCCACTGCAGCTCAAAATCGGTCTTGATGTCCCGAATATCGTCAAGCGCCTCTGGCAAAGGCCTGTAGAACGGCATGGCGGCGAACATGTCCAGCCAATCGTTGAAGTAAGTGGGATGGTCCGTGGAAAGATGGAGTATTCCTCCTTTCGTCAACAGGCGGCGGATTTTGCAGAGAAACGCAGTGCAGATTAGCCGTCGCCCTCTGTCCTTGGGACGATCCTTGTCCCATGCGTCGGGACAAAGCAGATGAATTCGCGCGATGCGCTGTGGGGGCAGCTGATAGGCGGCCAGTTTCGCATTGTCCGCCCGCAGAAGCCATAAATTCTTCAGCCCCAGCCGTTCCCGTCTGGCCTCCACCTTGCGCAGGCGCCCCAACATCACATCGCTGGCCAAAACCAGCCGCCCTGGATACCGTTTTGCCAGCTCCAGCGCCATCCGCCCTTTCCCACATCCCATATCCAGTTCCACCGGAACGGTTTCGGGAAGCGCAAGGGCCTCATAGTCATTGGTCATCATGTAAATCATAGCTTCCCGATGGCCATGTGGTACTGGACAAAGCTGCTGATGCGCCGCATTGCCTCCTCTATTTCCTCCATGGATGCGGCATAGGAACAGCGGACATGGCCCTCGCCGCAACGGCCAAAGGCGCTACCCGGAACAACGGCCACATGCTGCTCTTGCAGCAGGGACTTGGCAAAGGCCATGCTGTCCATGCCCATGCATTGGATGCTGGGGAACACATAGAATGCCCCTCGTGGCATAAAGCAGGTCAACCCAACGTCATTGAAACGCTTGACGATCACGTTCCGACGCTGCTTGTATTCCGCCAACATCTCGCACCGAGGGGGCTCTCCATTCTGAAGTGCCTCTAACGCAGCCGCTTGAGCAATGCTGGAAGCGCATAGCATGGAGTATTGGTGGATTTTCATCATGGCATCAATGATGGGCGGCTCCGCCAGCGCATAGCCAATCCGATAGCCGGTCATGGCATAGGACTTGCTGAATCCGTTAAGCAGCACAGTGCGCTCCTTCATGCCCGGCAGCGCGGCGATGGAAACAGAACGCTCCCCATAAGTGAGCTCTTCGTAGATTTCATCGCTGATGACCAGAAGGTCATGGCGCACCGCAAAATCCGCCAGCCGCCGCTTGTCTTCCAGAGAAAGCCCTGCCCCAGTGGGATTGTTGGGATAATTTAGCAACAGAACGCGGGTTCGGGGAGTCACCGCCTTCTCAAGATCCTCATCCTGAAGGACAAAAGCATATTCAGCATGGGTCTGGACCACCACAGGGACGGCATGGCACATGGCGATGGTGGGTGCATAGGACACATAGCAGGGCTCGTGATATAACACTTCGTCCCCCGGATTGAGCACCGCCCGCATGACGATGTCCAGCGCCTCGCTGACGCCGACCGTCACAATGCACTCATTCTCAGGATGATAGGTCACCCCGAACTTCTCCTCCGCCACACGGCAGATCGCCTTGCGCAGCCGAATGTCCCCCAAATTGGACGTATAGCTGGTGAAGCCACGGTTCAGGGCGTACATCGTCGCCTCCCGAATATGCCATGGCGTGACAAAGTCCGGCTCGCCAATGCCAAGGGAAATGACGTCGTCCATGGTGTTGACCAGCTCGAAGAAATCCCGTATCCCACTTTTGGGCAGTGGGGCGATATGACGGGCCACCCACGATTTAGGGCACGATTTTGAGGCGCTCATACTTCTCATCCTTATTCAGTTGCACTCCGGCTTCCTTGTATTTCTTCAGAAGAAAATAGGTCGCCGTCGCTTTGACACCGTCCTGACACGCCAGTTTCGCCGCCACAAAGGACGCCACCTCCTGAAGGGAATGCCCCACAATCTCCAGTCGAAGGTCATATTGGCCAGACACAAGATACATGGACTGAACCTCAGGAAACTTGCTGAGTTTTTCAGCGATGGTGTCAAAGCCCGTGTCCCTCTCCGGCTGAACGGCAACTTCAATGATTGCCCGAACTTCCCCTTCATAGGCGGCATCGCTGACAATCGCCGTATAGCCCATGATAACTTGCTCCGCCTCAAGGGCTTTTATAAGCTCAGCCGCCCTATCCTCTGTTATGGAAAGGCGTTCCGCGATCTCCTTGACGGGAGTCCGCGCATTTTTGCGCAGAATCGCCACAATGCTCTTCTTCAATGACGCGTTGTCCATGAAATGGCTCCTGTCTTTCTCTTCATCCGAAAAATGATCGTCCCCACCAACATAAAATAATACAACTTATTTATTATCAATAAGTTATGATTACATTTATGTTATTGCTTCGTTGGAACCTTCAGCTTCTGGCCCACGAACAGTGTGTCATTCTGCATGCCGTTCAGCTTCTTGATGCTCTGAACAGACACCCCGGCCACCTGCGCAATCTGGCTTAAGGTGTCCCCCCGCTGAACCGTGATCTCCACCACGGGGCCTGTCGGCATGGGCGGCGCCGGCGGCGCCACACGCCTGTTGCTGGCGGCAGTCCGTTCCACTCGAATGATCTCCTGAGCCATGGCATTGCTGACATTCTCCAGTTCTTTGCGACGCTGCAGGCGATCCGCATCCATGGATGAGCTCAACATGTCCATGCGGGCACGCCAGTCCTTGTCCACCGCCTCAAAGCGGTTGTCCATTGCCGCCAACAGCGTCTGCAACTCCTTGACCTGGGCTTCTTTAGCACGATTGGCCTCCTCCAGGCTGCTGATTCTCGCCAAAAGATACTTCTGATCCTCCTGAAGGACTCTCATGTCCGCCCGCAACGCGGCCATTTCCCTCAAAATGCGGGTTTCATCAAGCCGCTGCGGACCGTTCTGGGCCTGACACAGCCTGCCTCCCGCAAACAGCACCATGACACATCCCATGCAGAAAAATGCTGGAAATTTCATCCTCTCACCTCCATATTTCCTTCTGTGAATAAGAAAAACTCCTGAATCGCTGTATAGTATCCTGCGTGATGAAAAGACCCCATCGTGATTCCATCAGCAACTACCAATGACTAAATATATTTCTCCAAACCCCAAAAGCAATCTTCCCACACGCTCCATTGAGGAAACCGTGCGGGTTCTGACCGAACAGGAAAACCGCCCCGTCCAACTGGAGGACGAAACGTTGGATTTTCCACGGCTGACCCGAAACATTCTATGGAGTCTCCATCGCAACCGCGCCGCCATGGATTGGCTCATCGAACGCTTCGCTAAATCCCGCGTCCGCCCAATCGTCCGCCATGCGCTGTGGTGGGCAATGACGGAAATCCTTTTTTTGGACGGCATCCAGCCCCCCGCAGTGGTCAACACGACGGTTGATTTCATTCGACGGAGACGCAATCCCGCAGAAGCAGGTTTCGTCAATGCCTTTCTCCATCGACTAACTGCCGCCTTGGAAACACAAAAATGGGATGACTTGACATCGGAAGCCCCTGAATCCGTAAGACTTGGACTTCCAGAAATACTCTTTTCACGCTGGCGGTCTCTCTATGGCAAAGCTGGTGTCGTCCAAATGGCCGAAGCATGTCGAAAGCCCACTGCAATCGTGCTGCGGCTTCGCGCAGGCTTTCCACGGCAAATCGCTGAAGGAAAGGACTTTCTCTCCCCCCTGCCCTCCCCGGAGTGGGCTCCGCACTTGTCCTTCTTTGCGTTGAAAGGGAAGCCGGATGCCTCGTTGAAAGCTCTTCTGGATGGCAATGCCATAGCGGATCATTCTGATGGAACATCTTCTTCTCCAGCATTTTACATTCAAGACCCCGCCACGCTGTTGGCCCCTGAAATGCTTTCCCCAAGGCCAGGAGAAATTGTCGCGGACTTGTGCAGCGCCCCTGGTGGAAAAGCGGTTCGTCTGGCTGAAATGCTTGAGGGAAAGGGAACTCTGATTTGCGCGGACTGCGCAGACTCCAAGCTAGGGCGGCTTCGGCAAAATTTGAGCGGATTCTCCAATGTCTCCTTCGCCATCGCTGACGCGCGTCACCCCATCCTTCCCGCTGGTAGCCTGGACGCCCTGCTGCTGGATGTCCCCTGCACCAACACAGGAGTCCTTCGGCGCAAACCCGAGGCCCGTTGGTCCTTCACCAAACAGAAACTTCAGGAACTTGTTGTCCTGCAACAGGATATTCTCTCCGCTTGCGCCCCCCTGCTCCGCCCCGGCGGCCGTTTGGTCTATAGCACATGCAGCGTGGAACCGGAGGAGAACATTGAACAGATTGCTCTTTTCTTGAAACGGCATTCTGAATTTTCCATGACTGCGGAAAGGCAACTGCTTCCCTCCGCAGAACACGATGGGGCCTATGCAGCCTGCCTGCTTCGAACTGACACGGACACGTCTTCCAAAGGAAACTGAACATGCGTATCTGCCATATCATAACCCGCATGATCATCGGCGGTGCCCAAGAGAACACTCTGTACACCTGCCAAGGGCATTTGGAAAAGGGTCATGAGGTGACTCTGCTGACTGGCCCCACCACGGGACCGGAGGGAAAACTGCTGGAGCGCAGCTGTCCCAAAGGGCTGAAGGTCGTGGAGATTCCTGACTTGATTCGCGAACTGTCCCCTCTTCATGACTGGCGGGCCTATTGCGCCTTGCAAGCCTATCTGAAGGAAAATCCCATGGATGTCGTTCATACACATGCCTCTAAAGCAGGGATTCTTGGCCGAATAGCGGCGAAAAAATCGGGCGTTCCCTTCGTGTGCCACACCGTCCATGGCCAGGCCTTCCACCCCTACCAAAGTTCATGGAAAAATCGGCTCTATATTGCATCTGAAAGACTTGCGGCCAAATACTGTGACCGCATCTACGCCGTCGCCCAAGCCATGGTCGACCAATGCGTCGCCGCCCACATCGCCCCACGGGACAAATATCAGGTCGTCTATAGCGGCATGGACCTTGAATCATTTTCCAATGCATTGCCCGACAATGAGTTACGTATTTCTCTCGGTCTATCGGAAAGTACGCCGGTCATCGGCACGGTGGCTCGTCTCTTTCCCCTTAAAGGTTACGAAGATTTACTGGAGGCCATTCCATATGTGATAAAGGAAATCCCTGATGTCAAGGTGCTTATCGTGGGAAATGGCATATTGAGAAAAAGTCTGGAGGAACAGGCGCAACGTCTTGGAATCCAAGACCATCTTATTTTCGCCGGTCTCATCCCTCCAACCGAGGTGTGCCGTTATACGGCCTTAATGGATGTTCTTGCGCATCTCTCTCTGCGAGAAGGACTTCCAAGGGCTGTTGTACAGGCATTGGCCTCCGGTGTGCCGGCTGTCGCTTATCCTCTGGACGGCACCCCTGAAGTCATCACAAACGGAGAGACCGGCTTCCTGTGCCCCGTTCATGACATCCCTGCCGTGGCTAGCGCCTTAATCCGTCTTCTGAAGGATGAGGACTTGAGAAGAAAATGCGGAGCCACCGGCCAGGCATTGGTTTTGAAGCGCTTTGATTGGCGACACATGTCAGATATCCTTGAGCAGGAGTATCTTAGGAATACAGCAACGTGACAAGATGCACCACCGCCAACATCATTTTCATGACTTCAATTTGATTTTTATATATTTAGATATATATTATACATGCATTTGAATTGGGGGCGAAATGGTTTCGACTGCCAAGGTTGAATGTGGGTCGCATGCGGAGGATGATCGTTGGCCTCCTAAATCATCGGTCAAAAAAGTAACTGCGAACGAAGAACTCGCTCTGGCTGCTTAAGTCCAGCCACGTCTTTACCTGGACACCTGATAAGGGATAAAGGCGTACGCATCAGGTTGGTTATGAAACCGTGTCTGCGGGCTGCATAACGAGAGCAAACAGTGGACTGCTTCTTTCGGCGTGTGGGTACGCCACCAATCCGAAGGACTAAGACAAAATCGCGTGCTAAGCATGTAGACGCCTGCGGGATATCTTCTCAGGAACAGGGTTCAACTCCCCGCGCCTCCACCATTCAGACACATCCAGGCCCGTGGGGTACAGGTAACTCCGCGGGCCTGATTGTTTTTCCTTAACTCCCTCAAACAAGCAGAGTTAGCGGCTTCTCCATCCATTCTCTCCCCGCTCTCAAGAGAAGCGATAACCTCTCCAAAAAAACGTTTTTTCAACGCGGGTACTAACTCCTTTT
>JAEEGL014048006.1_pt1 | contig 180212 bp, 153 predicted proteins | sample 9134231 | NCBI WGS metagenome assembly JAEEGL01 (sample SAMN16246548, study PRJNA631951) | gut metagenome | biome: gut microbiome; feature: rumen; material: fiber-attached | host: Bos | place: Iran: Karaj | collected 2018-10 | reverse complement strand
TTTGGCTGGCAAAGATTGGTAGAGTTTTAATGAGTAAACATATTTTGAAATATTGGCAGAAAAGAGTACCGTGCTGGCTATACGCGCCAAGTCTTCTTTGGAAATATGATATTCATCACTTTGTAACATTTCAATTCTTATCCTGGAGACTTCGTCCTCTATTAAGCATCTATGATCGACGGTAAGAACTTTGGTTGTATCTTCGAAATGAGAGATGGCCAGGTTGACAGCCTCATGAAGGTCTTTTGACAACAATGCCCGGAAAGCTATCAGACGCATGACGGGGTCATCTTTGATGGTTGCCAATTCCTCAATCTCTTCTATGGTGGCATGTTCAGAAAGGCTGTCAGATAATAGCCATTGCGAGGAGATGTTTCCATCCAAATCTTTTCTGAATACTTGAAAGGCCTCTTTCGCAGTAATATTAGGGATTTTCTTTTTGGTAGAATCTGCCTGTTTCTCTCCACTGTTTCGACAACCCAAGAAAGCTGTCGAAAGCAATGCAAGAATGACTCCTGATAATATAGTTTGATGAAATCTTTGTCTCATGGCAAGAACGATTTAGTTTTGCAAATATACTATTTTTAGATAAAACTTATTTCAAAGGATGCTTTTTCATGAACTCTTCCTTGATTTCTTCACCGAATGTTTGAGGACCGATGGCTCCTCCGCCATATTCGAATACAACTCTGTCGGTATAGGGAATGAACCTCGGACCCTCGTCGTATTCTTTTTTCTCTTCGGCGTTCAGTGGCCGATTGTAAATACGATAGGAATACATGCCCAAATTAACTCTCCTGAAACCAATATCAACGAAATCGGAATGACGGGGCTTGATTTCTATGGAGATGCATCCCTGTTTTTTCAGTTTCCTTCGGATGTTGTCTAATTCCTCATGGTTCAACCCTACAACTTGCATCAAGGAGTCGATTCTATCTTTTGAATGCACGTCCCAATGACATGACCAGATGGAATCGTTTTTCCCCATGACATGGAATATCGATATCTTTCCACGCTCGAACTCAAGTTGCATTTGCGCCCCTTTGTCAAGGCTTTGGCTTGTGTAATCTATCAACTCCTGTATTTCAGCCTTGTTTTTGTCGTAATGTCCAGCCATGACATCAGGATTGCATATTGTGCCTAACCTTGTGGGTGAGATAAAATATGCCCCAATCAGTATGATAATGGCACATCCCCAAATCAAATAGAGTTTCCACAAAAAGCCTTTTTCCCAGAAAGACTGAAGAAATACTATGATTGCCCAAACTGTCAGTGGAATAGTCCACCAAAAACCTACAATAAATACCAGAATGGTCATAGCAGGGCCGGAGTCTATCATCAACCAGACGAACACACTTATAAAACACATCGGAATGAGGCTGATGTATTTGTTGATGAAATTGGTAAATTTCTCCAAATTAACCTTTCCCATATCATTAGACAATATGAAATTAGATAATCGTCTTGCCTATTGACAATAACGAAAAATGTATATCTTTATTATGCTTTTGTCGGGGCCATTTATCCCGGTGACCCAACATACAAGAGGCGCATCTCAGATAGAAGCGCCTCTTGTTGTTGTTATTGGTTCCAAAGACATGCTTTTTTCATCAATAATTGCGGCTAATTCAAATATTTTATGTAAGTTTGCAAACTGAAAAACGATCAACTACTTTAAAAAGATGAAAACAAATTATGAAATTCGTTATGCGGCCCATCCTGAGGACGCAAAAAGTTATGATACCAAGCGTATCCGTCGTGATTTCCTGATAGAGAAGGTCTTCGCTGCCGACGAGGTCAATATGGCCTATTCCATGTATGACCGTATGGTCGTGGGAGGTGCCATGCCCGTCGCTGAGGAACTGAAACTGGAGGCTATCGATCCGTTGAAAGCACCTTATTTCACTACCCGCCGTGAGATAGGTATATATAATGTGGGCGGCGACGGTGTCGTGAAAGTGGGTGATGAGACCTTTGAGCTGTCCTATAAGGAAGCCCTCTATATCGGTAGTGGCGACCGTGATGTGGTGTTCTGCAGCAAGAACGCTGACAAGCCTGCCCTGTTTTATTTCAACTCCACCACCGCTCACCAGTCGTATCCCTGCAAGAAGGTGACCAAGGACAATGCCGTGGTGGCACACATGGGTAGTCGGGAGATGTCGAATGAGCGCAATATCAACAAGATGATTGTCAACCAGGTGCTTCCTACTTGCCAGTTGCAGATGGGTATGACAGAACTGGCACCCGGAAGCGTGTGGAACACCATGCCGGCTCATGTGCATAGCCGCCGTATGGAAGCTTATTTCTATTTCGAGGTGCCCGAAGACCAGGCCGTCTGCCATTTCATGGGAGAAGTGGAGGAGACCCGGCACATCTGGATGCGCGGCAATCAGGCTGTGCTGTCACCAGAATGGAGTATTCACAGTGCCGCAGCCACCCATAACTACACCTTTATCTGGGGTATGGGAGGTGAGAACCTGGACTATGGCGATCAAGACTTCTCGCTGATTACAGACTTGAAATAAACCCAAAACAAATTCTTTTATACTAATCCGTCAAATCATGTCAAATTTATTTTCACTTGAAGGAAAGAATGCCTGGATCACAGGCGCTTCCTATGGTATCGGTTTCAATATCGCCAAGGCTTTTGTGGCTGCCGGTATCAAGACGATCATCTTCAACGACATCAATGAGGCAGCGCTCGAGCGCGGATTGAACAACTATCGTGAGGCCGGCATCGAGAACGTCAAAGGCTATGTCTGTGATGTCACCAAGGAAGATGATGTGAAGGCTCTTGTTGAGCAGATCCACCAGGAGGTGGGGCAAATCGACATCCTTGTCAACAATGCAGGTATCATCAAGCGCATCCCGATGCATGAGATGAAACGTGCCGAGTTCCAGCAGGTCATCGACATCGATCTCGTCGGTCCGTTCATCTGCTCCTCTGCTGTCATCCCCGAGATGATGGAGCGTCGTGAGGGCAAGATCATCAATATCTGTTCGATGATGTCGGAACTGGGACGTGAGACCGTTTCCGCATACGCTGCCGCCAAGGGTGGCCTGAAGATGCTCACCCGTAATATCTGCTCTGAATATGGTGAGTACAACATCCAGTGCAACGGTATCGGTCCGGGTTACATCGCCACACCGCAGACCGCTCCGCTGCGTGAGCGTCAGCCCGATGGTTCCCGTCATCCCTTCGACTCATTTATCTGTGCCAAGACACCGGCCGGCCGCTGGCTTGAGCCAGAGGAACTGGGCGGACCTGCTGTCTTCCTGGCTTCCCATGCCTCTGATGCCGTCAACGGACATGTGCTGTATGTCGACGGAGGTATCCTCGCTTATATCGGAAAGCAACCTTAAGCGTGTCACCACAAAACATAAAACGGGCTGCCTTAATTAGGGCAGCCCGTTTTATAATTTTTCTTTACAGTTTACTTCAGCGCGTCAGCCAAATCTGCTCCAGCCTTGAACTTGGCTGTTTTCTTTTCTGGAATCATGATCTTGGCTTTGTTGCTCGGATTGATACCCTCGCGGGCAGCGCGAGTAGCCACACTGAATGTACCGAAACCAATGAGTGCCACTTTGTCCTCAGCAACCAAAGCTTCTTTGATGGCATCAAGTGCTGCATCAAGAGCCTTCTTTGAAGCAACCTTTGACAGACCGGACTTTTCCGAAATCTTGTCGATCAATTCTGTCTTGTTCATAATTGTTGGTTTAAAATTGATGAAATATTGATAGTAATGTCATGAATTTTCCGCAAATATAGATGAATCATTTCATAAAACAAACAAAAAATAAAAAAAAAAGCGGAAAATCATGAAAAATAGCGTTGATAAAACCGAAATCATGCCTAATCACAGATAATTTTAGTAATTTTGCAAAAATATTCATTCATATTAGATCATTCAAATGCACAGTATACCAACCGCGACAAAAAACCTGCTGATAATTAATGTATTGGCATTTTTGTGCTATTATGTGCTCGCTTATAGGGGCATTGATTTGAATAGCATCTTCGGCTTGCATTTCTTTTTGGCCTCCAAGTTTCGCTTGTATCAGATTTTCACCTACATGTTCATGCACGGGGGATGGGAGCACCTGTTCTTCAATATGTTTGCACTATGGATGTTCGGGTGTGTCATGGAAAGAGTTTGGGGACCGAAGAAATTCCTTTTTTATTACATTTTGTGCGGCGTCGGAGCTGGTCTCATTCAGGAAATATCCCAATTTGTCAGCTATTCCATCGAGGGCTTGGCTGCCTATGACACCGTGTCGATCAGTGGCGGGCTGAAACTTTCCATGGAAGAATATCTAAACGCTTGGACCACCGTGGGCGCATCGGGTGCCATCTATGCCATCTTGCTGGCTTTCGGCATGACGTTCCCCGAAGAGCGCATCTTCATTTTCCCTTTGCCTATCCCCATCAAGGCCAAGTGGTTTGTCATGTTCTATGTGGTTGTGGAACTGTTGGCCGCATTGGGACAGTCTGGCGACAGTGTGGCTCATTTCGCCCATCTCGGCGGTATGCTCTTCGGATTCCTGCTCATCAGATATTGGGAGCGGCATCCCGACGGCCTGGGTACCTACGGCCGGGACAACGGGCAACAGTTCTTCGACCGGTTGCGCAACAACTGGGAGCGGAGAAAGGGAAGGTCCAACCAGGAAGACATCACCCATAAAACTGATTGGGACTATAATGCCGACAAGAAGGCGCAGGAAGAGCGCATCGACCAGATTCTGGATAAAATACGTAAGAACGGCTATGCCAGTCTGACTGCAGAAGAAAAACAATTCCTTTTCGAGAGCAGCAACAAGAAGAAATGACATGGGCTTTTTAGGCACTTTGCGTCATCTCACCCTCAGCATGGTGGCGATTGCCAATCTTATTGTGGTGATCATCATGTGTGCAACAGCCTATGCTGGGTGGGTCAGCCCTCTTCAGCACCCTTGGCTCTCTTTGCTCTCCCTTGCCTTTCCTGTGCCGTTGATCATCAATTTGGGGTTTCTGTTCTTCTGGCTGATCACAAAACGTAAATACCTTTGGATTCCGCTGCTTGGAATGCTGTTGTGCTTCACGGCGATACGGAATTACTGTCCCTTCAACCTTCCGTCTGAGGTGCCTGATGAAAGCATCAAGGTGCTGTCGTATAATGTGTGCCGTTTCATGAGTGACCCCGAAAACCAGACCAGTGACGCCAAAACGGCAGAATACATCAAAAACAGCGGTGCCGATATTGTCTGTTTGCAGGAGTCGCGCCCAAAGGAAGGACAGGAAGAAAGCATCATGGGAATACTTGAGAAAGCCTATCCCTATCATGTGAATACTTACATGAAAGCCCGGGAGCAATTAGATCTCTTTACCCGTTTTCCGGTCAAATGGACCAAGAACCTCTCCGAGAATTGGAAAGGGAACGTCTGTGTGGCCTATTGTCTTGACATCGGTGACGACTCTTTGCTGTTGGTCAATTGTCATCTGCAAAGCATCGGTTTCGACAACTCCGAGAAACAAGGCATGAAGGAGATGATGGCGCATCCCCAAGAGAATACGGGTAACCGCACCCTGTTGAGGAAAATCTCAAGGGCAGCTGTGAAGCGGGCCCGACAGGTGACAGAGGTCGCCGCTTTCCTCCGCCAGCATGAGGGTATGAGCATGTTGCTCTGCGGTGATTTCAACGACTCTCCTGTCTCTTATCCTCATCATGTCATCGATGATATCCTGACTGATTGTTACCGAAGCAGTGGCAACGGACTGGGGTTCACCTACCGCCGTTATGGGATGTATGTCAGGATCGACCATATCTTTTGCTCTGATGACTGGCGCGCTTATCAGTGCAAAGTCGACACAAAAACCACTACGTCTGACCATTATCCCATCACTTGTTGGATAAAAAAAGGCCAAATCAGTAAAAAATGAATAATAATCTAAGAGAAATTTTCCCAAAATTGAAAAAATCACTATCTTTGCACGCTATTACGTAAATTGGCGAAAAGCAATCAATTAAACAACATTATAACAGAAATGCAAAACAAAGGAATTGTCATTGTTACAGCGGTCTTACTGACCCTGGCAAGTATCTTCTATTTGTCCTTCTCTGCAGCCTCTGCCTATTATGACAAGAAGGCGGCAGCGATTGAGGACCCTATAGCCCAGCAGGACTATAAGGATTCAGTGAAATACCTGGGTATCTATTCTTACCAGAAGTGTCTGGAGACACAGGTGGGACTTGGTCTTGACCTCAAAGGTGGTATGAACGTGATTCTCGAGGTGTCAGTGCCCGATCTGATTGAAAACCTGGCAGGTTACAACAAAGATGCCGCTTTCCTCAAGACCATGAAAGCTGCAAGGGCAGAGGAGGAAACTACTCAGGACGACTTTATTTCACTGTTTATCAAGCATTATCGTGCCAATGCTCCTGGCCACAGCCTGGCAGAGGTCTTTGCTACACAGCAGTTGCCTGCCGTGAAGACCAACAGTTCTGATAGCGAGGTGGAGAGTATTCTCCGAGAGATGGTCTCTGAGACCGTGGCTGATGCCAAAAACGTGATAACCAACCGTATCGACCAATTTGGTGTCGTCCAGCCTAACATCCAGATGCTGGAGGGACAGGAAGGACGCATCATGGTTGAGATGCCGGGTGTGAAAGACCCCGAGCGTATGAGAAAACTTCTGCAAGGTAGCGCCAACCTGGAGTTCTGGGAGACTTATGCCTCTCAGGAAATCGCTCCTTACCTGCAGCAACTTGATGGCCGTCTCGCCGGTGGTGAGACTGCTGACAGCACTGAGACAGCCAATGAGAAGGCTGTTGCCGCTGACTCTACCGCTGCTCCTGCAAAGGAGAAGGGCCTGACTCTGGGTGAGAACAAGACTGCCGATAAGAAGACCGATGACAAGAAGGCTGCTGAACTGGCTGCCAAAGAGCATCCATTGCTCTCGAAGCTGATGGTCAATGGCGACCAGTCGCCTATCGTCGGTATGGCAAATGTGGCCGACACTGCCGCCATCAACGTGTTCCTGCATTCAGAATTGGCATCACAGGTGCTTCCCTCTGATGTGAAGTTGCTTTGGAGTGCCAAGCCCTCCGACCGTCTGGCCAACAACAAGCGTATCTATGAGCTCTACTGCCTGCGTCTGACGGGTAATGATGGCCGCGCACCCCTTGAGGGCGATGTCATCGAGAGTGCCAAGGATGAGTTTGATCACTTCACAGGTCGTCCTGTGGTGACTATGCAAATGAATGAGGATGGCGCGCGCGAGTGGGCAAGCCTCACCAAGAAAAACGTAGGCAAACCTGTGGCCATCGTGCTTGACGACCTGGTCTACAGTGCTCCTAACGTCAATCAGGAGATTACTGGCGGTAATTCACAGATTAGCGGTAGTTTCACTGTTGAGGATACCAAAGACTTGGCCAACACGCTGAAGTCTGGACGTATGAAGGCGCCTGTGCGCATCGTACAGGAGGAAGTCGTTGGTCCGTCTCTCGGTGCACAGTCCATCCGTCAGGGTATCATCTCCTTTATCGTGGCCTTCATCGTCTTGATGCTCTACATGATCCTCATGTATGGTTTCATTCCTGGAATGATGGCCAACTGCGCCCTGATCCTCAACCTCTTCTTTACCATGGGTATCATGGCGTCCTTCCAGTCGGCACTGACGATGCCGGGTATCGCAGGTATAGTGCTCACGCTCGGTATGGCGGTGGATGCCAACGTGCTGATCTATGAGCGTACGAAAGAGGAGCTCGCTGCAGGAAAGAACGTGAAACAGGCGCTCTCCAGTGGTTACAGCAATGCCTTCTCGGCTATCTTCGACTCCAACCTTACCTCTATCATCACTGGTGTCATCCTGGCATTGATCGGTACAGGTCCTGTGAAAGGCTTCGCCGTCACTTTGATCATCGGTATCTGCTGTTCGTTCTTCACCGCCGTGTTCCTGACACGTATCGTCTATGAGAACCGCATGAAGAAAGACAAGTGGCTCAACCTCACTTTCGACACTCCATTGTCACGTAACTTCATGAAAGGTGTGCGTGTCAACTTCATGAGTAAATACAAGAAATCTTTCACCCTCTGGGGTATCCTGGCTTTGATCTTCATCGGATTCTTCGCTATCCGTGGTCTCAGCAAGAGTATCGACTTCACCGGTGGTCGTAACTATGTGGTGACCCTGGCTAAGGAGACTCCTGTAGAAAATGTTCGCGAGGCGCTCGCTGGTACGTTCGTCAATTCTGTGGGTGAGAATTCAGGTAAAGAGGCTAATACCAGCGTGATCGCTATCGGTACCGATGGCAAGACCGTGCGTGTGTCGACCAACTGGAATATCGAGTCCAACAGTCCGACTGTTGACGATGAGGCAGAGACCAAACTCTTCGAGGCTCTCAAGAAGGCCGGTATCATCACTCAGGCCAACGAGGCTGACTTCAAGGATCCTGACGTGCGTGAGGGTGGATCGATCATCAGCAGCACCAAGGTGGGACCGTCGATCGCTCGTGATGTGACCAACAAGGCCATCATCAGTGTCATCGTCGCTCTGATCGCCATCTTCCTCTACATCCTCTTGCGTTTCCGCAACGTGGCCTTCTCTGTCGGTTCTATCGTCGCCTTGGCATTCGATACCTTGATCGTTATCGGTTTCTTCTCCGCTCTTTGGGGTATCGTGCCCTTCTCACTTGAGATCGACCAGACATTCATCGGTGCTATCCTCACCGTCATCGGTTATTCCATCAACGATAAGGTGGTGGTCTTCGACCGTGTGCGTGAGAATCTCCGACTCTACAAGAAACGTGACCTGCAGACACTGTTCAATGACTCGCTCAACCAGACACTTGCCCGTACTATCAATACGTCTGTGTCTACCTTGATCGTGTTGCTGTGTATCTTCATCTTCGGTGGTGCCAGCATCCGCAGTTTCTCGTTTGCCATGATTCTTGGTGTGATCTTCGGTACGCTCTCATCCATCTTCATCGCTGCTCCTACGGCTTATCTCACCATGGGCCGCAAGATCCAGGAAGAAGAGGCTGTGGAGCCGGCAGCCCAGGCTTAAACTGCATTCTTCTCACACAACGATAAGTTCCCCCACAGGTCTTCTGGGCTTGTGGGGAACTTTCTTTTTCGGGCATAAATAAGTGGCGATTAAATCATTTAAATATATGTTTCGATGATTTAAGTGATGAAAACGGCGCCATTTCAATTATTTAAGAAACAAAATGCCGTGATTCGTCCGTTTTTTGTTAATTTTGCCCATGTTAACGATAACAGAATATCATTAAAGTCATGAAAATAGCGCTGATAGGGTATGGCAAGATGGGCAAGATGATCGAACAGATTGCTCTTGAAAGAGGCCATCAGATTGTGTGTGTCATAGATATTGATAATCAGGAGGATTTTGAGTCGGAGGCTTTCGCTTCCGCAGACGTGGCCATTGAGTTCACTGCACCCATGGCAGCCTACGGCAATTACCTCAAAGCCTTTGCCAAAAATGTGAAGGTGGTGTCGGGATCCACAGGGTGGATGGCCGAACATGGAGATGAGATCCGGCGGTTGTGCACGGAGGGTGGACAGACCTTGTTCTGGGCATCCAATTTCTCCATCGGTGTGGCCATTTTCTCTGCTGTCAACCGCTATCTGGCACGTATCATGAATGGTTTTCCACAATATGAGGTTGAGATGGAAGAGGTGCACCACGTTCATAAACTTGATGCCCCCTCTGGCACGGCCATCACTTTGGCAGAAGAGATCTTGAGCGAGATGGACCGCAAGACCACTTGGGTAAAAGGGACGCTGCTCAATCCCGATGGTGAGGTCACCGGAAGCGACAGCCATGAAGCCAATGAACTGGTAGTCAACAGCGTACGTCGTGGTGAGGTGCCGGGAATCCATAGCATTACCTATGATTCTGATGCCGACAGCATCACCATCACTCATGACGCGCATTCCAGAAAAGGGTTTGCCCTGGGGGCCGTTCTGGCTGCGGAATATACCGCTACACATAGCGGTTTGCTCACTACCAGTGACCTGTTCAAATTCTAAAAGAAAAACGTTACGACAATGATTGACAAACGTAAAGCAAAACTCAACATGAAAGTGCAGTGGACAAAATTTATCATTGTCCTCGCACTTTATCTCCTTTTCCTGTTTTGGGTGAAAAGTTGGCTCGGACTGATCATCGTACCCCTGATCTACGACATCTATATCACCAAGAAAATCAACTGGCAGTGGTGGAAAGAGTCTGATGGGCCTGTGAGATTCGTCATGAGTTGGGTGGATGCCATCATCTTTGCCCTCGTGGCCGTGTATTTCATCAATATTTTCTTCTTCCAGAACTATGTCATCCCCTCCAGTTCTTTGGAGAAATCGTTGCTCAGAGGTGACTATCTCTTTGTGAGTAAGGTGAGTTATGGTCCGCGCATCCCGCAGACACCGCTTACCATGCCGCTCACACAGCATACCTTGCCCATCTTCAATACCAAATCATATATCGAGTGGCCCCACTGGGACTACCGCCGTGTCAAAGGACTGGGACAGGTGGAGCTCAACGACATCGTCGTGTTCAACTATCCCGCTGGCGACAGTGTGATGATGGCAGACAAATATCAGGCCCAGGATTATTACCAGATGTGTTATATGGTGGGCATGAAAAACTACCAGGGTGCTGAGCAGCCCGACTCGCTCTCACCACAGGAGCAGTGGGACTATTATCACAAGATCATCAACCTCGGCGCAAGTCTCATCAAAGAGAGCACCAATGAGTTTGGTGTGCTGACTGCCCGCCCCACCGACCGTCGTGAGAACTATGTGAAGCGCTGTGTGGGTCTCCCTGGTCAGACATTGCAGATCAAGAACAAAATCATCTATCTTGACGGCAAGCCCAACAAGGAGCCCGACAATGTGCAGTATAGTTATTGGGCACGTCCCAAACAAGTGCTGCCTGATGAGTTGATGGTCAACCTCGACATCACGATGGAAGACCTGACCAGCAGCAACATGTATGGCTATATGCCGATGACCCGCCGTGCCGCGCAGGAACTGGCCAAGCGAACAGACCTGGTGGACGAGGTGCGTGAGGTGACCGACAGCGACATGGTGGATATGGGAAAGACCTATCCCGTCACGGCCAATACCGGTTGGACACGCGATAACTACGGACCCATCTGGATTCCTGCCAAGGGAAAGAGTATCCGCCTCACACTCGACAATATCGCTGTCTATGAGCGCCCCATCCGTGTCTATGAGGACAACCAACTGGAGGTGAAGGATGGCAAAATCTTCATCAATGGCAAGGAGACCAATGAATATACCTTCAAGATGGATTACTACTGGATGATGGGTGACAACCGCCACAACTCCCTCGACTCACGTTATTGGGGATTCGTGCCGGAGGACCATGTGGTAGGAAAACCGATCTTCATCTGGCTGTCGCTCAATCCTGAGACGGTGGGACCGAAAGTCAGGTGGAGCCGACTGTTCAATATGGTCGACAATATCAAATAATACAGATGGTATTCCAACTGGATGAACGACTAATATTTCCTGATCCATATCTGGGTGAGCCCGATGGATTGATAGCAGTAGGCGGTGACCTGTCGGTTAACCGCCTGCTGTTGGCATATCAGCATGGCATCTTCCCATGGTATTCGTTCCGGGGGAACGACGAGCCTTTGTGGTTTTGTCCGTTGGAGCGTTTTGTCATTTTTCCGGATGAGATCCATATCTCCCATTCCATGCGCACCCTTCTGAAGAAAGACCGGTATCAGATGACAATCAACAAGGCTTTCAAAGACGTCATCCATCAGTGTGGAGTAGTCAACGGACGTATCAACGAGCAGGGAGCATGGCTTGGAGAACATATCGAAGAGGCCTATAACCAGTTGTATGACCGCCAGTATGCTGCCAGTGTCGAAGTGTGGGAGGACGACCGGCTGGTGGGCGGACTATATGGAGTTACGATCGGAAAATGCTTCATGGGCGAGAGTATGTTCTCCTTGGTTCCCAACGGCAGCAAACTCGCTTTGATCTTTCTGGCTAAATTGATGCAGCATTTAGATGGAAAAATGATAGACTGTCAGTTTGAGACACCCCACCTCCGATCAATGGGCGGTCGTTACATCAGTTATGAGGAGTATATGGCCTATTTGCAAGGAGTCAAATGAACGACAGGAAGGGCGCTTTCAGTTCGAAACCAAAACGAACTTTTTGTTAAAAGATTCTAACAACCACCCTATCTTGTGGCTTTGAATTGATATAAATCAAGAAAAAGGGTAAAAAATACAATAATTTGTTAATTGATTTGCAAATTGTGGATTTTGTGCTTATCTTTGCAATGTGTTTTTCATAGTATTAGATTTAAGGTTAACAAGGTAGGGACTCGGCGGAGCCCCATTTTTTTTGCCTGTTACTTAGATTGTCGCTAATTGGTTGACATAACGGATAAGCATTTTCAGGTGACTTTTTGTGACAACTTGTAAAGAAGAAAAAAGGAAATCATTCTGAAATGTTGTGAGTGAGAAAAAGTATTCGTATATTTGCATATTATGGCAAAACAACAGTCTTCTGTAAGGGAACGTCAGCGCACCGACCTGCGTGAGCCCAAGCGTTATAAAGTTTATATCCACAATGATGACTTCACCACGATGGAGTTTGTCGTGAAAATACTGATAGAGGTGTTTTTCAAGAGTCCGGAGGAGGCAGAAACGCTCATGCTTCAGGTGCACCACAGCGACAAGGCGCTTGTGGGGGTCTACAGTTATGATATTGCCGTCTCCAAGGTGCGTCGGGCCACTCAGATGGCCCGTGATGCCGGTTTCCCGCTTCGTCTCACTTATTTACCTGATTGACCTATGCCAGAGTTATTATATACCGAAAGAGCAGAAAGGGTGCTCAATTTGACGTTACGTACCTGTAATAAATATCGCCATGAGTTCATCATGCCCGAACATTTTCTGATGGCTTTATTTGGCGAACAACCATTTGTGAATACTGTAGCAGACTATGGGGAGGATGCCCTTCAAAAATTGAACGATGATCTGAGGGCCTATCTTCAGAGTTTGGAGACCGTACCTGGTCAGGATCCTTATCAACCGGCGTTGTCGGCTCAGATGGAGCAGATGATGAAAATTGCGGCGCAGCAGGTGGTCAATTCAAGTGCTGAGCGCATTGATGTGCCGCATATGGTCAGTGCTTTGTTGACACTCGAGGATTCACAGGCATGTTATTTTTTGGAGAAGGCTGTTGGAGGCGTTAACTTTACCGCTGATTTCATGTGTGAGCTTCTCGTCTCCTACGATGCACTCGGCGATTCGCAAGACGCCACCGACGGCGAAGAGCCACGGCAAGAGGACATCTGGCGCACACAGGTGGTATGTCTCAATGACACCATCGCACAGCACAATCCCCTTATCGGAAGGGAGAAAGAGTTGGAGCGTACCATGCAGGTGCTTTGCAGGAAGGATAAGAACAATCCTTTGCATGTAGGCGAGCCGGGAGTGGGAAAGACTGCCATCGTCTATGGCCTGGCTGCCTTGATTGAGGCGGGGAAGGTACCGCCAAGACTCGCTGGCAGCCGCATCTACCAACTTGATCTGGGCACACTGCTGGCTGGTACGCAGTTCAGAGGTGATTTCGAGAAACGCATCAAGATGATCATGGACGGAGTGCTCAAGGAGGGCAACGCCATCGTCTATATCGATGAGATACACAACCTGGTAGGGGCAGGGCGCACCGGAGATGGGTCAATGGATGCCTCCAACATGCTCAAGCCTTATCTCGATTCTGGTGATGTACGCTTCATCGGTTCCACCACCTATGAGGAGTTCAACCGCTTTTTCTCCAAGAGCAAAGGAATCGTGCGCCGTTTCCAACAAATTGATATTGAGGAACCTTCAGTAGAGGAGACCGTGCGCATCATCATGGGCTTGAAGGAAAAATATGAGGCATTCCATCAGGTCACCTATCCTGAGGAGGTCATCACTTATGCGGTGGCCGCCAGTGCCAAACATATCAACGACCGCTTCTTGCCCGATAAGGCCATCGACCTCCTCGATGAGGCTGGTGCCTACCGTGAGATCCATGAGGCCGCCGATGGCAGTCGGGTGGTGGATAAGCAACTCGTATCGGAGATCCTGTCAAAGGTATGCAAGGTGGATGCCATGGCGATGAAGAGCGATGACAACAGCGGTCTGGAGACCTTGCATGAACGCGTCTCTGGAAGTATCTATGGCCAGGATGAGGCTGTCCGTCAGGTGGTGGAGGCTATACAGATGGCGAAGGCTGGACTGCTGGAAGATGACAAACCATTGGCTTCACTGCTCTTTGTCGGCCCGACGGGAGTGGGAAAGACTGAGGTGGCCAAGGTGCTCGCGCGCGAGATGGGTGTGCCCCTTGTGAGGTTCGACATGAGCGAATATACAGAAAAGCACACTGTGGCGAAACTGATCGGTTCGCCTGCAGGATATGTCGGCTATGAAGATGGAGGACTGCTGACAGACGCTATCCGCAAGACACCCAACTGTGTGTTGTTGCTCGATGAGATCGAGAAAGCCCATCCCGATATCTATAATATCCTGCTGCAGGTGATGGACTATGCCCGGCTTACCGACAACAAAGGGCGGAAGGCCGATTTCAGGAATGTGGTGCTCATCATGACATCGAATGCTGGGGCACAGTATGCTTCGCAGGCCTCAGTGGGCTTCGGTGCGAGGGTACCGGCAGGCGAGGCAATGATGCGTCAGGTGAAGCGCACGTTTAAACCAGAGTTCATCAACCGTCTTTCGGCCACCGTTGTCTTCAACGACATGGACCGTGTGATGGCCGGCATGATTCTCGACAAGAAACTGCGTGAACTGCATGAGCGGTTGTCTGCACGCCATGTGACCCTGCAACTCACCGACGAGGCCCGTCAGTGGTTGCTGGATAAGGGATTCACGTTGGAATATGGTGCGCGTGAACTCGACCGCGTCATTGCTCATGAGGTGAAACCCTTGCTGATGAGGGAAATCCTCTTCGGCCGTCTGACCAACGGAGGCGAGGTCACCTTGTCCGTAGAGGGCGACCACTTGGCTTTGTCGTGGAAGGCTTGAGGGTGCCGGCCTTTCCTCTTTTTATTGTCCGCCCAACCGGTCGAAATAAGTGATGACTTCTTCCCAGGTTTTGAAGGCATCGCTGCCCAGTTCGATCACCGTGCCCATAAAATTGTCGCATGGCAGGGTGTCGATCAGGTAGTCGCCCAACAGCAATTGTTTGTGGCTGGCGAAGACCACATGATCGTAGGCTGGTGCGTCAAAAGCGTTCTCCATCCATGTGATGGTGTCGGCCATCGTCGAACGGGCATTGAAGTCGGAAGGCGCTACCAGATAGACATTGTAGTTTTCCAACAGCCTGCGGAACGCCTTCTGCACGCTGCTTCTCGGTTTTCCCCATGCATCGGTGGCCGCTGCAGCGGTGATGAGGACCACAGGGCGCTGACGGCCTTCCTGCAGGTCATCGATCCAACGGATCACGGGCATCACGGCGTGCATGTAGGAACGGTCGTCCATGCGGTGCTCGCCATGGAAATGGATGGCGGTGGGGTAGTGCTCACGAAAGAGGTCAAACGTGTTGACGGTCGTATCACGGTCACCGAAAAGTCCCCATACCCGTTGGCGCTCCTCATCGTTGACCCCACTGAAGCAACCTTCAGAGATGCGCTTATATTCCTTCACCAGATTGTTGTCAACAAAGAATTTCTGCACACCATCCTTGCGGGGATTCTGGAAGGTCTGTGCACCGGTAAGTCCGTGTTCTGTCATCGTCTCACCGATCTTGAAGGCAGGATTGATGACGATGCGGTCGTAGCCATAGAGCATCTCCGTGTACATGCCGCCCATGGAAGTGCCGAGAATGAGGTCGGGCTGTTCTTCATCGCAAAGCCGGTGGAGCAGGTCGAGTGCCTCTTGGGGATGGAGTGGCATGTCCTCGGCGATAATGGTGGCGTTGCAAAGCACGTTGCGGAGCCGGGTGACGGTTCCTGACTGGGCCGACGAGCCAAATCCATGCACATACATCACTTTTTTTCCGGCCATCAGGTCAGGAAATTGTTTGACAAACGGATTTTCCATAGTTGAGTGTATTTGGTTGAGGATAATGTCTGATAGATGATCAATTCATCTTTTGTGCGGCAAAAATAATATATTCTCTCTGCATTCGCAAGTGGACGCTTTATTTTGTGAATGATAATCATAGGTTGACGGGTATTTTTTTGAGGATAGACCATGAAAAATCGGATATTTTTTGTAAGTTTGCAGTCAATATGACGCAAAATCTACTAACCGAATGAGAAAGACTACTTTTTTGATGATCTTGTTGGGCTGCATGCTGCTGTGGCCAGGCATGAGTTACGCTGCTGCTAAATCCAAGAAGAAGGTACAGAGCGACCGTGAATACTGGACTTCTCAGGCCTATAAGATGGCACAGCCGGTGCTGGAGAACATGGCTAAGGGCGAGTTGCAGAAAAACATGCTCACCGAGTATAGTCCCAGTTTTGACAACCGTAACCGGAAGGTGGTCTTCATGGAGACCTTTGGTCGTCTGATGGCAGGTATCGCCCCATGGCTGACGCTGCCCGATGATGACACGGCAGAAGGAGTGATGCGCAAGCAGTTGCGGGAATGGGCCTTGGCCAGTTACAAGAATGCTGTCGACCCCGCTTCACCAGACTATCTGCTGTGGAGTGGCGCCGGACAAGCCCTGGTCGACGCCGCCTACATCGCTGAGAGTTTCCTGCGGGCATACGACCAGTTGTGGCTGCCGCTCGATGAGGTGACCAAACAGCGTTATATCAAGGAGTTTACAGGACTTCGTGGGGTGGATCCACCCTATACCAATTGGTTTCTGTTTTCATCTATCATCGAGAGTTTTCTGGCCAAGAGCGGCGCATCCTATGATGAATTCCGCGTCAATACGGCTTGCCGGAAGGTGGAAGAGTGGTATGTGGGTGACGGCTGGTATGCCGACGGGCCAGTGTTCGCTTTCGACTACTACACCAGTTATGTCTTCCATGCCATGTATCTCGAGACTCTTCAAGCCATGGTCGACGCAAAGGCCAATACTCGCATCGACTACCGCAAATATTATGACCGTGCGCTGAAGAGGGCACAGAAATTCTCCGTCATCCTTGAGCGTTTCATCTCTCCCGAAGGCACTTTCCCTGTCATCGGCCGCAGCACGCCTTATCGGTTGGCTGCCATGCAGCCGCTGGCACTGATGGCCTGGTGGCAGACCCTCCCCGGGGAACTGTCCAACGGACAGGTGCGGGCCGCACTCACCAAGGTGATGCACCGGATGTATGACATCCAGGACAATTACAACAGCGGCGGCTACCTCACCATCGGCTTTTGCGGCTCTCAGCCCGCCACCGCCGACTGGTACACCAACAATGGCAGCCTCTATATCACCTCTGTGGCCTTCCTGCCACTTGGATTGCCGGCAGACCATTCGTTCTGGACGGCCGCCGAAGAGCCGTGGACCCAGGTGAAAGCGTGGGGTGGACAAGCCTTCCCCAAAGATCACCGGTGGGCAGATGGCCCCAAGACTCCCGACAAATGGTGATGCCTCTTTGATATCCCTCATCCTTCATATCTAACCCTTCTTACACGATGAAAAAGACTTTGATGATAGCCGTTTTGGCGCTTTTCTCTACCATGGCCATGGGCTCTCATAATCTGAAAGCCCGAAAGGTGCTTGCCATCATCGACAAGGTGAACACCTACTGGCAAACCAACAATCCAGCAGAAGTGAGGTCTTTCTGGGACAACGCTGCTTATCATACCGGCAATATGGAGGCTTATTTCCTGACCGGAGAGCCTCGCTATCTTAACTATTCCCTGCAGTGGGCAGAGCACAATCAATGGATGGGTGCCACCGAGAGTGACCCCACGCTGTGGGAATACAAAACGTATGGTGAAGACCAGCGCCATGTGCTTTTCGGTGACTGGCAGATCTGTTTTCAAACCTATATCGACCTCTACTGGATAGCCATGGGAAAATATGTGCCGCCCGCCATTGGCATGAAACGATTGCCTATGCACGACAATCCGGCAATACGCATCATGCGGGCGAAAGAGGTGATGCAGTTTGAGGCTTATTCCAAAGCCAATGACTATTGGTGGTGGGCCGATGCCCTCTATATGGTCATGCCGGTGATGACGAAGATGTACAAACTCACGGGTGATGTCCGCTACCTCGACAAACTCTATGAGAATCTGCTCTATTGTGACAGTATCATGCTCGATGCTGAGACAGGCCTCTATTTCCGTGATGGTAAGTATGTCTATCCCAAGCATAAGACAGAGAGCGGTAAGAAAGACTTTTGGGCCCGTGGTGACGGATGGGTGCTCGCCGGTCTGGCCAAGGTGCTGCAAGATATGCCCGACACTTATCCCCATCACCAGTTCTTTGTCGACAAATACGTCCGGTTGGCGCATGCCGTGGCTGGATTGCAGCAGAAAGACGGTTACTGGACACGTTCCATGATGGATCCGCAGCAGGCTCCCGGTCCTGAGACCAGCGGCACCGCCTTCTTCACTTATGGTCTGCTGTGGGGAGTCAACCATGGTTATCTCTCGAAAAAGGAGATGATGCCCGTTGTCAGAAAAGCCTGGAAATATCTCACCAAGACCGCCTTGCAGGCCGACGGACGCGTGGGATATGTGCAGCCCATCGGCGAGAAGGCTATCCCCGGACAGGTGGTGAACGCCGACAGTCAGGCCAATTTTGGTGTGGGGGCTTTCCTGCTTGCGGCTTGCGAATACGTGCGCTATCTTGACGAGCATGCCAATAATATCCTTGGAATATAACCATTATCCTAATAAGTATATGAGAAAAAGTTTAGCAATCTGTTTCATCGCCTTGCCGCTGGCATGTGCCACCGTCAATGCCGACAACGTGCCCACCTTTACTGAGTGGCACGACATGCAGGTGAACGACATCAACCGTTTTCCCGTGCATACTTCGTTCTTCGCCTATGAGAACGAGCAGGTGGCTCGTGGAGGACAGATGCGGTCGTCCGACAACTACCTCTCCCTGGAGGGAGCCTGGCGCTTCAACTGGGTGGAGAATGCCGACCAGCGGCCCACCAATGCCTTCGGTGATGATTTCGATGACTCTTCCTGGAGTACGCTCAATGTGCCAGGTATGTGGGAACTCAACGGATTTGGAGACCCGATCTATGTGAACATCGGTTTCGCATGGAGAGGACATTTTAAGAACAATCCTCCAGAGGTGCCTGTCAAGGACAACCATGTAGGCACCTATCGCCGTGTGATCAATATCCCCGACAACTGGCAGGGACGCCAGGTCGTGGCTCACTTCGGATCGGTGACTTCCAATATGTATCTGTGGGTCAATGGCCGTTTTGTGGGATATACGGAGGATAGCAAGATGGCGGCAGAGTTTGACATCACCCCATATCTGAGAAAAGGCAACAACCTCATCGCTTTCCAGACGTTCCGGTGGTGTGATGGTTCCTATTGCGAGGATCAGGATTTCTGGCGCTTGTCAGGTGTCGCACGCGACTGCTATCTGTATAGTCGCAATGCCCAGGTGCATGTGGATGACATCCGCGTCACTCCCGATCTCGATGAGACTTATACCGACGGAAAACTGCGCATGAAGGTCAACGTGACGGGTAAGTGCCATCTCACTTTCTCTTTGCTCGATGCTGAAGGAAAAGAAGTGGCCAACAAGGTCGTCGAGAATGTCGGCACCGGTGTCACCGATGTGACCATGGAGATGAAAAACCCACGCAAGTGGACGGCAGAGACCCCTTACCTCTATACGCTCATCGTCAGCCCCACCACTCCAACGGCGCGCTTCACCGCATACGAGGCCATACCGGTCAAGGTGGGATTCCGAAAAGTGGAGATCCGCAAGTCACAGTTGCTCGTCAACGGAAAACCGATCTATATCAAAGGTGCCGACCGGCATGAGTTGGATCCTGATGGCGGATACGTCGTCTCACGCGAACGTATGATACAGGATATCCAGATCATGAAACGCTTCAATATCAATGCTGTCCGCACCTGCCACTATCCCGATGACCCCGTGTGGTATGACCTCTGCGATGAATATGGCATCTATCTCTGTGCGGAAGCCAATCAGGAGTCTCACGGTTTCGGTTACGGTAATGACTCGGAGGCAAAGAAACCACAGTTCGCCCGACAGATCCTTGAGCGCAACCAGCATAACGTGGGGGTCAACTTCAACCATCCGAGTGTCATCATCTGGTCCTTGGGCAACGAGACCGTCGACGGTCCCAACTTCGATGCCGCCTATGACTGGATCAAGACCCAGGACCTGAGCCGTCCCGTGCATTGGGAGCGTGCCGGTGGTGGGCGCAACACGGATATCCGATGCCCGATGTATGCCAGTCAGGCATGGTGTGAGCGTTATGCCAAGAGTGACAATCCTGGTGACCAGAAACCGCTCATCCAGTGTGAGTACAGCCATGCCATGGGCAACTCCTGTGGCGGGTTCAAGGAATATTGGGACTTGGTGCGCAAATATGACAAATTCCAAGGTGGTTTCATCTGGGACTTCGTCGACCAGGCACTTCATGGCAAGGATGCACAAGGCCGTGACATCTATACCTATGGCGGCGATTACAACACCTATGATGCCAGTGACAACAATTTCAACTGCAACGGACTCATCAGTCCTGACCGCATTCCCAATCCGCATATGTATGAGGTGGGATACTACTATCAGAACATCTGGGCGACACTGCTGAAGGTGGAGGATGGAAAGACCAAAATCCGTGTGAGAAATGAGTATTTCTTCCGTGACCTGTCAAACGTCAAGTTGGTGTGGACACTTCTCGTTGGTGGCGAGGTGAAAAAGACGGGTGAGATCACACAGTTGGACATCGCCCCGCAACAGTCGGCAGAGTTGCTCCTGCCTGTCAATATTTCCGGCAGTTATGCCGACGAACCGCTGATCAATATCGATTTCCAACTCAAGTCGGCAGAACCGTTGATGGCTGCAGGACAGACCATCGCCTATGAACAACTCAAGACAAGAGAGTACATCATCCTGGCGGATGAGAAATATTCCCTGGAGCAGAAACTCAGCGTCAGCAATAAGAAAAACGCTTCTCATCTCATCGTCTCCAACAAGATACTCGACATCCGTTTCGACAAGACAACCGGTCTGCTCACCACTTACAATGTGGGCAACAGACAACTGTTGGCAGACGGCGGTTCCATGCTCCCCAACTTCTGGCGTGCTCCTACGGACAATGACATGGGAGCGGGCATCCATCGGAAATACAGCGTATGGAGAAACCCAGAGGCACAACTGCGCAGCCTGACGGCTGAGAAGGTGAAGACTCCGAGGGGAAGAAATGTCAGCAACGACGTAGAGGTAAAGGCTGTCTATGACATTCCTTCTGTTGGGGCTTCCTTGCAGATGACCTATCTCATCAACGGTATGGGTACCATCAAGGTGACAGAGACCTTGACCACAGACAAGTCTGCCCAGACACCCAACATGATGCGCTTCGGTGTGGTGATGCAACTGCCCTACAACATGGATAAGAGCGAATTCTATGGAAGAGGACCTGTTGAGAACTATGGCGACCGCAAGTTGTCACAGCGTATCGGCATCTATCGTCAGACTGCCGACGAGCAGTTCTATCCCTATGTCCGTCCTCAGGAAACCGGCACCAAGAGCGACATGCGCTGGTGGAAACAGACCGGTGCTGACGGGAATGGTCTGATCATTAATTGTGAGAAACCATTCTATGCTTCCGCCCTTCATTACAATATCGCAGACCTTGACGATGGCGACAACAAAGAGCAGCGCCATCCGCAGCAGATGCCACACTCACAGTTCACCAACCTCTTCCTCGATGCAGAGCATACCGGTGTGGGCGGTGTTGATAGTTGGAGCGGTAACGCAGAGGCGCTGCCTCCCTACCGTGTGACCTTCAGCGACAAGTCATTCTCGTTTACCATAACTCCTTACAAAATATCTAATCATTAATGACAAATCAATTAAGTATGAAAAGACAGAAATTTTTAGCCTTGCTGGTTGTCGCCATGGCTTTCTCGGTATCGGCTATGGCACAACGGCAGTTGCTGGTGCAAGCCAACAAACCTGGTGCCGTCATCCAGCCTACTATGTATGGCATCTTTTTCGAAGACATCAATTTTGGCGCTGATGGAGGACTTTATGCCGAAATGGTGGAAAACCGCTCCTTTGAATTCCCTGACAAGTTGATGGGATGGAACGTTTTCGGTAATGTGCAGGTGAGCGACTTTAGACCTGCTTTCGACCGCAATCCTCACTATGTGGTGCTCGGTGATTCCGGACATATTGAGAAACGTACCGGGTTGGAGAACCGGGGCTTCTTCGGCATGGGACTGAAGAAAGGGATGCGTTATGATTTCTCCGTCTATGCCCGCCTGCATGATGCTGGCAGTCAACCCGCCCGCATCCGTGTGGAACTGGTGAACGCGCGCAATGGCATCATCACCCGTCAACGGATCAATATCGACAGCCGCGACTGGAAAAAATACACCTGCTCGCTCACATCCAACATGACCGACCCCAAGGGACTGATGCGTATCTTCCTCGAGACCGCACAGGGAGTTGACCTCGACCATGTGTCGCTGTTCCCCTCCGACAACTGGCAAGGCCTTCGTGCCGACCTGGTGAAAGACCTGGAGGATCTCCACCCGGGTATCTTCCGTTTCCCCGGCGGATGTATCGTCGAGGGTACTGACCTGGAAACCCGCTATCAATGGAAAAATTCGGTGGGGCAGGTGGAGAACAGGCCGCTTAATGAGAACCGGTGGAATTACACTTTCGCTCACAGGATGTATCCCAACTATTTCCAAACCTACGGAATGGGCTTCTATGAGTTCTTCCTCCTCTCAGAGAAAATCGGTGCCGAACCACTTCCTGTGGTCAGTTGCGGACTGGCTTGTCAGTTCCAAAACCGTACGGATGACGCTCACGTGGCTGTCGATGCCCTCCAGCCCTATATCGATGATGCCCTTGACCTGATAGAGTTTGCCAATGGTGACACCAATACCAAATGGGGTAAGTTGCGTGCCGACATGGGCCATCCCGCTCCCTTCAATCTCAAACAGATCGGTGTGGGCAATGAGCAGTGGGGCGAATTGTATCCCCCGCGCCTGGAGAAGTTCATCACCGCCATCCGCGCAAAATATCCTCAGATCAAGATTTGTGGTACCAGCGGTCCTTCGGCCGACGGAAAAGACTTTGATTACGGATGGCAGGAGATGAAACGGCTGAAGGTGGATCTCGTCGACGAGCATTACTACAAACCGCCACAGTGGTTCCTCGACAATGCCGCACGCTATGACAACTACGACCGGAAAGGACCAAAGGTGTTTGCTGGAGAGTATGCCGCACACGGAAAAGGTGAGTTTAATAATTGGGAGGCCGCACTCTCCGAGGCTGCTTTTATGACTGGTCTTGAGCGCAATGCTGATGTGGTGTGGCAGGCTACCTATGCCCCGCTCTTCGCCCATGTGGAGGGTTGGCAGTGGAAACCTGACCTGATCTGGTTTGACAACCTCTCCACTGTACGTTCCGCCAACTGGTATGTGCAGATGCTTTATGGCACCAATAAGGGTACCAACGTGCTGAAACTGACCGAGGACAAACAACCCGTCACAGGCAAGGATGGACTCTATGCCAGTGCTGTCTGCGACAAGAATACCAAGGAATATATTGTGAAATTGGTCAATGCCTCCAACAACAAACAGGACGTGGTGATCACCTTCAAGGGTATCAAGAACGTCGGGACAGTGAAAGGTACTGTCCTCGCCGGTTCACCTGAGATGGAGAACCTGGTGGGGCAGAAGGAGAAAATCTCACCTTCCAGCATCCAATTGGAAGGTCAGGGCAACACCTTGCCTGTTTCCGTTCCTGCCAAGAGTTTCATGGTGCTGAAATTCTAAGCCAGAGGTGACATCGCTGTCACATATTCACCAGCGGGATGCTTCTTGTCCGCACAAGAGGCATCCCGCTTTCTTGTAGTCAACAGGCTTTCAAACCCATACGTAACAAATTTTAACACGCTACTTTGGCGTAGTACACCTTTTTATGATTATTTTTGCAGACTACAGCAAAATGTATTTAATTATGAGACTATTTTTCTACATTCTTACATTTGCCCTTTTCGGAATGGCTCATCCGGCCAGTGCCCAACTGCCTGTGGTGACACTGAAGACGATGGAGGGCAAGGAACTTCGGACAGATACGCTGTCCAACAATGGGAAACCTTTTATCATCGATTTTTTCGCCACTTGGTGCAAACCCTGCAACCGTGAGTTGGATGCCATCAGCGAGGTGTATGATGAATGGCAGGAGGAGACGGGCGTGAAGATCTTTGCGGTCTCCATCGACCAGGCCCATAACATTAATAAGGTAAAACCGCTTGTCGATAACCAAGGATGGGAATATGATGTCTTGCTCGACCCCAACAGCGAGTTTCTGAAGGCGCTTGGCATCCAGATGATTCCCTATGTGCTGATTGTCGATGGTAACGGGAAGATTGTCTATCGTCATAACGGATACACCGACGGTGCCGAACAGGAACTGATAGAGAAAGTACGTGAATTGGTGAAGTAATCCATGAGAGTCTATCGTTTCTTACTCGCCGTTGCTCTTGCATGTCCGTTGGTGGCCTTGGCTCAGGAGCCGGGCAGCAATGTGACGTTCACCGGTAGCGTGCAGAGTGATGTCCTGTTGCCGCAAGAAGATGATAAGATTGGTGCCGAGAAACCCGACGAATGGGGCTTGACCAATACTTACGTCGACTTGCACATGATGAGCCGTAATATCGATGCGGGTATGCGGATGGAGTATATGCGTTTCCCTCTTCCTGGATTCGAGGAGGATTTCAAAGGATGGGGTCTCGCCCATATCTATGCCAAGATGCATACTGAGCACTTCGATATTACCTTGGGCAATTTTTACGAACAGTTTGGCAGCGGATTCATCCTCCGTACTTATGAGGAGCGCAGTCTGGGTATCGACAACTCCCTCCTCGGAGTGCGTGCGGTGGCCAAACCGCTGAAAGGCGTGACGCTGAAGGCACTCTCAGGTTACCAACGCCACTACTGGAGTTACAACAACGCCTTGGTGTCAGGTGGTGATGTGGAGCTCAACATCGACCAGTGGTCAAAGGCCATGAGAGACCATGGCACCTATGTCTCTCTCGGTGCCTCGTTTGTCAACAAGCATGAGCGCGAGGATGAATATTTCGTGGATGCCACACACCGGCTCCGGATGCCCGAGAATGTCAACGCTTTTGACGTCAGGGCACGGGTGCAGAAGGGCAATGTCAACGTGCTGGCCGAGTATGCGCAGAAAACACATGACCCTACGTACGAAAACGGCATGATCTTCCACAAAGGTAATGTGGCCATGCTCTCTGCTTCCTACTCCAAGAAGGGCATGAGTATGCTCTTGCAGGCCAAGCGAAGCGACGCCATGTCGTTCCGTTCCAAACGGACTATTTATGGCACCTCTTCTTTCCTCAACCATCTGCCGGCATTCACCATGGACCATACTTATGCGTTGGCGGCGCTTTATCCCTATGCCACCAACCCTGACGGGGAATGGGCCTATCAGGCGGAGTTGGGATATACCTTCAAGAAGAAAACGTTGCTGGGCGGAAAATATGGCACGAGTGTCAAACTCAATTTCTCCCATGTGCATGCCATTGACCAAAAAGAGGTGGATCTCAGCGCCCACAATGGTTATTATGAGGGAACCGAGGGCTATCGCTCAGCGTTCTGGAAATGGGGTGATGAGATGTTCTATCAGGACCTGAACGTGCAGTTGGACAAGAAATTCTCCAATGCGTTCAAACTCCACCTGATGTATATGAATCAGTTCTACAACAAGACACAGATAGAGGGTGAGGGAGGATTGATCCACTCCAACATCTATGTGGCCGACGGTAAATACCGTATCAACAACAAGTTGACCCTCCGTAGCGAGTTGCAGTATCTGACCACTGCCGGGGATGAGGGTGACTGGGCCTTCGCACTGCTCGAATTGTCGTGGTTGCCCCGCCTCATGTTTACGGTTTCTGATATGTACAATTGTGGCGACAGCAAGGTGCACTATTACCAGGGTCTGATCACCTACAACGCCGGTTCACACCGCTTGCAGGTGGGCTACGGACGGACACGTGCCGGTTATAACTGTTCGGGAGGTGTCTGCCGCTATGTGCCGGCAAGCAAGGGTTTCACGCTGTCTTACAACTATAACTTTTAATGAAGATGAGAAATTTGAAGTGGCTCATGCTGATGACTGTTTGTCTGCTGATGGCTTGCAGCAACATCGATGAGGCCGATAGGATTGTCTATGTGAAACCGCCATCTGTCAGCCGTAGCGTGCTGATAGAGGATTTCACTGGACAGCGGTGTGTCAATTGCCCGAAGGCGACTGATGAGATCAAGCGCCTGCAGGAAGAATATGGTGAGCAGAATGTTATTGCCGTGGGAATCCACAGCGGTCCTTTCGCCAAGTCATTGCGCGGCATCCCGCTCGCACTCTATACCTCTGAGGGCGACGAGTATTACGATTACTGGAAGGTGGAGTCGCAGCCCAAAGGGGTCATCAACCGCCGGGGGACAAGTGATTATACCTCATGGACGACCATTGTCCGTGATGAGATGTCAAAGGTGGCTCCTGTCTCTTTGGAGGCAGCCTGCGTCTTTGACCCTCAGCAGTCGCTTTTCAACTTCAAGGTCGAAGTCATGGCAGTAGATGGAGCCACCAATGGTAAGTTGCAGGTATGGCTCCTGGAGAATGGGATTGTGGAGCCACAATACTTGCCCGACGGAAGTGTTGACCGTGAGTATGTGCACCAGCATGTGTTCCGCACATCGGTCAACGGCACTTGGGGTACCGACTTGTCGTTGAAGGAGGGTGAGAGGAAAATAGAGCTTTTTACATATCAACTGCGCGACGAGACTTGGGTGCCAGCCAACATGGAGGCGGTAGCTTTTGTGTATGATGACCGTGGGGTGTCTCAAGTGACCAAGTGCAAGGTCCATTTATTGGATGAAATCGTAAGTGAGTAATTCATTCATGAAAAAGAATATCATACTGATGGTGCTTGTGGGTGTCCCGATGTTTTTGGCAGCCACTTGCGCTTCTTTGGCTATCTCGCAGACCATAAGGCTCCAGGATGACTCGGGTTTCGTGCCTGAGGCTCCTGAAAAACTGGTGCTACAACCGGCGGAGAATGGTCTGTTGAGTGGTACGTTGTCTTTCACCACGCCAATTCTCGATGTTGCCGGTGATACCCTTGACGCTCTGACCAAAGTGGAGGTCTTGCTTGATGGGGAACCGTTTACCACCATCTCTCAACCTGAAACTGGGGCTGAGGTAACCATGGATGTCACGGTGTCGTCCGACGGCTTTCATCGTTTTGGCGTGACGGCTTCCAATACTTCTGGCGAGAGCGCCACAGCAGAAGTCACCGCCTATTTCGGAAGAGATGTGCCCGCTGCTCCTACCGGCATCTCGCTGCGAGATAATTTCGACGGAACAGCCACGATCTCATGGGACGCGCATCCCGACAAGGGAATGAATGGCGCGTATGTAGACACGACAACCATCCGCTATCGGGTGTATGTGGAAGAGGAACCGATGATGATGGATCTGTTGCTGGTGACGAAAGAACCGCAGGCCATCATTGATATCAGCCAGTGGAACGCCGGTGCACCCAATGTGTTGTCGTTGGAAGTGAGGGCGTTTGATGACAGAAACTATGAAGGTGATCCTTCCTCTGTAAAGATGGTTGTCGGACAGACGGAGGAAATACCTTATACAGAATCCTTTACCGATGGTGAACCCGCACATTTCTGGTGGACATCCATTCAGAAAGGTTCCGCTTTTTGGGAGATCTCTGAAAATGCCTACGACGAAGATGGTGGCGCGGCAACATTCTTGCGCTTTTCCTCAGGCGACGTGAGTGACTTCAGCTCTGGGAAGATCTCTGTCAAAGGGATTGCAGATCCGAAAGCGTCATTCTATTGGCGTGGTGATCCAGGAGCGATTACCGTAGAGCTGTTGGCCGACCGGCAGGATGGTAGCAGTCCTGTGGTGCTTTGGACGCAAAAACTCAATGCTGCCGACCGGCAGTGGCATGAGGCGATGGTCGATTTGGTGCCTTTTGTCGATGACGACTATGTGGTGCTGCGCTTCCGTGCCGCCTCAGACCTGTCACTGGGAAGTTTTGAGTTCGATAACCTGTATATCCGTGACATTATCCCTCACGATCTCTCCCTTTCTATCACTACTGCTTCGGAAGTGGCAATGGGTAAGGACATCAGGATGCATGTGGATGTGGCCAATTTGGGCGGTACGCCTGTTGAGAATGATGACTATCGTGTGGATATTTATCAGAATGGCCAGTTATTCACGACACTTGATGACTTGGGGGCGATCGCACCTTATCAAGGGGTGGTATCCCGCGTCCTTGATATCCCCACCTGCCCATTTTCTCCCGACCTGTTGGAATGGTCTGCTGTTCTGGTCTATGAACCGGATCTGAATGAGGACAACAACAGGGGTGAGGCGACGGTAGAGTTGCTGAGGAACAGTATGCCTACCGTTGATGACTTGACTGCCGAGGTGACCACGTGGCCTGCCGTCAGATTGAGTTGGACAACAACAGGTTTTATAGACGTGCCGGGTGTGGTGATCATAGAGGACTTTGAGGATCAGGACGATTTTGAACCCTTGTCTGTCGGTGGTATCAGTGCTAGTGAGCATTGGGGTACGATGGGGGATTGGACGCTCTATGATCCCAACGGATTGCCAACGAGAACGCTGTCGCAATGTGCTGGTTATGAGAACGAGGGCGCTCCTATGGCCTTCCAGGTGTTTAATAGCGACTATGTGGGACTCGACATGACAGACCAGGATGTCGTGATGTCGTTGGGAGCCAACTCTGGAGAACAGATGTTGCTGTCGATGGGCACAGCGGCTGAAGATGCTCTGCCAAGTGACAGATGGCTCATCTCACCATTGCTCTCCGGTGGTGCCCAGACCATCCGTTTCTTTGTCAGTCAGGTGGCCTCTGGCGAGAATGATGAGACTTTTGAGGTGCTCTACAGCACCACAGACATGCAACCCGACAGTTTCCAGAAAATATATGACGGTACGGTCTCATCCATTGACTGGACGGAGATTCTCATCAACCTTCCTGCCAGAAGCCGGTATTTCGCCATCCGCAGCACTTCCTCGAAAGGGTCTGGCTTGGAGATTGATGATATCATCTATACTGCCGCTCCTAGTAAGAAACAGGTGTCGTCAGCAGCCAAGGTCCTTGGATACCGCATCTACCGCGACAGTGTGCTCATCGCCAAGGAAGAACCTGCCGTCAGCGATTTTGTTGACCTTACCGCCGACCCGAAAATAGATCATACATATTATGTCACGGTGATCTATCCCCAAGGGGAGTCGCCTCTGTCGAATCCTGCCACCATTTCGCTTACCGGCATAGCGCTGCCCGCCGAACAGGCCTCATTTACCACCGGCATGACTTTCTATAGCCTCTCTGGTGCCGTCGTGGCCACTGGCAGCGATGCTTTCAACCGCCTGCCTGCAGGTATTTATCTGGTTAAAGACCATGTTACAGGACGGGTGAGAAGGGTGGTGAAGAACTAAGCAGCGACAGCATGCCGCCCTTGCAACATACCACGGATTTCGCAAGTACACCGAATAAAAATGTTAAAAGAAGGTTAATTTGCGACATCCGTGGTCTTTTTTTGATGCTTTCAAAAAAGACTTCTTTGTGTATGGGTATAATTTTTTTTAAAAAAATGCTTGATTTTGATACAACCTATTGAAAAAAATTGTATCTTTGTAGCCTAAAGTATTAAGATCAGCATTTTATATAAGGATTATACCATTCTCATGGTTGTTTGTCTATGATTTTCTTTCCAGTGAGATATACGCAATCGATGCTTTTCGCCGGATATTCCTGTTGGTCAACAGACAGAGAGACCCAGCAGGTGAAACCGTCGGAAGGACACGCATTTGGGGCGATGAAGACGAGGAGTCTTGGCGTCTCAGATGGGAAGAGCCATGATATGATATGGTGTAAGAATCCGTTGAGTTTTAAATCATTCAAACAACTGTGAGCTGCTGTGAGGTAGCCCATAAGTATTATGTACCCATACCCAAAGAAGTTAATAGTGAAATAAGTGACCTTTTTTTTAAGTTTTGAATGAATGGGGGACTGCGGCGATTGGTTCGTCGTAGTCCTTTTTGTATTGATTGGCTGTCTCCTTTTTAGTCGCCTTCGGCGAGAACCAGCGGTCGGCGTGCAAAGCGGAAGTCATATTCAAGGTGTCAATTGTTGTCATTCTATGCGCAATTAGCTGTTGCTCCACACATAAAAACCCAGGGCAACGCCCTGGGCTATGTGCTTGTTGGCCTTTCTTCAATGAGGGGAGAGGTCTGTTATTTCTTCTTGAATACCAGTTGTTGGCTCGTATATTTAGAGAGCATGTCGAAAATCTGGCGTAAATCTTCATAGTTCTTCTCTGAGTGAGAGATCTTGTTGATGCTGAACTGGCATGACAACAATACGCGCTCATCGGTGACGGTTGTCAGGATGCGACCTTCAATGCCTTTGTCGGGGGTGGTGATGGTGGTGTTTTTGGGCTCACCGTCCAACACATATCCGTCAGGCAAGGTGATGGTGATATTGATGCGGTCGCTGCGAAGACATGGAAACTCCACCGGCATCTTGCGGGTCTTGGCGGTGAAGGGATTTTCGATCATCTTGTCTGGGAACGGACAGATGTTGATTTGCCCGTCGGTCACCTGACCCTTCTTGGTGAATTCGGATTCCTTGGTCTCGCCTCCCTCGTTGCGAGTGGTCTGCTTGCCTGAGAGTGTGCCGTCGGTAGAGAGTTTGGCGTCGATGACGGTGCTCTTCTCGGATTTCGATACATTCTGCAGGTTCACCCATTGGCTCTTCTTATTCTTCTGCACCAGACGGGCTTTCTCTACGAGCATCACCTCCGGCACCATATTCAGCCATCCGTTCTTGTTGGAAGCGTCGAGATAGATGTTTCCACCCGTCGGCATGATGACGCCCACGATAAATGTCGAGAGCTTGCGGATGGAGGGGAAGTTATAGGGTAACAAACCTAAATCGCGTGTCCTGAGCACCACGGGGGCAGCCGTGAGCCCTACATCGTGAAGCGACTGGATGAGCAACAAGTTGATGTCGGCATTCGTGCCACTGCCTTTCTTCAACGTCTCTGAGGTCAAGGCAGGACTCAATGCATATTTTCCGTTCCACTTCACCTTCTGCATCACCAGTTGATACACCGCCGCCACCCGATCGCGCATGTTGGCAATGTCTCCTATCTTTGCCTCCTGCAACTCATTAGCCAACGGACTGTGGTCGTTGAGACGGATGCCCAAATCGTCAGAATTGAGGATCATCTCGTCAATCTGATCCCATGTCTTGGCATAGTCCATCTGCGACATACCCGGCAGGCGGTATGTCTTCAGCTCGGCGGTGATTCCCGCACAGTGGTCCTGAACGTTCCACACATAGTCATCCTTCGGCATTCCTATCAGGTTACGGCCCTCATAGATGTAGTGGTTGGTGTTGATGGTCATCGGATTAGACAGCGGATCACTCACCAACTTAAATTTCAGGGAACCGACAGTGCAGGTGTACGTCAGGCGCTGGATACCATGATCCTCGATGTTGAATATCAGGTAACTGGGAATATTCATGTCCAGTTTGGCATAGACCACGGGAATCTCGCACTGGGCATACCAGTCACGCAGTTCCCAGAAGAGTTGGCTATGGATATTGTACTCGTATTCTATCACCGTACCTTGCTTCACGTTGGGGACGGTGAATTCCACCTGATAGTTGTGGTCGTCAATCTTCTTCTTCACGATGTCGCTTTTCTTCAAGTTGGTCTTCACCACCTTGTTGCCCTCCAGATTGTAGGCCGTGGCTTTGATATCCTCCACACTCTCGTCGGCGTCAGTACCAAAGACACTTTCCGTCATCGAACCCGACTCACCCTCGAAATAAGAATTCGAACTGCCGTTTGGTTGAGGGAGGGCAAAGCCTGTGACTTTCAAACCGCCGATATTGTTGCCTACCGACATTTTCTGCTTGTAGGGTATGACAACCTTGGCAAACCGGTCACCACTGGGCTGCAATACCTTGATGCGGCACTTCTCATGATAGTCTACCAGAAAACTGATGGACTGCACCGTGTATTCCACGTTGGTCAGCCGGCAAAGCACCACAGCCTCTGCGTTGGGATCTGCCTCATAGGTGGTCATCTGCATTTCTTCCTGGGTGGGTTTTCCGAATTTCATGTTCACGTTGTCCTGTGCGGTCAACGTCATGAAAGGCCATGCCAACAAAAAGAAGAGAAAAAAAATGTTTTGTTTCATTGTATGGAATGTTTTTGATTAACGATTTCGACAGAGGTCACGGACGACGGCCATACCAAAGAGCCGGGGTGTTCTCGTGTCGCCTCATTCTCGGCAAAGATAGAAAGAAATGCCCTTATAGGGCATAACCGTATGATTAGTTTGCGACGATTTAACTTTTTAAGGGATTATTTTATCATTATTTGACATTTCCGTCTTCAATGTCCTCCTCGCTCCTTACTTGTGGCGGTGCAGGCATTTTTATGAACGAACATGGCTCAATGGGCTTTTCTCCAAAAATCAAACGAAATATTTGGAACTATTCAATTTGTGCATTACATTTGCAGACAAATGGCATGTCTCCGTCCCTGCGATTCTCGTCCCCGTGCTTCTTACCTCGAACTGTGGCGACGACTGACGCCTCTCTATGATGAAGGAGAGGCAAAGGCGATTGTGCGTACGGTGATGGACGAGTGCTTCGGCATGTCTTTGGCCGATCTGTTGTGTGGCGGGATTGACAGGATGGAGGAGATGGAATACCATCGTTTGTCGCAGATGATGGAACGGTTGACGCAGGCCGAGCCTGTGCAGTATGTGGTAGGGAAGGCTCCTTTTATGGGACGCCTGTTTGATGTGAGGCAAGGCGTACTGATTCCCCGGCCAGAGACCGAGGTGCTCTGCCGTTGGATAGAGGAGGAGATGAGCCATGCGCTCACGGAGGATGACCGACCACGACAGATGCTCGACGTGGGGTGCGGGAGCGGATGCATCGCACTGTCATTGGCATTGGATATGCCAGGGACAAGAGTGACAGCCTGCGACATCTCGCCCGTCGCATTGGAGGTGACACGGCAAAACGCTGAGACGCTTGGGGCTCAAGTTGAACTCGTCTGCCGGGATGCCCTTCAGATGGAGAGCGATGACCTGTCAAAGGCAAAAGACCACCGGAAGTGGGACGTGGTGGTGTCGAATCCTCCCTATATCTGTCGTCAGGAGGCGGCGGACATGCATCCCAACGTGAGACGTTACGAACCTGAGTTGGCACTTTTTGTGCCAGACGACGCTCCACTCCTCTTTTACCGGGCCATCGCCCGCTATGCCACCGGTTCTTTGCGTCATGGTGGTATGCTGTTCTTCGAGTGCAACCCACTTTACTTGCCGGCAGTGGAGGAGATGTTGCGGCAGATGTCCTACGATGATGTCGTCAGCCGTGATGACCCGTTTGGAAAGACACGTTTTATCAAAGCCACTTGGTTATGAAGGAAATGACGGAGAATGATGCCATGATGCGGCTCTCGGCGCTATGCTCTCAAGCCGAACACTGTGTATGGGAGATGCGGCAGAAGATGCAGCGCTGGGGATTGCCCGAGGAGATGCAAGACCGTGTGCTGCAATATCTGACGGAAGAGAAATATGTGGATGAGGAACGTTATTGCAGGGCCTTTGCCCATGATAAGATCCGTTACAATAAATGGGGCCGCCGAAAGGTGGAGGCCGCGCTGATGGCCAAACGCATCCCACGGGAGATTTTTCAGACCGTGCTCGACGAAGTGGATGACGAAGAGTACCTGAAGGTGCTCAGACCCCTGTTGGAGACCCGACGCCGGCAGCTGAAAGGTTTGGATGGGTATGCGTTGAACAGCCGCCTGTTCCGTTTCGCGGCAGGACGGGGATTCACGACCGATATCATCCGGAAATGTCTGGATGATGATGGGTGGCAGGAGGATGATGCCGATGATGAGTTTCTGGCATAGGCTGATCGACCTGATCTCACCGAGGGCATGTTGTATCTGTGGCGGGCGCCTCAGTGCTGAGGAGGACGTGCTCTGCACGGTCTGTAACCTGCATCTGCCTCGCACCCATTTTTCCACCAATGCTTATGACAACATCATGGCGAGACGCTTCTGGGGGCGGATTCCTGTGGAGAGGGCCGCCGCACTCTTCTATTATGAGGCCGGGTCGGAGGTGAGCGGCATGGTCCATGACCTGAAATACCACGACCGTCCCGACATCGGTTATGTGATGGGGCGCATGGCGGCAGAGGAAATGGCTGGGCATGACTTTTTTGCGGATATCGACCTCATCATTCCGATACCCCTTGAGAATAAACGACGTCGGCAACGAGGCTATAACCAAAGTGAGGAGATTGCACGGGGTGTGGCGGAGGTGGCACGGCGGCCGGTCGTCACAGATGCGGTGGAAAGGACGGATTTCAAGGGCAGCCAGACGAGAAAGAGTCTGCGCGAAAGGATGGAGAACGTGGAAGGGGCATTCCGCTTGACAGGCAAATACGACCTGACAGACAAACACCTGCTCGTCATCGATGACATCGTCACCTCTGGGGCCACCGTCTGTGCCTGTGTGGAGGCGATGATGGCCTCGGCCCACTTCAAGGTCAGTGTGTTGTCACTGGGTGTAGTGAAATAAATGAGGGATTTGTTTTGTGTTTCAATCTGTTTGCACTAAATTTGCAACTGAAAGTGACGTGCTTGCACCGCTGTTATCATTTCTTTGTAAACCATCAACAGACAGAATATGGACAACCTGAAAAAAGATTTTGCACAGAGACTGCTCAAGATCAAAGCCATCAAATTGCAACCCAATCACCCGTTCACTTGGGCCTCAGGCTGGAAATCTCCTTTTTATTGTGACAACAGGAAGACACTCTCTTATCCTGACCTGCGCAACTATGTGAAACTGGAACTCACCCATGCCATCCTGGAGCATTTCAGCGATGCCGAGGCAGTGGCTGGCGTGGCGACAGGAGCTATCCCGCAGGGGGCGCTCGTGGCCGACGCACTCGGACTGCCCTTCGTCTACGTGCGCAGCAAACCCAAAGATCACGGACTGGAAAACCTCATTGAGGGTGAACTGAAACCTGGGACAAAGGTGGTGGTCGTAGAAGACCTCATCTCCACCGGAGGAAGCAGCCTGAAGGCTGTGGAGGCCATCCGGAAGAATGACAGCGAGGTCATCGGCATGGTGGCTTCCTATACCTATGGATTCCCCGTGGCAGAAAAGGCCTTTGAGGAGGCTGGCGTAAAACTGGTGACCCTCACCGACTATGACCATGTGGTGGCGTCTGCGCTCGAGACAGGATATATTGCCGACGATGACATTGCCTTGCTTCACGAGTGGCGGAAAGACCCTGCCAACTGGAAAAAGTAATTCTGACAACCATCATTTAACAAAGAGCATAGGATCATGGAAACAAAATTTGAAAGTTCCATCAGAACTATACCCTATTCCCAACAGGCCGTCTACAACCGGCTCAGTGACCTGGCCCTCAGTGAGCAGGTGCGCGACAGACTGCCAGAGGAGCAACGTGAGGAGATCATTTTTGACAACGACTCCATCACAATGAACATACCCCCTGTGGGGAATATCTCCATAAAAATCTGCGACAGGGAGGAACCGAAAACCATCAAATATGAGACGGTCACTTCGCCACTGCCGTTCAACCTCTGGGTACAGCTGTTGCCCATCACGGAGACGGAGTGCAAGATGCGGCTCACCATCAAGGCCGACCTCAATCCCTTCGTCAAAGGGATGATCGCCAAACCGCTGCAGGCGGGATTGGAAAAACTGGCCGACGCCATCGCGGCAGGGAAATATGAGTGATGTTCAACAGAAAAGAATGAAAAAAAATGCCAAGTAAACTTTGGGAGAAGGATTTTGAGGTGAACAGCGAGATCGAGCGGTTCACTGTCGGACGTGACCGTGAGATGGACCTTTATCTCGCACCCTATGATGTCTTAGGATCCATGGCGCATATCACCATGCTGGAGTCGATCGGACTGCTCAGCAAAGAGGAGCTGAAACCGCTGCTCGAGGCACTCAAAGAGATCCATGCCTGTTGCATGAGAGGTGAGTTCTTCATCGAGGAGGGCGTGGAGGACGTGCACTCACAGGTGGAACTGATGCTCACCAGAAAGTTGGGCGACATGGGAAAGAAAATCCATAGCGGACGCTCACGCAACGACCAGGTGCTCGTCGATCTCAAACTCTTCACACGGCAGCAACTCAAGGATATCGCAGAGGGAGTGAAACTGCTCTTCGATGAGCTGATCGAAAAAAGCAATCGTTTCAAAGACGTCCTCATGCCAGGATACACTCATCTGCAGGTGGCCATGCCCAGTTCGTTCGGACTGTGGTTCGGCGCCTACGCCGAGAGTCTGGCCGACGACATGCTCTTCCTGCAGGCTGCCTACCGCATGACCAACCGCAACCCGTTGGGCAGCGCGGCAGGATATGGCAGTTCGTTCCCGCTCAACCGTTCCATGACCACCCGGTTACTGGGATTCGACAGCATGGACTATAATGTGGTCTATGCGCAGATGGGAAGGGGAAAAATGGAGCGCAATGTGGCCTTCGCCATGGCTACCATCGCCGGGACGATGGCCAAACTGGCTTTCGATGCTTGTCTCTTCAACAGCCAGAATTTCTCCTTCGTGAAATTGCCAAAAGAGTGTACCACCGGCAGCAGCATCATGCCGCATAAGAAAAATCCTGATGTGTTTGAACTCATCAGGGCCAAGTGCAACAAACTGCAGGCATTACCGCAACAGGTGACGCTGATCATGAACAACCTGCCGTGCGGGTATTTCCGTGACCTGCAGATCATCAAAGAGGTGTTCCTACCCGCATTCGACGAGTTGAAGGACTGCCTGCAGATGACCGCCTTCATCATCAACCGCATGACGGTCGATGAACACATTCTCGACAATCCGCTCTACGACCCCATCTTCTCCGTGGAGGAGGTCAACCGGCTGGCGGCAGGCGGAATGCCATTCAGAGATGCCTATAAGAAGGTGGGACTCGACATTGAGGCCGGGCGCTTCGTCCCCGACAAGCATATCCATCATACCCATGAGGGGAGCATCGGTAACTTGTGCAATGAGGAGATACAACAACTGATGCAACAGACACTCGACGGATTCCATTTCGAGCGGATGACCGAGGCGGAGAAACAATTGCTGGCATGAGAAAGGTGATGCGTTGGATTTTTTCCCTGGCAGCCGCATTGCTGATGACAGGATGTGGCGAGGCGGAGAATGAGTTTACCCTCGGGGTGTGCTATTTCGCCTTCGACAACGCCCTTTATCAGGATGCCACGCTGGCCAGTGCCATGAATGTGAATGCCCCAGGACTGTTTTGTATCATTACGAAGGAACTGCGGTCGGGAGCCACCTGTTTCGACTTCACCAACAGTGCGGGAGTGAGCAGTTCCACCCCGATGATCACCAGCGTGGAGAACCGGCGCACACTCGTGCTGGGCTACAACAATGGCATCATCGTGGGCTACGGATCCATGAGCGTGCCGGCTGTCTTCTATGCCTTCGACCGGCAATGTCCCAACTGCTTCCATCCCAATACCATCCCCATCAAAAACTATCCGCTCTCATTCAAGAGCAATGGCATTGTGGAATGCAAGGTGTGCCACCGGCAGTACGACCTCAACAATGACGGTTTTGTGGCTTCTGGGGACGACGGTCAGCGGCTGACACGCTACAGAGCCTCCTGCATGGGGCCGTTTGGGATGCTTTTGGTGAACTGAAATCTTAAAATGTGTAAATTTGTTGGATGTTTGAGCATTTAGGCTTATCTTTGCAAACTGATTGCGTAAGCACCTTTCTAGATGCGAAGCATTCATTGCCGCAATGGTGGAATTGGTAGACACGAGGGACTTAAAATCCCTTGGCCAGGAATGGCTGTGCGGGTTCGAGTCCCGCTCGCGGCACTTTTTCTTCTCCTATGAAACATGCGCTTCTCTTTCTTTCCATGGTATTGCTCCTTGGGGCATGTGGCGTGGAGAGTGATCATTTTAAAATCTCTGGTCATTTTTTACATATGAACCAGGGCGAGTTTTATATCTATAGCCCTGATGGTGGAACCAAAGGCATCGACACGATCAAGGTGGTCGGTGGACGGTTCACCTATGAGCGGTTTTGTGAGCAAGAGGTAACTCTCCTGCTTGTCTTCCCTAATTTCTCAGAACAGCCCATCTTCGCTGAACCAGGCAAGAGTGTGGATATCAATGCGGATGCCTCGCATATCAAGGAAATGGAGGTGGAAGGCACCAAGGACAATGAGTTGATGACCACCTTCAGAAAACAGATCTCCAAGGAGGCACCGCCAGAGGTGGTGAAAAAGGCAGAGCAGTTCATCAACGAACATCCTGAGTCGCCCGTCGGGGTATATCTCCTCAGAAAATATTTTATCCTGACACCCGAACCATCTTATGCCAAAGCGATAAAACTGGTGGATAAGATGCTGGAGAAACAGCCCAAAAACGGCCAACTCATCATCATGCAACGGCAGATGAAACATTTGCAGTATGGGGTGAAAGGTGCCACCATGCCCCATTTCTCCGGACCGGGAATCGATGGCGGTACCTTCAGCGACAAAGACTTGGGGGATGGTGTGGCCGTCTTGAGTTCATGGGGGTCATGGAACTATGAGAGTCGGGAACTGCAGCGGCAACTGCGGAGGGCGGCGCGCAAGTCGGGGGGACGGCTCAAACTGGTAAGCATTTGCGTTGACCCTGACAAAAAAGCTTGCAAGAGGAATTTGGAAGCCGACTCCGTGTGGTGGCCCGTCATCTTCGACGGTAAAATGTTCGAATCACCCGCATTCAACCAGTCTGGCCTGGCTGATGTGCCCGACAATATCGTCTATCATCACCGGCGTGTGGTGGCCAGAGGCCTCAGCAACGGTGAGATCATGCCCAAGATCGAGGAATTGCTTGATCAGAAGTAGGCACTTTTCAACTGATTCATCCGATACCGATTTATGCTGGCAAAAACGTTCTGTGCAGCAGTGGTGGGTCTTGAGGCCACCACGATCACCATTGAGGTGAATATGACGCGTGGCGTGATGTACAACCTCTCAGGGATGGCCGATACCGCCGTCAGGGAGAGTTATTCGCGCATCACGGCTGCATTGCCCAACGTGGGCTACCGCATCCCTCTGGCCAGCCTCACCATCAACCTGTCACCTGCCGACATCCGAAAGGAAGGAAGCAGTTATGACTTGCCCATAGCCATCGGCATGCTGGCTGCCAACGCCAATATCCCTACTGATCATCTGAAGGAGTATATGATGGTGGGGGAGCTGGGGCTTGATGGACGGCTGAAACCCATCCGGGCGGCATTGCCCATCGCCATCCTGGCTAGGAAAGAACATTTCAAGGGACTCATCGTACCCACCGACAATGCACGGGAGGCGGCAGTGGTCAACAATCTGGAGGTCTATGGCATGGATGACATCACACAGGTGATCGCATTGTTGAGCGGACAGGCCCATCCCGATCCTGTGGTTGTCGACACCCGACGCGAGTTTTATGCCCAACAGTATAATTTTGACCTTGATTATGCCGATGTCCGTGGACAGGAGAATGTGAAACGGGCGTTGGAGGTAGCGGCTGCCGGCGGGCATAATGTCATCATGATCGGACCGCCGGGGTCGGGCAAGTCGATGATGGCGAAGCGATTACCCAGCATCTTGCCTCCCTTGTCGCTCGCAGAGAGTCTGGAGACGACACAGGTGCATTCTGTAGCAGGGAAGCTGGGACGTGACACGTCACTCATCTCTCAACGGCCGTTCCGCGCTCCGCATCACACCATCTCCCAGGTGGGACTCTGTGGCGGTACGCTCAACGCACAACCCGGAGAGGTGTCGCTTGCCCATAACGGAGTGCTTTTTCTCGATGAACTGACAGAGTTTTCCAAGCAGACGCTGGAGGTGCTGCGGCAACCCTTGGAAGACCGTAAGATCACTATCGCAAGGGCAAAATTCACGGTGGAATATCCTTGCTCTTTCATGTTTGTGGCTTCCATGAACCCTTGTCCTTGTGGCTATTATGGTGATCCCACCCACACCTGTGTCTGCACTCCAGGACAGATACAGCGGTATATGGGCAAGGTGTCGGGGCCGCTCCTCGACCGCATTGATATCCAATGTGAGATCTCTGCCCTCAGTTTCGACGATATTTCCAAGGCGGCACCCGGTGAGCCGTCTGCCGCCATCCGTGAACGCGTGATCCGTGCACGTGGCATCCAGGAGGAGCGTTTCAAGGGGGTCCGCGGCATCCATTGCAACGCACAGATGACGGAGCGCATGATTCATGAGTATGCCGAACCTGATGAGAAGTCATTGCAACTCCTCCGTCTCGGCATGGAGCGGCTCAAACTCTCTGCAAGAGCCTATAACCGCATCCTCAAGGTGGCACGCACCATTGCCGACCTCGACCAATCCGAGCGCGTGCAATCGCACCATATCGCAGAGGCTATCGGTTACCGCAACCTTGATAGAGGCGACTGGGCAGAGCGAGGGATATAAACGTCCGGTCGGTCATGATATGGGCCGGATGCCTGTGAAAGAATGAAAAAAGCGGTCTGTGAGGACCGCTTTTCTTATCGTTCGATGACCAGATCTACTGAGGAGCCGTTGTAACTGTAGAAAACAAACACATATTGCTGTTTGCGGGGAAACTTGGAGATGTCAATCTCTGTCTCCATCTTACCTTTGGTGTCGAGTGTCATCAGCACGTCACGGTTCTCATCCACATAATCCACCCGCTCGATGGGTAGCGTTGAGGTGACGTGCGCCACGCTTTTTTCCGTGTAGCATTGGATATCGATGCCTTGCACGTGGTGCACATGTTCTGCCTGTTGGTATTTTTGTGATCCCTCGAAACCAAATCCCATAGCGTTGAGGGTGACGATGGCATAGCGGATACCTAAGGTGTGGTAACCCTCTGAGTTGAAGTGGATCTTGTCTGTCAGGAGATGACAATTCTCTGTCGAGACGATGTGTGTGTTGGGGATGTATGCCGACAGTTGGTTGATGGTCGTGTTGGCTGCGGCATAGGGGCAGCCCTCTCTGGCCTGTCCTACTTCTGAGACGACCAGTGGCACTTTGTGGGAGTCGAGTTTCAGGTCTTTCAGCAGGTCTTGATAGATCTTGCCCACCTTTTTGATCCATTGGTCGTCAAAAGTGTCTTTCTCGTTGGGCTGGAGGATGATACCACGGATCACACCCTCTTTTTGGGCTTTTTTCGCCAGGGTGACCAGGCGGTGATAAGGTTTCCCGTCGTATTCCGCCACTTGCTCACGGGCTGTTCCTTGCAGGCGAGAAGCATAGGCAGCACCTGTTACCTTGTCAAACACGTCGATGTCGCAGTCGTCGACAGTCACAGCGATCAGTCCCACCTTCATCGTCTTTGGCAGGTTGGAGCACACGGTGTTGCCGAAGAAATCAATGGCCGACATGCCCGCTCCGTCGTGGCACAGAGGTGGTCTTGCCACTTGCCATGCCTGTTTCTTTTGCCCGCCACCACGGCTGTTGATGGCTGGCAAATAGACCATCCTGCTGTCAGGTTGGATGTGTTCTGCCACCAGTTCACCTTTGCCCGACATGTTGGAATGGCCGATGCACAGGAAGATGATAAAATGGTCATCCTGCGCCCAAGCACTCGCTGTCATCAGCCACAGTACCACCAGGATGATACCCGTCTTGAGTATTTCGTCGATTCTCTGCATGGCAATGATTACGTGTTAGGATGGAGTATGGTCAGAACCAGAATGTCAAGTGATAGCCGAAGCGCATTTTTTCTTCGCCCAAGTTGCTCACATCCTCATCTATCGCATCGTTGAAAAGTTTGCTTGCATAGAATTTGCAGTAGAAGCCGAAATCCACGTTGCGAGCGCGCCATCCCAACATCGGTTGCACGGCAAAACTGCTACTGCGGAAGGCTGAATCGTCTTTGTAATAATGTTTCAGCACGCCACCTTGACGGGCCTTGAAACCTAACTCACCGCCACACCCGATGTAGAATTTCGTCCATCTGCTGGTTTTGAAAAGTTGCAGTTTCAAAATGACGGGTAGCGCGATCTGTCCGCCCACATCCACCAGTCCCAATCCGTTCTTTTCATTCCCCTTTCGGGGGTCTCCTGTGATGTATTCAATATATTCCACGCCAAATGACACGTTGAGCAAGTCACTTGTACGGCCGTAGTTGCAGAGGAGGCCAAGACCCGCGCCTGCGCATTTGTAGAAGTCAGCGGTGTGGTAGACGCCAAAGGTGAAGGTGGGCTCTTCCTTTTGCTCCGTGGCCTTTTTCTTACTGGTCTGTGCCCGCCAACTAGGTTGGTTGACCGGTTGCTCCTTTTTGGCTTTCTCCTTTTCTGCTTTCACTTTATCTGCGTCCACGACCTGCCATTGTGCCATCATGCTCATTGGAAGCATCATCAAGGCTATAAACAAAAATTTTCTCATAATTGTCGATTTTGGGTTATTGTGATAAGTATAATTGTTTTTCATGAGGAGTTATAATGCAAATATCGTTAAAATAGTTGAGAAGAGCAAACAATTGTCCGTCTTTTTTCTTTTGTTTTGTAAGTTTTGGCTTGTTTGGGGCAGGATTTGATAACTTTGAGTGGCATCAAAATATCCTCAAAGAAAAAGAAACATTTTGCCGATAGGGATTTTTTCATTATCTTAGCGGCTGAAATGCGCAATGCCTATAGAAGAAGACCATTGACTGCTTTCCTATATACTCAACACACAAACCTACATTAAAGTCATGTTACAAATCCGCTGCAAGAACAACCAAGTGACCAAGAGTTTCCCAGAGGGATGTTCCCTGCTTGATGTCTATCAGGAATTTGCCGATGAGATCCAATTGCCCTATCCCGTGGTGTCGGCCAAAGTCAACAACACGTCACAAGGACTGAAGTTCCGGCTCTTCCAAAACCGTGACGTGGAATTCCTTGATGCCTGTGAGGGGTCGGGGCATCGTGTCTATGTGCGATCTCTCTGTTTCGTCCTCTACAAGGCAGTGTCGGATGTGTTCCCCAACAGCAAACTGTTCATCGAGCACCCGCTGTCGAGAGGGTATTACTGCAACCTCAAAAGGAGAGGAAATGACCAGCCCTTGACAGAAGAGGATGTGGAGCAGATCAGAGAGAGAATGCGGCAGATCATCAACCTCGACATGCCGTTCAGGCGTTTTGAGTCGACAACGGAGGAGAGCATCAGGATCTTTTCTGACAGAGGCTTCACCGACAAGGTGAAACTCATCGAGACCAGCGGACAGATCTACACAGACTACTATATGTTGGGTGATACCGTTGACTATTATTACGGACCGCTGGTGCCGACGGCAGGTTATCTGAAGGTGTGGGGACTGGAGAAATATGCCGATGGTCTGCTGCTGAGGGTACCCGACAAGAAAAATCCGCTGGTACTCGCTGAGAAAATCTTGCAGCCTAAGACTTTTGAGATGTTTGCTGAGAAGGTGCATTGGGATATCATCATGCGCTTGTCGAATGCGGGCGATGTGAACAAGGCGGTGCTCAAAGGGCAGGCATCCAAACTGATCCAGGTGAGCGAGGCCTTGCAGGAGAAGAAAATCGTGCAGATCGCTGAGGAGATCGACAGACGTTTCCGCGCAGAGAAAGATCCCATCAGGATCGTGCTCATCACAGGGCCTTCCAGTTCTGGCAAGACCACCTTCTGCAAACGGTTGTCCATCCAACTGATGGCTTGCGGCCTGCATCCCATCTCTTTCTCTACGGATGATTATTTCGTCAATCGGGTGGACACCCCGTTGCTGCCCAACGGACAGTATGATTTCGATAATATCAAGGCGGTGGACTGTGCTCTGCTCGAGGATCACCTGCAAAGGCTCATGAATGGTGAGCGGGTGGAGGTGCCGGAATACAACTTCGTCACGGGAAAGAGGGAATATAACGGTAAACGGCTGAAACTGCAAAACGACAGTGTGCTCATCATTGAGGGTATCCATGCCCTGAATCCCATGCTCACTGAGCAGATTTCCGACACGGCGAAATTTAAGATCTTTGTCTCTGCGCTTACCAGTATCTCACTCGATGACCACAACTGGATACCGACCCACGACAACCGTTTGCTGCGACGGATCATCCGCGACTACAATAAGGGGGCTTATTCGGCCTGTGAGACCATCCGGATGTGGCACAATGTGTGTGAAGCGGAGGAAAAATGGATCCTGCCGTTCCAGGAGACAGCAGATGCCATGTTCAACTCTGCTCTCAACATCGAGTTTGCGGTCTTGCGCACGCATGCGGAGATCATTCTGGCTTCTGTGCCCAAAAACTGTCCGGAATATTCGGAGGCCCACAGGTTGCTGAAGTTCATCCATTACTTCATCCCTGTGAGCGACAAAGAAATACCACCCACAAGCATCATGCGAGAGTTCGTGGGTGGCTCGAGTTTCAAGTATTAAGCTATGGCAGGTGCCGCTCCGGCGGTCAGGCAATGCCTGCCATGAGCCATTGTGCGGCAGGTCTTACAAGGCGATGGGCTCGTAGGGCAGTCCGAAGACATCTGCGACGGCCTTGAAGGTGACTTTTCCGTGCACCACATTGAGACCCATATACAGGGCATGGTCATCGCGGCATGCCTGTTGCCAGCCTTTGTCTGCCAAGGCGACAGCATAGCGGAGGGTGGCATTGGTGAGTGCGATGGTCGACGTGTTGGGCACTGCACCAGGAATGTTGGCCACGGCATAATGGATGATGCCGTCTATCTCATAGACAGGTTCTGAATGGGTTGTCGGCCTGGAGGTCTCAAAGCAACCGCCCTGGTCGATGGCGACATCTACCAGCACCGTTCCCGGTTCCATCATCTTCAGCATGTCCTTGGTGATCAGGCGAGGCGCCTTGTCGCCCGGTATCAGCACGGAGCCCACGATGATGTCCACGTCAGGGAGTTCCCTCTCAATATTGTGCCTGTTGGAATAAATGGGCATCACGTTGGCGGGCATCTCTGCTTTCAGTTTTCTCAGCAGGGGCAAGGAGATGTCGGTGATGATCACCTGCGCACCCATTCCCGCGGCCACACGGGCAGCAGCCTGTCCGACGACACCACCGCCCAAGACCAACACCTTGGCTGGCTTCACTCCCGGCACACCACAGATAAGTTTTCCCTTTCCGCCTTTTGTCTTCTGGAGATAATATGATCCATTGATGGTGGCCATGCGGCCTGCCACCTCACTCATCGGAATCAACAGGGGCAATGAGCGGTCAGGCAGTTGCACCGTCTCGTATGCGATACAGACAGCACCACTTGCAATCATCGCATCGGTAAGAGGTTTGTCGCAGGCGAAGTGGAAATACGTAAAAATGACCTGACCAGGCTTCACCAACTTGTATTCTGGTTCGATGGGTTCCTTGACCTTGACAATCATCTCTGCCACCTCATAGGTATCCTCGATGGTGGGAAGGATTTTGGCACCCACCTTCTCGTATCTCTCATCAGGGAAACCGCTCCCCTCACCAGCAGTATGCTGCACAAAGACCTCATGGCCATGGGCAACCAACTCAGCCACACCGGCGGGCGTCATGCCCACCCTGTTCTCATTGTTCTTGATTTCTTTTGGAATACCGATTTTCATAACATTTCGAAATAAAGGTTGAACATGAAGACAGCGACACTCATGCCTACGCACAGGATACGCTGTCTATATATGTCGCAAATTTAAACAAAAAAAATCGGAAAGTGAACAAATAAGGATAAAAAAATTTGGGCAACTATGGGGGCGCAAACCTTATGCTTTGCGAGCACGAGCGATCAAGATGGTGAAAATGATGGTCACTGCGATCGTCACACCAATGGTGGTGATCAGCAGGTTGCGTGGCCAGGGCGATTCAGGATAGCCCATCATCAGGATGGTGCTGATGAACAACAGGCCTGTCACCAAGGCAATGATGCGCACCATGCGGCCAGCCAGGATGTATTGGCGGGGGGTCTTCAACTTCGTGGGAGGGTTGACGACGTAGGTGGGCATGTAGGCGCATGCCATGAGGCCTAGTGTCAGGATGGAGGAGAGACCTGCTATGAGGAGGATGACCATCCTGCTGCCTTCGCTGTTGGGGTTGCCCTCAAAGTCAAAGTGTGTGGGAATGGTCTCGGGAGCATGGCGGTACATCCACACCGCCACCACCCATGTGGCGATGATGAGGAGGAGAGACACCGCCTCGAAGATGGTCGATTCAAGTGTACGCCCCATCCGGATATGCTCCACTTTGTCGCAGTCTGATTTGAAAAATCTGAAAAAACGTATCATTTGTCTTGTTCGCTTTCTTGATCATCTGTCTTCGTTGCCTGTTTCTTAGGCAGACGTCCTGCCTTGCGTAGGGCCTCGGTGATAATCCACTGCAACTGTCCGTTGGTGGAGCGGAATTCATCGGCGGCCCACGCTTCTATGGCATTCATCGTGCTGCTGTCAACACGCAGGATAAAACTTTTCGTCTTGGACGTTTTCTTGGCCTTGTCCATGATGATTGTTTGAGACGGGTGATCAAAAACGTTTCTTTAAAGGTCTTCTGGATTAATGGTTGAGAGTCCCGGTGTTGACCACAGGCTGGGCAGATTCATCTCCACAGAGCACCACCATCAGGTTGCTCACCATGGCTGCCTTCTTGTCGTCGTCAAGTTCCACCACGCCTTCATCGGAGAGTTTCTGGAGGGCCATCTTCACCATCGACACCGCTCCTTCCACAATCTTCTCGCGGGCGGTAATGATGGCTGAAGCCTGCTGGCGGCGCAACATCACGGCAGCAATCTCTGGAGCATAGGCCAGATAGTTGATGCGGGCTTCCACCACTTCTATTCCTGCCAATGCCAGCCGCTCGTCGAGTTTCTGTTCCAGTTGCTCGTTGATCTCGTCGGCACTCGAGCGAAGCGTAGGCTCATCGGTCTTGGCATCCTCATCGTCGTAGGCATACTGTCCAGCTACCTGACGGAGGGCGGCGTCACTCTGCACGCGTACAAACTTCTCCAGGGCGTTCATGATGCTTTTGGCGCTGTTGCCCAATTCTGTGGGCGAACTGGCCATGGTCTGTGAGTCGACCTCAAACATGGCCTTGTAGGTGTCTTTCAGTTTCCATACGAGCACCAGACCGATCATCACGGGATTGCCGGTCTTGTCGTTCACCTTGATGGGCTCTGCATCGAGATTGCGGGCACGCAGCGACACCTTCTTGGATGAGTAGAACGGATTGACCCAGAAGAAACCGGTGCGGGTGAATGTGCCGCTGTATTTACCAAACCAGGTGAGCACACGGGCCTCATTGGGCTCCAACATCAGGAAACCACACCAGAAGATGATGTTCACAAGAAGCAACAGGCCGCAGGCTGCTAACAGCCAACCGCCCTGAGCGCCATTGCTGTCATCGAGCAGGATGATGCTGTAGATGATTCCTACGATGGAAAGAATGAGTACTGCCAGATTGACAAACAGCATCAAGAATCCATTGATGGCATTCCCTGAAAATGTGATTTCTTTTTTATTTTCCATTTTTTGTTTATTTTTATAAGGTGATTAATTATGATATCATTTTGATATTGCAAATATATTAATTTGTTTTTATTGTTGTATATGCAGGACTAATTATTTAACGATTCTTAACCAAAAGCCATGCTTAATGCGCATCAGGATTTGTTATGATGCTCATCTGAATAGTCTGTGGATAAAACGAAGCATCCCCCATGTCAAGTTCTGTGGCATGGGGGATGCTTATATGTGTTGATAGAAAAAATCTATAGGGAAATCTGGAGCATGAAGAATGAGTAAGGAGCAAGTTCGAGCGTCATCTTCTTTTTGATCTTAAGGGTGGAGACCTCTGGTTGGATGGGTTGCTTGTCGTAGTTGTTCTCATCCTCGGGCTGTCCGCAGAGCATCGTCTGGGTGGCCAGGGGCTTCAGTCCTTTGAAGCGTGACAGATCGATGGTGGCCTTTTTGGATGCCGCACTCGCATTGCAGATCTTCACAAAGAGTTGACGGGTCTTGGTGTTGAGAATCACCGACTGGCCTTGTTCGTTGGTGGCGCCGTCGATGGTCACGCAATCGCCATAATAGTAGTTGCCCGATGATTGTCCGAACATCTGCTGCACATAATAACTGCAGGTGAGATAAGGACGGTCATTGTCGAAATAGATGAGGTCGGGATTCCAGTTGGTGTTGTCACGGCGAGCAAAGAGCGGTGCGTAGGAGGTCATGGCCACCACATCACCATTGCGCTCCACATGCAGCAGGTAAAGGGCCTCTGCCAGAGCATCGATGAGTTTCTTGTCCTTAGCGGCGTATTCACCTAAGTAGACCTTCGTCTTGCGGTCGCGGGGGTATTGGTCGTATTGACGGGACTTGAGGAAGTAGTCGCGTGGCTCATAGTAGTGCTCGTCGAGAATGGGGAGACCGATTTCGTCGGCCAACTTCCAACCCGCCTCAAAGTCACGGTTGCCTGGATGTGAACCAGGACCTGCTGTGCCTACGATGATGATCTCTGGATGAGCGGCTGTCACCTTGTTGTAGATATATTTGAATCGCTCGATGAACTCAGGAGAGATGCGCTCCTCATTACCCAGACCCAGATATTTCAGATTGAATGGTTTGGGATGCCCAGCCTCTGCACGGATGCGCCCCCATTTGGTGGTGACGTCTCCATTGGCCCATTCTATCAGGTCAAGAGCCTCGCTCACCCATTCGTCCATCTCCTCCATCGGCACCCAGTCCTGGGCTTGGTCTTTCATGCCCCAGCCACCGTTGGTGCCTTGGCAACTCACGCCACACGGAAGGATGGGAAGGGGTTCCATACCCAGATCCTCACAGAACTGGAAATACTCAAAATAGCCCAGCCCCATCGACTGATGGTAGCCCCAGGTGTTCTTCAGTCCACGGCGCTGCTCTTTGGGGCCGACAGTGGTCTTCCAACGGTAGGTATCCCAGAAACCGTCGCCACCGCCATGCACCACGCAACCGCCCGGGAAGCGCATGAACTTCGGATGAAGGTTGGCAAGGGCTTCTGCCAGATCCTTCCGCATGCCATGTCCCTTATAGGTGTCTTCGGGCATCAGCGACACCATGTCGATATCGAGGATGCCTTTCTCCAAGACGAGAATCTGAAGGGCTGCCTTCTCGGCCGACTCGATGGCGGTGAGTGTAGCAGTATACTTTTGCCAGTTGGGAGCACTGACGTCGATAGTCGCTTCAGCAAGCAGTTTCGGGTCTTTACCCCAACCTTGGGGCTCCACCAAAGCGATGCGCACGGGTTTGGCCTGTCCTTTCACCTGGCGCAGGAAAGCGGAGAAATTGTATTTAGCGCCGGCCTGCACCTTGATGCCTGCGAAACCGTCGTTCTGGATACCAAAACCGGTCCATCCTTTAAAGTCGTAATAATGCCCCACACGTTCGATGTTCAGACGCATATAGGTGGGATTGTTGGCGTGGATGGGCTGCTCGCTGCGGGGCTCAATAAATCCAAGTGAGTGGCCCGGGCGGATCATGCGCCATGCGGTACCTGCTCCCCAACCGTCGCGTTCAGATGGACTAAACTCAAAAGAGCCGTTCTGGATCAGTTCGGCATACAGACCGCCATCGGCAGCACTGCTGATGTCCTCAAAAAATATTCCTATCAATTCGTCGCTGATGGCTTTACCACCGGCAGGAGGTGTCACCGCTTTCTGAGCATGCACACCCATTGCGGCTGACAGAAGAAAGGCAAAAAGTGTTATACGTTTTTTCATGTAGATAATAGTTAGTGATGAATTAATGATGATGCGAAGATAATCATTATTCTTTAGAAACAGACCTTGAGGGTGGCTTTTTGATACAAAAAGCCTATTTCTTGAAACAAATGCGAGAACTGATGTTCTTGAATCCGTAATATATCTTTCAAAAAATCGTTATAATATTGAACATGAATATGCAGAAAAATGATATTACTTGATTTAATTGTCAATACTCCTGGAGAAGATGAGGCATTTTCAGAACTATCTGTAGATGATGATAGAATACCCAATTGGGCGGTCGGTGAAGATTCCATCCTGGGCCACCGCCCCATGTGGAATGATGAGTATCCCACCATCTGGGATGAGTTGGGCATCACCGACAACATGCTGCTGATAGGATCTATCGTTGCCGTTTTGTTGGCGTTAGGACTTTGCTTCTATTTCGTGAGGAGATACAGGAAGCGTCACCGTTGAGGTACATCGGGTGTCATCCGGCGGCGGATGGCGGCAATCTTGTCGAGTCGCCCTAAAGAGTAGACACGGCTGTGGCGGTCGACAAACTCAAACAGCGGTAGGGCGCGGGCCAGCAGTGTTTCGCCGATAGGGTGGGCACGGTAACTGGCTTCTGCATAATAGAGCTCGGCCAGCATCTCAAGCCGCTGCAGCTGTTGCTCCTCAGGATACTGTTGGGCGATGTGCGCTATGGCATCCTCAACGGTGGCATTTTGGTAAAACTCATACGAGCCAAGGTATTGGCGGTATAATTCCTGCACGGCCTTGCTGCGGTCTTCTATCTCGTTCTTTTCCAACGCACGGGCAAGAGCGGCGAAAAACTCACGGATCAGTCGGATGAAATAGTCTTGTTGTAACATGGGTGGGGAGGTTATGAGGTGGTTTCGATTCCTGAAAGGGAGGATGGGTGGCTGATGTCTCTGATATAGTCGTAAAGACGTTTGTAGAAGGGATGTCGGGTCATGGTCAGGGTGTCACCGAGGATGATGAGTTTCATGCGTGCCCGGGTGATCGCCACATTCATGCGTCGCAGGTCACGCAAGAAACCAATCTGGCCTTCTGCGTTGGCTCTTACCAGCGAGATGAGGATGATGTCACGCTCCTGTCCCTGAAAGCCATCGACGGTGTTGACACTGATGAGATGTCGGAAAGGTTTGAAAAACGCATCTTTGCTGATAAGCCGCCGGAGATGTTGCACCTGTGCCCGATAGGGAGAGATGATACCCACATCAATCCGTTCTTCAAGGATGCGCTGGTGGCTGACTTTGGTGAAATATTGTTTGAGGGTGGATAGGGTCAGTGCGGCCTCGGCTTTGTTGATCCGTCCGAAGGTCTCGCCGACGAATTCCTCCTGGCTGTCGAGCGTGGAGGTGTCGATCCATATCATGGGGTTGTCGTAGTCGAGAATGCCGCGGTGCTTGATGAGGGGCGCGCTCTCCAGTTGACCGTGGTAGAAATAGTCGGATGAGAAACGCATGATCTGTTCGTTCATACGATATTGCACGCTCAGCAGTGTCACCTCTTCTGGCTTGTTTTCCACGATGCGCTCCATCAGCGTCTTTCCCAAACCGCCTTTCAATGCAGCCATACTTTTCACGGTGGGTGGCAACTGACAATGGTCACCGGCAAGGATGACCCTCGACGACTTGCGGATAGGTATCCAACTGGCGGCTTCGAGGGCCTGGGCGGCCTCGTCGATAAACAGCGTGGCGAAATGTTGGCCGTCGAGTAAGCGGTTGGCGGCACCTGTCAGGGTACTGGCGATGACACGGGCTTCGGAGAACAGTTGGCTGTGGATGCGTAACTCCAGTTCGATGGCGCGTGACTGCAGACGGTCTTTTTTCTGGTGATAACTGTCACCACGGTGCCGTTGCTGGCGCAGTTCGCGGATGGCCTTGCGGATACTCCATAACTGGGGATAGTCGGGATGGGCTTCGAAACGGCGCTCGTAGGTAAACGAGAGCATCTTGTCGTTGACACGCGTGGGGTTACCGATGCGGAGCACGGAGATGCCACGGTCGGTGAGTTGCTCGGAGATCCAGTCGACAGCCATATTGCTTTGGGCGCAGACCAGTACCTGGCTCTCACGACGAAGGGTCTCGCTGATAGCTTCCACAAGGGTGGTCGTCTTGCCGGTGCCGGGAGGGCCGTGCACCACCATCACATCCTTGGCACGCAGCACGTCGTTGACCGCATGCTCCTGACTGGCGTTGAGCCATGGAAAACGGAGGTCGCTGAAGGTGAAGTGGCCGGCAGGTGAATGGGAGTAAAAGAGGTCGCGAAGGTAGGCCAGACGGTTATCGCGGGCCTGCATCACCCTGTCGAGGGCGTCAAACATCAGTTGATAGGTGGTCTCGTCGAAGAACAGTTGCACACCCAGGTGCTCGCCATTCTGTATCTCTGCGACCATCCCGTTGTCGGCAACGATCACGACCATTCTGTCGCCATCGGCATAGTTGACGGTGCAGGTCTGTTTGAAATAATGGATGGTCTGTCCGCCTTTGCCGTCATCGGTGATGCGGAAAAAGCACACCGGACGCCCATACTCAAAATTGTGTTCCACATCGGTGTCTTGCGTGCGGAACACTTCCACAACCAGTTGGTTGAGTGAATTGTAGTAAGAGCGTCCGCCACGGATGGGATACCATGCGTCACCACGCTTCACCTTACGCTGCAGACCAATGGCCTCTGTCTGACGGCGGTAGGCCTCCTTCTCGGTATGGTATTCGATCTCAAGCAGCAGGCGTTGTTGGCGAAGTGACTGAATGGCGACAGACGGTTTGTTGGATGTCATGGCTTTTCTGGCATTGGGTGTGGGGTGTTCAGCACACAGACAGATGTCACCTTGTCGGAGGAGTAGAGATCAGAGGGTAACCAACAAGTGCACCTTAACCCCGGGATGTTGTAAGAGTGGGTCGGTGGACCGGTGAGTTCGATCCCAGCTTGACGGTAGGACAGCACGACCAGTTCGGTGCAGTAGACGAGTGTGGTGTCCTCGCTGTCGTAGGAATGGTCGAAAAGAGCCTTTCTCTGATATGTTGACAGGGCGGCTTGGGCTGCACGCACACCGGCAAGGGAGTCGGCGGGCCGGCAGATCTCTCCTTTTGAGGCGTTGAGTGTGGAGTAGAACTGTTCAGGAGATTCCATCTTCACCCGGTCGGGATCGCCCGCATAGTCGGGTTCGCCTGGAACGGCGTGCACGACCATCATCACACCTGATGAGTCGACGACAATCCCGACATGGGAGTAAAGCCCTTCTTTGTCGGCAGCGATGACCGCCTGACTTGTCAGGCCTGTTCCCCGGCGGAAGACCAGGTCTCCGGGCCGCAGGACGATGTCGTCGTGATAGAGGGTGCGACTGCGGTCACTCTCAGTCGTGCAGGATGCTGTCAGTGACATGAGGCACAGGCCGATCAGCAGAAGCAGCGATGATAGGGTGAGGGAGCGGTGTGTCATGGCAGAGGTAACAGGCCTTCCCATCTCACGTCCCACGAGCCGTCGGAGGGGAAACCGGGGTTGGTGCCTTGTGAGCCGTCCCATCCGGCGCACATCATGGCGACAGCGGTGAGCAGACCGCCATTGCCAGGCAGATAGATGCGCAGACGGCTGTCCTGGTAATTATGTCCGTTCACCAGATAGGTGTTGGTGCGTTGGGGCATCAATAGGGCTTCGACGGCTTTCTTGGGCTCACCAAGGCGGGCGGCACACATGGCGGTCATGGGGAAGTCCCATCCCCACGTCTTGTCCCAGTTCCAGTGGTCGAACACCCATCGCAGGGTGTTGCGCATGATGGCCGGGTCGGCTTGAGGTGTCTGGGGCAGTATGCCCACGGCACCCAGCACTGCCATGTGATCGCTGGTGAAGCGGATGTCCTGATAGGTCTCTGGCGCTGTCTCGGCAGCCAGGTAGAGGCTGTCTTTGGCGGCCAACGGTGACAGTCGGTTGATGATGGCATCCCACGTGTTGTTGCGGCGGTCTTGGCTACGCTCCCGCCACAACTGGGCGATCTGCAACCCGAACCGCCAATAGGAGAGCTCAAAAGGTGGATTGACAGTCTCTGCGGCACGCAGGGTCTCTTGCGCCGGGATACAGCCTTTGAGCACATAGCGGTCGCGGTCGGCCTCATAGGTGGCGAACGACTCCATAAAATCTGCTGTCGATGAGACGATCTCACTGTATTTGTTGAGCAGACGAGTCTTATTTCCTATGTCGGAGGCTCTGTATAGGAGTTCTGCCAGATAGATGGGGTGGGGCTGTTGCCAGATGAGGAAACTGCCGACCTTTGAGGGTGCTTCCGTGCCGGAGGGATCGGTCATCTTCATCCATCTCACCCCGCGGAAACCTTGTCGCTGAGCAATCTCACGGGCTTTGGGAATGGCGGTGAAATACCAGTCGAGGGAGTGCTCCAGGATTTCCGGGTGTCCCCAGAGGGCAAACTGTGCCTGATGCCACCAGATCATCTCCAGATGGAATTTGCCAAACCAGGAGTTGAAGGTGAGGCCTGTTTCTTGAGGAGGTGTGTCGCCACCGTCGTTCACAGCCAGAAGATATTGGCTGAGCACCACGCGACGCTCCAGTTCGCGGGCACGTGAATCCGTGCAATGCGAGAAGTCCACGATGCCTCCTTTGGTCCAGTAGTTTTTCCAGTGTTCGGCAGAGGCGGCCACCACCTCGTCAAAGGTCAGCGGAGAGCGTCGAAGGTCATTGGCCTGGTAGAACTCGCAGGTGAACGCCACGGCTGTGTCGCGCTCGGCGATATCGAAATGATTGTGGTTCCATAGAGGGGTGTCACCTTTCAGACAGACGAAGGAACGGTGCCCTTCGCACCAGTTAAGTGCCACATAGTAATTGGCGGTGTCAAACCGTGACTTCCCGTCGAGCACGCGTTTCAGCGTGTCGGTATGAGAGGTTCCTATCCCCTCAAAACTGGTGATGTTGCGCTCCCACTCGTCCCAGTCACATCCATCGTCAGTATGCTTGCCGGTGGGGTAGGGGAAATCCACCTTGATGGTCTTCTTCCCTGTGGAGACAACACGCACGGCTATCATGTCACGTTCTGGATGACAGACGGTCTGCACATGGTAGCGATGGCCACGGTAGGTGAAACGGCTATCGATCAGACCGGTCCACAGATCCAGTGTCTGGTCAATGTCTTTCACCTCACTAGCCTCAAGGTCGAGGCCGACGGCACCCAGGTGCATGCGGTGGGGGTTCTGCCGGTACCATTCGGAGGAACCGTGTGCGCGACCCTCCTCCTTGAATTGGGTGGCATAAAACTCAGTGTGCCCGTGACCGAAATCGTAGGCCTTGAGCGCTTCTTCTGGACGGTAGTTTTCCGGATTGGGGAAACTGTGCCATCCCCAGTCGCTCATCGTGCCGAGCGACACACCATTGGCATACATCTTGGGAAATGATTGCACGCCTGTCGCGTCGACGGTGAAGGCGAATCCGCCATTGCCGACGGTGAGTGAGGACAGGGTGTCAAGAGAGGTGACATGGGGATTGTTGCGTCTCACGACAGCCTCACGGTCGATCGGTTGTGCGGAAAGGGTGGCGCACAGCAGCGGAAGCAGTATGGTCATCAGTTGTTTCTTTGTCATAGTAGATGTGGTATCGTTGTTATGGATGCACAAAAGTAATCAAAAAAGCTGATAATTCCATCTTGTTTTGGAATTATCAGCCACAAAAACAGTGTGAGGGATGTTTCTTTCTCTTTCAGAGGCTCTCCAGCACCCGTTTGATGACGGTTTCTGCGGAAATCTCACGGTTGGCAGCCTCTGGGATCACCAGCGAGTGATCGCTTTCTATCACGTCGTCGGTCACGATGAGTCCACGGCGGACGGGCAGACAGTGCATGAAATAGCCGTTGTCGGTCCATGACATGTGGGTCTCGTCGATGGTCCAGCTCATGTCTCGGCTGATGATCTTGCCATAGTCGGCAGGGCAGGTCACACCCGGACAGCTCCAGTTTTTGGCATAGACAAAATGGGCTCCCTCAAGGGCCTTGCGCTGGTCGTATTCCACACGGGCGTCGCCCACGAACTTCGGGTCAAGTTCATAGCCTTCAGGATGGGTGATCACCAGGTCGACATCAGCGGCATTCATCCACTGTGCGAAGGAGTTAGGCACTGCCTGCGGAAGTGCGCGGCAATGTGGCGCCCAGGTAAGTACTACTTTGGGCCGTGCGACGGGTTTGTACTCTTCTATGGTGATGAGATCGGCAAAGGCTTGCAGCGGATGCACGGTGGCGGTCTCCATGGCGATGACAGGACGGCCGCTATAGCGGACAAACTGTCCGACGATGGTCTCGGCATAGTCGAAATCGCGGTCGCTCAGACCGGCGAAAGATCTCACGGCGATGATGTCGCAGTAACTGCCCATCACGGGGATGGCCTCCAACAGGTGCTCGCTCTTGTCGCCGTCCATGATGACGCCGCGCTCCGTCTCCAGTTTCCATGCACCGGCGTTGACATCGAGCACGATGACGTTCATACCCAGGTTGGTGGCTGCTTTCTGTGTGGACAGGCGTGTGCGGAGACTATTGTTGAAGAAGATCATCAGCAGGGTCTTGTTGCGACCCAGGTGCTGATAGGCATAACGGTCTCGTTTGATCTCTTGTGCCTCGGCGAGTGCGGCGCGCAAGTCACCAAGGTCTTCTACGTTGAAGAATGTTTTCATTGTTGTGATTGCTGTGTTGTGATACGACAGGAGATGTGGGGGGCAGAAGGTTTGACGGTTAACTCCTGATTTGTCCGTGGCCTTCGATGAGCCATTTGTAGGTGGTCATCTCCTCCAGGGCCATAGGGCCGCGGGGACCTAATTTCTGGGTGCTGATGCCAATCTCTGCACCTAAGCCGAATTGTGCGCCATCAGTGAAACTGGTGGGGGCATTCACATAGACGCAGGCTGCATCCACCTGGGCCTGGAATTTTTTTGCAGCCTCTGCATTCTCGGTGATGATGCTCTCACTGTGACCGCTGCCATAGCGGCTGATATGTTTGATGGCGGCCTCGAGTGACGGTACGGTGCGGATGGCCATCTTGTAGTCCATATATTCTGTGCCGAAACTGTCGGCGACAGCATGTTGCAGCAGTTCATCGGGATATTTGCCTTTCAAGGCATCGAAGGCTTGCTCATCGGCAAAGAGTGTCACGTTGCTGATGATCAGGGGTGCGCACAGTTCGCTGAGATCCCGCAGCCGTGCCTCATGCACGATCAGACAGTCAAGCGCATTGCACACGCTCACGCGGCGGGTCTTGGCATTGTTCACGATCTGACGTCCGATGCGCAGATCGCCATCGATGTCGAAATAGGTGTTGACCACACCGGCACCTGTCTCGATGACGGGAACACGGGCATGATCGCGTACAAACTCGATCAGCCGCTTGCCGCCACGGGGGATACATAGGTCTACGTAGCCAACGGCATTGAGCATATCGGCGGTTGCCTCATGGGTGGCGGGCAAGAGAGACACCACCGAGGGGTTGATGTCGTGTTGGTGGAGGATTTCGTGGATGAGTGCCACAATGGCCTTGTTTGACTCATCTGCATCGTGTCCTCCTTTGAGTATGCAGGCATTGCCGCTCTTGAAACAGAGTGAGAAGACATCAAAACTGACATTGGGACGGGCTTCATAGATGATACCGATGACCCCGAAGGGTACGCTCAGACGGCGCAGGTGAAGTCCATTGGGAAGGGTTCGCTCCATGAGCGTCTTGCCAAGAGGGGAGGGAAGTGCTGCGACATGCCGCATGTCGCTGGCAATACCGGCCAGACGCTTCTCATCGAGTAGCAGACGGTCGTAAAGCGGGTTGTTGCGGTCCATCCGGGCCAGGTCTTTGGCATTGGCGGAGAGGATGGCCTCCTGATGGGTGAGGATGGCGTCGGCGAGCGACAGAAGAAGGTCGTTCTTACGCTCATCACTCAATAGGGCCAGTTCGCGGCTGGCCATTTTGGCTTGTTCAAAAATGGGTGTCAGTTGTGATTCCATGCTGTTGTCGTTTATTCCATATACAGGTAGTCATAATGTACGATGGGACGTTGCCCATGCTGACCGATGAGTTGGCTGGCGGTGGTGCTGCTGTAAGTAGAGCGGCCGGTGGCGATCTTGGTTCCGTCGGGTGCGATGATGTTCACCAGGTCGCCTTCCTCAAAGTCACCGTCGATGGATGTCACGCCTACGAGGAGCAGACTGACGGCATTGTCGCCGCAGAGGGCTTTGCAGGCTTGTTGGTTGACATGCACCGATCCTTTGGTGAAACTGTCGCTATGGGCAAGCCATTTCTTGATGCCCGACACATTTTGCCCCACCGGTATGAATTCAGTGTGCTCGGTATCGTCAGGATGTTCCATCAGGTGGATGAGAATATGGTCGCGTTTGCCGTTGGCGATGATGACACGGATGCCCTCATCGGCCACTTTACGGGCAATGTGGTATTTTGTCTTCATCCCTCCACGTCCAAAACCGCTACGCTCACTCTGGATGTATTCGCTCAGGTCGCTCCCGGGCTCCACCCGGCGGATCACCTTCGAGGTGGCCTCTTGGGGCGGGCCGTCATAGATGCCGTCGATATTGCTGAGGATGATGAGTGTCTCGGCATCCATCATCGAGGCGATGAGTCCTGACAACTCATCATTGTCGGTAAACATCAGTTCGGTGACGCTCACCGTGTCGTTCTCGTTGACGATGGGGATGACACCGTTCTCCAGCATGACGGTCATGCAGGCACGCTGGTTGAGGTATGCGCGGCGTGAGTTGAAATTCTCCTTCATGGTGAGCACCTGCCCCACAGGGAGGTGATATTCACGGAAGAGGTCATAATAGAGGTTGATCAGTTTGGCCTGTCCGAGTGCGGAATAGAGTTGCCGCTGGGCCACACTGTCGAGCCGCCGTGAGACTTTTATCTCACCGCGGCCACTGGCCATCGCTCCGCTTGAGACGATGATCACCTCATAGCCGTGGCTGGTGAGCCAGGCTGTCTGGTCGACCAGCGACGACATACGGGTGATATCAAGTTTTCCGTCGTCGCGGGTCAGCACATTGCTGCCGATTTTGATGACGATGCGTCGTTTCACTTCTTCTTGTCTTTGTCGCGTATCTCCACACGACGGATCTTGCCGCTGATGGTTTTGGGCAACTCGTCGACAAATTCGATGATGCGCGGATATTTGTAGGGTGCTGTCTCTCGTTTCACGTGATTCTGCAATTCTTTCACCAGCGAGTCGCCCACCTTGCTCTTCCACTCCGGACCCAGTACGACGGTGGCTTTCACCACCATGCCGCGGATATCGTCAGGAACACCGGTGATCGCACATTCCACTACGGCGGGATGGGTCATCAGGGCACTCTCCACCTCGAAAGGACCGATGCGGTAGCCACTGCTCTTGATCACGTCGTCGATGCGGCCTTCAAACCAGTAATAGCCGTCTTCATCGCGCCATGCCACGTCGCCGGTGTGATAGATGCCGTCGTGCCATGCCTCGCGGGTCAGTTCCTCATCACGGTAGTAGCCTTTGAAGAGCCCTATCGGTTTCTTGTCGCCTACGCGCACCACGATCTCTCCCTTCTCACCATCTTCACAACGGCTGCCGTCGGGACGGATCAGGTCGATGTCGTATTGGGGGTTGGGCATGCCCATACTGCCTGGCTTTGGCGTCATCCAGGGCATGGTGCCGAGGGTCATGGTGGTCTCTGTCTGACCGAATCCTTCCATCAGACGGATGCCGGTGAGTTCCATGAAACGGTCGTAAACGGCAGGGTTCAGTGCCTCGCCCGCCGTACAGCAGTAGCGCAGGGCACTGAGGTCATAACGGCTAAAGTCTTCGCGGATCAAGAAACGGTACACCGTGGGAGGGGCACAAAATGAGGTGACGTGATAACGCGACATCTGCTCCAGCATCTTGTCGGCGGCGAATTTCTCGTGGTCATAGACAAATACGGCGGCACCCGCAAACCATTGTCCGTAGAATTTTCCCCATACGGCCTTTCCCCATCCTGTATCAGCGACGGTGAGATGGATGCTGTCTTCAGAGAGATTGTGCCAGAACACACCGGTGGTGAGATGACCGAGGGCATACAGGTGGTCATGGGCCACCATCTTGGGCTCACCGCTGGTGCCGCTGGTGAAATACATCAGCATGGTGTCGGAATTGTCGTTGACGAAGGATGGCCGCTGGAAGGCTGGGGCCTGTCCGATTTCGGCATGCCAGTCGTGGAATCCCTCGGGTACCTCAGGGCCGATGCTGATGAGTGTCTTCACCGTGGGACTCTCAGGCATGGCTGCCTGCACCTGACTGAGCACATAGGGCTCACCCACACAGATGATAGCCTTGATGGAAGCACGGGTGTCGCGGTAGACAATGTCGTGCTTGGTGAGCATGTGGGTGGCGGGAATGGCCACGGCACCGAGTTTGCAGAGCGCAAGCATGGAGATCCACCATTCCAACCGGCGTTTCTCGATAAGCATGACCATGTCACCATGTCCGATGCCGAGTGATTGCAGATAGGCGGCAGCCTGGTCTGTGCGCGCTTTCAGCTCGCCGAAGGTCACACGAATCTCCACACCCTGGTCGTTGGTCCATAAAATGGCCAACTTATCAGGTTGCTCTGCAGCCCAGGCATCCGTCACGTCGTAAGCGAAATTGAAATTCTCCTTGATCTTAAACCGCAGATGCTTTTTGAAGTCTTCCACCGAAGAGAAGGTGGTCTGCTCTAAAAATCTTTCTACCATAATGCCTGAGGTTTAGAAGATGATGGCCAGAAAACGCACACGCTGGTCACCGATGGTGCGCATGCCATGGGGTTGGGTGGCATCAAAATAGATGGAGTCGCCCTCATTCAGAATGAGTACCTTGTTGCCGATGGTCAGTTCCATAGTCCCTTCAAGCACCATGTTGAATTCCTGACCGCTGTGGGAGTTCATCTCCTTGGGCGTGTCGGCTGGTTTCGGTTCCACCGTGACGATGAAAGGATCTGCCTTGCGGCCTCGGAAACCGCTGGCCAGACTCTCGTATTTATAGGCGCTGCGGCGCTCCACTTTCATCCCATGTCCCTTGCGTGTGAGAAAATAGGTGCTCATCTTAGGCTCTTCGCCAAACATGAGGACATCGAGGGATATACCATATTGCTTGGCGATTTTCTGGAGGTTGGCGACAGACAGTTCGCTCTCACCGCTTTCCATCTGTAGATAGTGCTCCTCGGTGATGCCGCAAAGGGCAGCCATCTCCTCAGCACTCACATCGAGCACGTCGCGGAGACCGCGAAGACGCTCACCAATCTGTTTGAGTTGTTCTTCCATATTGAGTGATATTCTTGAAAATGTTGTTTTTATGATTTCATTCCTGCCTTGATGCCTCGGATGACGGCACTGCTAAAACCGGCATGTTCCATCTCATTGAGGCCTTTGATGGTGACACCACCTGGGGTGGTCACCTTGTCGATCTCTTCTTCGGGATGATGGCCAGTGGCCTGCAGCAAGGTGACGGCACCTTTGACGGTCTGCTGGACAATCTGCTGGGCATCTGATGCGCGGAAACCGATCTCCACACCGCCCTCAATGGCTGCACGGATATAGCGCATGGCGTAGGCGATGCCGCAGGAGGCAAGTGTGGTGCCGGCAGCCAGCAGGCGCTCCTCGGTGACGATGCACTTCCCTACTTGCTCGAAGAGGGCGGTCATCTCGCTGATGGCAGATGCTGTGGCTGTCACTGGTACGAGGAAGGTCATCGATTCCTTCATGGCGATAGCCGTATTGGGGATGGCGAGGAAGATCTGATGCTGCGGGTTCTGCTCATGACGGAGCCATTGGCAGATCTTCTCTGATGAGACACCGGCAGCGATGACGACGATGGTGGCCTGACGACCGTTGACAGAGGGCAGAAGTCCTTCGATGACCTTCTCCACCAGCCAGGGTTTCACGACAATGAAGATGGTGTCGGCACCGGCTACTGCAGAGGCGTTGTCGGTGGTGATACTGGCTCCGCTGGTGGCGAAACGCTCAAGAGCCTTCTCGTTGGGGTCGGAGATGGTCAGGTCGGAGGTGTTGACCGTGCCGGCCTGCATCAATCCTTCTGCCAGGGCACCGCCCATGGCTCCTGCTCCTATGATGGCTATTTTCATGACAGTGATTTTTGAAGTTTCTCAATGAAAATGTCGGCTTCAGCCATGCTGAGGCATAATGGCGGCAGCAGACGTAGCGTATTGGTGCCGCTGCAGCCTACAAAACAGTGCTGTTCATTGACCAGACGGGCACGAACCTCTTTGTAGGGAATATCGAGTTCGATGCCGATCATCAGGCCGCGTCCGCGCACGTCGGTGATATGTGGCTGCGAGGACATCAACGTCTGTAGACGGGTCATGAGATATTGACCCACCTGGTTGGCATTCTCCACCAGATGTTCTTTCTCCATGACGTCGAGCACGGCGATGGCGGCGGCACAGGCCAGGTGGTTGCCACCAAAGGTGGTGCCCAACTGACCATAGACAGGGGTGAAGGTGGGAGAAATCAGCACGGCCGACATCGGAAAACCGTTGGCGATGCCTTTGGCCACTGTGATCAGGTCGGGACGGATGCCGAGCCACTGATGGGCAAAGAACTTGCCGCTGCGCCCGTAACCGCATTGGATCTCATCACAGATGAGGATGGCTCCATGACGGTGGCAGGCTTCCAACAACTGTTGGGCAAATGCTGCCGTGGCCATCCTGATGCCGCCCACTCCCTGGATGCATTCCAGGATACAGGCGCATACATCCCCTTTCGCCAACTCTTCCTCCCATGCGTCTATGTCGTTGAGAGGCAGGTAGGTGACATGGTTGTTGGCATTGACAGGAGCGATGATCTTCGGGTTGTCGGTGACTTCAACAGCCAGCGAGGTGCGGCCATGAAAGGCTTTCTTTGCCGATAAGATGCGTTTGCGGCCCGTGTGGAAAGAGGCCAGTTTCAGCGCATTCTCGTTGGCTTCTGCTCCGCTGTTGACCAAAAACAACTGATAGTCATCGTAACCGCTGATTTTGCCGAGACGGGCCGCCAATTGTTGCTGCAGCGTGTTGATGACAGAGTTGGAGTAGAACCCCAGTTGAGCCACCTGATGACTGATGGCTTCCACATAGTGGGGATGGCTGTGACCGATGCTGATCACAGCATGGCCGCCATAAAGATCCAGGTATTCCGTACCTTGTTCATCCCACACCTTGCAACCTTTTCCTCTCACGATATTGACATCGAGAAGAGGGTATACATCGTATAATTTCATTTTCTCTTGTTTTTAGAAAGCGGATGCTTTCAGTTTCAGTCCGGCGGTCTCATCGATACCGAACATGATGTTCATATTTTGCACCGCTTGTCCGACGGCTCCCTTGAGGAGGTTGTCGATACAGGAGGTGATGAGCAGTTTGTCGCCATACTTGTCGCAGTGGACAAGGGCTTTGTTGGTGTTGACCACTTGTTTCAGGTCGAGGGCTTTACTGGCATAATGTGTGAAGGGTGCCTCGGCATAGAACGATTGGTAGGCTGCCGTGATGGTCTCTATATCGGCGTCTGTCCTCACTACCTCCGTGGCGAAGATACCCCTTGCGAAATCACCACGATAGGGGATGAAGTCAATATCGGCATCGAGGAACCCTTGCACCTGCTTGATGCTCTGCCGTATCTCCGGCACATGCTGGTGGTTGAAAGCCTTGTAGATGCTCAGGTTGTTGTTGCGCCAGGAGAAATGGGTGGTGCCGGTGGGCTTTTGTCCGGCTCCAGTGCTCCCGGTGATGGCGTTCACGGCCACATCGCTGCGGATCAGTCCCATCTTGGCGGCAGGCAACAATCCGAGTTGGATGCAGGTGGCGAAACAACCGGGATTGGCGACATGACGCGCATGAGCGATGGCTTCACGATTGATCTCGGGGAGACCGTAGACGAAATCGTTGCCGGGGGCAGCAAGCCGGAAGTCCTGCGCCAGGTCGATGATCCTCACATGGTCGGGGACAGCATGCTCCTTGAGAAACTGTTCGCTCTTCCCGTGACCGAAACAGAAGAAGATGACATCCACCTGACTGAAAGGCAGTTCGCTGCTAAACCGTAAGTCGGTCTCACCCAGAAGGCCTTCGTGAATGTCGGCGACAGGATTGCCTGCGTTGCTCTCACTGTTGGCAAAGACAATCTCTGCCTCCGGGTGGTTGAGCAACAGACGGATGAGTTCTCCGCCTGTGTATCCGGCCGCGCCCAATATTCCTACTTTGATCATATCACATCGTTTTTAGGGGCTACCAGCCAAATGATGAGGTAGAGGAGTATTCCGCTTCCTCCAATAAGGGTGAAAAATACAAAGAATATTCTGACGAGTGTGGGGTCGATGTCGAAATATTCGCCAAGTCCTCCGCATACTCCTCCGAGTTTTTTATCCAAAGAGGAGAGGTGAAATCTTTTTTGGTTCATGGCTTATCTGTCTTCGTCGGGATGTATGCCGTAATATACACGCAGCGGAGTGCTGAGCACCTTGATGAAGCCCTTGGCGTCATCGGCTGTCCATCCGCGCTGCATCTCGCCGTATTCGCCCAATTTTGATTTGAGCAGGTCGTCGGCTGAGTCGACTCCTACAGTCTCGAATCCCAATGGACGGAGAAGGAGAATGACAGTGCCGTTGACATGGCGCTGTGAACTGGTGAGCATGGCTTCGATGTCGGGCATCACCGGCTCCAGGTATTGACTCTCGTGGAGGAACATGCCATACCAGTTGCCAACCTGGTCTTTCCAGTATTGTTGCCACTTGCTCAACGTGTATTTCTCCAGCAGACGGTGTGCCTCGATGATCAGTTTGGGGGCTGCTGCCTCAAAACCGACACGGCCCTTGATGCCGATGATGGTGTCGCCCACATTGCAGTCGCGGCCGATACCGTATGCTGCGCCAATCTCCTCTATCTTCTGGATGGCTTTCACCTTGTCGTCGAAGTGTTCGCCGTCGACAGCCACGATCTCACCTTTCTCAAAGGTGATGCGGAGTTGTGCGGGTGCCTCGCGGGTGACGTGTTTCAGGTAGGCCTCTTCGGGCAGCCCTTGCCGGGAGTCCAGGATCTCACCACCGCAGATGCTGGTGCCCCAGATGCCTACGTTGTAGGAGTACTTCAGTTTGGTGAAGTCGGCAGAATAGCCGTGGGCATTGAGGTAGTCCACCTCCTCCTGGCGGGTGAGCGCCTCGTCTCGGGTGAGGGTGATGATCTCCACCCCTGGCGCCATGACAAGAAAAGTCATGTCGAATCGGATCTGGTCGTTGCCGGCACCTGTGGAGCCATGGGCGATGGCATCGGCGCCGATCTCACGGGCATAACGTGCGATGGCGAGGGCTTGGAAAATCCGTTCGGAGGAAACGGAGATGGGATAACAGTTGTTGCGCAGTACATTGCCGAAAATCATGTATTTCAATGATTTCTCATAATATTCCTGTGTGACGTCGAGGGTGACATAACTCTTCGCCCCCAGCCGGTAGGCGTTTTCCTCATTCTTTTTCAGTTGCTCGTCACTGAAACCGCCTGTGTTGGCACATGCGGCATATACTTCGTTTCCTTCATTGGCCAGGCGCATGACAGTATAAGAAGTGTCAAGACCGCCTGAGAATGCTACTACAATTTTTTTCTTTGGCATGGGTATATGGTTTTGTTTTGTTGCTATGGTGTGGTCTATTTGTTTGGCCACATGGCTTATGAGAAAGTGATGTGGTCTATTGCTCCAGCGCCTTGATGCGCTCCAGCACCTCGTTGGGTATCTTGGCGGGCAGATGCTCCTCCGGGTCATAGAGCATGGCCGTGCAGATGCAATATTTGCGGCCAGTGCGCTTGAGGATGTCGACATTGACACATCCTTCGCACCCGCGCCAGAAGGCCTCGTCGTCGGTGAGGTCGTCGAAGGTGACGGGCTGATAGCCCAGACGGGTGTTCATCGCCATCACCGCAGCGCCGCTTGTCAGACTGAAGATCTTGGCATGTGGCCACCGTGTGCGGGCCAGCGAGAATGTCATCTCTTTGATGCGGCGTGCCACGCCACGGCCACGGTAGTTGGGATGGACGATCAGTCCCGAGGTGGTGACATAGTGCTTGTTGCCCCACGTCTCAATATAACTGAAACCTGCAAAAATATCGCCATCGAGGGCGATGACCGCCTTGGCCTCCCGCATTTTGGTCACTAAGTAATCATGGGTGCGCTTGGCAATACCGGTGCCACGCACCTTGGCGGCATCGGCAATCGTTTCCAGGATGGTGTCGACATATTTCTCATGAGAGGAGTCGGCCACCAACACTTGAATGTCTTCCATTTTTAGTTGTTTAAAAAGGATGTCTTATTGGGAGTTTAGAAATATGTGTGTCGCTATTCGGCAGCAAGACTGATGTCGCCGATGACCGGCTTCAGTTCCGTCACCACGTTCTCGGGTGATACACCTTCCTTGATGACGATAAAGATGGTGTCGTCGCCGGCAATCGTTCCTAAGATGTCGGGTGAGTCGCTGTTGTCGATATTATAGGCTATGCTGCTGGCATACCCAGGGCGTGTTTTGATGACACCTAAGTTGCCTGAGAAGCTGATGGAAAGGAATCCGGATGTCTGCAGCATCTCGGCGGCTGTCCTGGGGCGTGTGAATCGCTTATACATCGTGTCGTTGGGCAAGACATAGACGTATTTGCCATTCATGCTGGCTGCCTTGGCCACCTTGAGTTGCTTGAGGTCTCGGCTCAAAGTGGCTTGGGTGAGTTTGAATCCTTCCTTTTCCAACGCTTGAAGCACCTCTTCCTGACTGCCTAATTCCATGCTGGAAATCAGCATCTTAAGGGCTTCCATTCTGCTTTTCTTAACCTTCATGTTTGTATAATTATTCTATTGCGGCTGCAAATTTATACAAATTAAACTGAATCGCCAAATAATTATTCAACAATTATTGAAAAGTCTGTATAGAAATGGTATATAGTAGGAAAAAAGCAGCGGGAAGTCTGCATGACGCAAACCTCCCGCCGTATAGAGGACTTTTCCTGTTAGTCTCTCTTCCCGAAGATACGGAGAAGATAGATAAAGAGGTTGATAAAGTCGAGATAGAGTGTGAGCGCACCGAGGATGGCAAATTTCTGCGCACGCTCGTCAGCATATTCTGCGCTCATGCACATCTCCTTGATCTTCTGTGAGTCGTAGGCGGTCAGTCCGACGAAAATCAGCACGCCGAGATAGCAGATGATCAGGTCGAAGCCGCTGCTCTTGACGAAGAACACGTTGACCACGGTGGCGATGATGATACCGATGAGGGCCATCAGCAGGTATTTCCCCAACGAGGAGAGATCGGCCTTGGTGGTGTAGCCCACAAAAGCCATGGCGCCGAATGTGCCGGCAGTGATGAGAAATACATTGGTGATGGATGAGGTGGTATATATCAGGAATATCGACGACAGGGTGACACCGTTGATGATGGAGTAGATGATGAACATCAGGGTGGCCATGGTCAGCGACAACTTGTTGATGGCTGCCGACAGTCCTATCACGATGGCCAGTTCGGCAATGATGAGACCCCACAACAGGGCGGGTGTGTTATACAGCGTGAAGATGAAACTGGAGTTGGCCACGTAATAAGCAGAGATTCCTGTGATGACGAGCGCCATCGTCATCCACAGATACACCTTGCGCATCAGGATGCCAAATGCCTGTGAGAGGTATCTTTCTCTTTCTTGCTGATTCAGGCTACCCTCTCTCTCCCTGATCATTGTAGCAAAATCTTTCTCGTTCATATTTGTTTATCTTTTATATATATTAGATAATGTGAAGTGAGTCTATGAATCTATGACTTCTTTTTCAAAATAGATGCCAAATATGTTGTCTTTCTATCGCTTTTTTGATTCTTTAAGAAAAAACGCCAATTGTCAGACATACATTATTTTTTGAAGTAGAGTATTGAAAAATGACAGCCCACCTGTTCTTCAACAGGTGGCAACTGCATATAGTCCTTATACCTTACAGTCAGGCATTCATGCCAGCCGACAGGGACATAAAACTCCTCACCACAAAACGTCTTCTTAACTCTGCCTTCAAAATATTCTCGCTTGTAGCGACGGGTATCAGTTGTGATAAATACATATCCTCCTGTACCAAATGGATATTTTCTGTATAAGTCGATACGTTTTTGATATAAATGTTTAGAGCGTTGCAGCAGCATATTGCCGTCAGGCAGCAGATGGTGCTGGTATAAAGCATTTCCCCATCTTTTGTAGCTATAACCTACATGAGTGAGGTGATCAATTTCTTTGATATGTTGGTCAACAGCCTTTTCATCATCTGGAGATCCATAAAGAAGATAAATATCTATGTTGAGACCATAAGTGAGACGTCTTCCGTTCATACCATAACTATGATTGTCGTACATTCTTCCAATAGGAACTAGTTCTTTAGTATCGTCATAGCAGGTACGGATGCTGTAATTATCGGAATTGTATATTTCCTTCAGACGGAAAAAATCTTTTTCTGGCATCAAAACGTCAATATCATCATCCCAAGGAATAAAACCTTGATGTCGTACTGCGCCAAGTAATGTGCCATAACCAAGGTAATAGCAGAGATCATGTTTGTCGCAGAATGATGCAAATTCTTTGAGAATGTTGAACAGCAAGGGCTTTGCTTCTTCTAAGCTGTATGGATGACGGTCTTGCATATTTGATAAGTATGTGTCAATTCATTTTGTTCTTGATGTAGTAGATTAATCTTTCCCTATGTGATTCGCATTCGATCATATTCAGTATTGATGGCCATTTGCGCTTGGGGTAATAGGCGGGTAAAAAACCTTTTTCACAAAGTGCTTGTGCCAAATATGAAGTGTATGGAGTGAACAGTGTAAGATGCCGGTTGTTGGTAGACTGCAAAAGACGAGTGTATTCTTCATGAAGTGCATGTTCATCAGAAATCATCTTATTGATATGCTCAATTTCTTTGAGTAAAGGACTTCTATCCACTTGTCTAACAAATTTAACCGATGGTGTTTGGTTACATTGTTCGTATGGGTATATCTGATATATAATAGATGACCGATTTAGCGACAACTCCAAAGCATAACCATAGTTCCAGTCGTTATTACGAAGAGAGGGATAGTCAAAACAGAAATTTCCCAAACCATAAAAGATAGGTTTTTCTTTGTATATCTCATACCCGCTGATGCAGTGTTGGTGATGGTTCACTACTGCATCGGCACCTGCATCGATAAAGAAACGGTAGGTTTCCTGCATTCTTGGGGTCGGATATTTATAGTATTCAATGCCCCCATGTACGATGACTACAACGAAATTTGCACTTTTTCTGGCTTCTTGGATAGCATAGTACTGTTTAATCGGGTTGAGAGGGTTGGATCCGCCATGAGTGAAGTCAGCTATACTGAATTCATGTTCAGTGCAATTGATGATAGCCAGTGTCTCACCATTAATCTTCTTGAAAAAAGTTTTGGTGGCTGATGAAAGGTCCTTACCTCCCCCTACATGATCAATGTTATTAGCGTCAAGTGCCGACAATGTGCTTGTCACCCCCTCCTCACCATAGTCATAGAAATGATTGTTGGCTAAGGTAACTCCGTCGAAAAGACCATAACGCAACAGTTCTATAGTGCTGATTTTGCTTTTCAATAGAGGTCCGTTTTTGGTGATTCCTTTGACGTCATCATCCAAAATAGGACATTCCAGGTTGACTAATCGATAATCAAATTGCGTGTTTTTTTCTCTGACTTCCGAGAAAACCTCTTTAAATAGACTTTTCTCTAACAACTGTGCCACTCTGCCATAAGGCACCAAGTCACCATATATGGCAAGTCTGATCATTTATTAAAGGATATGATGAAAATACCATTCATAAAGGCGGTGGATGCCTTCGTCAATATCCACTTGATGACGCCAGCCAAGTTGGTGAAGCTTGGTCACGTCGGTCAGTTTGCGGGGAGTTCCGTCTGGTTTGCTGGCATCCCATCTGAGTTCTCCTTCGAATCCGATCTCACCAACAACCTTTTCGGCTAATTCTCTGATAGAATGCTCAATACCAGATCCCACATTGATATGACAATTGCGAATTTCCTTATCCTCAGGAGAATAGGTGTCGGAGAAATCGACGTTGAGCAGCACGTAGACGCTGGCATCTGCCATGTCCTCACTCCACAACATCTCGCGGAGCGGACTTCCCGTGCCCCACAGCGTCACGCTGTCGGGTGCAATGCCATAATGAGACAATTTCTCAAGGATGGTCTCTTCTGATGCTTGTCCGTCAATACCTTCCACCGGACGGGCATTAAGGTCGCGTCTCACCATCTCCCAGTCGCCTTCGTTCAGACATCTCGAGAGATGTACCTTGCGGAGCATGGCTGGAAGCACATGACTGTTCTCAAGATGGAAATTATCGTTGGGGCCATACAGGTTGGTGGGCATCACTGCCACATAGTTGCAGCCATATTGCAGGGAGAAACTCTCGCAGAGTTTCAGTCCTGCGATTTTGGCGATGGCGTATGGCTCATTGGTGTATTCAAGAGGGGAGGTGAGCAATGCGTCCTCCCGCATCGGCTGCGGTGCCTCACGGGGATAGATGCAGGTAGAGCCTAGAAAAAGCAATTTCTTGACATCATGGCGGAAACTCTCACCGATGACATTCTGCTGTATCTGCAGATTCTGGTAAATGAAATCAGCCCTGTAACGGGAGTTGGCCATAATTCCACCCACATGGGCGGCAGCCAGCACCACTGCGTCGGGGCGCTCACGGTCGAAAAAATCACGTACGGCAACACCGTCCATTAAGTCGAGTTCTGCGTGAGAACGGCCTACAAGATGGTGATATCCACGTTGTTGCAGGTTGTTCCAGATGGCAGAACCGACAAGACCCCTATGACCTGCCACATATATCTTGCTTTGTTTATCAAGTGTCATTGGTCTTGCAGCTGATTTTTAAGATAGAGTTTTCTGACAAACTTCATGTCGTGCTCCATCATGATTTTCACTAATTGGGTGAAGGAGGTCTTGCGCGGGTTCCAGCCCAGTGTCTCTTTGGCTTTTGTCGGGTCACCCAACAGCTGGTCCACTTCTGCCGGTCTGAAATATTTGGGATCCACTTCCACCAAGACACGGTCCGTAGCCTCGTCGATACCTTTCTCATCGACACCTTCTCCTTGCCAATTCAGATGAATGCCCACCTCCTGGAAAGCCAAAGTGGCAAACTCACGCACGGTGTGGTATTCTCCTGTCGCGATGACAAAATCATCGGGAACAGGTTGTTGCAGGATGAGCCACATGCATTCCACATAGTCACGGGCGTATCCCCAGTCGCGAAGGGAATTGAGGTTGCCTAAGTAGAGCTTGTCTTGAAACCCTTGTGCGATGCGGGCCGCCGCCAAGGTGATCTTGCGGGTAACGAAGTTCTCACCGCGGCGCTCACTCTCATGGTTAAACAGGATGCCATTGCAACAATACATCCCATAACTCTCACGGTAGTTCTTCATGATCCAGTAGCCATAGAGTTTGGCCACTGCATAAGGTGAGCGGGGATAAAATGGTGTGGTCTCCTTTTGTGGCACTTCCTGCACCTTGCCGAATAATTCTGAGGTGGAAGCCTGGTAGATGCGGCATCTCTTTTCCAATCCGCAGATACGCACAGCCTCAAGGAGTCTCAGCACCCCCACGGCATCAGTGTCTGCCGTGTATTCCGGGACATCGAAAGAAACCTTGACGTGACTCTGTGCCGCCAGGTTGTAGATCTCCGTGGGATTGACCTCTCTGATGATGCGGATAAGTGAGGATGAGTCGGTCATATCGGCCCAGTGGAGGTTGATGAGGCGTGTCTGTTTCATGTCGCGCACCCATTCATCCAGATACAGATGTTCGATACGTCCGGTGTTGAATGAGGAGGAACGGCGGAGAAGGCCATGTACCTCATAGCCTTTCTCTATCAGGAATTCAGCCAGATAAGAGCCGTCTTGGCCAGTGATGCCGGTGATTAGTGCTATTTTTTTCTCCATTATGATTCTCCAGAGAATTGTTTGATTTTTTGCTCCTCACTGAGTTTGCAGATGAGCAGCGTTCCGTCTTTTTCTGCCACGATATATCCGTCAAGACCTTGAATGACCACTTTGCGCTCTCCTGTGGTGTGAACGATACAGTTGTGGGTGTCAAAAAGTGAGATATTGGGGCCGATCTTGCAGTTTCCATAGAGATCCTTGGGTGTCTGCACCATCAGTGATCCCCAGGTGCCCAAGTCACTCCAACCGAAATCGGCAGGACAGACGAAAATTTCTGAGGCCCGCTCCATGATGGCATAGTCCACAGAAATGCTCTCGCACTCAGGATACCGCTCGTTGATGGCTTGTTGCTCTGCCTCTGTACCGTAGATCGGAAGCATATTCTCAAAGATCTTCGACATGGCTGGCATGTAGACTCTGAAAGCGTTGACGATCGTGCTGACGTTCCAGATAAAAATGCCGGCATTCCAGAAGTAACTCTTGTTGCGGATATATTTGGTGGCTGTCTCAAGGTCGGGCTTCTCGCGGAAGGAGTCCACCCGATAGACTTCCTTGTTGCGGGCGGAATTGGAGGTGAGGTCGGCCTGGATATAGCCATAACCGGTTTCCGGACGTGTGGGTTTCATGCCCAATGTCACGATGGCATCGGTCTCCGCCGTGAAGTTCAGACATGAGGTGACCACACGTTTGAACTCATTGGTGTTGGTCACCAGGTGGTCGCTAGGCGTCACCACTATATTGGCCTTGGGATCCTGTTTCTTGATACGCCAACTCACGTATGCGATGCAGGGAGCGGTATTTCGGCGGCAGGGCTCGCACAAGATGTTGGAGACGGGCACTTCAGGTAATTGCTCGTGCACGATGTCGGCATACTTCGCATTGGTCACCACCCAGACGTGAGAAGGGTCGCAAATACCCTCAAAACGGTCGAGCGTGAGTTGCAGCAAAGTGCGGCCAACCCCAAGGACATCAATAAACTGTTTTGGATGGTCGCTAGTGCTCATTGGCCAGAAACGGCTTCCTATGCCGCCTGCCATGATAACGAGATGATTGTTGTGTAACGCCATTTCTGTGAATATCAATAAATAAGGTAAAAAGAGAAATCAGTGATCGTGAATACTTTCACTACGACTTAAGGCTGCTTTCAAAGACAAGTATGGCATCCACATCGCTTCACTGGGATAATGACTGAGCAGTCTCAGATTAAATTTTTGTACAAGTAAGAAACGATAAAGTTTGCTCTCTTTTTTCTCTATCTCTTTGAGACGCTCTTCATAATGGCCGAAGTTTCCGGCTTTGAGCATCTCATCAAGCAAGAATTTTCCCTCTTTCTCGTTTGGTTCGGTGTAGAGGTATTTTTTGTCAAGCCCTAATTCCTCATGCAGCACATACATCACTGCTTTGGCAAACTTGAGCATTTTGAAACGTTTGAGCGTTGCGATCAATTCCTTGTCGGCAGCAGCATCGGCACCATCTGCCACCCGCTTACGGAGCAGATAGTAATAATCGATGATCTGGCGCAAACCGACACCTCCGATGACTAGATGCCGGAAAATATGGTCGAGTTGATAAAACAAGTTGAAATAATTAGTTGGCATGTAAAAAGTGTATTTCCCGTCAGGGGACGTCACTTTATGGCTGAATTGCTCATCGGCCACCTCGTCAAAATATTTCCACATTTTTTTGTTCATCCATGGATTGATCATGCTCGACGGGCGGAAATGCACTTCCACAGAAGCATCCCTGAACATGGGGAAGTCTACATGCAAACGGTTATATTCCTTGTTGTAGTATTTTTTAGTGAAGGAGAGGATTTTCTCTTGACCACCCTCCAGCCAAATGTCAATGTCGCCTGATGATCTGAGCATGGGGTCTGGGTAGAGGATGGCATTGCCCTGTCCTTTGAGGATGCAGTTACGGAAACCGTTTTCCAAAAACCATTCAGATGCCTTTACTGTCCGCTCAAACATCGTCTTGTTGATCTTTCTCAGACGATAGTCTTCAAAGACCCATTCCATCACATCATCATCTGTCGGCTTGTTGCCCATGAAATCTTCTTTCGATGTCAGTTTTCCGTCTTTCATCAGAATGGTGGGGGCATATAAACCAGAAATGGCCTGCTTCATACCGAAGATGAGTAGGTCATGCCAATTGATGTCTTTGATACATGTGGGAACAGGCAAATTGTCGTTCAGACAGAATTTAAGAAATTGAATATATGAGGTTGACTTCTCCATATAACGATGTTAGTGCTTGACTATTTTTTTTATGGTCTTGAAGATAATCTTGAAATACTCCTTAAGTGTAGGATTATTGATGTATTGGAGGTTGAACAGAATCTTTTTGGGCATAATTTCCTCTATATACATCTTTTCAGAATCTGTAGCCTGATCAAGAATATCATTTTCGTCGGAATATTCTATCGACGCATAATCCGTAATGCCGGGTTTCACGTTGAGGACGACACGTTGCTCTGGCGTGTAGAGACGCACATATTTCTCCACTTCGGGGCGGGGCCCCACCAGACTCATCTCACCTTTTATCACATTCCATAATTGTGGGAGCTCATCCAACTTGTACTTACGGATGAAGTGTCCTACTGTCGTCACACGCTCATCTCCGCTTGTCGTGATCAGCTGGCCCTTATCGGAACCTTCACGCATAGTGCGGAACTTATAGAGCTTGAAAGGTTTGCCGTGAAGTCCGATGCGCTCTTGGGCATAGAGTCCAGGACCTTTGCTGCTGCAGATAATAATCAGATAGAGAATAAGAAACACTGGGGAAAGAAAAATCAATCCCAGACCAGACAGCAAGACGTCAAAAAAACGGATCATCAGATGTTTTGTTTTGATACAGCCTCGTAAGCGGCAATGACGGTCTTGATGACAAACGCCACCTTCTCATCGTCCAATTGGGGGTAGACAGGCAGAGATATTTCGTGAATATAATGTCTGTGGGCGTTGGGGTAGTCGGCAATGTCGTAACCTAGTTGTTTGTAGTATGTCAATAGTGGAAGTGGCACAAAATGCACATTGACAGCCACTTCACTCTTTGCGATCTCGTTGATCATCGCATCGCGCTGAGCCTCGCTAAAACCTTTAATACGCAGGGCGTACACATGATAGGATGTCTCATACCCTTCTCTAACCAGCGGAGGCAGGATGGCCCAGTCGTAAGCGGAGAAGGCCTTGCTGTAGGCCATGCAAATACGTTTGCGCTCAGACATCAGACGATCGTATTGACGGATCTGAGCCAGTCCAATGGCTGCATTGATGTCGGCCATGTTGATCTTCATTCCTCTTCCCACGATGTCGTAACGCCAACCGCCGGCCTGACTCTTCGTAAAGGCATCCTTTGTCTGGCAGTTGAGTGTCATCAGACGCATGTCCTTGAAGAGCTGCTCGTTGTCGAAAGGCTCGGGCATGTTGAAACAGATGGCGCCACCCTCTGCCGTGGTGATGTTCTTGACGGCGTGAAGAGAGAATATGGTGATGTCGGTCTGTTTGCCGCTGCGCTCTCCATGATACTTGGCACCTAAAGAGTGAGCAGAATCATTCAGCACGAGAATGCGACCGAGTTGGGCTTGGACAGCTGAGGTCGGCTGGAACATGGCTTTGATCTCAGGCTCCTGCACCAATGACATGATGGCGTTGTAATCACAGGGATATCCAGCTATGTCTACAGGGAGGATGGCCTTGGTGTGGGGAGTGATGGCTTTGCGGATCGCATCGACAGAGATGTTGAAGTCCTCGCCGGAATCCACCATTACCACCTTTGCGCCAGCCCACATCACCGCCATAGCGGTGGCGCAATAGGTATAGGCGGGGATAATCACCTCGTCTTCCGCCCCCACCCCCAGCCATCGGAGCATCAAGATGGCTCCTGAAGTCCAAGAGTTTACGCCTAAGACGGCTTGTGAACCTGTCAGTTGTTTGATCTCATTTTCAAGTGCCCTCACTTTAGGACCGGTGGTGATCCATCCCGAACGGAGTGAATCGTTGACCTCATTGATTACACTTTCATCAATATAAGGAGGAGAAAAGGGTATTTTCATATTTATAATTTATGTATCGCGAGTAGAAATGTGATGGTTTCGTTAAAAAAATAAAGATTCTCAGATAGGAATTAGTCTCTTTTTGCGTTGTGGATATTTTATTATCATAGTGTTGAGATGGAGATAATAAATCATCAGTTTAAAATAAGTATAAAACGAACAATAAGATACTGTGCCCCAGTCATTGACAAAATCAATAAGAATCCAAATGGTCACCAAAAGAGCACTGGGCTCCCGTTTGATATATTTGAGTTCTTTGAAAAAGGGGATGAGAAATATGATATAATAGGAGATTAGTCCTAAAGAACCACCATCGGCAGCCAATTCAGCATAGTTGTTGTGTAGATAGGCATCCTTATCAAGCGCTCTACCTGTAAGAATACGGGCATTGTTCATACCTATTCCTGCCAAAGGTGTACGTCCAAATTGTATCCAACCGATTTTACGATACATTTTCCTTAGCGCACTTGAGGCATCCTCTTCTCCTTCTCCTGTAATAGAAGCCCACAAACCTTCCATTCGTTGGTTAAGTCCTGAGAAAGGACCATAACGGGCTAGCAAGAAGATGATCACCGTAAACAATATGAGAAAACCGAAGATTTTAAGATACGGTCGGAGGTCTCCGGATTGTTTGCTGTTCCTTAGATATTTGGCAATATACAACAATATGACACCAAACACCAACATGACCAGCGCCTTTCGGCTTTGGGTAGCGGCAATGATGAGAACCGCAGGAATAGCAATCAGTATGGATCTTGACTTCTTTTCGAAGAGATAGAAATAGGCATGGATGATAATGGCTGTTGCCACAATCATACCGATAGTGTTGACATTGGCAAATCCACCTCTTAACCGGTTGGCTTCCTCACCTTCGGCCGCAGTCATGATACTATTGCCGTGGACGAGATAGGCGTAGGCTGCGATAAAATAGCCAGCCCACATTAGCAGTTTGAATAGAATGGTAACATCTTTTTGTTTCTGATAATAAGAATACCAAACAAAAAGCATCAGCAAAAGCCTCATGATAAAATTGGATATTTCCAAAGTTGAGCGACCATTCAAAGCCCAAAACATGGTGGCATAACAAAATAAGCAAAATTGCAGCACCATGATGTGAAAGAGGTGTATTTCCAACTTGAAATTAGTGCTAACGAGTACCGTCAGTGTCAGGCCCATAGGTACAATAGTGCTGTAATTTGATCTTTCCAGTACCACAATTGATGTGAGGAAGCACCAAGTCAAGATGAAAATAAAAATTTCGAAGGATGTATATTTCCTGGTTTGCATGATAGGATAGATCATTCCAAAAGCAGCGCATAGATAGGATTACTTCGCTGTCTATTTGTCAAATGGTGGACAAAATAAAGGGATGATTCTTGTCTTATTATTTTTGTTATTTGTAGTCTATATGATCTAATCATTGTTGTATTCATGACGGCTTCAGACAAGTCTTCTTTTCTATGCATTACCTTTCTTCGTTGCTTTTGTTAAAAAAACAACGTATATACTGCAAAAAGGTAAAAAGTCAAAAGAGGAAACCGCCTATAAGAAGAGGCTTGGAGAACAATGCAAAACCTTCACATTCTATCATTTATATAAAATCGTCAAGATAATGTTATTGCTTCACCTGCCGTATCTCGCAGAATCCGTCATCAACAACTATTTTTCATTCAAGGCGCAAAGTTAATCAAAAAGAATGGAATTGCTGCAAAAAAAGCAAATTATTTCTTTGATGCTAAAATGAAATCCATTTGTCAGATTTTTGTAAGATGTATTTTTTCACCAAAATATCGGTCTGTTTCTGGTAAATAGTTAGGGTCAAATCCGCTGGCTGGATAGAAGGTATATTCTCCAAAGTAACATTTGCCATCTATGTCATAAAAATCCATCCTGACAAATGGAAATCCTTTAGACATGATGGAAGCGAGTTCAAAAAGACGGTCTATATTTTTGGGCTTGGGTATGGTGAAGCCTTTGGGAGCTGCTTTTCCGCGAGAATTGATACGGAGTAAGTTCCACTCTCGGTCGAAAAAGTAAAATTTTGATTCTCCTTCTTGTCTCTCCAAACAAACCATCACGCAGTCCACGTCACCATCAAAACAGTAGAATTTGTAGTCAATCAGGTTCTTACCAAGGTATTCTTCTGCGAATATTTTCTTTTCCACATTTTTATAAGGCCATTCACGGTATTGTGGATAAATGTCAGTTTTTAGCGAGACAGCCATCTTATGACGAGCTTGACAGATGTCAAAATGAGACTTGTCATGGCAGATGATAACACCTGTGTTTCCTCCGCTATGATTTGTCTTGAGGACAAAACGATTTGGTAATGAGTCGAAATCAATTTCTTCCGGGCTTGTCCAGACTCCGAGTACTTGAGCGACATATTCTGATCCTATCAGACGTGAAACTTCATCCTTTACTTTCAACTTGTCAACCAATTTTGTGAATTTGTCGTCACGTTGGTGAATTTTAAGCCATTGTAGTTTTTCATTCATCGTTTGTGGGTTATTCATGTCAAGATGATATCCCATGGCCAGATAAAACAACATTTTCAAATAACGTTCATCAGAGAATATCTTGTTGCATCTCATGAGTATGCGTAAAAGCAGTCCGCGTAGATGTTTGTTCATTTTTCTTATGATTGCCAAATTTAAATGGTGATGAATTTTTATGATCTCATAATCCGATTTCTTCAAGAAAAGTGTCGGTCACCACGTGGTCTGCAGCATAGTCCATGCAGCGTGACTGGGCTATCTTGCCCATCTCCTCCACTCTCTCGGGGTGTTCGATGAGGTATTGCATGGCATCAGCCAATGGCTTCGCACGGCGGGGAGGGACAAAAAGTCCCGTCAGGCCTTCTTCCACCACGTCCCTGTTCACATTCCATTCCGTGGCGATGACAGGCAATCCGGCGATCATCGCATCGATGAAGATACCGGCAAAGCCCTCGCCATAAAAGAACGTGGGGAAGAGCATGGCATCATAAGAGGCCAGGTGGTCGTAATTGCCAGGATCGAGCAGTTTCAGAAATCCCTTGTATTCGGCATTGGGGAGGTCGGCCAGGCCTGATAAGAAAGTGTCTTTATAGTCGTCGAGCAATGATCCGTAGAAATCCACACAAAAAGCGTTTTCAAGTCCACGCTCATTCAATAGCTTCACAGCTTCGGTGATGTAGCCACATCCTTTGTCTTCGGTCACCCTGGAAAGAAACACGAAACGGCATCTGCCGTCTTGGCGCTGAAAACTTTTGGGGGGAATGTATGTGATTTTCTTGAAGTTGGGCAGCACGGTGACATCCTTGAAACCTGTAATCCGCATGGTTTCTTGCATGCTTTTGCCCTCGACGATGATTTTTCTCACATTGCGATAGACATCGATGTCGAGCACCTCACTGCAGATCAGGTGTGGAGCGTCGCCACCAACGACCCAATAGATGATGTCGTGGATACCGAGCATACGCATCAGCCGCAGCATCTTGTAGGCGCCGCCCGAACTGGCAGAGACCACGTATCTGGCTTTGCGGTTGAGCACCAGGATGAAGAGCATCTGAATGATTTTCAACAGCGATTTCCTGTAAATGTTGGTGTCGATGACCAGCAGTTTTCCAGCATGCTCTTTGATGCGGTTGATCACAAAGTAGTTTTTGATGGAATCACCGCTGGCCATCTTTTCTGTGGATCCTACAGGACCTATAAAAATGATCTTTCTCATGGTGATAGCAGTTGAAGGTAACGATCGATGAACTTTTCTTTGGAGAACATGTCAAGGGCACGTTTCCTGTTGGCTTTCCCTATTTGCTGGCGGCTTTCCTGACTGAGACGGCAGAATGCTTCCAGCTGGTTCTTGATATCATCAGGTGAATAAGGGTCGAAGAGCAGATTGCCGCTGTCGCCTACAATCAGCCGGTTGTCGCAGACATCACCGCAGAGAATAGGCAATTCGCAACTCATCGCCTCTGCCACCACATTGGGGGTGCCTTCATGGATGGAGGGCAGGCACAGGGCATCATAGCGGGGATAAATATCATGAATGTTGCTGGCTGGCTGATGGATGCGTAGCATGTCTCCCAGGGAGTGTTGTCGGATCAGACTAGCACAGTGAGCGGCATAGGGATCGGTGGTGTTACCATACCAGTCGAATTTCAGCCGCCATCCATCGTCTCTGATCATTTTCAGAGCCTCGATCAGCCGTTCCATATTCTTCTGTGGGGTCACCCTTGCCACGCAGATCAACCGGGTTGTATCGTCGTGCTGGCAGGTATCAGGGATGGGGCTGAAGGTGTCGGTGTCAACAAAATTGACGATGACAGATGATTTCTTTGCTAGAAAAGATGCATGCTTCTCAATAAACTTGCCTTGGGAGTAAGAATTAGAGACAATCTTGTCGGCAAAACGGTAGAGATGGAGACGAAGGCGGTCGGAAAACGTGTAGTTGATGATGTTGTTGCGCTCTGAGACGACTAATTGGGTATTCAAAAAGGGCCTCATGGCACATGCGATCATGGAAGAGGTTTCCGAAAAGGAGATCACATAGTCGGGGGATGCCGAGTGAAGGTATTTCCAGAAGGCGCGCAACATTGACAATTTGTTTCCGCCATCACATATCAGATGGTAGCCCACGCCACAAGTGTCGAGCAATGGCTTATAAAACTCATTTTTATAATAGGTAGCCACCGTCACGTCGTAGTCTTTCTCTTTGAGCATGAAGGCCAGTCCTATGAGTTGTCTTTGGGCTCCTCCCGACTCGAGACATTCTATCAGGCAGATGACTTTCTTCTTTTCTGGTTGTTGGCTCATCTGTCTACTTGGTAAGACAATTTTTTCATTCCCAGTAATCCGGCAAGCCCCTGAAGGTAGCCGATGCCATACGACAGATGGATGCAGAGCAGGGTGTAGGGGATGAGAAAGAAGAGGGCAGGCCGTTTATACTCTATACTTTTCAGCAAACCGACAGCGAAACCGAGAATGAAGTAAATGGCCATGACGGACAGGTAGGTTATAAGGCAGAACTTGCTGAAGAAACCAAGAATGATACCTAATATATTGCCTACGACAAACAGACCCGGTATGAATTGCCGGATGGTGACCGCCCTGCCCACCTTGGTGTTCACCAGAGGTTTGTAAAGACCATAATGGTAATACATTTTGCGGGCATTTTCCATGCTGGAGCGGGCTTTGTAGTCAACGATGACCCCTGGAATCAGGTAAATCTTTCCGCCCGCCTTGGCGATACGTCCGTTCATCTCCTCATCCTCATTGCGCTCCATCTCCTCATCATAATAGCCTACCTGGTCAAAAATCTCCCGCCGGAAACAACCGAAAGGTACGGTGTCGACAATGATGGTACGTGTCTCTCCGATACGGAAGAAGGAAAGACCCACCCCGAGTGGGTGACTGGAACAGATCGCGATGGCCCTACATTCGTCACTGTCATTGGCAGGTAAAGTGTTGAGGACGGCCCCTACATTGGCGGCATCGAGTTCAAACAGTTTCCTCACCAATACCGAGACGTAGTTATACGGATATACGCAATGACAATCCATGCGCACGATAACGTCACCACAAGAGGCCTTGATCCCTTTGTTCAGGCCGCAAGGCACAATTTTCTTGGGGTTGTTGATGATTTTGAAACGAGCGTCTTGCTCACAAAACTCCTCTAATATGCTGAGAGTGCCATCGTTGCTGTTGCCATCGATGAGGAGGATCTCCATCTGTTCTTTGGGATAATCTTGCTCAAGGACAGAATTCAGGCAGGCAGCAATATGCCGCTCTTCATTGTATATGGGTAATACCAAGGATACAAAGTGATTGGACCGCATAAATCTTTTGTTATGATCAGTTGGGATTTGACCAATGATTATTGGTAAAAAGACCTCTTTATGAAGAGGCGATACATTTCCATGTTGGCAAAATTAATATAAAAAATGTGTGCACACAATTATTTATTGAAAAATATGCGTTTTTGAGTCAAAAAACATCAATTATTCTTAAAAAAAGAGGATAATTTCATGTTAATATCAACATTTATTGAAAGAAAGTGAATAATCATCGTTTTGCTGTATAGGGGAACTATGAGTACCTAATTTAATAAAATAGAATGATTTTCTATTCTAATCTTTAAAGATTTTTGTAACTTTGCACCCGCTTAACTCAAGCTGAACAGGTTTCTTGGATCACTGAGTGACTGAAAAGAGGGAGCACTACATTTGGAAATGCGTTGCCGATATAATTGCTGGGGTGATATCGTTGTCAGACAAGGCAACGTTGGTGATAAGGTAGAGTATTAACTGTGGATAATAGAACCATTTATCAAAAAGAGTAAAAATAATGCTATTCAATTCTTTTGCCTTCTTGTTGTTTTTTCCTATTGTGTGCATCGTCTATTTTGCCTTGCCCACATTAAGATTGAGAAATCTGTTTTTGCTGGTTGCCAGTTACTATTTCTATATGAACTGGGAACCGGTATATGCACTCCTATTGTTGGTAAGCACGGGCATCACCTATCTCGCAGCACAGGGAGGGGCAAAGTACGACAAGCATAAAACACTTTTTTTGACGCTTGGTATCGTTTTTAATTTGCTGATACTTTTTTTCTTCAAATATTTCAATTTTGCCGCCGAGAATGTCACGGCATTAATGGCATTCCTTGGCGTAAAGACCAATATACCAGAGTTTAGAGTCCTTTTGCCTGTCGGTATCTCTTTTTATATTTTCCAGGCGATGGGCTATATGATTGACGTGTATCGGGGAGATATCAAGCCTGAAAAAAACTTTTTTACCTATGCCCTCTTTGTTTCTTTCTTCCCCCAGTTGGTAGCAGGCCCTATAGAACGATCTACCAACTTGTTGCCACAATTCAAAAAGAAACTAATAATCGATTATGACCGTGTGATGGAAGGTGTTCGTTTGATGGTCTGGGGCTATTTTATGAAATTGGTATTGGCTGATCGCTGCGCTCTTTTTGTAGACACTGTTTTTAATAATATTGGTTATCACAATGGTGGCTCGTATTTGGTGGCTTCCCTGATATTTCCCTTCCAACTTTATGGTGATTTTGCCGGTTATAGTTACATTGCCATCGGAGCTGCTCGCGTGTTGGGATTCCGTCTGATGGATAATTTCCGCAGGCCATATTTCTTCTCAACATCTATCCAGGAGTATTGGAAGCGCAATCATATATCCCTGACATCATGGTTTATGGATTATGTCTATTACCCCATGGTTGGCAATAGCACTAAACTGTGGTGGTGGTGCTTTGCTATTTTCATCACATTCTTTATTTCTGGTTTTTGGCATGGGGCTGCTTGGACATATGTTGTCTGTTTTTCTATTCATGGCATTTATCTGGTGACATGTATCCTAAAAGACAAACGGCAAAAGAAATTCGAGAAGAAGTATGGCTTGAAGAAAAAGGAATGGTGGCTTTGGATAAATCGCATCTTGACGTTTATCTTGGTGGTGATAACCTTGATCTTTTTCCGGGCCAATACCCTCCAAGATGCGGTGACCGTCATGGTGGGTATCTTCACTAATTTTGGTGCACCTAGGCCAGAATACGCCATTTTCGTTTGCATTGCTATAGCTATGATCGTATTGATTATCAAGGAATTTGCAGACGAATACAAGTGGAAAATCCGTGTGGCGGATTCTCCTTCATGGTTGGTGCGCCATGTCTATCTCATCTTGATGATTTGCTATATCATTTTGTTTGGCGTATTAGGTGGTGACCAATTTATTTATTTCCAGTTTTAAAGTTCAAGAATGATGAAAAAGTTGGTAATAAGCATTTTGTTTATACTTGTTGGTGTTTTTGTTGGAGACCGGTTGGGCGGTATGGTGATGTGGTGGATCAATCAGCATACACATGATACAACAGGACCGAAGATGAAATATATGGTCAATGAAATGAAAGAGGATGTGTTGCTATTGGGAGCATCTAAATGCCAACGTCACTATGTGTCCTCCATCATCAGCGACACACTGGGAATGAGTGTTTACAATGGGGGGATTGATGCAACCAATAATATCTTTGCTCACTACATTAGCCTTAATTACGTATTGACTCATCATACTCCCAAAATTGTATGCTTGGAGCTTTTTTCAAGTGATTATGCGCCGGCACCTCACACCTTTGATGCCGTGTCTTTTTTTGCCCCATATATTGGATTGAGTGAGGGGGCTGATTCTATATTCCGACTGGCTGGCAGTTATTGGAAATATCAGGTATCACATCTATATCGGTATAATTCAAGAGCAGTAACGAATATTTTCGCTCTTCTTGTCAATCGGCTGGAAGGAGAAGACAATGGATACCTTCCCAATCCAAAACCCACCCATTTTGTAGGTGTGTTGCTGCATAGTAGAACCCCGAAGCAAATTGACAAATTGAAATTTAGTTATGTGCGGAAATTCATCACTCTTTGTAAGCAGAAAAATATCAGGTTGATATTCATGGTGTCGCCTACCTACATGAAGGTGGATCCAGACAATTATGCTCCTTTGAAAGAGTTGGCCAAACAAAATAACATTCCATTTTTGGACTATCATACATCAGGTTTGTTTCAAGACCATCCTGAATATTTTGTGGACACTTATCATCTGTGGGATCAGCCAGCTAGAGCCTTCTCGTCCATCTTTGCCAGTGATTTGAAAAGGACCTTGGATTCCTTGTCATTGATAAAGAGCGATACGGCAGACATGAAGAAGATATCTATGCTATCCCACTGATTGTTATTGGGCGAGACTATAACCGAAAGACTAAAAAAGCAATTTCTGAAGAAAAGACCTGCTCTTGTGAGTGGTGTGCTACTTTTTACATCATATAAACCTAATTAAATAAAAATATGATGATTTCCTATTCTAATCTTTAAAGATTTTTGTAACTTTGCACCCGCTAACTCACGCTGTACAGGTTTCTTAGATCACCGAGTGGCAGTAAAGAGGGAGCTCTACATTTGGAAATGCGTTGCTGACGCTTTATTTCTGACTATTCGAAACTTCGCAAACGATAGGGTTGTGCTATCTTCCTTGTCTGTTTGCAATAATGAGTTTGTCGACTCTCGAATGTCGAACAGGTGGAAGCCAGATACCCCGCTATTCTTTTGTAGTAGAACCATTTAATGTTCATATTCTGCATCTGGGCTTCTAGCAGGAAAGATAAAAGAAATAAATATGGAATTGAAGGAATTCATTGACAATTTTGCTCAATTGTTTGAAGACACTGATCCAAGTGAATTTACAGCAGAGACTGAGTTTAAAGAGTTGGAAGAGTGGACTTCCGTCGCCGCTCTCTCCATCATGGCCATGGTTCTTGATAACTATCAGATTTCTTTGACTGCAAACGAGATCAGAAAGTCGAATACGATTCAAGAACTGTTTGATCTGGTGAAATCAAAGCAGTAATTATGCATAATCCGTTCTCACTTGATGGAAAAACCGTCCTGGTCACGGGAGCATCTTCTGGCATAGGAAAAGCGACAGCCATCGAATGTTCTAAAATGGGAGCTAAGCTTGTCATTACAGGCCGTAATGAAGACCGTCTGGCTCAGACCTTAGATGAACTTCATGGTGATGGGCATCTGTCCATCGTTGCCGACCTTGATGATGAGACGTCTCTTGAATACCTTGCCGAGCAATGTCCATCGATCAACGGATTGGTCAACAATGCCGGGCGTACGATCATGGTGCCGACCTCACTCATTACCCGCGACAGACTCATGCAGGTATTGGAGGTCAACACCGTGGCGCCTATTCTCCTGACCCAAAAACTTTTGAAAAAGAAGAAATTGGGGAAAGGATCCTCTGTTGTCATCACAGACTCCATTTCTGGGGTGATGATAGCGTCACCGGGGAATGTGCTGTATTCAACATCAAAGTCCGCCATTAATGGTTTTGTCAAGAATGCCGCATTGGATCTGGCGAGCAGAAACATCAGGGTGAATGCCGTGTGCCCGGGTATGATAGCGACCCATATTCTTGACAACGGCATGGTATCGGAAGAAGATATAGAGGCAGACTTGAAAAGGTATCCGATGAAGCGATACGGATCACCTGAAGAGGTCGCTTATGCGATCATTTATTTTTTAAGTGACGCCTCGTCGTTTACGACGGGGGCAAGCCTTGTTATCGACGGGGGCTTTACACTTCAATAAAGAACATGAAGACAATTATAGGGAACATAGATATCAAGGCGGTCAACTCCTGGTTGCCGGAGAAAGTCGTGGAACTGAGCGATTTCTCTTCTCTTTATTCTGAAGCAGAGGTGAAGACGATCATCAAGACGACAGGTGTTGAGCGGATTCGGATAGCAGATGACAAGATGACCGCTTCCGACATGTGCTTCAACGCTGCCGAGCACCTGTTTGAGCAAGATCAATTTGACCGTTCCAAAATTGACGGACTGGTCTTTGTCTCTCAGACGACCGACTGGATCCTTCCAGCTACGTCTATCTCCCTGCAAGACAGATTAGGCTTGTCACAAGACACCGTATGCATCGATGTCCATTATGGCTGCTCAGGCTATATCTACGGCTTGTTCCAGGCTGCCACATGGATCGCTTGCGGCGCTTGTGAGAACGTGCTTGTACTTGCAGGTGACACGACCTCAAAAATGATCAACCAGCATGACAAGTCGCTCCGAATGGTGTTTGGTGACTGCGGCACGGCGACGATCGTCAGCAAAGGTGAGCACCGCATGGGATTCCATATCCAGTCAGACGGCAGCGGGTTCGACAAGCTGATCGTTCCGGCAGGCGGGTTCAGGCTTCCCGTTAGCGAAGAGACCTCCATCTTGGAATGGGATGCCGACAATAACGGGCGCACTAAAAATGACCTGTTCATGGATGGGCTGGTGATCTTCAACTTTGCCGTCAACAAAGTTCACAAGAACATCAACCTGCTGATCGACGAGATGAATTGGAACAAAGAAGACGTGGGGTTCTACGGGCTTCACCAAGCCAATGACTTCATGGTGAAATATGTGCGGAAAATGTTGAAGGTTGACAAAAGTCTTGTTCCCGTCAACGTGAGGGATTTTGGCAACACAGGCCCCGCGACCTTGCCGTTGCTCCTGTCTGACGTCTGCTCCGGACAGCATCCGTATCATTTGAGTAAATCTATCTTGAGCGGTTTCGGAGTTGGACTGTCGTGGGGTAGCGTGGCTGCTGATTTAAGTAATACGCATTTCTACTCTCCTATCAATAAATAAGGATTATGGAACAAATCATTCTGAATATTATCAATGAGATAAGAGCCGCTAAGGAACTGGCTCCTGTGGAAACGGTCAGTGCAGAAACCAGACTTCGCGAGGATTTAGGCCTGACTTCTTTTGACCTGGCAGAACTGACGGTCAAGATAGAAGACAAGTTTGACATCGACATCTTCGAGGATGGATTGGTGAGCACCGTAGGTGAAATATTTGAAAAATTAGGTGAGTAATGATTTTCTTGTTCGATAGAGGAAAGGCGTATTCGTATGATGATCTATTGAGTTCACTCAACGATGGCTCGACCTACTATCCCTATTATAAGACATCAGATATTTATGCTTTCTTCGTCAATCTGATCAAAGCCATAGCCTCCAGCCGGCCGTTGGTGCTGCTGGATTCAGATATCAACGCCATGGAGATTGACGGTCTCGACGAAAGCAGAATCAATGTGGCAGAAAGCATCCCGCCCTTGTCGTGTGTGAGCATGGATGAGGTGGTGGCTTTGGTTCAGGGCTCCAAGTCGGAGATCAGCATTTTCACTTCAGGCACGACAGGCCAGCCCAAGAAGGTGGTCCATACGGTCTCCACCTTGACACGTTCTGTACGCATTGGTGAGAAATACCGGGACCAGATATGGGCTTTTGCCTACAATCCCACACATATGGCGGGTCTGCAGGTGTTTTTCCAGGCTTTTGAGAATCAGAATACGCTGGTCAACGTGTTCAATCAGCCTCGGGAATATGTCTATCAGCAAATACAGGACAGGGCGATCACCCATATCTCTGCCACACCTACGTTTTACCGACTGTTGCTTCCCTATGAGAAAGCCTACGAAAAGGTGATCCGCGTGACGTTGGGTGGGGAAAAGTCTGACCAGCATCTATATGATTCTATCAAAAAGATCTTTCCCAATGCGAAAATCAACAATGTCTATGCTTCCACCGAAGCCGGAACGCTGTTTGCTGCAAAAGGCGACTGCTTCCAGTTATCCCAGAGCATGAAGGACAAATTCAAGGTGATAGATGGCGAGTTGCTGATACACAGGTCTTTGCTGGGAAGTTCAAGCGGTTTTCAGTTCACGGACGATTTCTATCACTCTGGAGACTTGATAGAGTGGGTGGATGAGTCTGCCGGACTTTTCCGTTTCAAGAGCCGTAAGAATGAGTTGATCAATGTCGGCGGTTATAAGGTCAACCCCGACGAGGTGGAAACGGCCATCATGGATATGGAAGGCGTTCAGCAGGCCATGGTTTATGGAAAGGCCAATTCTATTCTTGGCAATGTCCTTTGTGCGGATGTTGTCCTTGAGCCTGATTCAGAACTGAAAGAACTGGATATCAGGAAGCGTCTCGGATCCCAGCTTCAAGACTACAAGATACCCCGCAGGATAAAATTTGCGGAAAAGATAACGTTAACAAGAACAGGTAAGAAGAAAAGATCATGAGTAAAAACATATTGGTGACGGGCTGCTCACGTGGTGTAGGCCTGGAGATCTGCAGGGTGCTGCTCAGGGAAGGTAATACGGTGTATGGCGTGGCCCGCACGCATACGGAGGAGTTTGAGGCCTTGGAGAAGGAGTATGCCGGCCGTGTGTTTTTCAAAAGTGTCGACCTGGCTGATTCAGAGGGGGCGCGAAAGAGCATCTTCAGGTCATTTGTCACCAACGAGATTGTCTTGCATGGATTTGTCAACAATGCTGCTGTTGCCTATGACGACATCGTGACAAACCTGAACCTGAAAAGGCTCAAGGATATGTACGATGTTAACGTGTTCACCCCGATGATGCTGACGAAATATGCCATCCGCAACATGATTCTTCACAAGACGAAAGGATCCATCGTGCATATTTCATCCATCAGTGTCCATACAGGCTATAAAGGATTGGCCATGTATGCCTCCAGCAAAGGAGCCTTGGAGGCCTTCTCCAAAGATACGGCCAGGGAGTGGGGTGTGCTGGGCATCCGCTCTAATTGTGTTGTGCCGGGGTTCATGGAAACGGCCATGAGCGCCAGCCTGACGGAAGAGCAGAGAGGCAAGATCTATGCCCGCACTTCACTGAAAGCGGCCACCAGCCAGGAATCTGTTGCTGAGATGGTGGCATTTCTCTTGTCTGACAAGGCTGAGTCGGTGACAGCGCAGAGCATTCACGTGGATAACGGAACGATATAATCATAGTGTAAGAAAATCATGTTGTTCAATTCATTAGCATTCTTATTGTTCTTTCCTCTTGTGTGCATTGTTTATTTCACTTTGCCCACAATAAAATTAAGAAATTGGTTCCTGCTGGCGGCCAGTTACTATTTTTATATGAACTGGCGACCGGTTTATGCACTTCTCTTGCTGGCAAGTACGGGCATCACCTATTTAGCGGCATTGGGAGGGGCAAAGTATGACAAGCATAAGACTCTATTTTTGACGCTTGGTATCGTATTCAACTTACTGATCCTTTTTTTCTTCAAATATTTCAATTTCGCAGCCGAGAATGTCACGGCATTAATGGCATTCCTTGGCGTAAAGATCAATATACCAGAGTTTAGAGTCCTTTTGCCTGTGGGCATCTCTTTCTATATTTTCCAGGCGATGGGTTACATGATCGATGTCCATCGGGGAGATGTAAAACCGGAAAAGGATTTCTTTACCTATGCCCTCTTTGTTTCTTTTTTCCCTCAATTGGTGGCGGGACCTATCGAGCGTTCTACCAACTTGTTGCCGCAATTTAAGCAAAAGCATCATTTCGACTATGATCGCGTGATGGCTGGTGTGAGTTTGATGGTGTGGGGCTATTTTATGAAGTTGGGGTTGGCAGACCGCTGTGGTCTGTATGTGGATGCCATATATAATAACATCAATCAACATAATGGTGGTTCTTATCTTTTGGCCTCGTTGATCTTTCCTTTCCAACTATATGGTGATTTCGCCGGATATAGTTTTATTGCCATAGGCTGCTCAAAGGTGTTGGGCTTCAAGTTGATGGAGAATTTCCGTAGGCCATATTTCTTCTCAACATCTATCCAGGAGTATTGGAAACGAAATCATATTTCACTGACCTCATGGTTTATGGATTATATCTATTATCCCATGGTCGGCAAGAGCACAAAGCTATGGTGGTGGTGTTTCGCTATTTTCGTCACCTTCTTTATTTCCGGTTTCTGGCATGGGGCAGCTTGGACTTATGTCGTCTGTTTTTCTATTCATGGCATCTATCTCGTGGTCTGTATTTTGAAAGACAAGCGGCAGAGGAAATTTGAGAAAAAATATGGATTGAGGAAAAAGGAATGGTGGCTCTGGTGTAATAGGGTCGTTACTTTTTTATTGGTCGTGATCACTTTGGTCTTTTTCCGAGCCCATACGTTGGAAGATGCGATAACAGTACTAAAAGGCATTTTTGTTAATCCAGGTGCTCCTTATCCTGAATATGCCAACTTCATCGCCATTGGTCTGGCAGTGATCGTGCTGATGATCAAGGAATTCTCAGAGGAATATCAATGGAAATTCAGCTTGTCTGAATCACGCTCCTGGTTGGTCCGTGATATGTATTTGGTTTTCATGATAGCCTATATTGTTCTTTTTGGCGTATTGAGTGGTGACCAGTTTATCTATTTCCAGTTTTAAAGTACAGAGATAATGAAGAAGTTTTTCATCAGCATACTTTTCATCTTTGTTAGTCTTTTTATCGTTGACCGTGTGGGTGGGGCAATCATGTGGTGGATCAATCAGCATACACATGATGTTTCCGGACCAAAAATCAAATATTTGGTCAACGATGTGCACGAGGATGTGTTATTGATGGGCACCTCACGTTGCAATAGTCATTATGTACCATCTATTATCAGTGACACACTTGGCATGAGTGTTTACAATGGAGGCATTGACGCAAGCGATAACATTTATTCTCATTATATCATCTTCAATCATATCTTGGCTGTACACCACCCAAAGGTGTTATGCCTTGAAGTGCAGCCCAGTGATTTTATCAGACAGCCAGATCCTTTCAGATGCATTACCTTTTTTGCACCATATATAGGAAAAAATGAACGGGCGGATTCCATTTTCCGTTTAGCAGGCAAATATTGGCCTTATCGCATATCACACCTTTATCGTTATAACGCAAAAGCGGTTTCAAATATCGCAGGACTTGCCATCAACCGCCATTCAGGTGGTGACCATGGGTATATTCCTGACCCTAAGCCTACTAAATTTCCAGATAAGTTGTATTCTTACAGCACACCCACACATATAGACAGCCTGAAGATAGATTATTTACAACGATTCATCTCTCTTTGCAAACAAAACAATATACAATTGACTTTTACGATCTCTCCTTCTTACAAGAAAGTGGAATCAGATTGCTACGATGTTCTGAAAACGATAGCCATAGACCACCATATTCCCTTCTTAGATTACCATACAAAGGGATTATTTCTCGATCATCCTGAATATTTTCATGACAAGGATCATTTGTGGGATAAAGGGGCCAGACTTTATTCTGCTATCTTTGCACATGACTTGAAAAATGTATTGGATAGCCTGGATTAACCCTGCAGGTTCATTTTTCTACCGAAATTGAATAGCATGACGAGGATTGAGAGGATATTCGGTATGTAACAAGAAAGGCAGGGACAAGAGTATTCCCCGCCTTTTTCAGGTATGTCTCACACCTTTTGTTGATGATAGCAAGAGACTATTGGGCAGTATGTGATTTCAGACTCTTATTGATTTTCCTGAAGTCGCTCAGTGCTTTCCAGCCTATCTTGCAGATTCGTTTCATGTTGATGGAGTTGACGCCACCCTGGCGTGGACGGAAAGTGATGGGATACCAGGCCAGTTTTTCTTTCCATTTCACAGCAATCGCTGATACAGCCACATTGGCAAGTCCATAGTCGTGGGGGATGACATCCAGAATGCGTTGCAGACGGTCGGTCTTCATCAGGCGGAAGGGAGTGTTGGCATCCTTCACCCATACGCCAAACATCAGCCATACAATCAACCGGAGAGTCTTGGTCACAAAGACACGGCTGCTGCCGTCCTGACGGCCACCGCGGGTGCCGATCTGGAAATCATAGCGGTCTCTGTTTTCCCACATCTGCCAGAATTCGTCGGGGAGTGTCTGGCCGTCGCTATCGGTCTGAAAGACAAAGTTTGCTCCTTCATTGATCGCATAACGGTAAAGATATAGGACGGTGGCTCCATGACCGGAGTTGGCTTTGTCAAGAGGCACCAAATGCGAGTATTTGGCTTGAAGTTGCGTCAGAATCTCAAAAGTGTTGTCCTTGCTCCCGTCGTTGGCTATGACCACCTTGCATTCATGACCTTCGGTGCAGATACGTTCGGCAACAGGATGCCACATACGTATCACTTCTTCAACATTGGCCGACTCATTGTAGGCTGGCATCACAATAAATATCTTATCCATGGCTGTGTTTTTTGAAGGTGATGTATTTGTTTAAGAAAAATTGCAAAAGTGCTGACACGACAATCGTGATGATTTTCGACAGGCGATGGTCAAGTCCGGAAAGGTCGGTCAGGATATAGATAAGCAGTTCGCTGACAGCAAGTCCTGTCAGGCCGACAATATAGAAAATCTTCAGACGGTAGGAGGTCTTGTCCTTGACCTTGAAATTGTACTGACGGTTGAGAAAAAAACTGCAAAAGATGCCGCAATGCACACTGATCACATTGGCTGCCAGATAGGGGATCACCATGCTCAACAGCGTATAGATAATAAAATCAAGTGTGGCACAGGATCCGCCGATAATACCGTATAGTATCAACTCGCGGAATTGATGGTATAGTTGTATAAGCGTTTTAATCATGTGAATCAAACTGATATAGGCCTCGAACTAACGTTTTGCATTCTCCCTTTTTGCTTAACTGATCAAGAGTATACAGATAAGAATCGTAAAGAGTGAGGACATGCAATGGATGATGATCTTTGATGATATTGTTGAGAACCGAAGAGGTCACTTTTTTAATATCTTTTTCGTTATGGTCAGAACCTAAAAAGAAAGTCTTCACCACCTTGTTGTTTTTTTGTAGGGTTGTGGTCATGACATTTTTTTCTTTTAAGGTGTAACCCTCTTCCAATAAGTGAGGCTGGTAGAGCATCATGTCATCCCATTCGAATGTTAATAGATATAGGGTGTCGGGATCTTCTTTTTTGAGGCATTCACAGATGTTGAACACATCATTCTGCTTTCTTACTTTGATCCTATGGATATAGTCGGAATAGAACAGTCCACCCGACAAAAGCATGTATTCATCGGCAGTGACGAAAGCCAAGCTTGTACCAATGCCAATCTCAGGATAGTAGGGGGCACTGCTGGAATGGAAAAGGGGGATATTGAAACCTTGTCGGGAAAAAGAGGTGTCAAGGTTTCTCCAGGGCTTGTCAGGAAAATCGAAACGGATAGAGACGATATAGTAAAGAATAAGCCCTGTCAACATAGCATATTTGGCCCATCGATGTTGGCGGCACCATGTCCGCAGGTGATCGAGTGTCGTAACGGTCATCACAGCGGCGAAAGGCAGAATGTAGAGATAGTGCTTAGCTGCTCCGCCATTATACCTGTAGATGTAATGCAACAGCAACATCGGCACGACTAAGGCCAGGACAAGTTTCCAGGAACCTCTCTTCAGCAGCAGATAGCATCCTTTCGGAATAAGAATGAGATTCACTACGTTGTAAAAAGACATGGCAGCCACAAACGGTATCATCTTGTTGGCTATCGCATCAATCTCACCTGCTTTGCCCACTACATAGAAAGGATTGGCTTGGAAAAGCCAGTAGACCAATGCCAAAAAGGCAATAATTACGAATGCTGCTGCAGAAGAGAGCCCCACACTTCTCCAAAACGGTTTTCCTTTGTAAAGAAAGAGAAAGAAGATGACGGGATAAATGATGATAATATCGATGCGGAAAACAGGGGCTATGCACATCAACAGCAGCCATTTCCAGTTGCTCGACCCATTGATAATCAGCAACATCGCCCAAACCATAAGCGTCATTGGCAGGATGGCGGAGTTGGGATACATGGCGATAGCATAGCATTCCGGATAAAGCATGACTCCCAGCAGCGTGATGTCTCTGGCTACATTAGTGAAACGATGCACCAGTTCCACACAAAGGGGGATGAAAATGAAGGTACACAATGCCGTAAAAATGGAGTAAAGGGCATTGGTGGTGAGAAAAGGAAACACGTATTTTAAAACGGCCAGCAAGTAGACCATGATGGGCTGCATGTTGTACTGGTAAGCCATGAGTGGTGGAAGCCTAAAACCTTGATTGAACAGGACTGTGCCGCCTGCAATGATATTTTGAGAGTCACCTTCATAGTTATATAATGGGAAAATACCCCATAACATCCAAACATATAACAAGCAAAGGATAATGATATATCGCTTGTCAGAACAAGAAAGAATCCCCCAGTGGCATATTGACTTCGTTTGTAGCTTTGTCATCTCTAATGATATATAATTAAGTTGCAAAAATAGCGATTTCTGCGTGATTGTGCAAGTTTTGACTTGAGAAAATAGTGAGACGAATGAATTACAGGATTGTGGAATTCACCATCATTTTTGTAAACATTTCAAATTCAGTAAATTTATCTTTTTTGAAAGTCAATGATACGTTGGTCGATAATGACACCACCTTTGATGATCAGCGATTCCTCTAATTCTCCTTCCAAATGTCCTTCTATCAAAGAGTCGACATATTTTGAGCATATGCTGCTGAGGTTGGAGGAGATGGTCTTGTAAAAAATGGATGGAGTATGGTCTACCACATAATGGGCAATGCCGTCAATATAATAGATGGGATCATCAATTGTTGTAGGAATGCTCGTTTCGACTCCTCCATTCCGATCACAACTGATGTCGATGATGAAAGCATTTCGGCGCATCCGTTTCAGATCTTTTTTGTAAATAATATGGTCTGTGCGTTTCGTGTCCCATAAGATAGCATTGACCACAACGTCATAATTGCCAATCCGCTCGGAGAGCAATCGTTCTGTACGTCTGTTATATTGATCCACCGTGGCACCTAAAGAAATCAATATCCGATAAGCTCCACGGGCGACATTGCCGTTTCCTAATAAGGCGACTTTTGTCTCATAGGGAAAAATTCCCATCAAGCTGTAGGCATGCATTACAGCGGCCTCGCCGGCGATCTCATTATTGCGCCAAAAAATATGCTGGCCTTTATAGAACATATCTTCCCAGGCGATAGCGGTCAATTGATTGTCTACAATCTTGTCGGTAATGTCTTTGTTTTGAACGGCATGAATCCAGCCGAAGATAGTCTGGTCTTTGTGTAGCATCGTCAGATATTCTGCATCACCCACCTTGGGGTCGCAGATGATGTCTTGATTCAAAGTTTTCGCTCTATCTGCCACATTTACTCCCATATCAATATAATCTTGATCGCAAAAACCAAGAACTTTGCCATAACCGCTTTCCACAAAAACAGAGGATTTGTTTTTAATATGAATAATATCGCTCGGAATCAATGCTCTTCGACGTTCATTTTCCTTGTGGCTGATGACAAAACCAATTGTTTTCATGATAAAAAAAACTATTTAGATATTATATGACAAAGCAAAGGTATAAAAAAAATGGTTTATTAGCAACAAATTGTCTAAATATTGAATTGATTGATTGGCATATTGATGAATTGTCCATCTTTTTAAATCTGAAATAGGCGTAATCAATTAAAGAAATATAAATGATTATTGGTGATTTGGAAAAAAAAATGTAATTTTGTCACCCAATTCTATCAACTATTTGTGGCATCTTTATTCTGAAGTATGCCATTAGATGATTTTACACGATTATAATGGTTGTTAATTCTCTCAATTTTTGGCTGGTCTTTCCTTGGCTATTTCTGTTTTATTGGTTGATACCCAGTAAGATGGTGGCTGCTAGAAAATGGTTTTTGATTTTGGTCAGTTATGCCATCTACATGACATTTCAACCGGTATGTGTATTGGTGTTATTAGGTGTTACTGTCATCACTTACTGGGGGGGTATATGTATCGACAAGGCATCGAAATGGCGGAAGAGGATCAATGCCTTGTTCATCTGTTTGGCGTTGGCACCCTTGGTGGTTCTCAAATACTCAAGGTTCTTGTGCGAAGTGTTTTCAGACACCTTGGGATGGATGGGTGGAAAACTGACTATGACTGGGCTCAATTGGTTTATTCCTATGGGCATTTCTTTCTTCACCTTGCAGGCTATCAGTTATCTGGTGGATGTCTACTACAAAAAGATTGAGGTGGAGAAGTCGTTTGCCGACCATATGCTTTTTGTGTCCTTTTTTCCTCAAATCGTCTGTGGTCCCATCAGCAAGGCTTCTGAATTGTTCCCGCAGTTTCGTAGTAAGCATCAGTTGGAATATACCACAGTGGCCAAAGGACTGAAAATGGTGCTGTGGGGAATGTTTATGAAGGTGGCTGTGGCTGATCGTGCTGGTATCTATGTGGATTTTTTTTACGGTAATTATGATTTTTATAGAGGTAGCGACTATCTGATTTCTGCTATTCTCTATTCCATCCAGATCTATGCTGATTTTGCAGGATACACCTTGATGGCCACAGGCATCGCAAAAACATTGGATATAGACATTATCAATAATTTTAACCGGCCATATTTCTCCGTCAGTGTCACAGAATTTTGGGGGCGTTGGCACATCTCGCTGTCACGTTGGCTTAAAGATTATATTTACATCCCATTGGGGGGCAACCGTTGCAGCCGTCTCCGCAATTATGTGAATATTATGATCACATTCTTCGTGAGTGGCCTATGGCATGGTGCCAGTTGGTCTTTTGTAGTTTGGGGAATGATTCATGGAGTGGTACAGGTCATTGAGAAATTCTTTGGCGTACAACGGCTGAAATCTGCCAGTCCATGGGTGAGAGTGTCTCGCATCACTTTGAATTTTATGATTGTGACTTTTGCTTGGATATTTTTCCGGACACCAACCTTGGAGACCGCTTTCAAAGTGATCAGCAAGATAGCTACGGATGGTTTTAGCAAGCCTACAGACATCACTTATACCAGTTTCCCGTATTTTGTTCTGGTTTTTCCCATATTGCTGGCGTATGATATATGGAAAGAGTATTGTTCAGGAAAATGTGCTTTTTTTGAGACACGATTCTTTCATTGGTGTTTCGCACTCTTTTTAGCTGTGATGATTGTCTTTTTAGGTGTGCTCAATGGTGGCCAGTTTATTTATGCAAGTTTCTGAGTATGAAAAAAATATTGTTGTCTGTTGTTTGTTTTGTCGCCTTGTTTTGGGGGGTTGATGTCATTTCGGGGAGCTTTCTCGATAACCTTCGTGCTCATTTGAAAAGTGGAGAAATGCATGGGCTGGAGTATATAGCCAAACAGTGCGATCAGGATGTTCTCGTCTTTGGCTCCTCAAGGGCGAAATATCATTATAATCCGGAGATTTTGGCAGACTCTTTGGGAATGACCTGTTACAACTGTGGGAGGGATGGCATGGGTATCCTCTATTGTTATGGTTATTGGAAAATGCTCTCGAAACGATACATACCCAAGATCATCTTGTACGACTATGCTTTGTTTGATGTGGAATTTGATGATTATACGGCCTATCTCTCACCTTTGATGCCGTACTGTGATGATAAGGATGTGAGGCAGTTAATTTGTGATGTTGATTCTACAGAATTCATCAAATCTTATTCACATCTCTATCGTTACAATTCCATGTTGCTGCAACTTATTAAAGGAGTTCTTGTCGAAGAGGATTTGGGCAATGGGTTTGTGGCAAAAATAGGTGAGGTCGTACGTATAAATAAACGAAACTATGATTATAAAGCCAATCCTTTAAAGGTGGCCTATCTGGAGAAATTTGTAGCCGATGTGAAAAGTAAAGGTGTGAAGCTGGTCTTTTTCAACAGTCCTTTCTATGATGGGGCCAACATGACGTTGCCCGAGGAAATCGCGCATATTTTTGAAACCTATGGTGTCGATTTTTACGACAACCAAGACCTGGAAGGCTATACTGCAAACAAAAAAATGTTTGTTGACCGCACACACCTCAACGATAAGGGATCTTCAGCATACACCAAGTTGGTCGTGGGGCAACTGCGAAAGGCCAGATGAGCGCGGGCTGAGGCGATCTTAACGGTTAATCTGAAAAGGTGCGGGATAGCGTTTCAGCAAGATGTCCCAGTTGCTCAGATGGATAGGGGTGTCGGGCAGTGAGATGTTGTGCTTTGTCAGCAAGAAGGATTCGCCATGCTTGTAACAGAGATGGTAGCCGGCAGCTTCCAGCATCTCTCTCGTCACATGGTTGGCGACCAGCCTGTGGGGATGTTTCACATACACAAAATCAGAGACACCAGAAAGCAACTCCCGCTTGTGCTCCTCATTCATCGCTTTCGTCACCCCGTTCTGCATGGCCCAATATTTCCCGCCAGGAAGGGCATGGCATACCATGCCAAGTCCCTGATCTGCTTGGAAGGCATAATAAAGACGCGGTGATTCCACTTGTGACATCAGATATTGGATGTCGTAGAATTCTTTCCTTGACTTCACGTCATTCCAAAACATATTGTCAAAGTAATTCCCCCAAGTAAAGTGGACGACGGAGCATAGACCTCCAATCACAAAGGCTAACAGAAAAAGGTGGTGCCTGAAACGTTGGGCGATCTCTATTTGGGAGAGGTAGATAAACATCCAGATGAGCAGGAACGAGCACGACAGGTAATAATAGATCCATAGGGCGTGGCGCGTGGCGACAGCAAAGATAAACAGAGACGTGATAAGAGGAAACCATCGGTGGCCTGTGGACTTTTTGCTCCACAACAGGCAGCCTGCCGTAATGAGCAGCAGCAACAGGATGCGGTATTTGTCGACGAAGACGGCCTGCCAGTCGCGTAGGTAGAGCGTAAGGGTGCTCTCGCCCACGGTGACTGTCTGCATCGTGTTGAAAAAATACTCATGCACAAAAGCGCCAAGACAACCTTTGATAGCCATAAATGCGACAAGGGGGACGACCACCAGTGATATGCCGGCAAGAAGCATGACCAGTGCCCGCAGCCATCCCTGGCGGTTACGGATGACCCACCAGGCAGCATACAGGATGAAAATCGTCTGCATCGCGGCAATATTGTACTTGATCATGGATAAGGCTCCAAAACAGACGCCTAAGACAAAAAAGCTGAGGCCGATGGTGCGCCGGCTCACACGACTGCCTTCCAAAAGAAGGGCGGTGCGGTAGAGAGATGCCGTCAGCATCAGCAGGCAGAAATCCTCGGCACGGGTCTCTGAATGCAGGGCGTGGTTGAAGAAAGCCAACGTCATGAGGATCGTGCACACCAAGGACTGGCGCCGGTCGTGGAGGTAGATCTTGGCAGTGAGATACGTGAGATAGAAAATGAAACTGTAGACGATGCAACTGAGCCAGAAAATGCCTAAATAGTTGCGCGGACTGAGCAGGTAACCGATACCGTAGATGACCCATAACAGCAATCCTTTGCTGTCGGAATAATCCACATAGGGAGTCATCCCATTCATCAGGGCTTTGCCGCACATGAAAAACCAGGCGGAATCCCAGCGGCCATACATGTCATGGGTGTAACTGTCGCTTGACACAAAAAACAACAGGATTGTGGCATAGATGGCGAGGCAACCGAATATGACGCCTTCTTTTTTTACATATGTAAAGATGCTCATTACAGGCTGATTATAATGGTTTTGATGGCAGGTGAACTCAAAAGCTGTCGGCAAACAACCTTACCGCCAATATGCAAAATTAGTGTTTTTTCTATAAATACATAGAAGCAAATAGGGGAAAAATAAAAAAAGGACTCTTAAAAGTCCTTTTTCGCAGGTGATCCGTTTGGGGCTCGAACCCAAGACCCCAACATTAAAAGTGTTGTGCTCTACCAGCTGAGCTAACGGATCTCCAAAGATGCTTTTTAAAAAGCGAGTGCAAAGGTAGCGCTTTCTATTTAAAACACCAAATATTTTATGCTTTTTTTACATTTCTTTCTATTTGGGTGGAGGTGGACAGATCGATATCTATGCATCAGCAAATACTTTGCCGTCATCGAGGGTAATCTGCAGTTTCGTGTACTCGCAGTGGAAGTCATGTTGCAGACGTTCGAGATAGCGAGCGCTCTCCCACTTGCACATAGGGAGATCGTGTAAAAGGTAGTTGCCACAGGTTTCGGGACTCGTGGCAGGCACCTCTGTCTGAGTGAGAATCCACTTGAGGCATTCTATAGTAAGGCTACGCATATCCTCCACTGTATATGTTCCCGTCATAATGATATACATGCCTGTGAGACAGCCCATAGGCCCTACATAAACCACGTCTTCCTTAACCTTGCTATTGCGGAACCATGTGGCCATGAGGTGCTCTAGACTGTGTATGGCTGCAGGAGCGACTGCTGGTTCCTTGTTGGGTTCGGTGATGCGCAGGTCAAAAGTGGTGAAACCTTGATCTTCGCGTGATACGTAAATGCCAGGTTTCAGGTGGGTGTGGTCGATTGTAAAACTTTGTATGACTTCCATATTATAAATGTAAAAAATATAAGAATTGTCGGTAGTATAGGATGGGTTGATTTGAGTTTGGATAAAAATAGAGTGACACCCATCCCATCCATACGGTCTATTTGTATATACTCAATGCGAGTTTCCTACCTTTTGTGCGATTATTTGGGCATGTCTCGCCCTTTATCTGGCATAGGTGTCTTGTAGAGATAAACACCAATATATTTCCATGACGCTGGAATAATGGGGCTTATCAGTTTATCTATTTTACTGAGAATAGGCCTTATTTTTTCGTTACGACAAAAACAACCAAGGAAGCCAAAAAATTTCTCATCTATTATCTCCATATTAGAAAACAGCGCATGGATACTATCCCGATCTTGATAAACCCAAGAATAAAAATTTGACTTTCTCAACAACTGATGAATTTTTGTGGATTTCAAATTCTCAGAAAAAACCAATAAACCGCCAGGTTTCAATGCTTTCTTGATGTTCTCAGCCATTAACTGACCACCATTTGGAGGGCATAAGTCTTCAACTGCCCCTATGACCGATTTGAAGACAACGATGTCAAAGAAATTGGTGTATTTGTCTGGAATGTCAGTAACATCCATCTGTTCGTATCTGATTTTGTCAGAAACGCCATATCTCTTGTGCAGATCAATAGCTTTGGACGAAGGAGGACGTTTGTCTGTACAATAAATTTCTGCTCCTCCTACCAAGGCACAGTATAAGGAAAGCCCGCCATCACGGCCCCCAATATCCAAAATGCGCTTCCCCTTAAAATCAATATTGGAATGGTTGATGAAATCGAAATAATTCCACCAGTTATCAACATCCCATTCTACAATGTCCTTTTTCGTCTCTTTTGTAAATACCATGATTACTTGTTTTTAGATACCGAAATTTTTGCGTATCTCGTCCACCATGTCGAGTTTCTCCCATGTGAACAACTCCACTTCGATGGTTTTCGTCTGATGATAGAAACTAGTGAATGTTTTCTTTTTCACCTCGTTGCGGCGTCCCATGTGTCCGTAGGCCGCCGTTTCCAAGTAGATGGGCTTGCGCAGCCCCAACCGCTGCTCGATGGCCCTGGGGGTGAGTGAGAAAAGCTGACTCACCTTCTTGGCTATCTCGCCATCGGAAAGTGGGACTCGGGCTCGGTTGTAGGTGTTGACGTAGATGCTCACCGGTTCAGCCACACCTATGGCGTAACTCAGTTGCACAAGCATCTCGTCACTCACACCGGCGGCCACCATGTTCTTGGCGATGTACCGGGCCATGTAGGCGGCTGAGCGGTCTACCTTGCTGGGATCCTTTCCGGAGAATGCGCCTCCACCATGAGCTCCCTTGCCGCCGTAGGTGTCTACGATGATTTTGCGTCCTGTCAGACCTGTGTCACCGTGAGGCCCGCCAATGACGAATTTCCCTGTGGGATTGACATGGTAGATAATGTCATTGTTGAAGAGTGCGAGAACCTTGTCGTTATGGATTTTTGCCTTCACCCTTGGCATCAGCACCTCCTTCACGTCCTTGCGAATCTGTTGCAACATGCGCTTGTCGTCGCTATCAAACTCGTCGTGTTGTGTGGAGACTATGATGGTGTGGATGCGAAGGGGGATATTTTCATCGGAGTATTCCACTGTCACCTGGCTCTTTGCGTCAGGGCGCAAGTAGGTCATCACCTTTCCTTCGCGGCGTATCTCCGAGAGGGTTTGCATAATGAGGTGCGCCAGGTGGAGCGACACCGGCATGTACTCATCTGTCTCATTGGTAGCGTAGCCGAACATCATACCCTGGTCGCCGGCTCCCTGTTCTTCTTCCTCCTCGCGTTCCACTCCTCGATTGATGTCGGCGCTCTGCTCGTGGATGGCCGACATGATGCCGCAGGAGTTGCCGTCGAACTGATACTCCGACTTGGTGTAGCCGATGTCGTTGATCGTGCGGCGGGCAATGGTCTGAAGGTCGATGTATACCTCGGAGTGCACCTCGCCCATGATTACTACCTGACCAGTGGTGACGAAAGTCTCTATGGCGCAATGAGCCTTCTCGTCGTATGCCAGGAACTGGTCGAGCAAGGCGTCGGATATTTGATCGGCCACCTTGTCGGGATGGCCCTCTGAAACTGACTCAGAAGTGAAAAGATATGACATAGTCTTCTTGTTTGATGGTTTGGGCTGCAAAATTAGCTAAAAAATCCGAAATTTAAGATAGTTTAGTAAAAAAATGACAAATTAGTGTTCTTTCATTTACATCTTCCATTAATTCGATATCTATCTCATCTGTATAGAGCGTTCGTTTCAACCCAATACGAGTTTAAATGAAAGAGCCACTTTGGTTCATTGTCCTCCATCACAGCCTTCTTGTCCCGCGTCCGCGTCTGGCGGGTTGGGTAGTTTCAGTTCTATCTCATCTTCTCGCGTCACGTAGAGTTGGTAATAAGCGATAATCAGGGTGGTTAGCGGAAGGGCGATGATCAATCCGATGAATCCCATCAGTGCACCCCAGACAGACAGCGACAGCAGAAGGACTGCCGGGTTGAGTCCCATGGCTGACCCCATGATTTTGGGGGTGACAAACATGTCGGTGATAATCTGGATGATGACAAACCCCAGTACGGCGAGACCGAAGATAATCCAAAAGTTCTGTCCCGTGTCTGCTGCCTTGAGCAAGGCAAGGAAGGCTGTGGGAATCAGTGCAAAGGTGTGAAGATAAGGCACCAGGTCCATCAGTCCGATCAGAATACCCATACCGATGGGCATGGGGAAACCGATTATCCAAAACCAGCAGGCAAACATCACGCCCATCCAGAAAGCCACCTGTCCCTGGCCGCGGATATAATTGTTGAGCGCGCGTTCCACATCCTTCATGAGTGTCTGCCAGAATGCTCTCGACTTCTTCGGAAAGATCTTGATCCAGTTGTTGCTGAGGTATTCGTAGTCGAGAAGGATGAAAAAAGTATATAATAATGTGATGAATGATGCAAACACGCTGATGGCGATGCTCGCTGTATGGCCTACCATGGAAAACATTTGGGGCAAAGTGGTTTTCAGGGCATCAATGAAATCTCGGCTACTCAGAAACTCCAGCATGCGCTCACGGTGGTTGTTGAGCCAGTCGTGCACCATGGTGGAGAAATCGCCCGATGTCGTCTGCTGGTTGAGATACTTGATGACCAACGGTCCCAGACGCTCAAACTGTTCGATCATGGGCGGGATGATAAAATAGAAAACACCTGCCACCAGGATGATTAACAATAAAAAGGTGAGAAGAATCGACGGCACGCGGCCAGGTATGTGCAGACGGTATTGAAAAAATTTGACCACAGGATAAAGAAGATAGGCCAAAAACCATCCGATGAAAAAAGGCAGCAGCACACTGCTCAGCTTGTTGATCAGATAGAAAACAGTCACACAGATGGCCACAATGATGACCCATCTGGCCAATCTGTCAAATGTAATTTTACCTTCTATCATAAATTTGAAGATTCTTTACGAAAGTGATTTGTTCACCACGTTGGAATTTACTTGTAATAACTTGTAATAAGATGTGTGGATGTATATTATGGGTGGGAGGTCTTTGCCGATTCTACCGACTTGAGATAGCATTCCCGGCATAGAGGCTCATACTGGGCTTTCTCACCCAATAAGACACGCTTGTCCTCCTGCACCAGGCGGTGGCTGATGTAAGCCAGCGCACCACATCGCACACAGATGGCATGTACTTTCGTCACATCATCGGCAATGGCACATAAGGCAGGCATCGGACCAAAAGGAACGCCTTTGAAGTCCATGTCGAGTCCCGCCACAATCACACGCACACCACGGTTGGCCAACTCATTGCACACATCCACCAGTCCGTCGTCAAGAAACTGGGCTTCGTCGATGCCTACCACGTCAATCTCTGATGCCAGCAACAGGATGGATGCTGATGTGTCAACAGGCGTACTGAGGATGGTGTTGCGGTCGTGGCTCACCACTTCCTCGTCAGAATATCTTGTGTCGATGGATGGCTTGAATATCTCCACACGCTGACGGGCGAAGATGGCCCGCTTGATCCTGCGGATCAGTTCCTCGGTCTTGCCCGAGAACATCGACCCGCACACCACTTCTATCCTGCCTGAGCGGTGGAATTCTCCTGATAGATTGTTTGTCATGATGGCAAAATTACAAAGTTTGTGGGACATGGCAAATTTTCCGACAGCTTTTTTCATCTTGGAGTGTCCACTGCTAACTAAATGTTACTAAAACAAAAAAAATAATGAATTATTTTGTCGGTTTTCTGATTTGACGTAAATTTGTGGCGAATATGGGCATGCTCTACATCGTTCCCACACCCGTGGGCAATCTTGAGGATATCACGCTCCGGGCTCTGAGGATACTCAAAGAGGCCGACGTGATCCTGGCTGAAGACACACGAACCACCAGTGTGCTGCTCAAGCACTACGACATCCACAACCAACTGATCTCGCACCATAAATTCAATGAGCATGGCACTGCTGCCGGCGTGGTGCAGAGGCTCAAGAGCGGACAAGTGGTGGCGCTGGTGAGTGATGCCGGCACTCCCGGTATCAGTGATCCGGGATTTTTCCTCGTCAGAGAGGCTGTGGCTGCCGGCATCGAGGTGCAATGCCTGCCAGGAGCGACCGCCTTCGTGCCGGCCTTGGTGGATTCCGCTTTGCCCGACGACAGGTTTTGTTTCGAGGGATTCCTGCCGCAGAAAAAAGGACGGCAGACACGGCTGGAGGCTCTGCGGGGAGAAAAGCGCACCATGGTCTTCTATGAGTCACCCCACCGGCTTGTCAAGACGCTACAGCAACTCAGCGATGTCCTCGGGGCTGCCAGACCTGCCTGTGTGGTGCGCGAGATATCCAAAGTGCATGAGCAATCTGTCAGAGCCACGTTAGGAGAACTCACAGAGCATTTCAACAACCATCCTCCCAAAGGCGAGATCGTCATCGTGGTCGGAGGATATGATGAGAAAAATGATAAGCAAGCATCAACCAATCACTAATTCATACATCATGAGAAAAATTCTTTTCTTCGCCATCTGTTTGTTGGCCATCGTTAGTTGCAAAGAAGAGCCAAAAGCTCCATTAGTTGTCGCACCTCAGACGGATATCAGCGACTCGCTACAGAAAGTCATCGACCAGCGAGACAATGAGATCAATGAGATGATGGCCACCCTCAATGAGATACAGGAGGGCTTCAGACTCATCAATGAGGCTGAGAAACGGGCCACGATAGCCAAAGAGGGTGAAGGTGCCGACAAGGTGACGAGAATCAAGTCGGATATCAAGTTCATCCAGGATAAGATGAAGACCAACCGCGAACTGATCGAGAAACTCCGTCAGCAACTCAGCGAGAGCAGCATTAAGGGAGATGAGCTCAAGAAGACCATTGAGGCACTTGTCTCACAACTGGAAGCCAAAGACCATCAGTTGGCCGACCTGCAGGAAATGCTTGAGGCAAAAGACATGAGAATCAATGAGATGGGCGAGGCTATCAACGTGCTCAATACCGATGTGGCCGACCTCAAAAACGAAAGTTCACAGAAGTCGCAGACCATCAGCAACCAGGATAAGCAGTTGCATGTGGCTTATTATGTCTTCGGCACCAAGGATGAGTTGAGAGAACAGCAGATTCTCGATAAAAAAGGCAATGTGCTCAAAGACAATTTCAATAGGAATTATTTCACCAAGATCGACATCAGAAATCTCAAGGAGATCAAACTCTACTCCAAGAAAGTCACTGTGCTCACCCCGCATCCGACATCATCTTATACGCTGGTGCCCGACAATATCAAGCAACTTACGCTGCGCATCGATAAACCAGATGTATTCTGGTCTACCAGCAAATATCTCGTGGTGCTCGTGAAATAACCATTCAATATTTCTTCTCCACTATGCGGCAAGGCACACCCCAGCGGTGTGCCTTGCCGCATGATGGATGGGCCTATCATATGGATAAAGATACCGTTCTTTTTTCATACATATGTCATAATGTTAATTTCTGATGAAGTTTTTATACATTTGTTGACCTTTATCGTGCGTATTTTCAATTTTTTAATCATTTATTTGTGCTTTGCTTAAAAATTGATTAATTTTGCAAACTATTTATTATTCATTTTTTTGATTTGGAATAACAATCAATTATATATTATGAGAAATAGAATAAGCCTGATTTTGGCCTGCCTCTTCATGTCAATAGGATGGGCAGTGGCTCAAAACACTATCTCGGGTACCGTCGTCGACGGTGAAAACAATGAGCCTATCATTGGCGCATCTGTCTTCATCAAAGGTACTAAAGTGGGTACTGTCACCGATATTGATGGACACTTCACACTCAATGCCAGCACTGCCACTCCTACCTTGGAGATTTCTTACATCGGCATGAAAAAAGTGACTGTCAAAGGTGGTAAAAACATCAAAGTCACCATGTTTCCTGATGCAGGCACACTGGAAGAAGTGGTCGTCACGGGTATGCAGCAGATGGACAAACGTCTGTTCACTGGTGCCACCACAAAAATCGATGCGGAGAAAACCCGTCTTGACGGTGTCGCCGATGTCACCAGAGCCTTGGAGGGACGTGCTGCAGGTGTCTCCGTGCAGAATGTGTCGGGTACCTTCGGTACCGCACCCAAAATCAGAGTGCGTGGAGCTACTTCCATCTATGGCAGTTCATCACCTCTGTGGGTGGTCGACGGTGTGATCATGGAAGATGCCGTCAACGTGTCGGCAGACGACCTCTCATCTGGTGATGCAGAGACGCTGATCTCCAATGCTATCGCTGGTCTGAATGCCGATGACATCGAGAGCTTCCAGGTGCTCAAGGATGGTAGTGCCACCTCTATCTATGGTGCACGTGCCATGGCCGGTGTGGTGGTCATCACCACCAAAAAAGGACGTGCCGGACACAGCAGCATCAACTATACCGGAGAGTTTACCTATCGCTTGAAACCTTCCTACAACGACTACAATATCAGCAACTCACAGGAGCAGATGGGTATCTACCGTGAGATGGAGAAAAAGGGATGGCTCGAGTTCTCTGCCTTGGCCAACGGAGCCTCGTCAGGACTTTATGGAAGGATGTACTCGCTGATGGACCAATACGACGGTTCTTCTTTCGGACTGCCTTTCACACAGGCTGCCATGAACCAGTACCTCCAGCAGGCTGAGTTCAGAAACACCGATTGGTTTGACCTGCTCTTCAACAACAATATCATGCACAACCACTCGGTGAGTATCGCTACAGGTACCGACAAGGCCAACCTCTATGCCTCACTCTCTGCAATGGAAGATCCAGGATGGTATAAGGATAGCAAGGTGTCGAGATACACAGCTAATGTCAACGCCACCTTCAACCTGTCGAAGAATGTATCGCTCACCATGAGGACCACCGGGTCGTTCAGAGAGCAGACGGCACCTGGTACGCTTAACCAGAGCACTGATGTGGTGAGTGGTGCTGTCAACCGTAACTTTGATATCAACCCGTTCAGCTTCTGTCTCAACACAGCCAGAACACTCGATCCCGACCAGGAATATACCAGAAACTACGCCAAATTCAATATCTTCGATGAGTTGGACAACAACTACATCGATGTCAATGTGATGGATATCAAGTACCAAGGCGAACTCTCTTGGAAGCCTGTCTTGGGACTTGAGCTCAAGGCGCTCGGTTCTTACCGTGTCAACAGGTCCACCCGTGAGCACTATGTGCTCAACCATTCGAATCAGGCTGAGGCTTATCGCGCGGGTGTCGACAACCCCAATGTGATGTATAGCAACAAGTATCTCTACCAGAATCCTGATGATCCCAACTCACTGCCGATCTCTGTCATGCCAGAGGGTGGTATCTATACCATCAGCCGCAACTCGGTCAAGCAGCTTGACTTCAGATTCACAGCTAATTATAATAAGGTATGGAATGATACCCACATCTTCAACGTGCTGGCTGGTATGGAGGCCAACCGCGCCGACTATGATGCTTCTGAGCATATCACCATGGGTGTAGACTATGAGATGAACAGACTGGTGAAGAAAAACTACTTCCGCGAGAAGCAGATGCTCGAGGAGGGAACGACCACAGATGCTTTCGGCAAATCGTGGAACAGAAGACTGGCATACGTGCTCAATGGTAACTATTCTTATAAAGGACGGTATGTGCTCAACCTCACCGGGCGCTATGACGGTTCCAACCAACTCGGAAAAGCAAGGAAGTCAAGATGGTTGCCCACATGGAACATCTCTACTTCCTGGAATGCCCATGAGGAGGAATTCTTCAAAGACTGGCAAGCAAAAACCAACAACGCGTTCTCACACGCCACCCTCCGCCTGTCTTACTCTCTCAACGGAGAGCAGTCGGCTGCCTCCAATGCATTGCCCATTTATCGCTCAAGGACTATCTGGAGACCATGGGGCGACCAGCAGGAGTCGGTCATCTACTTATCACAACTGGGTAACTCCGAGTTGACTTATGAGAAGAAAAGAGAGTTCAACTTGGGTATTGACCTCGGTTTCGTGGGCAACCGCATCAATTTTGTCGGCGATATCTATTGGAGAAACAACTTCGACCTGATGGGATATGTCAACACACAAGGTGCTGGTGGTGAGGTGCAGAAATACGCCAATGTGGCCAAGATGAAATCGCATGGTGCAGAGGCTACGCTCTCCACACAGAACATCCGTACGGAGGACTTCTCATGGACCACTGACTTCACCTTCTCCTACAACAAGACTGAGATCACCGACCTGCTCTCACAGACCAGGGTCATCGACCTGGTCCGCAGTGGTGGTTATGCTCGCGTGGGATATCCGCACCGTTCGCTCTTCTCTATTCCGTTCATGGGCCTTAACGACGAGGGTATTCCGACCATCATGAATGAAGATGGAGAAGTGACAACATCCGACATCAATTTCCAGGAGTACTATAAACTCGACTTCCTCAAATACGAGGGTTCTGCCGAACCGACGACTACGGGTGGTATCAACAACATGGTCAGATGGAAAAACTGGCGACTCAATGTGTTCATCACCTATTCTTTCGGCAACAAGATCAGGCTCGACCCGGTATTCTCTTATGCTTACTCCGACCAGACGGCCATGCCGAAGGAGTTTAAAAACAGATGGGTGTTGCCTGGAGATGAGGCAAATACGACCATTCCGGCTATCGCCAGCGTCAGACAGTATTACAACGACAATTACATCAATTACGCCTACAATGCTTACAACTACTCCACGGCACGTGCTGCCGACGGTGGTTTCATCAGGCTCAAGGATGTGTCGCTCACGTATGACTTCAATCCTAACCTGCTTCAGAAAATCGGACTGAGCACAGCATCGCTCAAACTGGATGCGACCAACCTCTTCCTCATCTATTCCGATAAGAAACTCAACGGACAGGATCCTGAATTCGTCAACGCCGGTGGTGTCGCCTCACCTCTGTCGAAACAGATCACACTCACTGTGCGCCTCGGTATTTAATCACGCAACTCCTATAACGTCAATAATATATCAAGATATGAAATCATTCAAATATCACATCGTCTTATCTGCAGTTGCTGCCATGTCGCTGATCTCTTGCTCGGAGAGCTTCCTTGATAAGCTGCCCGATGAGCGTGCAGAGATTGATACAGAAGATAAAGTGCTGCTGCTGCTCAGAAGCGCTTACCCGACTGCCAACTACGAATGGATCGCTGAATTGTCAAGCGACAATATCATCGACAACCAGTCGCCACACATGCCCACCAAACCATGGGACAAACAGATTCTCACCCACTATAACTACACTTCTTACGACCGCTGGGATGATGAACTGTATCAGTTCCAACCGGCCACCTATGCCATCTATAGTGACTACGACTCACCTGGTTCGCTGTGGGAGGGATACTATAACTCCATCGCTACCTGTAATGCCGCTCTTCAGACCATCGACCAGCTCACATTTAGTAAGGGGATGACAAATAAGCTCAAGGCTGCCAAGTCTGAAGCCTTGCTCATCAGGGCTTATTGCCATTTCTGCCTGGTCAACGTGTTCTGCCAGACGTTCAAAAACATGGAGGAAAGCAAAAAGGATATCGGTATTCCTTACGTCACACAGGTGGAGGACGTCGTGGCCAAAGATTACGACAGAGGAACCGTGGCTGATGTCTATGAGAGGATCCAGGCCGACCTGGAGGAGGGTCTCGCCACGCAGACCGATGAATTCTTCACCGTGCCGAAATGGCACTTCAACCAGAATGCTGCCCATGCTTTCGCTGCCAGATTCTATCTCTACAAGCGTGATTGGGCAAAGGTCATCGAACATGCGAATGCCGTGCTCGGAACAGACAACAACTCGTTGCTCAACATGATGATGGATTATTCCATCTTCTATAATTGTTCTACTGGTGATGACTACAGCAACAAATGGCAGAGCCCTGACCTCAACAACAACCTGATGCTCACCACCACTGGCTCGCTGTTGGAGCGTCGTTGTTTCGGCAGCAGATATTCTATCGCAGGCACCGCCGCACGCGAGGTGTTCCTGATCGGCACCAACCACAAACTGTGGTCTTCCTATTATGTCTGTCCTATCGCTATCGTCAGCGGCATGTGCTTCGGCAGCAACACGCATGATTATGGATATATCAGCAGCAAGATCTTCGAGCAGTTTGAATATAGCGACAAAATTGCAGGAATCGGATATCCACATATCCTTTTGAGAACATTCACTGCCAATGAACTGCTTTTGGAGCGTGCTGAGGCAAAACTCATGCTCGGACAGGTGGCTGCGGCGTCGGAAGACTTGTGTGCCTATTGGAACAACAGTCTCGACAAATTCTCAGAAGCCGACTACAAGGCTTATGTGGAGGCAGGATACATCAAGTATCTCTCTGATGACATCATCAGAACTTATTATGCTGACGCTTCTCACATGAACTGTAGAGCCGACTGGAACTGCACGCAGACCGTCAGCAGCGACTATGTCATCCCTGCCAACGCTGTTCCTTATATGAATTGTCTTAATGAGTTCCGCAGATTTGAGACAATGTTTGAGGGATTGCGCTATTTCGACCTCAAAAGATGGGGCGTGGAGTGGACACATTATTACAGCGTCAACTCTGTGCCATGCACCTTGCCCTCACCCGATGTGCGCAGGGCCATCGAGGTGCCATGGGAGACCATCTCTGCAGGAATGGCCTCTTCAAGAGGTGATATCAATAAACCTGCGAACAGCAACTATGTGCTGCTCGATCCGGAAGATGCTAAAATCAAATAAAGGAGGAGAAGAATATGAAATATCAAGTCAAAATATTACTTTTCAGCGCATTCGCCATCTTGGTGGGATGTTTCACCGCATGCAAGGATGATGAGTTGGGTCCCAGTTTCTTCGACACCAATGATTATCCGCTCGACAGGTCGCTCTACTCCTTCCCGCTCGACACATTCGTCAAAGTCAATTTCCTTGAGCCCTACAACCTCAAGTTTATCTACAGGATGGAGGATATTGGTTCTGACCATAACAAAAACCTCACACCTGCTAAATACGATAAATGTGTGGAACTGGCCGTCTTGTCAAAATATCTGTGGTATTCGATCTATGAGCAGTTGGGGGGAGAACTTTTCCTCAAATATAACTCACCGCGCATCATTCATGTCATCGGATCCAAAAACTATAACCCCACTCAGGGTACAGAGACACTCGGTGTGGCTGAGGGTGGTCTGAAAATCACGCTCTACAACACCAATAACCTCGATGTGAGAGATATCGACGTGATGAATGAGTATTTCTTCAAGACCATGCACCATGAGTTTGGCCATATCCTTGACCAGACACATATCCGCCCCACGTCTTTCAACCTCCTCTCGAGAAGCCAATATGATGCCTCTACATGGATGGAGACACCCGACTCGCTGGCGGCCGGACGTGGCTTCGTCTCTCCATACGCATCGAGTGAACCGGGCGAGGATTGGGTAGAGGTGCTGGCCAATTATGTCACCCGCGACACCATCAGTTGGCAACGTTTGCTGGAGACAGCCAAATATGAGTGGGAGGAAATCGATATGGAATTCAGCGACTACAACAAACGTGCAAGAGGGGCTAACCTCGATACCGTGGGCTATTTCCGTACCAGTGAGAATGGCCAGGGTAAATGCTACAGACGTGTTTGCGCAAGAAACTCGAATGATAATGTGGAACTCGATGCCAACGGCAACGTTCAGTGGTTGCACAAGTCGGGTATCTACGGAGACCAGATCATCCAGCAGAAGATCGAACTTGTCGCCGGATGGCTCAAGGACAACTGGGGTATCAGCCTTTATGGACTCAGAAAGGAAGTGCAGAAAAGGCAGTATGCCACCAATCCCGATGGTTCGTTTAAATTCCGTGGTGGAATGCTTGTCAACAACCTGACGTCTCCCACTGTCACCAATCCCTCTATCACTGTCATCGACTCACTCGTCAATGTCGTCAATGCTTACAAGTCCTTACAAAAATAATCAGACACAACGAATATGAAAAAGATAATTCCTATTTCTCTGATGTTGGCGGCTCTTGCCATCACTTCCTGTGGGCCAAGAGAGGAAGACGACATCTTCGACAAATCGGCTGCCGAACGACTCAATGAGGCCAGTGCTGTCTATTCACAACGATTGATGGCTACTCCCAATGGTTGGGCCATGCAGTATTATCCCACCACCGAAAATGAGTATCCTTATGGAAGCGGCTACCTCATCCTCTGCCGGTTTAATGCCGACCATTCCGTCAATGTGTCGATGGACAACAGGTTCTCCAACAACAAGTATGCTTCCGATACGTCCCTTTGGGAGATCATCACCGACAATGGGCCGGTATTGTCTTTCAATTCCTTCAATACCTGTATGCATGCCTTCAGCAATCCTGAGGATATCCCGTTCACCGGGAATTCCGACGATCCCAACGATGAGACCGGACAGGGGGCAAGAGGTGACTATGAGTTTATCATTGTCGAGGCTCCTGAGGATGCCTCCTATATGATGCTCAAGGGTAAGAAGCGCGGCACCTACAACTTGCTCACTCCGGTGGAGGAGGGGGTGGATTATGCTGACTATCTGGCCGACGTGAAAACTTTTCAGCATGATAAATTCGCCAACGACACGCTTTCTTTCAATGTCATCCACTTTGGGGAAAATGCCTACAAGATGACGGGTGCCAGTGATGGCATCCCCAATATCTTCCCCTATGACGGTGATGCTGTCATCGACGAGAAATTCATTCCTTTCCTCGTGACGAAACGGATGGGTAAGTATTACCTCAGATTCCGCGACAAGATCTCGCTGGTAGCCGACAGGGAAGACCAGGAGTTTGAATATGATCCGTCAAGGGATGTTTTCCAAAGTGTAAATAATCAGGATACCTACATTGAAGGTGACAATCCTGCACGCTATTTCGCTTCTACTTTTGAGCCTGATGGATTGCTCCTTAACTCCAATAAATGCTGGACCTTCTCGCCTGAATCCGACATGTCGGAGAAGATGAAGACGATTTTCAATAATCTTACTGCAGGATTTACGGCAAAGGGTATGATTCTTCTTGGCTTCTATGTGCAGGAGAGAAGTCAGGAACTGCAGGTCAGAGTGGTCTACCGTCAGGGTAAGACCAACAAGAGTATCTACTTCAATTATAACTTCCAGCCTACCGACAAGGGGGTCACGTTCAACTATCAGGGATATGTGGGACAAGCCAATCAGATTCTTAATCTGATACCGGATTTGGAGCAGTTCCTCACCACTACGTTGTCACAGCAGTTCATTGCATCTGCCGGTGTCACGCAGTTTGATTTGAGATTCATCAAACTTACTTCCTCTGCTGATGCAGATCAGTGGATAGTATTTGAATTAGTCAATAAACCTAAATAATGTTAGTTATGAAAAAATCAATTTTACTCACTGTGGCATTCGCCATGCTTGCCTCTACAGGTTTCGCACAGGACAATGCCAAAACTTCCAAGATGTCTCTTGAGAAGAAGTCTATCACCGGCGTCTACAAGAAAGATGAGATTGCCGCAAAACCCCTCCGTTCGGTGGCCAATGGGGTCTATTACACCCGTGAGACAGGAACGCTGTTTATGGGATATGACAAAGAGGGTGCTGCTTATCGTGGCACATTCCTGATGTATCCTCCTTTCCATGAGCCTGTATTCTACAACCAGTGCAGCAGCAAGAATGTCAACTGGACCATCAATGGTAATAACCGTAACAATATGATGGATGCCGAGACTGGCGACTTCTACTATTATGAGCTGCCCAAAACATGTCTGGATGATACGGGACTCTCTTCTTATTATATTCCTGTCATCTCCAGAGGCCTCAACTCTTTCTTCATCTGTGATACGAATAAGAGAGATGCTTCTGCCAATGTGGATGAAGAAGGCAATCCCAATTCAAATATTACTTGCATCAGCCAGCCAGATTTTGACCTATCCTATACTTTCAGTGACTTCAAGACCAACACTCTTTATGGTGGTGGGTCTATCACTGCTCCTACGGGTGACCAAGGTTATATTTTCGGATCAGGATCCATTACTTTCAGTGATGGTACCACTTGGAAAAGCATTGGTTTGGCACAGACTTTGCCCGCTCCAGTTTCTCCTTTCACAGCCAATGAAATCTCTTTCCGTGCTATGAGTTTAACACAACCTATTGCTGTGGGCAAGTCGCTGACAATGCAAATCCGCAACGTCGAGACACTCGAATCGGGTGCCAAGACTTTTGGTGACGAGATTTATGAGACTTTGGTGGCTACTTATGACGACGTCAGCCTTGCCTGGACTTATTCGGATGGTGATAATGTATACAATATCTGCTTCCACAAGAAAGAAGTGGATGAGTTTGGTATCGAATCCAATGTTGAGTTTGTTCTTGACAAGGAATTTGCTATCTTGGTTATTGGCTTCGATGAAGAGGGTGTCGACTGCGGTGTCATGGGTCTTACAATGGCAGATGAGGATGAGACCATCATTCCGGAGGGTATTCCTCTCATCACCAACGGTTCTGATTTGACTTCATTTGGCTATCAGGCTCCTATCTCCGTTCCTGTTGAATTGTGGGGTTACTTCGATGTGATCAAGGTGCCGACAGAACTCTATTCTTATGACAACGATGAGAATTCTCCTACCTATGGTGAGGTGAACCAGACCTATTCAGACTGTAATGTCTTGCGCATCTCTCCTGATGGCCAGCAAGTGAACAACGACAAATGGCCTGAGGAATTTGAGCAAATTGTGTATTTCTATGCATCACGCGACTACGAGGATGAGTTTGGCTACGCCAATTATGAGTTTGATGCTCCTGAGTGGGTATCAGACATCACTGTCATTCCTTTCGAGGACAGCGATGAGTCTGGTATGTATGGTCTGACAGTCACCTGCCAACCATTGCCAGAGGGTGTCACCAAGCGTGCCGGTAATCTGTATATTCTCGGTAGTGGTGTCAAGTCAAATGCTCCTATCGTCTTATTGCAGGGTGATGCAGAGATGGCTGATGGCATTGCTGCTGTTACAACAGAGAATAAGACCGTTTCCACCAAGGCTTACAGCCTCTCCGGCCAGGAAGTTCACAAGAACTTCAAGGGTGTCGTCATCAGCAACGGCAAGAAAGTTATCCGCAAGTAATACCTATCCGCATCATCTGATCGCATCATTTGATCGCATCGCTTGATATCATCATCTGATCGCATCATTTGATCGCACCGCTTGATATCATCAGCGTATTATTTTTAAGATAGTATCATCAAAAAGGTCCTTAAGGTCTCCACGACCCTAAGGACCTTTTTGATGATGTCTTTTTGTCTTTTTTGATGAAGTTTTTTGAGAAAATAGCGATTAAATGATCATTTGTGATGTGATGGTCTGTTGGTCTGTGATTTTAAGCAGGGCAGCGATAAAGCCGTGATAGAGCCTATCGCGCCTCCGTGATAAAGCTGCTCTAAGCCTGCCTCCGTGATAAAGCCCATCGCGCCTCCGCCTCCATGCTCCCCTGTCCCGTTTGTTGCTGTATTACAGCAACATACAGAGCAAAAAGCCGCTAATCTCCATCCTGGCCGCTCCTAAAGCAGGGCCACTTGATCACTTTGATCACTTGATCTGCACTTTCTTGGTGCTTCCGTCACGGTATTTGATGACGTAGATACCGCCCTTTTCCATTGTCTCGACAGCCGTGCCATAGATATTGTAGATCATGGATGGCTGAGAGGTTGGCTTGATGGTGGATGTGGTTTCTATACCGTCGGGATCCTCTCCATATTCCACTGTTCCGTCGTTGAAAACGAAGGACACCTTGCGGCTGCTGCTGTTGAATTTGATGTTGCTCAGTTTGATGTGAAGCAGATAGGTGCCATCGCTGTTTTTATAATAGAGCTCGTCTTTGGGCGTGGTCTCGTCGGAGAAAGAGTTGTAAGTCTTGTATGGCACTGCCGAGGTATAGGGGAACACGTCACTGTTTTCATTGTTGAAGGACAGCACGTTGTCGGCTGGCACCACCACCATACATTGTTTTCCGCTTCCAGTAGCATTGACCGTGTTGTAGCGCCAGCGTGACTGCTCATAACTCACATGGTAGATCAGCAGACCACGACCTTGCAATCCACGGTCCCATCCCACATTTTTGTTGCGTTGCTCGAAAAGGTAGTATTCGTTGGGATGGGCGGGGTTGGCGCATACGAAGACGTCGCCTCCGCTCTCGATAGGCATCAGCGAGGATACTATGCAGGGATCGCTCAACTCCTTGTATTTTAGCCAACCGCAGAAATTGCGCTCATAGCCGGTATAAGCGGCAGGAATCCAACTGTTTCTGTTGTAGTTGCCACCGCTCATCACGTCGTAGGTGCCCATGCCGTGGTTACTTTCGGAGTCTTTCGTGTCGTAGAAATCGGGCAGTCCCAGACAGTGGGAAAACTCATGGCAGAACGTACCGATGCCCGACATTTTGTCGTCGGCATCCAGCTCCTGACCACAGGCGTAGGTGTTGAGGACCACACCATCAAGCCTGTAGGCAATGGGCCAGTTGCCGATGGTCGACTCGTGAGGCCATATCGTCCAGGTCTCACCGCCGTTGGCTTCACCTTTGCCGGCATAGAGCATAAACACTTGATCCACCTCATTGTCTTCGTCCCAGTCATATTTATGGTAATCGACAACGCTGTCTGCTGCTACGAGTGCAAATTTCAGCAACTCGATGACCCTGCTGCGCTGGTCATGTCCGTCGTTGTTTTCTCCATAATAAGTGGAGCTCTTGGGTGCTTTGAAAGGTCCCACAACGTCGAATGAGAGGTCAAAATTGCCATAACTCATGTCTTTGAAATAATCGTGCACACTCCCTACGGCTCCCAGAGAGTTGCTGTAGCCTTCTTTGTTGAGCATATCCTGGAAGGTGCTGACGGGATCTTCCATGGTGAAGTCGAGATCATCGAAGGACACCAATATCACCAGACCTTTCTTGCTCCCTTCATAGTGGCTGGGATCACCGATACGTCGGGGTTGGGTCACCTGTGGCATATTGGAGCGGACGCGTTGCAGAGCGTCGTCGTCGGCACGTCCCAGTTGCTCAAGTGAGGCTATCTCTTCCGCATTGCGATAGGCGGCATCGTGAGCCAGGATGTCCGACCGCTGAAGACGCTGGCCTTGGACAGTGGCATAGTAATAGCTGCCCTTATCCTCCATCACGATATGGCCTTCGGCGGTCTTGTAATAGTGAAAATTCTCATCGCCTACCAGCAACAGAGTCAGAGGCGTGCCGTCGTTTTGGGTGTGCACACGCCATGCACGGTCGGAGGGCAGTGCGCTCATCGATAAGATGTTGGCTGCAAAGATCACAGCAAACAGAAATCTCTTCATCATGGGATAGTTTGGTTTAGTGTACTTATTTTGTTGGAAGTTGAATCCACGGTTTTGTTGGATGTTGAATCTATGGTTTTGTTGGATGTTGAATCTATGGTGACAATATATCATTGTCATGTTGAAAGTGCAAAATTAAGACAATCTGCGGATTTTCTGCTTTTTTTCTCTATTTTTATTTCATTATTATGGTGTAAATGTGATAATTTATGAAAAAATCATCCAAGTTGTTCGGCAAAAGGATAAAAAGCACTACCTTTGCTTTTAAAAGTGAGAAAAGGCTTTTCTTCTGATGATTTTTCAACTAAAAAAATAGAATACACATGAACAACGAACAAACAGGCAGCAAGTCCTATCTCTTTTCCATCGTATTGGTGGCTGTGCTTGGAGGACTGCTCTTTGGTTATGACACGGCAGTGATTTCGGGTGCCGAGAAAGGATTACAGGCTTTCTTCATGGAAGCGAAGGATTTCACCTACACCAATGGTTGGCATGGATTCACCTCTGCCTCTGCGCTTATTGGCTGTATTATCGGTTCGGCTCTTTCTGGTTTTCTGGCTACTAACCTGGGACGTAAGAAGTCTCTTATCGTTGCAGGTTTGCTGTTCTTCATCTCAGCACTTGGAAGTATGTATCCGGAGTTCCTGTTCTTCACAAAAGGCACTCCTACCTATTCTTTGCTGATCATGTTCAACATCTACCGTGTGATTGGCGGTATCGGTGTGGGTCTGGCCTCTGCCATCTGTCCTATGTATATCGGTGAGGTGGCTCCCTCAAATATCCGCGGTATGTTGGTGTCATGGAACCAGTTTGCCATCATTTTCGGTCAGTTGGTTGTCTACTTTGTCAACTTCTTCATCCTGGGCGATCATATCCAGCCGCTCGTTGAGGAGATGGGAAAAGGCATTGCCGCCATCACTCCTGCCGCTCAATGGACCGTCACCACTGGTTGGCGTTATATGTTCGGTTCCGAGGCCGTTCCCGCAGGACTCTTTGCCCTGCTGATCTGTTTCGTACCTGAGACACCGAGATATCTGGTCAGTATCGGTCAAGACAATAAGGCTTTGAGTGTCCTTTCGAAGATCAACGGTTCTTCGAAGGCAGCACAGATCCTTCAGGATATCAAGGACACCATGATGGTGAAGACTGAGAAGTTGATGACCTATGGTTTCATGTGTATCTTCATCGGCATCATGCTGAGCGTGTTCCAGCAGGCTGTCGGTATCAATGCCGTGCTCTACTACGCACCGCGTATTTTTGGTGACATGGGTATGGAGAACCCGATGGTTGTCACCGTCTTCATGGGTGTTGTCAATATCTTGTTTACCCTTGTGGCCATCTTCACCGTGGAGAAGTGGGGTAGAAAGCCGCTGCTCATCTGGGGCTCTCTTGGCATGGCCTTAGGCGCCTTCGGTGTGGCCATTACTTTCGGACATGCAGGTTTGGAGCTGGTGACAGCCGCCAGCATCATGGTCTATGCCGCATCCTTCATGTTCTCATGGGGACCCATCACCTGGGTGCTCATTGCTGAGATTTTCCCCAACACCATCCGTGGCGGTGCCGTGGCTATCGCCGTGGCTTTCCAGTGGATATTCAACTTTATCGTATCCTCTACCTTCGTGCCGATGTTCAATATGCACCTGACCGAAGGTGATGATTTCGGCCACTGGTTCACTTACGGACTCTATGGCATCATCTGCGTCATTGCCGCTATCTTCGTCTGGCGACTGGTGCCTGAGACCAAGGGCAAGACGCTCGAGGATATGAGCCGTCTGTGGAAGCAGGAGAGAAACAAATAGCATGATGCTATGACAGACATTCTTCAATTTTCCGACGACAGCAGGCATTTCTCTTTCGAGGTGCTGCCGCCCCTCAAGGGCAGCGGCACCGATGCCTTGTTTGATACCATAGGAAAACTGACGGAGTTCGGACCCTCCTACATCAACATCACGACGCATCACAGCGAATTTGTCTACACCCCGCTTGAGAACGGCTTGCTTGAGCGTCATCGGGTGCGCAGACGACCTGGCACCATTGCCATCGCCGCTGCCATCAAGCAGCGCTTTGGCATCACTGTCATACCCCATGTCATCTGTAGTGGGACGACAGTCGAGAATACGGAATACGAACTCCTCGACCTGCAATTCCTGGGTATTCAGAACCTGCTTCTGCTACGTGGCGACAAGGCTGCCGATGACAAGATCTTCAAACCCACTCCCGGGGGGCATGCCCACACCACCGACCTCATCCGTCAGGTCAACAGGTTCAATGAAGGCTTTTTTGCTGACGGTACGCCCATCAAGCATCCAGGCTGTCCTTTCTCTTATGGGGTGGCTTGCTATCCCGAAAAACACGAGGAGGCTCCCAATCTGAAACAGGATATGGAGTATCTGAAGATCAAGCAGGATCTGGGGGCTCAGTATGCGGTCACGCAAATGTTTTTCGACAATGAGAAATACAACTCCTTCGTGGAAGAAGCACGGGCCATGGGCATCACCATCCCCATCATCCCAGGCATCAAACCCATTGCCAAGTGTTCTCAGTTGAACATGGTGCCAAAGACATTCCATTGTGATCTGCCCGAGGCACTGGCTTCAGAGATGGTCAAGTGTAAGTCAGATGAGCAGGTGCGGCAGTTGGGCATTGAATGGACTACGGAGCAATGCCGGGACCTTTATGCTCATGGTGTGCGAAATATCCACTTCTATACGGTTTCTGCGGTGGATTCTGTCAGGGAGGTTTGCCGCAGGCTGATGTGACCCCTCATAGTCATGTGAGTTGAAAAAATCATGGCCGACAGATAGTAGTATCGAAGAGAAAGATCATGAAGTTTGATGAGGTAATAGGACAACAGGATGCCAAGCAGCGACTGGTGAAGATGGTTGCCGACGGACGAGTGCCGCATGCCATGCTCTTCAGCGGGCCGCAAGGGTGTGGGAAGATGGCTTTGGCCATGGCCTTCGCCTCATATCTGCTCTGTGCCAACCGTCATGATGGTGACAGCTGCGGTGAGTGCCCGCAATGTGCCATGACACGGAAATGGGCACATCCTGACTTGCATTTCTCATTTCCCGTCATCAAACCTAAAGGGGCGTCTGCTGACCAAAAACCAGCCAGCGATGACTTCATCCGCGATTGGTATACCTTGTTGGACAAAGGACCTTATTTCACCATCGAACAGTGGCTTGATGTCATGGGAGCAGAGTCGCAGCAGGCCATCATGACTGTGCGTGAGGCCGATCTGCTGACGCATAAACTGTCGCTGCGGTCCAGTCAGGGTGGATATAAGGTGTCGCTGATCTGGTTGCCTGAGCGCATGCATGAGAGTACGGCCAACAAACTGCTCAAACTGATTGAGGAGCCTCCTTCACAGACCGTCTTCCTGTTGGTGAGCGAGAACCCGGCCGCACTGTTGGAGACGATCAGAAGCCGCACACAACTGTTTGCCATGACACGCATCGGGATCGAGGATGTGGAGAAGGCGCTCGTCGAAAAAAGAGGGGTGGATGCCGAGGCTGCTCATCGCATCGCCCGTTTCTCTGAGGGCAGTTGGCTGAAAGCCCTCGATGCCCTCGATGCGGGCAGTGAGAACCATGAGTTTCTCAATGACTTCATGCAGATGACACGTATGTCGTTCACCAGGAATGTGGCTGGAATGACGCAGTGGAGTCTTAACGTGACGAAATATGGACGTGAGAAACAACGGAGGATGCTCAATTATTTCGTCAGGATGATTCGTGAGAGTTTCGTCTATAACTTCCATATCCCCGACCTTTCCTATATGTCGCTGGAAGAGGAGAATTTCGTCCGTCGTTTTGCTCCTTATGTCAATGAGCTGAATGTCATCCAGTTGGCTGAGAACATGACGAAAGCGGGTGAGGACATCGGAAGAAATGCGAATGCACGCATGGTGTTTTTCGATGTGGCATTGCAAACAACCGTGTTGCTGAGGGCAAAGGCATAAGTACCTGCCACATGTGGCACTTACAATCTATCAAACAAGAAGAATCCAAAGATGGACTATAAAAATATGACATTCAAATTAAGCACCGGCTGCGACAGAGGACTCTGCCGCAGAGGGGTCGGCAGACAGGACAAACAACTCAATACGTATGACTGGCTTGCCGACGTGCCTGGAAATGCTGAAAGCACAGACCTGGTGGAGGTGCAGTTCAAAAATACAAGAAAAGGATATTATCATAATGTCAACAATATCGACTTGCAAAAGGGCGATATCGTCGCTGTGGAGGCCAATCCCGGTCATGACATCGGTGTGGTGACACTGACTGGTGAACTGGTGAAACTGCAGGTGAAAAAGGCTTCTCTCAAGTCGGCGGACGATATCCGGCGTATCTATAGACTGGCCAAACCTGTGGATATAGAGAAATATGAGGAGGCCAAAAGCCGCGAGCACGGCACCATGATCCAAAGCCGGCAGATCGCCAAAGACCTGGGACTTGACATGAAAATCGGTGACGTGGAATACCAGGGTGATGGCAACAAAGCCATCTTCTATTATATCGCTGACGAGAGAGTAGACTTCAGGCAACTCATCAAGGTGCTTGCCGAAACCTTTCATGTCCGCATCGAGATGAAACAGATCGGAGCAAGACAGGAGGCCGGACGAATCGGAGGTACTGGTCCTTGTGGAAGAGAACTATGCTGCGCCACATGGATGAAGAACTTCATCAGCGTGAGCACCAACGCCGCACGTTTCCAGGATATTTCACTCAATCCACAGAAACTTGCCGGCATGTGTGCCAAACTGAAATGTTGTCTGAATTATGAGGTGGACAACTATATGGAGGCCGGAAGGCGGTTACCGCCCAAAGATGCAGTCCTGCAGACACAGGATGCCGACTATTTCCTCTTCAAAACAGATATCCTTGCCGGACTCGTCACTTATTCCACAGACAAGAAACTGGCTATCAATCTCGAAACCATTTCCGTTGATAGGGCAAAAGAGATCGTCGAACTCAACAAAAGAGGCGAGAAACCATTGTCGCTCCTCGAGGAAGATGACCTGAAAGAGGATGACAGACCCAAAGACTTGCTTGACGATGATATTACTCGTTTCGACAAAACAAAGAAAAAGAAAAAACGCAAGCAGAAGTCAGAGGCGAAGGCCTCAAAATCTCAGAAAGAGAATAAAATGCCCGATAGGGAATCACGTAAAGAGATGGCAGAGGAGAAGATTGATGAGTCGCCAAAGAACCGTCAACCAGTGCCTCAGAAAGGTGATAACCCGCAACAGCCCAAAGGCGATAAACCCCAACAGCCCAAAGGCGAAAACCCGCAACAGCCTAAAGGCGACAAGCCCCAACAGCCCAAAGGTGACAAGCCCCAACAGCCCAAAGGTGACAAGCCACAGGGCAACAGGCGCAACCAGCGCAAAGGGCCCAAGGCACCACAACCATAATCATCAATCTGTCAGATGAAAAAATCCATATGGATGATCATGACCACGATGGCCGTCGCACTGATGTTGACGGCCATCGTGGCATGTTATCAACAGACGGCATATTTCAATTACCAATCCACGGCGATTGATGGGTGGCATAAGTCAGACGTCCTGCAGTTTGCCGTGCCATCGGTAGACGAGGAAGGCTATTATGTGGAAGAGGTGGGCGTAAGAGTGAATGCGGAATATCCCTATAGACAACTCGCATTGGTTGTCAATCAGGAGATCATCTCCACCAGACTGAAAAAGAATGTCAGTTTCAAAACCGACACCTTGGTGCTGGATATCTATGATGATGAGGGGCGTGCCATAGGAAAAGGAGTCAACCTGAGGCAATATGTCATCGCCGTCCGCCAACTGAGTCTGAAAGCAGGCGATTCGCTCTCAGTGAGCATCAAGCACCACATGCAGCAGTCCTCCATCAGCGGTGTCGCTGATGTGGGAATCAAGGTTACCCATGCTGAATAGGGGCTGTGGCGCTGGCTCTTCTGAATGATGTCAGGTGCGGATGAGGTTGCGGCTGGCATCTATCCTCAGGAAAATAAACAAGAGGATGGTGAATCCCCATAAGGAACTGCCTCCATAACTGAAAAACGGCAGCGGGATGCCAATGACAGGAGTAAGGCCGAGCACCATGCCGACATTGATGAACACATGGAAGAGAAAAATGCTCAGCACACAGTAGCCGTAGACCCTGCCAAACTTGAATGGTTGTCGTTCCGCCAGATGGATCAGACGTAGAATCAGGCCAAGGAACAACAACAAGACACCTGCCGAACCGATAAATCCTTCTTCCTCTCCCACCGTGCAGAAGATGAAATCTGTGTCCTGCTCTGGCACAAATTTCAACTTCGTCTGCGTCCCGTTGAGAAATCCTTTTCCTTTCAATCCTCCAGAACCAATGGCAATCTGACTTTGATGCACATTGTAACCGGCGTCGGCAATGTCATCGTCCAGACCAAGGAGCACATTGATGCGCTGGCGCTGATAGGGCTCCATCACATTGTTGAGGACAATACTGGCTGAATAGAAAAAGATGATCGAGCCCAAGGAGAACAATGCGATATAGAGGTAGTTTCCCACTCTCGTGCCCAATCCCTGATACATGAAATAACCAATCAGAGCGGCACAGAGAAGCAACTGTACCCACACGATATCGAAAGGTATCACATATTCCGAGAAAAGCAAGAACAACAGGGTCACGCCAACCGAGATGCCAATCAGCCTCAGTGCTTTCTGCTTGTCATGGCAATAGACATACACAAGACCCGCAGAGAACAATTGGATGAGCAGCAGCACGATGAATTTGCCTAACGACGTGGGAGTATCCCATAGCGCGATCTGTTCGTAGCGGATGCCCAACACAAAATAGAGCACCATCGCCACACCGGTGAAAAGGATGCTTCCAGGCATGCCTTCACGGTAGAACATCAGGAAAAAGGCCAGATATACCAATGCCGATCCTGTCTCATGCTGCAAGACGATGCAACCCATCGGAACGAAGATGATGGCACATGAGAGCAGAAAATCACGCATGCGGTGGATGTTGTAGCCATAGGTGGTCATAAACTTGCTGATGGCCAATGCCGTGGCAAACTTGGCAAACTCTGCCGGTTGCACACGCACAGGACCGAGAACCAGCCATGAACGCGATCCTTTGATGGTTACTGGGTTGAAGATGGTGGCAAACAGCAGCAGGACAAGAATGGCATAAAGTGCGTAGGCGAAGGTGTCGTAGTAGCGGTCGTCCAGCATGAGAATGACAAATCCCAGACAGATAGACGTCCCGATCCACACCAATTGCATGCCAGAGCGGGTCGACACACTCAGCAGATTGGGTTCGCTGAATGAATAACTGGCACCACACACACTCATCCAACCAAGCACGAGTAGGGCGATGTAGATGGCTATCGTCCACCAGTCGAGTGAACGGAGGACACCCGGTTGACTACCTGTCTTTTGTTCCATATTTCAGATGCATGTTCTGTATTTGTGATGCTTGACGCTTCGAACCTTCCGACAACTCTCCTTTGATGTATTGCTCCATCATCAGAGAACCGATAGGTACACCAAAGGTGGCTCCAAAACCACCGTTCTCCACATAGACACTGACCGCGATCTTCGGTTCGTTCATCGGAGCGAATCCCATAAACACGGAGTGGTCTCTACCTCGGTTCTGCGCTGTTCCTGTCTTGCCGCAGACCTCATAGTCACGGCGGTTGGCGCGACGGCAGGTGCCGCCGGTCACAGCGCGGCGCATACCTCTCACCACCTGGTCATAGGCCTGCCGGCTGGCCATCGTGTAGCGCTTTTTCTGATAGAGCGTATCGAGTTCCTGCTCCTCAATCTCTTTCACCACGTGAGGGGTGATAAACCAACCGCGGTTGGCGATGGTGGCACAAAGGTTGGCTATCTGGAGTGGGGTGAGGGTCACCTCGCCCTGGCCGATGGAGATACTGATCACACCCAGCGCGTTCCAGTCGTTCTTGAAGGCCTTGTCATAGAAACTGGCGTTGGGAATCATGCCGCGCTTCTCTCCTGGCAGATCCACACCGAGTTTGTAGCCAAATCCCATACTCACCATGTAGTCGCGCCAGACGTTCATGGCGTTTTGCAAGGTACCATATTTCTCTTTCTTGTTGAGCATGTAATAGAGTCCCCAGCAGAAGAAACCGTTGCAGGAGGTACCGATGGCGGGTATCAGGTTGAGAGGGGAGGGGTGTGAGTGGCAACCCACCTTCATGCCGCGGATGACAAATCCATGGTGGCAGGGATAGCGGGTCGTGGAGTCGATCACACCTTCTGTCAGGAAGGTCAGGGCTTGGCTGGTCTTGAAGGTGGATCCCGGCGGATACTGACCCATGATGGCTCGGTTGAGAAGGGGTTTCATAGGGTCTTTCGACAACTTCTGGTGATTCTTGCCTCGTTGACGGCCGATCATCATCCGAGGGTCGTAGGAGGGTGACGACACCATGCAGAGCACCTCTCCCGTTGACGGCTCTATGGCGACGATACTGCCCAGTTTTCCTTCAAGCAACCGTTCACCAAGGCGTTGCAGTTCTATATCAATGCCCAGCGTGAGTGCCTTGCCCGGGACGGGTTTGGTGTTGAATTCGCCGTTGTGGTAACTGCCTTGGATCCTGCCCAGTTTGTCGCGCAGCAGGATCTGGATACCTTTCGTGCCTCGGAGCTCTTTTTCGTATGAGCGCTCGATGCCGATCTTGCCGATATAGTCGCCAGGTTGATAATACTCATCCTCCTCGATATCTTTTGGCGATACCTCTGCCACATCTCCCAACAACAAAGCGGCATTGGGATATTCATATTGGCGGATGCTTCGCTTCTGGATGTAGAAACCGGGAAATTTGTAGGCTTTCTCCTGAAAGACGCTGAATTCCTGGTCGGACAACTGTGTCATGAACAGTTGTTGCGTGAAACGAGAATAGCCCGGGTTTTTCCCACGGTCTTGGATGTCGCTCATCCGCTTGATGAAATAGTCCTTGGTGATGTTGAGTGCTTTGCATAACTCCATGGTGTCAAGGCGTGAACGTTGCTCATTCACGATCACCATGATGTCGTAGGACGGTTGGTTGTATACCAGCAACTTGCCGTTGCGGTCGGAGATGATGCCACGGGAAGGAAACTCCACTTTTTTGAGAAAAGCGTTGCTGTCGGCGTTTTTCTTGTAGTCATCACTCATGATCTGGAGGGTAAACAGACGGATGATGTAGATGGCCACGATGAAAATGGCCACCCCTGCTACGACATAACGCCGGTTTCCTAATTCGTAATCCTTCATGTCTGTCCAATCCAATCAATCATCATGCATGGCATCCTGCTCATGCACGGATGGTTTTATCATTTTTTCCCTTTCTTCAGACTGTCGGCTGCCAGTATCAGGGCAGATGTCAGAATGGTGCTTCCGACCACGCACTCCAACCATTTCAGCAGATGGAAGAAATTCAGCATCTCCAGTGTAAAGAACATCAGGCAATAGACCAAGGTCATCACGAGGGTATAGTTTACAAATGGTTTGGTGCCGATGGTCGACATCGACGGAACCAGTTGTTCTTCGCTCTCACGGGTCATGAAAAGGTCAAGCAAGTAGGGTTGCAGCATGGCTGCGAACGTCATGGAGGCGGCTGCCACGCCCGGTGTGTTGGAAAACGTGTCGAGCAACAGTCCCAATGCGAAGGATATCACCATCATCAGCCATTTGCTCATGCCTTTCCGGAGTGTGAGTACAAAGTAGATGTAGAACAGTGGCATCGCACAACCGAACAGCTGGCAATGGTTCAGCACAAACACTTGTATGACACACAGCACGACGAAGAGCAAGGGTATCCGGATGAAATCGTGGTTCATGTCGCTTATTCGTTTCGCTGAGGTTTGATAGAGTCGGTCGCCTGACGCAGCAGGTTCAGGCGTTCTGTCACAGCGGCATCATCAATGACATATACGTCACGCAGGTTGCCGAAGTCTGTCGAGAGTTTGATTTCCAGACGGTAGGAAAGACCGTCTTTGGAGTCATGTTCTGCCATCACCTCACCCACCATGATGCCCGGAGGGAACATGGCTGAATAGCCGCTGGTCACAATGGTGTCGCCTTTCTCAAACTTGGCATGGCGGGGGATGTCGTCCACAAAGGCGATGTCACTGGCACCGCCCTCCCAATGGAGATAACCGAAATATCCGCTACCCTGAATGGCGCAGCTGATATTGGATTTGGTGCTCAATACGGGAATCACCACCGCATAATGTCCGGAGGCCATATATACCACGCCAACCACACCAGTGCCACAGGCCACACCCATGTCTGCGTGCACACCATCATAGATTCCTTTGTCAATGGTGATGAAATTGTCGGCCTTGTCAACGGAATTGCTGATGACTTTCGCGCCAATCAACTGATATTGATTGAGCAAAGGCATCTGGCCACGGTCCACATAGGTCGTGTCGTGCTTCAGACGCTCATCTGTGAGGGCGTCACGAAGCAAACTCACCTCACGCTCTAGCATGAGATTGCGCTTGGTGAGTTGTTCGTTCATGGCTCCCTGCCCCCAAAAAGAGGTCATCTTGGAGTCTAGTTCATATGACAGACCTGCCAAATAGTTGGCTGATGAAAACCATACGCTTCCTTGGTAACTGTTGTACTGAAACAGCAGCACCAGGCTCACTACTTCAAGTATCACGAAGACAAACCAGTAGTTGTACTTCTTGAGAAACTCCAGGAGATTGCGCATGGCTAACCCTTTATCTCATCAGGAACGAATATCTGTCAACGTTCTTCAGAGCCACACCGGCACCTTTGGCCACACTGTGAAGCGGGTCTTCGGCGATATGGAAGGGTATTTGGATCTTGTCGTGCAAGCGCTTGTCCAGTCCACGGAGCAATGCACCGCCACCTGTCAGGTAAATGCCGTTGTGCACGATGTCGGCATACAGTTCTGGCGGTGTCTTCTCCAATGCAGACAGCACGGCATTCTCTATCTTCGCTACGGTCTTGTCCAGACAGTGTGCGATTTCCTGATAGCAGACAGGTACTTCCATAGGCAGTGCGGTGATGCGGTTGGGGCCATGCACGATATAATCCTCCGGCGCTTCGTCTCCAAGGTCTGTCAGTGCTGAACCGACATGTATCTTGATGCGCTCTGCCATACGCTCACCCACTTTCAGGTTGTGCTGGCGGCTCATGTAATCCTGTATGTCGGCAGTGAGGTCATCACCGGCAATGCGGATAGAGTTGTTGGATACGATTCCTCCCAAGGAGATGACGGCAATCTCTGTGCTGCCACCACCTATATCGACAATCATGTTGCCTTCGGGTGCCTCCACGTCGATGCCTATACCGATAGCGGCTGCCATCGGCTCAAAGATCAGATAGACATCACGGCCGTCAGCATGCTCCGCAGAATCACGGACAGCACGCAACTCCACTTCTGTAGAACCAGACGGAACGCCTATCACCATGCGCAGTGAAGGTGAAAAGAACCTGCTGCCGCTGTGAACCATCTTGATAAGGCCGCGCATCATCTGCTCGCAGGCAGAGAAGTCGGCTATCACACCATCCCGCAACGGGCGCACGGTGCGTATGTTGTCGTGTGTCTTCTCAAACATCAGTTTGGCCTTCTCGCCCACTGCCAGCATCTTGTCGGTGCGGCGGTCGAGGGCCACGACCGATGGCTCGTCCACCACAATCTTATCATCACTGATAATAATCGTGTTGGCTGTGCCAAGGTCCATTGCTATTTCACGAATAAATGAAAAAAGTCCCATTTTTTAAGTCTGAAGCGATAATTGTATCCTGTGAAGTTTTGAATGTTAGGTGTGGTTGCCGAGGATCATGCTCCGGCAAACCACGTGTGGATAGCTGTGTCGTAATGACTGCTCACGCCAAAAGCACGCTCAGCAAACTGGCGTCGCTCTTCCAAACTGGTCTGTGCACCCTTCTCCTGGAGGATGCGGGTCAGCATGCCATATTCGGCCTTGCTGGGAATGATGACAACATCATTGAAATTCTTGGCGGCGGCACGGATCAGTGAGATACCTCCTATGTCAATTTTCTCGATGATGTCTTGTGATGAGGCACCACTCTTCACGGTGTCCTCAAAGGGATAAAGGTCAACCACCACGAGGTCGATCTCTGGAATGTCGTATGTAGCCATCTGCTCCTTGTCGCCGGCATTGTCGCGACGCCCGAGGATACCTCCAAACACTTTCGGGTGGAGCGTCTTCACACGGCCGCCAAGAATCGACGGATAAGTAGTGAGGCTTTCCACAGTCTGGCATTCGTAGCCCAGTGACTCAATAAATTTCTGGGTACCACCTGTGGAGAGAAATTTCACTCCATGGGCATGGAGTTCGGAAAGCAACTCTTCAAGACCGTCTTTGTGGAATACGGAAATCAGAGCGGTCTTTATCGTCTTATTTGTTGTCATAATTACCTATTGTTGAAAAACAGAATGCAAAGTTACACATTTTGGGCCGATAGAGCGCATGTTTATCTTACTTTTTTATTTTTTTCCTTGATAATTTGATTTATATTATTTTATTATGTTAATTTTGCAGCCAGTTATCTGGGTATATCTGCGGTTGGTTGCCATCGTGGTCCAACAAGGTATATCTGATGTGATTATAGAGCATCTTTGAAGATGCAAAATATGATTGTTAAGGCTTTTTTTTAAAATTATTTTCATGGATAAAGTAAAATTAGCCATTTTCGTTTCAGGAAGTGGAAGCAATTGTGAGAATTTGATTACTTATTTCAGGAAGACGAAAACTGCGGATATCGTTGTGGTGGTGAGCAACCGCAGCGACGCTTACGCGTTGACCAGAGCCCAACGCTTGCAGGTGCCGGCTGAGGTGGTCAACAAGGCGCAACTCAATGATCCTGAGGTGATGAAGCCTTTGCTCAACCGCTATCAGGTCGACATGATCGTGCTGGCGGGATTCCTCCCGATGGTGCCAGATTATCTCATTGATCTTTATCCTAAACGTATCATCAATATCCATCCGGCGCTGTTGCCGAAACATGGAGGAAAAGGCATGTGGGGACATCATGTCCATGAGGCGGTCAAGGCTGCCGGGGACACCGAGACGGGCATCACCGTGCATTATGTGTCTCCTGTATGTGATGGTGGAGAGATTATCGCACAGCGCTCTGTGCAGATCACTTCCGACGACACGGTGGAAGACATCGCTGCCAAGGAGCATGAACTTGAGATGAGGTTCTTTCCGGAGATTGTCGAACAGGTGATTTTAGGATTAAAATAATCTTTTTTTCTTTGTGGCGATGACCAAGCAAATTCTTCTGATCAATGATATGGCAGGATACGGGAAGGTGGCTACAGCTGCCATGTTGCCCATCTTGTCTTATATGGGGCTTCCGGTTTATAATTTACCGACGGCCTTAGTTTCCAATACGCTTGATTACGGCAAGTTCAACATCCTGGATACCACAGACTATATCAAAGGTGTCTTTCCTGTATGGAAGGAACTGGGATTCCATTTCGATGCCATTGCCACAGGCTTCATCGCCTCAGAGCGACAGGCTCGTATCGTCTCGGAATATTGCACCTCACAGGCTGCTATCGGCACCACCATCTTCGTCGATCCCATCATGGGTGATGAGGGTAAGCTATATAATGGTGTCACATCTTCGACGATCAACAGCATGCTGGAGATGATATCGGTGGCTCATCTCATTTATCCCAATTATACGGAGGCTTGCTTCCTGACGGGGACGGAGTATGCCCCGGAGGGTATAACGGTAGAGGAGGCTTGGACGCTGGTTGACAAGTTGAGGGCTGTGGGGGCCATGTCGGTCATCATCACCAGTTGTATCGTGGATGGCAGACATTGTGTGGTGGGATACAATCATTTCAGTGACCGCCGTTTCTTGCTCGAATATACAGAGATCCCCGTCCATTTCCCCGGTACAGGTGATATCTTCTCTGCTGTTTTGATCGGCAATCTTCTGAAAGACCGTCCGTTGGTTCAAAGCACAAGGTGCGCCATGGATGTCGTGGCCCGACTGATAGAACTCAACAAAAATAATGTTGATAAAAACAGGGGCATTCCTTTGGAGAAATTCTTGGGAGAGATCGAGTAGCCGTCCCGACTTCAGACTTTGATGCCCAGATGGGGATCAGAAATCAGCTTTTTTTGTAAACGTCATCCGCTCACCCGTGATAGGATGGGTGAAGCGAAGCGTGGCGGCATGTAAGTACAGCCGGTCTGCGGGTGTTCCATAGAGGGTGTCTCCTTTGATAGGCACCCCAAGTCCTGCGGGATGAGCGCAGTGGATACGCAACTGATGTGTCCGGCCAGTGAGCGGATGAAGCAACACCCTGTCGTCACCAATGACCTCATAACGGGTGATGGCTTCCTTGCCTTTTGTATAGTCGACACATTGCCGGGGACGGTCCAACAGGTCGGCTCGCAGGGGAAGATGGATGGTCCCGTTGTGCGGACATGTATCGGGCAGGGCGTGTTGCAACTGTGCCACATAGGTCTTTTCCACTGTATGACGGGCAAACTGTGCCTGCAGATGTTGGTGAACGTCCTTGGTCTTGGCCACAACGAGCAGGCCCGAGGTGGCCATGTCGAGACGATGCACGATGAGTGGTCCGTCGGCAGCGTCACAATGACTTCTGACAAAGGACCATACGGAGGTGGCGCATTTCTTTCCAGGAACACTCAACAGACCTGCGGGTTTATAGACAACCAGCAGGGCCTCGTCTTCATAGACAATTTCCGGTGGTGTTTCCAAGGATTGTTCAAATGGATTGTCTTCGATGTCCATATCTTGCAACATATATTGCAGGATGGGAAGACATTTCCCTCTGCAGGCGGGATAAAAATGGAGATGTTCCCTCAATTCTCCTACGGGTGATGCTCCCCACCAAAATTCGGCCATCGCCACGGGCCGAAGGTGGTGGGCAAAGGCATATTGAAGCAATTTCGGGGCACAGCACTCGCCTGCTCCTGATGGTGGGATGGTGGATGCCGTGTGGGCAAAGATATCAATCAAATGACGGCATTCACCGTGGATGTTGAGCATCTCAAAATGTTGAAACAGCCAACGTTGGAGGGCGTCAGACTTCTCATGTCGCAGTTGTCGCAGTTGCTGGATGGACGTCTCTTCTTTGTCGACAATGGCTTGCAGGCGTGAGATGAGGTCTGCATGGTGTCGTTTTTTCCGATGTAGTTCGGCTTTCATCCATTGGCTTTCATGGATGAGTTGGCTGTGCATCGCTTGTCCTTGATCCATATCTGTGGATTGCCGGATGTGGTCTCTCCGCTTCTTGGCCTCTCTCATGGTCGTCTTCCAGTTTTCCAAATCTTGCGTCATGGCATGGCGGGCGTCATCAAGGGCTTGATGGGCGGCGCTCAATTGTTCGGAATGGACTTTTTTCTCAATGGTTTTGTTGATGGCGCTGATGACGGCTTCCTCTTGTTTGAAATATCCGTCTGGCTGTTGGAAGTCGAAGACCGCAGGAACAAAATAATCCCAGTCGTTGCGCTCTCCCAAAAGTCCGGAGTAAGCGGCGAGAAAACCCAACTGATGGTGGGTGGTGTCTTCTACGACGAGAACGCCAAACATTTTCCCGTGTGAGAGTTCTTCTTGCCATGCATCCATCGTGCCGATATAGTGTTGCACCTCCTTGGCTGCTTGAATGCAGAGGGGATGTGCCACATACCCCATCGGGTTGTTGAGCCTTGGTGGGAGGGTGAGTGTGGTATATAAAGGATGTAGAGGGTGCATCAGACTATTTGGTCAGGGTAATGGCCATCAGGCCGATCACCACATCGCATGACAACGTGCGGAGGGTCAGGCGCTTCAGTCGCTTCTTGGGATTGAGAGGCATCTTGAGAATCTCTGCCGCCCCACAGTCGATGAGTCGGGGTTCTGCACTATCTGGGTTGCCAGGGACAGAGTTGCTGAAGGCGCCCGTGGCAATATGGTCGCTGATGTTGCGTGAAACCAGACCGCTGCCCAGATGCACGCGGTAGGGACGTAGGGCTGCCGCACTAAACGCAAGTCCGTCGAGGTAATAGTCTTGTTCGATGGGGCACCAGTTAATGGGGTTCACCAGATGTAAGGTGTCTGTGGTGCCGTCTTTATACTCCACGGTGATAATGCCGTTGTCGATGCGGCTTTGCATGTTGTTGGTACTGCCGGCGAGCAGCAGACAGGCATAGGATGCTTTTCCTTTGAGGGGGATGCTGACACTCTCGGGATAATTGTCCCATAGGGAAGTGTAAATGATGTTGTGACCTTCGGCGGGTGTGAGGAAACTGATGCCGATGCCTGTATCGAAAAGTCCCTTGACAGATTTGGCTCTCAGACCGTCGTCCTCGATGTGTGCCGTGCGGTCGGGGAGGCACCATTGTCCGATGCCTTGTTTGGGCAATTCGAGGGTGGTGTAGGGTGGTCGCGGGGAGAGATATTCATTGCGGAAGATATCATCGACATTGGCATTGAAGAATTTCGACAGATCGATGTTCTGCTGACGGGTGCCGATGATGAAATCGGAGAGTCCGGCAAGGTCGATGTCGGTTTGGTCATGGCTGTCTCCAATAAATGTAACAGCCGAGGGCTCTTCGATGCCTTGCCATTCACTGATATCGATGTTGATGGTCTGGGTGGTGCTCGATGACCCCTGATAGTTGATGAAACGTCCGTCGCCCGATCCCACTCTGATGATGATCTGGAGTGGTTCGCTGAAATGCTGGGTGACGTGATAGGTCAGCCGCTGACCGTCGCGGTGGAAGGTGTATGACAGGTAGGGGGTGGAGATGCTGGCATCGTTCCATTCCTCTGGCAACGAGTATTGGATGACGCATCGTCCGTTGAGGGCATCGGGCCGGATGCCGAACAGTCCGTTGACGATGGCCCGTGAGGAGATGCCTATGTTGTCGCCGAAATCGCGGTAGGCCTCGCTGCGTGCTTTGTCATAGTAACTGATCTGTCCGAAATTGCCGGGGCAGGACCCGAGAAACATACCGTCGAGCACGTCACTTTTGAGCAGGCGGAATCCTTCGTTGCGCCTGCCGGCGATGAAATAGGCCAACGCCATGTTCATCACTTCCTCATGGGCCACATTGTTGGTGCTCCAGTCGTAGGGCAGCCAGTCAGTAGTACTGAGCGTGTAGTAGTCGCCATCATCGGCAGACAGTTGGCCGCCACCGGTTTGTTCCACCGGGATATGTGGAAAATGGCGGTCTGCATAGAGGGTGGCTTGCCATGCCTGGCTGGGGCTGCAGGCTCCGCAGTCGATCGGTGTATAGATGGTCCATAGGGCAGCACTGTGATGGAGGCGTTTCAAGCCCATCAGGTCTTGGAATTCTGCCCAGTGACCTTCATCCTTGAGCCACAGCCTGCGGTTCATGGCATTGATGATGGCATCGGCTTCCTGACGGTAGGGTGTAGGATCTTCGCCGATCAGTTCTGCGATGCGGGCTGCCAGCAGGTTGCCCCGGTAGTTATAAGCGGAGGAGTGGGTCACTGCGCCACCATTGTAGTAGAGGGCATCACTGGCCCAGATACAGCAGTAGGCGTCATAGAGGTGATCGCCGTCGGGATCGAAATTGCGTTTCTCCCATGCGAGATGGAGTTTCAGCAGGGGCCACATCTGCCGCATATAGTCCTTGTCGGCATGATAGCAGAAATGCCATAACAGTTCGTCAACGTAATTGAGGTTCATGTCATAGTGGCTCATCTTATCTGCTTTCCCAGGCAATTTGCAGATATATCCGTTGCTGTACATCTGTGTTCCCCATTTTTCCTCTGCGCGGGCCATGTTGCGCAGGGTGTCTTGGGTGGGATGTCCGTAGCGGGGTGGTACCTCCGTCACCATACTGCGTGCGTATGCATTGAAGTGGGAACGTGCGCGGTCATCCCAACCGAGCACGTCGCCGACATAGGCAGCGCGCCAACCGGCCAGTGGGGTGCGCCATCCGCAACAGCCATGGAGCCACGTCTCTCCGTCCCACAGTCCGTCGGCGGCTGCGGCGAGATTGGCGCCAAGGGTGTTGATATAGGGGTCGGGCGTGTGGATCTGCAGACGTGAGATCACCGACAGGCGGATGGAGTCTTCCATCGCATAGCGCTGGGCTCCTAAGGTGTCGGCAATCAGTTGACCTTCAGGGGTCAGCACGATATAGGTGTCGCTGTCGTTGGTCCAAGTGAGTGTCTGGAGTGGTAAACCGGCTCCTTCAAAACTGCTTCGGGGTTCCAGTCCATAGTCTCCGTCACGGGTCATCTTCGATTTGGTGACCTTGCGCACAATGGCATGGAAAGAACGGCGGTGGTCGAAGCCCTCGGTGTGGAAACGCCAGATGGCACCCTCGCAACTGTAGGTGCTGATGACGGAGATATGAGTCTGGCCGCCCTGCCAACTGTCATCACCCAAGGTGTAGTGGCGGAGACCTCCTTGGTATCTGGCTTCGCAGAAAGAGGTGGAGTCAAGCGGTTGCAGTTGACCGCCGTTGTCGATAAAAAAAGAGATGTTGACACTCTTGTCTCTGTCGTAGGTGGCGAAGATGGGGCGGTCGCTCGTTTCCAGACGGAAGCGGGTGGGTGAACCATAAAGTGCACGGGTATAACGGTTGGTGCCGTTGACGCATACGATATCTCCATTGTCAGGGTAGTAATTCATGGTTCTTGCAGCCTTACGGGTATGATCGCCTGCGGGTGAGGTGACGGTGACCATGAGGAAGATAACAACCAGTAAATGACGGAGGTGATGCATGGCAATCATGATTTTGTTTTTTAAAAAGATATCGTTTGTCGACCCTAGCTTTTCTTAGTTCTTCCTAACTTTTCCTAAGATTTCCTGGTCTCTCCCAGAAAAAATCCCTTATCTCTATTTCACGGCTTTTCCAGTGAGTTCCCATCCCATGATAGCAGAAATCTGCGGGATGAGCGACATGGCAATCTTACATTGTCCTTGGTAATTGGGATGCCAGTCGGCTCCCATATCCTTTTCCACGGTGACCATGTTGTCGAGCACGTTGGCCATCCAGACGTTGGGCTGTCCGAGAAGACGGTCACGGAGCAGCGACAGGCTGGCTTTCAGATAACGGTTGGCGGAGTGGGGCGTGATGCAGAGAATCTTTACGCCGGGATATTTCTCCTGGATGGTGGTGATCATTTTCAGATAAGCGTCCACATACTGTTCGTCGGTAGGAATGGCCACAGGAGAGAAATCGTTGGTGCCGAGGTTGATCATCACCAGTTGGGGAGTATAGCGATCAAATCCGTAGGCTGTCTTGCCGTGATGATCGTAGACTTGTGTGTAGCGTGTTGACATGTTTTGGTCGGAAAGTTGTTTCGCATCGCCCCAGTTGCGCACCATGCCCATTCCAGAGTGGGCGGTGAGCGCATAGTCGGCATCGAAGTAACGGGCGACGATGCAGCCGTATGCCTTGTCGCAGTTTTCCGTGTCGACACTAAACCGGTCGGTGGCTTTCTGGCTCTCTGTGCCATAGCCGCAAGTGTAGGAGTCACCGAAGACTTCTATCATACGTTTCTGGGGTGCTACAGCACTCATCGTCCCGTTTTTGGCGATGATAAACTGATGGATGGTGGTTTTGCCGTATTCTCCTTCCGTGCATTTCTGAAGACGGATGCGGTGGGTACCCTTACCGAGTTTGTCGGCCAGAATGATGCGCTGTGGTGTATTGCCTTCAATCTTGAATTTCTTCACCCATTGGCCGTCGATGAAGAGATTGTGCCATGAAACCCCCGCTTCCGACACATCGACGGACAGGTGCCCACCTGTGATGTCGGTCTGAAAATAGACGCCGGTCCAGTCGTAACTCACGGAACCGTCGGGGCCTACTTCCACTCGTCCGGTGTAACTCACTCCGTTGTCGTTGCCCTTGAGGGTCTTCTGTGCGGTGGCCTCCACTGTGATCGTCAACAGCAGTGCCAGCATGATGATGGATGATATTCGCATGATGGTCTTTTTGATAGATATGATGCAAAATTACGTCAAAAAATCCAAACGGCCAATGATACTTGCCTTAAGAAAACATTTTCTTTTTCCCTATCGTCTTAAAATATCGGATTTTTATCTAATTTTGCCCTCGCAACACGTATGATGACCGATGGCTATGAGTGATCAAAAAACAGACGAGAAGAAAAAGACCATTTTCGTGCAACAGATATGTCCTCCTGTGGTTGGCCATGCTGATGGCATTGCCACCTATTGCGCGGCGCTTGCACAGTTGTTTGATTCCGACGGACGTGTGTCGGTGGCTCCCATGTGGAATGCGCCTGTCCGTCCCAGCAGCTTGCTCAACAACTTATACCATTGGCGGTCGTTTTATCATACGTTGAAACAAGCTGATGCGGATGTGGTCCACATCAATGGTTATGCCTCATTCACCGTGTTGCAATCGTTTCTGGCTGCATGGTGGCTGGGGAAAAAAATCGTCTATACGGCTCACTGGCATCCTTATAAGATGTTGCGGAGACCATTATTGGGAAAAATGTTCTTCAATGTGTTTGTCCGTCCGTTTTTGGGAAAAGTCAAGGCTGTCGTCACGCTGAATGAGGATGATACGGCCTATTTCCGTGGGTTGAGGTGCCCTGTCACTCGTATTCCTCATTGGTGCCGCTTTCAAGTTGAGAGTCATCAGCAACCTCTTTCTGGAGGGAACTTGGCGCAGGTGGAGAAAAACAAGAAAATGATTTTGTTTGTCGGACGTTTCAATGCGGATAATAAAGGCTTTGACTATCTTTATCATCTGCCTGAAGGTGTCTACGACATCCATTGTGTGGGAATGGGGGATGTTGAGGTGCGTTCCGACATGACCATTCATACCAATATTCCCACGGAGAAGTTGCAGGAGTTGTATGCCAAGGCGTCGCTGGTGGTGATCCCTTCCAAATATGAGGCTTTCTCTTATGTCGCTTTGGAAGCCTTGACTTCAGGGACACCGGTGGTGATGTCCGACAGGGTACGTATTGCGGATTATCTGAATGATTGTCGTGGTGTGAGCATTTTCCGATATGGTGACCATGAGGGTTTCGTCAGCGCGGTGGCTTCCATGATAGGGTCGGCCGTGGATACGGAAAAGGTGCTCTCCATCTTCAGTCCCGACGCTATCCGCGAGAAGTATGCGCGGCTTTACCTGTCGGTCTGCGGCAGGTCATAATTTCCCGATCAAGATTCTCAACCTGAGCCACAGGTCATTGGACAGGTGCCCCATGGTATAACGGCGGTCGGCTGCCAGGCGCAGGCGATGGAGAAAACTGTCGTTATAGTGGGCCACCTCTTCGACAATGGCCCTGTTGGTGTCGCTCATTTCAGCCGAATGGCATGCCAGGAGCTGGCGGGCCAGTTGCTCTCTGTCGTGCTGGGTGCTGATGCTGCGGAGGGTCTTCAGGCGTCGTCTCCATACTTCGCGCCATGAGCGCACTTGCCCGATCTGGTTGTTGCCGTGTTGACGGTAAAGGAGGAATGAGCGGTCGTCGTAATAGACGGTTCCGATGGCGGAGGCCACCTGATAGGCCCAGAAGTCATGGGCGATGACCGATGATGGGGGGTGGGCTTTCATGGTGCTGGCCAATGGTTTGTTGAGCACCATCGTACATCCTAATGCGAGACATTGCACCATGGCTGTAAACAGGTTGAACCGTTGGCCGATGGGCTTTACGATCCCTTCGTCTTTCCCGTCACGATAATAATTCATGTTGGAACAATACAGGGCGGGGGTGTCACCAGCTTTCATCAGCTGTTCTGTCGCAGCAGACAACTTGTCGGGCAACCAGATGTCGTCCTGGTCGCAGAAGGCGTAATAATCGGCATCGTGGGCATGACTGAGCAGATGGATGAAACTCATGGCCCATCCTATGTTGTCGCCGGCATACCAGGTCAGATGCCCTGCTGCCTGCCACCGGTCGAGAATGTCGTGGGTGGCATCTGAGGAACCGTCATCACGCACAAGGATGTCGGTCTCAACACCTCGCTGTGACAAAAGGGAGCGAAGTTGTTCTTCCAAGTATTCTTCGCCGTTATAAGTGGAAAGTAGGATGTTGACTTTCTTCATGTCTCTCGTCTCTATGGTCAATAACGGAAGAATTGCCTTTTTTGTTGTTATCAATGATCTTTTTTGGTTGTTTCTTTTCATTTTTGCCGTCTCTTTTCCATACGGTGATGTCGGATGGTGTGCTTGCCATCATTTTTTTTATGATTACCAGCCTGGCTCAAAAAAAAGGTGATGCAAGCAATAATCAGCAATGATTTGAGTTATTTATATGAAAGGATCAATCATCGAACAGTTCATGTCCAACTACCTCATACTTGATGCTGTCGCTTTTTTTGCCAGTGCGCTCTGTGGTTTCATCTTGATACCTCAGATTTTGAATTATTGCAAGCAAAAAAAACTCTATGACATCCCCAATGAGCGTAAGGTGCATAAGAATTTCATCCCTCGCCTGGGAGGGGTCAGTTTCCTTCCGAGCATGTTGCTGGCATTTCTTCTTGCTGTGGCATTCATGACCCGGCTGACGGGAGAGGAACCGATGACCATCAGCCTTTGGACAGGTACTTTTTTTGTCAGTCTCATCTTGATTTATGGAGTGGGCATCATCGATGATCTTTTCGGCGTGACAGCGAGAATGAAGTTCGGGGTGCAGATCATCGCGGCATTGCTGATGCCTTTGTCGGGACTCTATATCAACAACCTTTATGGATTTATGGGCATTCATGAAATTCCATTCTGGTTGGGCACGGTCATCACCGTATTTATTATCGTCTTTATCGACAATGCGATCAATCTGATTGATGGCATCGACGGTCTGGCTGGTGGCCTGGCCTTTCTTGCGTTGGGAGGATTCCTCGCCTGTTTCATGCGTGAAGAGGTGTATACCTATTGCATTCTCATTTCCGGACTGATGGGGGTGCTTTTGCCCTATCTTTATTTCAACATCTTGGGCGATCCTGAGAAAAACCGTAAGATTTTCATGGGCGACTCGGGCAGTCTGACTTTGGGCTTTATCTTGGGATTCCTCTTCGTGAAATTTTCCATGCACAACCCCAATGTGATGCCATTCCATAAGGATGGACTCATCTTGTCGATCACCATGTTGATCGTACCGATGTTTGATGTGGTCAGGGTGGTCTTGATGAGGACCTATCATCATCGTCCGTTGTTTTCTGCGGATAAGAATCATATTCATCATAAACTGATGCGGACCGGCCTCACACAGCACATGGCATTGATGGCCATCCTTCTTGCCGCGATGCTGTTTGGGGTCATCAACCTGTTTTTCACTCAGGTGCACTATATCGATCTGACCTATATCCTGCTGATAGACATCGCTGTATTCCTCTTACTCAATGGGCTGGTAGATGTCGCCATTAAGAGGCGGGGTGAGCAGATCTTTTCCTGAATCATCATTCACCGTGTCTTTTTATCGCCGAAAAGCGTGGAAGAGACCAAACACTTTCAAGAGATGAAAAAAATACTGACCTTTATATCGATGGCTTTCTGGTTTGCCGTAGGATGCACGGCCAAAGATGTGCTGATCACAGAATGCGGTGCCAAAGTGGGAAAAAACAAAATCAGCACGGAGGCCATCCAAAAGGCGATCGATCTCTGTCACAAAAGTGGGGGAGGGAAGGTCATCGTGCCTAAGGGGAAGTTTGCCTCCGGGGCTATCGTGCTAAAAAACGGAGTGAAACTTCATCTTGAAGAGGGCGCCGTGCTCTATGGTAGTAAGCGGCCGGCAGATTATGTGCTCAACAAGGACAGAAAAGACATCATCTGGACCACGCAGCTCATCTTTGCGCAGGGAGCGAAGAATATCGGTATCACGGGAAGCGGCGTCATCGACGGACGGGGAGCGGGATTCACCGACCAGGCATGCAATGCGGTAGGTGTCACCCGACCCATGCTGATCCGTTTTGACAGTTGTCGTGACATCATCGTCAGTGGAGTGACCTTGCGCAATTCTGCTGTATGGATGCAGCATTATTATGCTTGCGACAATCTCGTCATCAAGGGAATCACGGTGGATGACTTCTGTAATAATTGCAATGATGGCATTGATATCACATGCTGTAATAATGTGACGATATCCGACTGCCTCATCGAGTCGGATGATGATGGCATCTGCCTGAAAACCACATCTTTGCGTCCTTGTCAAAATGTCACCGTCACCAACTGCACGGTGAGCACTCACTGCAATGCTCTGAAAATCGGACTGGAGAGTCTGGGCGATTTCAGCAATATCACGTTCCGTAATTGTCGGGTCCGTCCTTCAAATAAAAAGGTGTTCAACGGATTGGCAAGTGGCATCTCTGCCATTGCCGTGGAGTCGGTGGATGGCGGAAATATCAGAAATGTGGTCTTCGACCAAATCGATGTCGTGGGGACGGAAGCACCGATCTTTGTCAGATTGGGTGATTGCGGAAACACCTATGACCAGAAGGTGCCCAAGCGCCGGAAGGGGACGCTTAGCGGAGTGAGCATCAGCAACGTCACCGTGACAGGGGCGGGAAATACAGGATGCTCCATCACAGGACTGCCAGGACAGCATGTGGAAGATGTGAAACTAAGCAATATCTCCATCACTCATAAAGGTGGAATGGGCAGGGTGATGGCACCTAGGGACAACAAGGCTGCGGATTATCCCGAAGGCACGATGTGGGGAATATTGCCGGCAAAGGGCTTTTTTGTGAAGAATGCCAGAGGCGTCTCGTTCGACAAAGTCAAGATCATCTCCACCAAAAACGATGAGCGGCCTCCTGTCTATAGAGAGAACGTTGAGTAGCATTTGCTTTCTGTGATCTTTTGATGAATAGTATGCGGATAGGATGAGTAATCATGGTATCCGCATGCTTGCGTTATTGTCGGAAGGAAAGGGCATATCCTTGGGAATCTTGTCGGTAAGATAAAAATGCACATACCACACCTTTAGGGATTTTCCCCTTTCAATGTAGGGAAAATCCTTTTCAACACTACAAAAAAGTTTGTTCCTTTGCATCGTGAACAATAGACAATAACTTATCATAAATCTTACGACAATGAAAAGAATACTGATAGCCATGACAGTCATGCTGACCATCACCCTGTCGGCAAGCGCAATGAGTTACGAGCAGGCTCGTCAGCAAGCCTTGTTCCTCACCGACAAGATGGCCTATGAGCTCAACCTGACAGAAGAGCAATACGAGGCAGCCTATGAGGTCAATCTCGACTACCTCATGAGCGTCAATACACAGGCCGACCTTTATGGCGCTTATTGGAGGCAACGTAACCTCGACCTAAGCTATATCTTGTTTGACTGGCAATACAATGCCTATCTGGCAGCCACCTATTTCTATCGTCCCCTCTACTGGGAGGCTGGTTATTGGCACTTCGGCATCTATGCCCGCTATCCCTACCGCGACTATTTCTACTTCGGAAGACCTGTTTTCTGGACAGTCTATCGTGGCGGACACAGTTGGAGAATGAATGGTGGCCGCAGCTGGTATCACGGACGCACTTTCGCACATCACGGAACCAACAACCATGGTATGCGTGACAGATTCGACCGTGGCGACTATGGAAGAGGACATGGTGGCAACAACGGACATTTCGGCAACAACGGACATGGCGGACGTGACAACCGTGGCGGCAATGGCAACTATGGCGGACGCGACAATCGTGGCGGCAATGGCAATAACGGCAATTTCGGAGGCAATCACGGACGTGATGGCAGAGATCATGGCACAGTGACACCGCAGCGCGGAGGTTTCGGCGGCAATGCTGACAGACGTCAGAATGAGACGACCAGATCGATCCAGCAGGGTACGCGCAACAATACGACCACTGTCCGTGAGAGCAGCACACGACTCACTCCGGGCGCCAATGTCGGAAACTTCAACCAAGGTAGCAGCAGCCCCTCTCGTCCCAACGGCACATTCTCAAGAGGTAACTCTTCCTCCAACCGCTCGGTGACAACAGCCCCTGTGCGCAGTGGTTCTCCTTCAGTAGGCCGGTCTATGGGTTCCGCTCCCAGCCGTTCGATTTCCACTCCATCTCGTTCGATGAGTGCTGGTAGCAGCAGACCATCCAGCTCCTTCAGCAGTGGACGTTCCAGTGGCTCCTTCGGTGGTGGTCATTCCGGTGGCTCCTTCAGCAGTGGCCGTTCCGGTGGTTCCTTCAGCGGTGGTCATTCCGGTGGCTCCTTTGGCGGAGGCCGTTCAGGTGGCGGTTTCGGAGGTGGTCGCTCGGGTGGTGGACGCCGATAAAAACAAAGAAACAATAAAAATGCTACATACTACAATCTGATAATCGGCAATAGGATTAGTTTTTTGATACGTTGAAAGATTGTTTCTCAGGAGTTTAGTTATTAGTAAATCGAAGTAAATTGAAATCAACAGAAAGGCAGGCCGCTTTTGGCCTGCCTTTCAATCGTTAAGTATCAGCGTTCTCACCTCCGCATTCGACATCCGCAAGACTTCATGCATGGGCTTGTCGTAAAACACCGACTGGATGGCTTTGTTGATAATCCCGTGACCGACGGCCAGCACTGTCTGCTCAGGATAATCATGGCGTATCATATCGAGAAATTTCCTGGCACGTTGTTTCAGGGCCGACATGGTTTCCACATTGGGGGGCCATACCTGGTCTTTCAGATCGGGAATATACCTGCCGGTGAAGTCGCCCCAGTCGCGTTCCCTCAGCAGCGGTGTGGTCACCACCGACTGGTGATGTCGCTGGGCAATCAACTCGCAGGTGTCGATGGCGCGCTTTAAGTCAGAAGACAGAAAGACATCGATGGGCTCTGCTGCCATGGTGTCGGCCAAGGTGAGGGCTTGTGCCACACCGTTTTCGGTGAGGACACCCTGGGTCTGACCTTGCATGATCTGATGCACGTTGTCTTCTGTCTCACCGTGTCTCACCAGTAGAAGTCTTGTCATAATTGATGGGTTGATGGGCCTGAGGATAATAGGCTTCCCTATGATCATCAGGGCATTCTGCGATGATTTTGGATGTGATGAGAAAAATGCTCCCCGACCAGTGGAAGGACGGGGAGCGTATGTGATTTCTTAGAAGATGTCGTGATCGAGACTGTCATTGAAATCTCTTGGCTCATGGTCCGACAATGGATCATGGAAGTCATTGCGGCGCTGGGGGCGGTTGCCGCCTTGGCGGTTGCCACCTTGATGATTGTTGCTACCCTGACGGTTACCTGGACGGTTGCCACGCTCAGGTCTTTCAGGACGCTGGCGGCGCTCCCTGTCAGCATACCCCTCTGGTTTTGGCTCCAGCACGCGGTGTGACAGCTTGTATTTACCTGTCTTCTGGTCAATCTCCATCAGTTTCACCTTGATCTTGTCACCCTCTTTGATGCCGGCATCTTCCACGGTCTCAAGACGCTTCCATTCAATCTCGGAGATGTGAAGGAGTCCGTCTTTTCCTGGCATGATCTCCACAAAGCAGCCATAAGGCATGATGGAGCGCACGGTGCCCTCATAGACCTCGCCTACTTCAGGGATGGCCACAATCGCTTTGATCTTGACGATGGCGGCATCGATGCTCGACTTGTCGGGAGCGCTCACTTGAACCTTGCCCACACCGTCGGTCTCATCGATGGTGATCACTGCGCCGGTGTCTTCCTGCATCTGCTGGATGATCTTTCCACCCGGGCCAATGACAGCACCGATAAATTCTTTAGGAATATCGAAGGCTACAATGCGAGGTACATGGGGCTTCAATTCTGCGCGAGGCTCTGCGATGGTCTCGGTCAGTTTGCCCAGGATATGCTCGCGGCCAGCCTTGGCTTGCAGAAGTGCTTTCTCAAGGATGTCGAAACTCAGACCATCGCACTTGATATCCATCTGAGTGGCTGTCAGACCATCGATGGTACCTGTGGTCTTGAAGTCCATGTCGCCGAGATGGTCCTCGTCACCGAGAATATCGCTCAGCACGGCATATTTTTCTTCTCCAGGATTCTTGATCAGACCCATGGCAATACCGCTCACGGGTTTCTTCATCGGCACACCGGCGTCCATGAGGGCCAACGTACCGGCACAGACCGTAGCCATTGATGATGAACCGTTGCTCTCAAGAATCTCGCTGACCAGTCGCACGGTATAAGGGAAATCCTCAGGTATCTGACCCTTCAGCGCACGCCATGCCAAGTGGCCATGGCCGATCTCACGGCGTCCGACAGAACGCTGGGCCTTTGCCTCACCAGTACAGAATGGGGGGAAGTTGTAGTGGAGCAGGAAACGCATATAGCTGCGCTCCAGCACATCGTCCACCAGCTTCTCATCGAGTTTCGTACCCAGCGTACAGGTTGTGAGCGACTGTGTCTCACCACGGGTGAAGATAGAACTGCCATGAGGCATGGGCAGCGGAGACACTTCACACCAGATAGGACGGATGTCGGTTGTCTTGCGGCCGTCGAGACGGATACCTTCGTCCAGGATACAACGGCGCATGGCATCGCGCATCACATCGTGGTAATAGCGGTCCATCATGGCCTCTATGTCATCGCGGGAAAGTGCGTCTGGGTCTTCTTCTGCACCCTCTGCCTCTTTCTCGGCAAAATATTTCTCCTTGAAATCCGCAAGAATCTTCTCGAAAGCCTCTGCGCGCTGGTGCTTTTCGAGTGCTTGCTTGGTCACGTCGTAAGCAGGCTGGTAAAGCTCTTTGCTCATACGCTCACGGAGTGCTTCGTCGTTCACCTCGTGATCATACTCACGCTTCACGTCTTTGCCTAATTCTTTCGACAACTCGCTCTGCAACTCACACATCGGGCGGATGGCATCCATGGCGGCTTTCAAAGCGCCAAGAAGGTCTTGCTCGCTCACTTCTTTCATCTCACCCTCCACCATCATGATGTTCTCGGCAGAGGCACCGACCATGATGTCCATGTCGGCTTCTTTCATTTGCTCAAAGGTGGGGTCAATCACGTATTCGCCATTGATACGGGCCACGCGAACCTCGGAAATGGGGCATTCGAACGGAATATCTGAGCAGGCCAGGGCAGCAGAGGCTGCAAAACCGGCCAATGCGTCAGGCTGGTCGACTCCGTCAGCGGAGAACAACAACACATTCACGTATACCTCAGCGTGATAGTTGGAGGGGAACAGCGGGCGGAGCACACGGTCTACCAGACGTGATGTCAGAATCTCGTTGTCGCTCGGCTTGCCCTCACGGCGTGTAAAACCACCCGGGAAACGGCCCGCAGCAGCATACATCTCTCTGTAGTCGACCTGTAAAGGCATAAAATCTGTCCCGGGAACTGCATCTTTTGCGGCACAAACAGTGGCCAGAAGCACAGTGTTGCCCATACGGAGCGTCACACTGCCGTCGGCTTGCTTTGCCACTTTCCCGGTCTCAATGCTGATGGTTCTTCCATCAGGCAATGATACTGTTTTCGTAATAACGTTCATCTAAAAATCTTGTAGTTTTTTGTACATCTAAAAATAATTCGGGCAAAGTTACTCATAATTAGTCGAATTAACGAATAAAAAAGCCACAAATTTGCTTTTGATGATAATAATCGTCGCAGGATGAACACATCTATATCTATATTAAGAATCTATCATCGCCTAGAAACGCTTAGTATTTCATGGAATATCCGAAAATGTCTTAGAATCTCCAAGAATTTCCTAAGATGGCTTTTCTATCACCTCTTTTCTCCCATTTTTCCTTATTCATTTAATAAAATACATATTTTAACGTTTATAAAAGAATTATATGCGGTTTTTTACTTAATTTTGCAACTGCTATTTAAGAAAGGGCAATTTTGCCCGTATTTTTTAATTTATTTTTACTTTTTTATGATGCAGAAAAGACTTTTCTTTCTGGTTGCTTTCATGCTGGTGATTTCCACAAGCATGATGGCTCAAATTACGACGTCGGCTTTAAGCGGACGCGTGACGATGCAAGAAACCGACGAGACAGTCATCGGTGCTACTATTCAGGCGATCCATACGCCTTCCGGCACACGATATGCAGCGGTAACCAACATCGACGGACTCTTCAATATCCAAGGTATGCGTACAGGCGGACCTTATGATGTGATCGTGTCTTATATTGGATACCAGACCAAAACGGTCAAAGGAGTCGTTCTCGTGCTCGGTGAGACGTACAATCTGAATGTGGTCCTCTCGGAAGATGCCAACGAACTGACTGAGGTGATTGTCTCGGGCAGGGCTTCGAAGTTTGCTGCAGAGAAGACGGGTGCCTCAACCAACATCACCAACGCGCAGATTGCCAACCTCCCCACCGTGTCGAGAAGCATTACGGATGTCACAAGACTTTCTCCTTACGGAGGAAACGGCATGAGCTTCGCCGGTAGTGACGGACGTACTGCCAACTTCACCGTGGATGGTGCCAATTTCAACAACAACTTTGGTTTGAGTTCCAGTCTCCCGGGTGGTGGCAACCCCATCTCCATCGATGCTATCGAGGAGTTGCAGGTGGTGATCTCTCCGTTCGACGTCAGACAGACCAACTTCATCGGTGGTGGTGTGAACGCCATCACGAAATCGGGTACCAACATGTTCAAGGGTAGTGCTTATGTCTACCACAAAAATGAGAACATGCAAGGTGATGCCATCGACCGGGTGCAGATCAATGGTGCAAGGGAGAAAAACGAAAGCACCACATACGGATTCACATTGGGTGGTCCTATCATCAAAAACAAATTGTTCTTCTTCGTCAATGGTGAGATGTCGGTGATCCCGACGGTGGTGAACCGCTGGCGTGGCTCTTCCCCCCAATCTCCCGCTGATCCTGAGAATTATATCTCCCGCACAACGGAAGCTGATCTGAAAGCCGTGTCGGATTATGTCCTCCAGAAATATGGCTATGATACAGGTAGCTATACCAGTTTCCCAGCCGATGAGAACAACTACAAGATCCTGGCTCGCCTGGATTGGAACATCACCAATGACCACCACTTGGCTTTCCGCTACAATTACACCAAGAACCGTTATTGGAGTTCTCCCAATGCCTCTTCTATGGATGGTGGCTCTCGTATGCCAGACGCACGTATGTCAAAGTCGTCGATGTCGTTTGCCAATTCGATGTATGCCATGGACAACCTGGTGCACTCCTTCTCGCTGGATCTGAACAGCCGACTGACAGAGAATCTCTCCAACCAGTTCCTGGCTACCTTCTCGAAACTCGACGACGTGCGTGACTCCGACTCATCTGTATTCCCCTTCATCGACATCACCAAGGACGACAACAACTATATGGCCCTGGGTTATGAGCTGTTCACCTGGAACAATGCCGTGCACAATACGATCTGGAACATGAAGGACGACGTCACCTATTATATGGGTGCACACAAGATCATGGGCGGTGTCAGTTTCGAGCATCAGATGGCTGACAACATGTATATGCGTAACGGAACGGGTTACTATCGTTTCAATCTGACCGACGACATGTATGACGGTGGTGTGCTGAATGCTGACAAATTGTTCAACAGCACTCCGGAAGTGGTGGCTCTCACCTACGGTTATGGTGGCGAGACTGAGCCTGCCGCACGTGTGCAGTTCAACAAATTGGGCATCTATGCGCAAGATGAGTGGGCCTTCAATCCCCGCGTCAAACTGACCTTTGGCTTGCGCTTCGACGGATTGTTCTTCAACAATGACGACCTGATGACCAACAATGCCATCTATGCGTTCGACTACAACGGACGTCATATTGACACAGGCAAATGGCCCAGCTCTTATTTCACGATCTCTCCGCGATTGGGCTTCACTTGGGATGTCTTCGGTGACAAGAGTCTGAAGGTGCGTGGTGGTTCGGGTCTCTTCTCCGGACGTCTGCCGCTCGTGTTCTTCACCAATATGCCTACCAACTCCAACATGGTGCAGTATCGTGGCGCATGGAATGCTAAAAGTGCCGACATGTCGCAGTTTGCCGGAAAGATCTTGACTGGCAATACCTTGAGAGACTATCTCATCGCCAACAATCTGGGTCCGGCTGATATCACTCCTGATAAAGGTGAGGCAGGATCTGCTATTCAGGCAGTGAACCCCGACTTCAAAATGCCACAGGTATGGAAAACTTCCCTCGCCGTGGATTATCAGATCCCCGTGTCGTTCCCCCTCTCTGTGACAGCAGAGGCCATCTTCAACAAGACCCTCAATGCCGTATGTATCTCTGACTGGAGTATCAGAGACGTGGGTGGCTTCTCACGACTCAATGGTGCGGACAACCGCCCGCTCTATCAGGACTTCAAATATACCTATGTGGACAATAATGGAAAGACAAAGGGCATGCCCAATGCCTTCGTGCTCGACAATACCAGCAAGGGATATGGATGGTCGTTCAACCTGACACTCAATTCACAACCTGCTGAGTGGATCAGTCTGATGGCTGCCTATACACACACCGTCTCCAAAGAGAAGACCGGTATGCCGGGTAGCGATGCTTCATCTGCCTTCACTTACATTCCTACTGTGGAAGGTCCCAACAACGTGGTGCTCCACAACTCACAGTATGTCACTCCTGACCGTATCGTGGCCAGTGCTACTATCCACGACAAGGCCAACAACCACTACAGCTTCATCTATGAGACCTGGAGAGGAGCATTCAATACATCTTATCTGACTGTCAACGATATGAATGGTGACGGATATCCTTATGATGCCGTTTATATTCCTACCGATGCTGATGTGGCTGGTAACTTTGACGCATCTGGAAAATGGACTGGAAAAGGTAACTTCAGATTCGCTTCTGAGAAAGACCAGAAGAACTTCATGGACTTTATCAGCAACAACGACTACCTGAATGACCGCAGAGGTGAGTATGCAGAGGCCTACAGCCACTATTCTCCATGGGTACACCGTATCGACTTCAGCTACAAACATGACTTTAAAGTGAATGTGGGCAACACCAAACATACACTCCAGGTTGGCTTCGACATGAAGAATGTGCTCAACTTCTTCAACTCCAGTTGGGGCGTCAGCAAGATTGCCAACCTCGACTACAGTACAGCTCCTTCAAGTGGTGTGCAGTACTCACGTATCCTTAAGTATGATGGCGTCGATGCCGATGGTTATGCTGTCTTCTCCACACCTGCTGCAATCAATGGTGATGCCACTAACTGGAAACCATATCACACCCTCGGACAGTGCTGGTATGCGTCTATAGGAATAAAGTATTTCTTCAACTAAAATGATTTCCGAAATTATGAAACTCAGATATTTCATCCCGATGATGGTGGCTGTGCTCGCCTTGATGGTGAGTTGCACAGAAGATTTCGAACCTACCTATCTGGACACGGTCCAAGTGTCTCAATCTATCGTTTCTCTGCCTGCCAATGGCGGTACAGTGGAAGTTAGCGTCAATGCCAACGACAGTTGGAATATGACAGATATCCCAGCATGGCTCACCGTCTCACCCGCAGAGGGTGGCGCCGGCCAGTCGAAAGTGACTTTCTCCGCCGGAGCGGCTTCCGACACTCAGACTGCGATCATCAGCCTCAACTGCGGTGGTAAGACACAGAAAATCAACGTCATTCAGATGACACAGAAGGCAGATCTTCCCATCTCCACTTGTGCTGAAATTATCGCTGGTGAGGATTCCAAAACCTATCGCGCTAAAGGTACTGTGACCAGAATCGCCAATACGGTATACGGCAACTGGTATCTGCAGGACGAGACAGGAGAGGTGTATATCTATGGCACACTCGACAGAAGTGGTAAAGATGGACAAAACAACTCCATCAGCGACTGGGGTATCGAAGTGGGTGACATTCTCACCGTAGAAGGTCCCAAGACTACCTATAACGGAACAGTGGAACTGGTCAATGTGGCTGTCATCGCCATCGAGAAATCTCTCATCAAGGTGGATTCGCTCGACTTAGAAGACAATACCCTTCCTTTGGAGGGTGGCGACTTCAATGTGTACCTTGCGAATAAGGGGAAAGGCGTGTCGGTCAATATTCCTGAAGCTGCACAAAAATGGCTCCATGTGACCGGTATCAATATCTCCAATACGAGCACGGTGATCTCTTTCCATGCTGATGCCAATGATGGTGGCGACAGAAATGTCTCGCTCACTTTCAATACCACAGACGGAAAGAAAAACTATACCACGGAGACCACTGTTTATCAGAAAGGTGCTATCCTCGAGGTGCCGGTGGCTGATTTCCTCGCTGCTGAGGTGGGTGACACGCAGTTCAGAATAACGGGTGTCGTCACCGAACTTTATGCCAGCGACAAACAGGAGCAGAGCTTCTATATTCAAGACTACTCCGGCAAAGTGCTCGTCTACAGGGCCGCTGGCTTCAAAGAGTCGGGTGCCAAGGTGGGTGATATCGTGACGGTCGTCGGCAAGAGAGGGGCCTATAAAGAGACTCCGCAAATGGTTTCCGGCACATTCGAGAACATCAAAAATTCTGTCACTCAAGTCAGCATCGCTGAGTTCCTGACAAAAGAGGACAACAAAGAGGTATATTATATGGTTACCGGTTTCATCGATGAGATCGCCAACGACACCTATGGCAACCTGTATATCACTGATGGTGAAAACCGCTTGTATGTCTATGGCTGCTATCCTGGTTATGGCGCATCGGGCGACAACCGGAAGGGCTTCCTCGGAAAAGCTGGCATTGAGGTGGACGACAAGCTGACCATGATCGGCTACAAGGACACCTACAATGGAACCATCGAACTCTGTGGTGGCATTTATTTCTCACATGAGAAACCACAATAAGGCATAAGCTCCTATGGCAGGTGCTCTGAGATCCTGCCCACAAATAAAAATCCCCTCTCCACCTTCTGGAGAGGGGATTTTTTTCACCCTTTATGGAGACGCTCCCTTTATGGAGAGGAGGCTCCCATTATAGAGAGGGGCTCCCTTTATGGAGAGGGGCTTTGCTTGCGGTTGTCATTCTTTTGTTCAGTATGTTGCTGTATAACAGCAACAAATATCCCATCTGCACCTAGAATGCCGATGGAGCGCTTGCCCTTGCTGTAAAAAAAGATGGCCATTTTTTTGATAATCGTTTGACTTTGACTAATTTTGCACACCAATAACAACGTGACTATCATGAAAAAGAATATCTCAAACTTGTTTTCACTCGCTGCCACTGCTGTGGTGGTAGTTTGTCTCATCGCCTGTGGTAAGGGCAATTTCAAAGTGGAGGGACAGATCACAGAAGCCAACGACTCCGTGCTATATCTCGAAAATATGGCGCTCGACGGCCCGCAAAAGGTGGATTCTACCAAATTGTCTGCCGATGGTTCGTTCGCTTTTTCCACTGATGCCCCGGAAGGTGCCCCGGAGTTCTACAGGTTGCGTATCGCTGACCAGATCATCAATTTCTCTGTCGACTCCGTGGAGACCATCTCCGTCAGCGCTTCCTATCCCACCATGGCATCCCACTATGATATCAAAGGAAATGAAGACTGTGCTGTCATCAAGCAATTGGCTATCATGCAGCAGCAACTGCAGGCAAAGGCTCAGCAGATCGTCGATGATCCCAATCTCAGTGCCAATGGGGTGAGAGACAGTGTGATGCATGTCATAGAGGCTTACAAGGACAACGTGAGAAACCAGTTCATCTACCGTGACCCCAGAAGGGCTTCTTCTTATTTCGCACTCTTTCAGGGTATCGTGGTCGGGAATTCCTACGTGATGGTGTTTAATCCCAGAAATGACGTGGAAGATGTGAAACCTTTCTCGGCTGTCGCCACCAGTTGGGACCTGTATTACCCCAACTCCCTGCGTGGGCAGAACCTGCACAATATCGCCATTGAGGCCATGAAGACCAAACGGATCGTAGATGCCAGCAACAGGGGACTGATGGTCGATGCGGATAAGGTGAGCGAGGCTACTGTCGTCGATATCGTGCTTCCCGACAACAAAGGGGTGACACGAAGGCTTACCGACCTCAAAGGGAAGGTGGTGCTTCTCGATTTCCATATCTTCGCAGCAGAGGGAAGTGCCGCACGTATCCTCGCACTGCGCGAACTCTACAATAAATACCACGACCGGGGATTGGAGATTTATCAGGTGTCGCTCGATGACGACGACCATTTCTGGAAGACCCAGACTGCCGCTCTTCCCTGGATCTCTGTCCGCGACATGAACGGGGCTTCGTCGGCATACCTCTATCAGGCTCAGGGATTGCCTATCGACTATATCATCAATCGTGCCAACGAGGCTGTCATGGGGCCCAGACAGATCAAAAACCTCGAAAGTGATATCGCAAAATACTTGTAAATCAGCCTAGCATCTCCTAGGCCTCCTAGGCCTTCCAAGTATCTCCTAGGTCTTCCTAGCATCTTCTAGGCCCTACTAGGTTTTCCTAGATTCTCTTAGGCCCTCCTATCTTTTTGGAAAAACCCTGCTTTTTAATAAATTTCTTAAAAATTGTTGCATAATTCAAAAAATTTTCTTAATTTTGCGGTGATAATGGCGAAAAGTATTAAAATTTTTGAAAAATATTAGCATCATGAAAAAGTATTTAGCTGAAATGGTGGGGACATTCACCCTTACTTTCTTGGGGTGTGGAGCTGCTGTGTCACTCGGTTGTGGTATCGACACCGTTTCTGTGGTGGGGACAGCCTTCGCGTTTGGTCTTGCTGTCGTGGCAATGGCCTATACCATCGGAGGCGTTTCGGGATGCCATATTAATCCTGCTATATCTTTAGGCATGTTTCTTAGTGGACGCATGAGTCTGAAGGATTGTGGGATGTATATGCTCTTTCAGATCATTGGTGGCATCTTGGCAGCTGCAGCCCTGGCAGGGATTGTCGGCACAACCATAGGCGATCCTTTCATCACAACGCATACGGGTGCCAATGCCTGTGCTTTTGGTGTGACCAACGGACTGATTGTCGAGGTCGTGCTTACTATGCTCTTCGTGCTGGTGGTCCTCGGCGCTACCGCCAAGACCAATGGGGCAACCAACAACCTTGCTGGACTGGCCATCGGTCTTTCGCTGGTCCTCATCCATCTCGTGGGTATCCATTTCACCGGCACTTCCGTCAACCCGGCACGGTCTATTGGACCGGCTATCTTTGAGGGTGGAAAGGCCCTTCAGGAATTGTGGGTGTTTATCATCGGCCCGCTCGTGGGAGGAGCATTGGCAGCGCTCATCTGGAAAGTCATCGATACAGAGGAATAGCCTGCCAGAAATCATCTTGCAGTGAAAAGGTCCTATCGCCTTTAAAACCCTTATCACCCCTATCGCTTTGACCGGAGCAATCTATTTGCTCCGGTTGTTGTTTGCTAACTGCGTCTTACAAATTTGTAAAACCTTTGCACCTATCTTTGGCTATGCTGTTTTTCCCATCGAATATGGCTATAAAAATACTTAAAAATCTTTGATTTGACAATTTTATGTGTTAATTTTGCATTCGGATTATACTTTTAAACAATAACATATTCATCAAGTTATGGTAGATTACAAGACTTTGGGCCTCGTGAACACCAGAGAGATGTTCGCACGTGCCATCAATGGCGGTTATGCCATCCCAGCTTTCAATTTCAACAACATGGAGCAGCTGCAGGCCATCATCAAGGCTTCCAGCGACCTCAAGAGCCCTGTCATCCTTCAGGTATCAAAGGGAGCTCGCAACTATGCCAACCAGACCCTGCTGAAATTTATGGCTCAGGGTGCTGTGGAGTATGCTAAGGAACTGGGATGCAAGCATCCTGAGATCGCACTCCATCTTGACCATGGCGACAGCTTTGAGACCTGCAAGAGCTGTATTGATTTTGGCTTCTCATCAGTGATGATCGACGGTTCTTCATTACCTTATGAGGAGAATATCGCACTCACCAAGAAAGTGGTGGACTATGCTCATCAGTTTGATGTCACTGTAGAGGGTGAGCTTGGTGTGCTCGCAGGTGTGGAAGACGAGGTTGTGGCTGCTGAAAGCCATTACACAAAACCCGAAGAGGTGATTGACTTCGTGAGCCGCACTGGTGTTGACTCCCTCGCTATCTCTATCGGTACATCCCATGGCGCTTACAAATTTACTCCGGAGCAGTGCACACGTGACCCGAAGACCGGTAAACTGGTGCCCCCGCCACTGGCATTCGATGTGCTCGACGCCATCATGGTGAAGCTTCCTGGATTCCCCATCGTCCTCCACGGTTCTTCTTCCGTGCCACAGGAGTATGTTGACATCATCAATGAGTATGGTGGCAAACTGCCTGATGCAGTGGGTATTCCTGAGGAGCAGTTGCGCAAAGCTTCCAAGAGCGCTGTCTGCAAGATCAACATCGACTCCGACTCACGTCTTGCCTTCACCGCTGCTGTGCGCAAGACTTTGGTGGAGAAACCCGGTGAGTTTGACCCGCGTAAATTCTGCGGACCCGCTCGTGACGAGATGGAGAAGATGTACAAGCACAAGATCATCGACGTGCTCGGTTCTGACGGAAAACTCGGACAACTCGACTAATTTCTGTGATCTTTTAATACAACATCAAATGAGGGCTTGCCAACCGGCAAGCCCTCATTTGATTGATCTGCTGTGATGAATATGGTCTGCTGCAATAAGCGTTGATTATCTCGTCTGCTGCAAATAGAATAATAATTTCTTATCTGCTGAGACAGGTTGCTATAATTGTGCGAAAGCTTGGGGCAGATAGTCGATGACGTCGCTGGCCACAAGACTCTCCTTGCCTTTTGCCTCGGCTGCAAGATCGCCGGCAAGACCATGAAGATACATACCCAACTGGCAGGCCTCCTTCTGATGGTAACCACGAGCCAACAGACCAGTGATGATGCCCGTGAGCACATCGCCAGTGCCGGCGGTTGCCATACCTGAGTTGCCGGTGGAATTGAAGATCACCGTACCGTCGGGAGAGCAAAGGGCTGAATAGTGACCTTTGAGAATGATATAAATCTGCAACTTCACTGCCATATCCTTGGCCTTGCAAAGACGCTCGTAGTCGTCACTGCAACGGCTGCCGCATAGACGGTCAAACTCTTTGGGATGAGGTGTGAGAATCATCCCCTTGGGCAACTGCTGTATCCAGGCACGATGGCTGCCCAAGATGTTGAGGGCATCGGCATCAGCCACGATGGGGGCTTGTGTGCGCCGCAACTGGGCGATCAGGGCGATGGCAGAGGCTTCTTCCTGACCTAAACCAGGACCAATGCCCATTGAGTCGAAGTCATTGGCATCCACGGCATCGGAGAAGTAGTGCTCATCATAGTCAAACTGCAATACGGCCTCTGGAACGGCCACCTGAAGAATGTCGCAGTTCTTGGTGGGCGTGTGGACGGTCAATTTGCCTACACCCGAACGAAGGCAGGCGCGAGAGGCCAGCACAGCAGCACCTGCCATGCCATAACTGCCTGCGATGAGCAGCGCATGCCCCATGGCTCCCTTGTGCACAAAATCATGACGGGGAATCAGCAGCGCACTCACATCACCATGTTCTTGTTGGGTGAAAGGAGTGGAAGCCTTCTCGATATACTCTTTTGACAAACCGATGTCAAGCACGCGGAGACGGCCGATATATGGTTGGATGTCTGCAAAATAGAATGCCAGTTTACGGGTTTGGATCGTCAGCGTGACATCGGCACGGATAATGTGGTTATGGATGTTGTAGGTGTTGTCTTCCGTCATCAGGCCTGATGGAATGTCAATGCTCACCACCCGGCAGGGTGACTGGTTGATATACTTCACCAATGAAGCAAAACCACTCTCCAAAGGCTTCTTGAGACCTGTTCCGAAAAGACCGTCGATCACGACTGTCGAAGAGGTGAGCTGTGGCGGGTCGAACTCATGGGTCACTTCCACGAACTGCTTGATGCTGTTGCATTCAAGTGCGAGTTGCTTGTTCTCCATGCACTCTTCCGACAGATGATTGCCTGTGTTGAACAGGTAAACAGTGATCTGGTAGCCTTTCTGGGCAAGTAAACGCGACACAGCAAGTGCGTCACCACCATTGTTGCCAGGACCGGCAAAAACCACGATGGGGGTGGATTTCGTGCACTCGTCGCAAATAGCTTTGGCAAGTTCCTTGGCGGCACGCTCCATCAGATCAATGGATTTGATGGGCTCATGCTCGATGGTATACTTGTCGAGCTCTTTCAGTTGTTCATTCATAAATATTTTCATACGCCGCAAAATTACAAAAATTATAGCAACTCGTGAACTAACTTTGTCCTATTTTTATTATTTTTGCAAAACAAACGAATCAATCAATCGACAGCCTATGGAAAAAATTCAAGTTCTTGACAAAAAATTCCAAATCTCCATTCCTGAAGAGGAAATCCACCGGCGTATCGATGCGGTGGCAGAGAAGATCAACCACGACATGGCTGGAAAGAATCCTCTCTTCCTCGCGGTGCTCAACGGGGCGTTCATCTTCGCAGCCGACCTCATGAGACGCATCACCATTCCTTCGGAAATATCATTCGTCAAATTGGCTTCTTATCAAGGCACCACCTCTACGGGGAAGGTGACCGAGGTGATCGGCATCAATGAGAACCTTGCAGGAAGAACGATCATTATCGTGGAGGACATCGTGGAGACTGGACTGACTATGCAGCGGATGCTGGAGACATTGGGCACCAGAGGCCCTGAGTCGGTACATATCTGTGCACTTCTTCTCAAACCGGAGAAGTTGAAGGTGGATATCAACATCGACTATGTGGTGATGGAGATTCCCAACGACTTTATTCTTGGATATGGACTCGACTACAACCAGCAGGGTCGGGGACTCAAAGATATCTATACGCTGGTAACTGAAAACGAAGAGAATATAAAAATGAAAAATGTAGTTATTTTTGGTGCTCCTGGATCAGGTAAAGGCACCCAAAGTGAGTTGATGATACAGAAATATGGATTCAACCACATTTCAACAGGCGACGTGTTGCGCAACGAGATAAAAAATGAGACAGAACTGGGAAAAATCGCCAAACAATATATTGACGACGGTATGCTTGTACCAGATTCTCTCATTGTCGATATCCTGGCCAGTGTCTACGACAGTTTCGGACCTAAGCACAAAGGAGTTATCTTCGACGGTTTCCCACGCACCGTACCACAGGCAGAGGCTCTCAAGAAAATGCTCGCTGAGAGAGGCCATCAGGTGGCTGCGATGATCGAACTCGACGTGCCCGAGGAGGAATTGATGAAACGGCTGTTGGAGAGAGGTCTGAGAAGCGGTAGAAGTGACGACAACGAGGAGACCATCCAGAAGCGTCTTGGGGTGTATCATAGCCAGACATCACCGCTCATCGCATGGTATGAGAAAGAAGGACTGCGTCATCAGATTGATGGTCTTGGCGAACTCGACCGGATCTTTGCCGACATCTGTCAGGTGATCGACCAACTGTAAACACCGACATGGAGTCGAATTTTGTTGACTATGTGAAAATCTGTTGCCGCTCTGGAAAGGGCGGCAAAGGTTCTATGCACCTCAGGCATGTGAAATATCAGCCCAACGGCGGGCCGGACGGTGGCGACGGTGGCGACGGTGGAAGCGTGTATCTCAGGGGAAACCATAACTATTGGACACTCCTCCATCTGAAATACCAACGGCATATCTTTGCGCAACATGGAGGCAATGGCGGCCGTGACAAATGTCATGGCATAAAAGGGAAAGATGAGTATATCGATGTCCCTTGCGGTACCGTTGTCTACAACGCCGAGACGGGCAAGTATGTCTGCGACGTGTCCTATGACGGGCAGGTGGTTTGCCTGTTGAAGGGGGGTAGAGGCGGTATGGGCAATTTCCAGTTCAGATCGGCCACCAACCAGGCACCACGTTATGCCCAGCCTGGTGAACCCATGCAGGAGATGACCGTGATCCTCGAATTGAAATTGCTGGCCGATGTGGGACTGGTGGGATTTCCCAATGCGGGGAAATCAACATTGTTGTCGGCCCTGTCGAGTGCCAGACCAAAAATCGCCAATTATCCTTTTACCACGCTTGAGCCATCGCTCGGCATTGTGGGCTATCACGATAAAAAGTCGTTTGTCATGGCTGATATCCCCGGCATCATCGAGGGAGCCAGCCAGGGAAAAGGCTTAGGCCTGCGGTTCCTCCGGCATATAGAGCGCAACTCGCTGTTGCTCTTCATGATTCCGGGAGACACGGATGATATCAAGCATGAATATGAGGTACTGCTTAACGAACTGGAGAATTTCAATCCGGAGATGCTGGACAAGCATCGTGTGCTGGCGGTCACAAAATGCGACTTGCTCGATGAGGAACTGATCGACCTCCTCCGTGACACATTGCCTGATGACGTGCAGACGGTCTTCATCTCGGCCGTGACAGGAAAGGGCCTGAATGAGTTGAAAGATGTGCTCTGGGCTGAACTCAACAGTGAGAGCAACAAACTGCAGAGCATCACATCGGAGGACACGCTCGTTCATCGCGACAAGGATATGTCGCGCTTTGCCCTGGAGATGGCATCAGAGGGAGAGGATGGGGATATCGTGTTTATCGATGATGATGCGGTGGAGGATCTCGACGATTTCGAATACGAAGACGAACAATGAACCGGCCTGTCCTTCATGAGTATGACATGGGACCTGGGGTGATGGCCTTCAGTACCACACGCCATGGCGGGGTGGGGAAGGGCAATTACGCCTCGTTCAACATTAATTATTATTGTGGTGACAACCCCGACGACATCGAGGCCAACCGTGAGTCGTTGTGCCAGTATCTGGGTGTCGACGGGCATCATCTTGTCTATCCTCATCAGGTGCATGGCGATAAGGTGGAAATCATCGACAGGCAATGGCTGGAGGCAAAGAGTCTGGATGAGAGGCTTTCCTGTCTGGAGGGAAAGGATGCCGTGATGACCAATTGCGCTGGTGTGTGCATCGGGGTATCTACGGCCGATTGCATCCCCGTGCTGCTCTATGATCCTGAGCACCATGCGTGTTGTGCCGTACATGCGGGGTGGCGGGGGACGGTGAAGCGGATCGTACAAAAGGCGGTAACTGCGATGGCCGTGGAATATGCCGCTGCACCGCAACAGCTCATGGCGGTCATCGGACCGGGCATCTCCCTCGACAGTTTTGAGGTGGGCAATGAGGTGTATGAGCAGTTTGAGCTGGCTGACTTCGACATGCGGCGTATCGCCCGCAAGTATGAGAAATGGCACATCGACCTATGGATGTGCAATAAGATGCAGCTCATCGAAATGGGCATACCCGAAGCAAACATCCATGTTGCCGGTATCTGCACCTACACCCACTACCAAGACTTCTTCTCCGCCCGCCGCATGGGTATCAACTCCGGCCGCATCTTCTCGGGGATGATGCTGAGATAAGGAAATGTAAAAAATCAAGGGGATGTGTCACAAAAACACATCCCCTTGATGGATCATAAATGGTTCTTATTTGTGCCGGTTGGCGCGCTGCTGGCGGTATTTCGCTTTCTGGCGCGCGCTGCCGCTTCCATGGGCACCGGTGATGTAGGCTTTCTTCTTGGCCTTCGTCTTCTGTTTCTGTGAGGAGGAAGCATGGTCTCCGCTGCTTCCCCGCTCCCATACGATGCCACCCTCGATGATGGCGTCTATGTCGTCTCCCTTGCTCATGATCGGATAGAGATCAATGGTGGAACAGGCGTATGCCGATGAAAGCCATCGCAATGCCATATTTGTCGCAGGTGGCTATCACATGGTCGTCGCGCACACTGCCTCCGGCCTGGGCAATATATTCCACACCGCTCTTGTGAGCTCGTTCGATATTGTCGCCGAAGGGGAAGAAGGCATCGCTGCCCAATGACACCTTCGTGTTTTGGGCGATCCATGATTTCTTCTCTTCTATGGTGAGCACTGAGGGGCGCTCGGTGAAGAACTGCTGCCAAGCTCCGTCGCTGAGCACGTCGTCGTGGTCCTCGCTGATATACACATCGATGGTATTGTCGCGGTCAGCACGGCGGATACCGGGGATAAAGGGCAGGTTCATCACCTTCGGGTGTTGGCGGAGCCACCAGATGTCGGCCTTGTTGCCTGCCAGCCGGGTGCAATGAATACGGCTCTGCTGTCCGGCACCGATACCGATGGCCTGTCCGTCCTTCACATAGCAGACGCTGTTGCTCTGCGTATATTTCAGTGTGATGAGGGCGATCATCAGGTCACGGCGGGCATCCTCGGGCAATTCCTTGCAGCGGGTAGGCATGTTGGCGAATATCTCAGGATTGCTCAGGTCGATCTCGTTGCGCCCTTGTTCAAACGTGATGCCGAAGACCTGTTTGGTCTCTACAGGAGCGGGTTTATAGGTCGGGTCAATCTTGATGACATTATAAGTGCCTTTTCGCTTGGCGCGAAGGATCTCAAGAGCCTCAGGAGTGTAGTCGGGCGCGATCACGCCATCCGACACCTCACGTTTGAGGAGATTGGCGGTCACGGCGTCACAGGTGTCGCTCAGTGCGACGAAATCACCGTAACTGCTCATGCGGTCGGCGCCCCTTGCGCGTGCGTAGGCACAGGCGATAGGGGAGAGGGGCTCTTTGATATCGTCTACAAAGTAGATTTTTTTCAACGTGTCGCTCAGTGGAAGTCCTACGGCGGCACCGGCTGGAGACACATGCTTGAAACTGGCGGCAGCGGCAAGACCTGTGGCGGCCTTGAGCTCCTTGACAAGTTGCCAGCTGTTGAGCGCGTCGAGGAAGTTGATGTAGCCGGGGCGTCCGTTGAGCACTTCCAATGGTAACTCTCCCTCTGTCATAAAGATGCGTGAGGGCTTCTGGTTGGGATTACAACCGTATTTCAATGCCAATTCTTTCATAAGTGATGGTTTGATGATGAATAAATGGAATAAAAAAGAGGTTTCAATAGCATGAAACCCCTTATTTCATTTGATTTAAGACTGTGCTTTGGGTGCACTCCACTTCTCCTTGATACGGGCTTTCTTGCCAGTGAGCTTACGGAGATAGTAAAGCTTGGCGCGGCGAACCTTACCATGCTTGTTGACCTCAATGCTGTCAATGTTGGGTGACTCAATGGGGAAAATACGCTCCACACCAATCGTGCCAGACATCTTGCGCACTGTGAAACGCTTCTTCTCACCATGACCTGAAATGCGGATCACCACACCACGATAGAGCTGGATACGCTCCTTGTTGCCCTCGATAATCTTGTAGGCGACGGTGATGGTGTCACCAGGATGAAACTCCTCAAATTTTTTACCCGCAGCCTTGGCTTGCTCGGCTACGTTAGTTGCAAATGCTTGCTCAGCAACTTTAATTAAATCCATTGTGATTGTTGATTAAATGAACTTGTCCTTCTACGCAACATAACTAGGCAACTCTTCTTCCTGTCATAGGTTACGCAAAAAAGCGGTGCAAAGGTAATCATTTTTTTTGTATTCTGTCGGATGAAAGGATATTTTTTTCTCCTAAATAATGATTTTTACTTCTTTTCAGACGCTTCATACGCTCTCTTTGAAGAAAAATGTGTATCTTCGCAGAAAATGTGTGTCTTCGCAGACTATTAATCTTTGCAGACGATCAATCTTCGCAGACTATCAATAGATGTAAAAATCAGATTTGAAGGGCTTATGGATAGAAAATGGCTTTTTACTGGTCAGATGGTGGTGATGCTTCTGCTGGCATCATGCTCCACCCATTATACCGTGACAAATATCAGCCGGACAAGACTGTTGGTCGACCAGCAGTATGATGCTCCCTTGAGCACACAGATTGCTACGCTGATGTCGCCTTACAATAGCAAGGTCGACAGTCTGATGTCTCCCGTGGTGGGGGAGACAACGCATGCGATGGAGGCTTACAGACCTGAAAGTCCGATGAGCAACTGGTTGCCGGATGTCCTCGTATGGTCGGGCAAGTTCTATGATGAAAAGCCGGATTTTGGCGTGTATAATATGGGCGGAATCAGGGCATCTTTAGCCAAAGGACCCATCACTGTGGGGGATGTGTTTGACGTGGCGCCTTTTGAGAATAGGGTGACTTTTCTCACGCTGACAGGGGAGAAGGTGAAAGAACTGATGTCGCAGATAGCCTATCGTGGTGGCGAAGGGGTGAGCAAAGAGGTGAGATTGATCATCACCAAGGACCACAAACTGGTCAAGGCGACCATCGGGGGAAAAGAGATTGATCCCGCCAAGCAATACAGGGTGGTCACACTCGATTACGTGTCGCACGGCAACGACCGGATGGCGGCATTCAAGAGTGGCACCGACCGACGGGAGATGACCGGTGATGACGCTCTTTCCAGAGCACTGATCATCAAGTATTTCAAGGAAATGACCGCCCAGGGCAAGAAAGTCGACACACAGATAGAAGGAAGAATTATTGTGGAAGAATAGTAGGTGGAGGAATCGTATCATGAGAAATCATATATGGGTATTTATCATCATCGCCTGGATGAATGTCTCAGGGCTTCAGGCACAGGACAAGCAGTTGGTCATCCTGCATACCAATGACACACACAGTACCATCAGACCGCTCAATCCCAATCTGGCTGACAAGAATGTAGCTGGAAGGGGAGGCTTTATCAGGAGGATAGAATTTCTCAGGCAACAGAGGATGGAGCATCCAGACTTGCTCTATTTCGACAGTGGGGATTTCTCACAGGGTTCCCCGTTCTACACCATGTTCAAAGGGGATGTGGAGATCGCTCTCATGAATCAGATGGGGCTTGATGCGGCTACCATTGGCAACCATGAGTTTGACTATGGGCTGGAGAATATGGCCCGATTGTTCAGAATGGCCAACTTCCCCATCGTATGTGCCAACTATGACTTTACAGGCACACCTTGTGAGGGTGTGGTCAAACCCTATGTGATCATCAAGCGGAAAGGGGTGAAGATCGGTGTCTTCGGACTGGCTCCACAACTGGATGGCCTTGTCGACAAGCATAATTGTACGGGTGTCGTTTATCTCGACCCGGTGAAGAAGGCGCTCGAGGTGGCGACCTTTCTGAAAGAAAAAAAGAAGTGTGACATGGTGATCTGCATCTCCCACTTGGGCTGGAAGACCGATCAGGCCGATGATCACAAGATGATCGCAGGATCAAGAAATATCGACCTGGTGCTTGGAGGGCATTCGCATACCTATCTCACCGAACTCGAATATGTGGACAACATGGACGGCAAGGCGGTGGCTGTTGACCAGAACGGCAAGCACGGCATCTGGATAGGCAAGATGACCGTCGACTTGAAAAAGAAATGATTCGTGATGCCCTGCAGGCCTGCAAGATGACCGTTTAGGAGGCAGTCTGCAGGGCTTTTCTTATAATTACTTATTCGAAATAGAACGTCAGCGCGATGATCTTAGCACGGGTCTTGCTGACGGAGTTGGTATACATGAGCATTTCGCGGTTTTTCAGATGGTTGGCATGGTCGGTGTCAAGACTGTTGGTCAGACCGTACATGAACTTCAGTTCTGGGCGCAATTTGAAAAACGGCAGATAGAAGTCACAGCCAAGACCTATTTCCGCAAAGAGATCATAGCGCTTGAGTTTCAGAAAATCATTGTCACGGCCCGACAGGTTGATGACCGGATTGAGGCCGGCGATCAGGTATGGCCGGTGATTGTTGAAACGTGGAGCAGCGAATATCAGGTCGAAGGCGGAAGTGACATAGGCGGTCTTCAGGTCCTGATGCTCTTCTTGATGGTGCTCGGCGCTGTGGTTGTAAAAGGTGATGTGGCGGTTGCCGAAATACATGGCAGGTGCGATGCGGAACTGAAAATAGGTGTTGAGCCGGAGCTCACCAAGCACACCCACGTTGAATCCCGGATCCCAACGGTCCTGGTCGCAGGATACGATCCTTTCCAGATAGGTGCCGTCTTCCTGTTCCAACAACTGCGGTCCTACATTGAGAAACTCCATGTCTTGTAGGTGTGTGCCGATGAAAACGCCAAAATGAAATTGGCGCAAGTCAGTATAAGGACGGTTTTCGACCTTCCTCTCCTGTGCGAATGACGTCATGATGGCAAGCAGACAGGCAAAAATGCCCAATGCACGTTTACTCATATTCATATAACGCTGAATATACGTGCTTATTGCCTTTCTCCTTATTTTGAATTTGTTTAAATAATATAAAAAAGTCATACCTAATTATAGGTATTTCAAAATAAAAATATATCTTTGCACCTACAAACATTAGGTATCATTACCGAAATTTGAAACATTTTTTTTAATCATAAATAATTATAGACTATGGCTTATGTAATTAGCGACAGCTGCATCGCTTGCGGCTCATGTATTTCAGAATGCCCCGTTGAGGCTATCTCCGAGGGTGACATCTACTCTATCGATCCCGAACTCTGCACAGAGTGTGGTACTTGTGCCGACACCTGCCCCAATGAGGCTATCAGCCTTGCAGAATAATTATTTGGTGAAACTAGACAAAAAGGCGGCCAGGATTGTCCTGGCCGCTTTTTTGTTGGGTTCTCCGCCTTTATTAGGCAATTTAGGTTATCGGATTCATACCACAAAAAAGGGGATGTGCCGCATTGGTGGCACATCCCTTTATAAATATGATCTGCTGATTTCAGCTATTACTCTGTGGCAGCCGGTTGATCCTCAATACCAAGAGCCTGGCGGGCTGTCTTGTCGTTGGGATTGAGTTTGTAGACAATCTCGTAATAAGGCTTGGCAGAATCCAGGTCTTGCTTGTCACCCCAGTAGATGTAGCCCACTTCGCTGCTGGCGTTGAGCAGATAGCCTTTCTCCTCTTCTGTCAGATCTGACTTGTCTTTCAACTCGTTGATCAGGCTGGTGAGATGGGTCAGGGCGATGTCGTCTTTCTCGCAACGGTAAGCCTGATGGCCTTTCTGGAATTTCACGTAGTTGCCTGTATGAGGATATTTCGTGATCAGGTTGTCGAAGACACCCATGGCCTTGTTCCAGTTGTTGTCCATCTCAGCGGTCAGACTGGCGTCAGCATTCTTATCTTTGGCAGCCTCTTTCAGCTTCAGCACCTTGGCAATGTAGATGTTGGCCAGTTTGCTGTACTCTGATGGTTTGGCATCGGGGTTCTTGTCCAGATAAGTGGTGCTGTATTCCAAAGCCTTGTCCTCATTGCCCAGTGCGGTGTAGCACTCGGAAATCGACTGCAGGTTCTTGAAGGAGGTCTCATCCATGGAGAACGACTTGGTGAACATATCAATGGCCTTTGTATGATCATTGATACCGGCGAGAGCCTGGCCATAGTAGTTGTAGTCACCAGAGTTGATCTCGTTGTTGCTGCCGATCAGTTTCTCTGCAAATCTGACGGCCTCAGAGTAATCCTTGCCCAGCACGCCGTTGATCATGGCGAGACGCACGAAACCCATGTTGGTGGGGAACCGGCTGATAGCGGTCTTGGCCACTGAGAGTCCCTTAGCGTAGTCACCAATTGACAATGCGGAGAGAGCATACTCACCGATGCGTCCTTCAGCCATGTTGCTGATATTGGCCTTGTCGAAATACTCAATGGCTTTCTCGTAGTTGTTGCTGGTATAGAACACGTGGCCAGTTTCAGCATCGATGGGGTAGTCGGGGATGTTCTGGCGGAGTTCGTTGAGCACACGCTCCGATTCTTGTGGACTACGTTTACGGTAAACGTTGGCATAGCTCATATAGCCATTGGGGTTTTTCGGATCGAGGCTGATGGCCTGCTGATACCACATGGCAGCCTGTCCGCCATCGTCCTTCATGGCTTCCACGTCACCTTTCAGGATATAAGCGTCGCCGAAGTTCTTGTTGCGCTTGATGGCGAGGTCGGCGCATTCCACTGCTTTGTCAAAATTCTTGCTGGCGAGATATGCGTTGCCAAGGGCCACCATGGCATGAGGATCTTTTTTATAGGTCTTCAAGTAGTCTTTTACCACCGATTTGGCGGCACCTACTGCCTGTGGGTCATCTTTCAATGCCTTTGACACGTCGCCGATGACAGATGTGTAGTCTTGAGCCATCGCCGGAGCTGAGAGTCCGAAGACAAGCGCTCCCATAATCAGATATTTTACTGCTTTCATAACTGTATTGTTTGATTGTGATTGATTGTTGTGTCGATTGTTGGATGGTGTGTGAAATGAAAAGTTTAATGTCTTTTTCATTTCTTCATATTCATTTCTTTACGTTAACTCTTTTAAACGTGATGTCGCCGCGGTAGGGCAGCAGTCCTGTCTTCAGGACGATGAGCTGTCCGGTGGGACTGGTCACGTAATTGGCGAAACTCCAGGGGAGTGCTCTCTGCGGGTCCACGCAGATGGCATATATGGTTCTGGCAAAGGGATAGCGCCCGTCGAGCAGGTATGCTTGGTAGGGTTTCCAACTGTTGCTTGGGGTAGCGGTGTCTTTCACCGTCACCGACATGACATGAACTTTCTTGATGAAGGTAAGATTGGTCGAGTCGCGCTTGTCGTTGAGCCAGTTTGACCCAATGATACCGATGGCGTTGGGGGTCTCGTGCACATAGTCGATGACATCAGCACTGGTCTTGGCGGCTGTGACATGCGGGTTGTCGATAGGTTTGCCGTCAAGGATAGAGTCTACGACATAGTGCAATGTCGCTGACTCCTTGTTGTCGAACACGACGTCGAAGTCTCCTAATTTGCTGTTTTTGTAGATTTCGTTCCATTTTGTCACCTCACCTTGCAGAATACGTTTGAAGTCTTTCACGCTGATGCAGGTGTCGTTGTTGTTGGGATTGACAATGATCGCCAGACCGTCGTAGCCGATAGGGAATACGGAGGGCAGTTGGCGCTTTGTCTTCAAATAAGCCTCTTCACTTTCCTTCAAGGGTCGGGATGTGAAGAACAGGCAGGTTTTCAGATCTTTGATCTGGTTGAACCCCTCGTTCTCGTTGGTATAGATGGGGTTGAGTTTAGCTTTGGGATACTTGAACTCAAACTGATCGATCAACTCACCGATGACGGGGCTGAAACTCTCATCTGCGACAAATGAAATCTCTCCTGATGTGGGAGTGTCGGTGCGCCCACCTCGCTTGTCGCTGTTGTCACATGAGACAAGGATTGTGCCCGACAGCAGCAAACCAATAAACGTGTTGATAATTGCTTTTTTCATCGTTGCTTTAGATAGAAAGTGAAATAGATGTTTTTTTAAAAAAAACTATGTCAGGGGCGACTGTCATCGCCCCTGACAGGTTTTCAGTTCTACAATGTATGGTTGCAGAAATACGGTCGGCTCATATTACTGGAGCTTGAAGGTCACAGGAAGGTTGTACTTCACACGCACAGCCTGTCCGTTCTGCTTACCAGGCACCCACTTAGGCATGGCCTTGGTCACACGCACGGCTTCCTTGTCGAGTGACGGGTCGACACCACGCACCACTTGCACGTTGCTGATCGAGCCGTCGGGCTCCACGACGAAGGACACCACCACACGACCTTGGATGCCGTTCTCCTCAGCTACTGGAGGATAGTGGATGTTTTGGCTCAGCCAAGAGAGAAGGGCTGCCTGACCACCGGGGAATGATGGCTGTTGCTCCACCACGTCGAAGATCTTCTGTGCGACTTCTTGCTTGACCTCTTGTTTGGGCTCTACCACTTCCACCTTCTCCACCACGTCGGTACGGGCGGCCTCGATGGTACGGTCTTTAGTACCTTCTTGGTCTTTCACACCCACAGCAGTGTTGGCATCAAGTTGATCCATCTGCTTCATCTGGTTGTCCTCTTTCACGAGTTCATCCTTCTTGATGACAGGAGCGGTAAATTTCTGGGTCTCACGGACCTGAGGAATTTCCTTCTTTGGCTCAAACTTGGGCTTCTCCACTTTGGGTTTCTCTTCTTTCTTCTCTTTCTCAGCCTGCTCTTGCAGTTTCGAAAGTTCCAGTTGCTCCATATAAGCACGCTCTTCAGCTGCACGCTTGTCGGCTTCAATCTTGTAAATCAGATATCCACCCACCAGGAGTGCTGCGCAAAGCAGGATCGCCAAGGAGAGGATGTTACGCTTGGCAGTGCCTTTGCGCAACTGGTATGCACCATACTCCTTGTTCTTGTTTTGGAACACTAAGTCGATCCATTTAGGATCGTATAGATCGATTTTTGACATAATTCTTCAGTTTTTAGGTTCATCAATTACATCTTCACACCCTTCTTCTCGAGAAGTTTCTCGTCGTCGGGAGTGATCTTGTCGATGACATAGGTTCCAATACTTAAGATCTGCATCTCATCAAGAGCGTCCACCATGTTCTTGTAGGAGGCGTTGTCTGTCGGTTTGATCACGATAGTCAGGGTAGGAATCTTGCCACTGGGCAGCTCACCGCTTTTCAGCTTACTCAGCTCCTTAGCGAAAGTGCTGTCGTTGAATTGGGCTGGATTCTTTGTCCTTTGCATGTTCAAATCCTTCACTGCCAACTCGATTCTCTTCACAGGCTTGGTACCATCCTCAGTAGCGTGCTCGCGGAGCACGTTGCGGACACCGTCGTTGCCCCATGTGGTCTCTTTCACCCACTCAGGGTTGTTGTACTCGGGCTCACCTTCGCCATAATAGATCTTGTTGTCGGCTGCCACATACAATGTCACGGTCTGAGAAGCCTTCGACTCGTTCTTGTTCGTGTCGTCCTGGTTCTCGTCGTTACTAGGCATCGTCAGCTCCATGGTCTGGGGCTTGCTCAGCGTCGTACAAAGCATGAAGAACGTGATGAGAAGCATCAGCATATCCACCATAGGCGTAAAGTCTACGCGGACATTCATTTTTTTCTGCTTACTTTCTTTTTTCTTACCCATTAGTCGTCCTCCGATGTTTTAAGATTCGTGATCATGTAGTAATGGCTCTCATCCATGTCTTGAAGTTCACTCATCACCTTCTTGACAGTCTTGTAGGGAGTTGACGCATCAGCCTTGAGGGCAAGCTTGATGTTCTCGTTGACGTTACGTGCAGCGTCAACCCACATCTGGAACTCGCTCATGCCACCATCGATACTGTCGAGAGGAATACCCTTTGTCGGCAATACTTTCTGGCGCTGGTCGGTCGACATCATCAAATACGATTTCATCTCTGCCAGAGGAACACCGAAAGTTCCTTCACGTGTGAAGACGTCGAGCAATGCTGCGCTTGCATCGGGCATCACGGCCTGCAGAGTACTTCCCAATTGTTCTGTGTTGTCTATGCTCATGAACACCTGACCCTCACCTGTCGGGTTGCCGGCGGCATCCTTCTCAGGATTCACGAGGATGGTCAGGACGCCATTCTCTGGCACCTTGATCTCGGACACAGACCCAGGAACATTGACCTTCACCGGCTCGTTCTTGACGAACGTTGATGTCAGCATGAAGAAGGTCAGAAGCAGGGTCATCACGTCCGACATCGGCGTCATGTCGATCCAGACATCACTTTTCTTAACTTTTACTTTACCCATAGCGATAAATATTTAAAGGGTTAGCAAAAATTAAGCCTCTTCTGTATGGGTTGCTTCGTATGTCTGAGCAATTGAATAACCAACCTCGTCAAGGGCGAAAGTCAACTTGTCTACCTTGTTGGTGAAGTAGTTGTAGGAAACCACAGCACACCAAGATGTACCGATACCGAAGGCGGTATTGATAAGAGCCTCAGAAATACCTGCTGAAAGTTTTGCGGAGTCTGCACCACCACCAGCGGCCAGAGCGGAGAACGACTTGATCATACCGACCACAGTTCCGAGAAGTCCGGTCAGAGTACCAAGGGTAACGAGGGTTGCGATGATCGGGAGGTTCATTGTCAGAGTAGGCATCTCAAGCTGTGAAGCCTCCTCGTGAGCCTGCTGGATCTTTGCAATCTTCTGAGCCTTCTTGATGCCTGCAGTATTCTCCATCTCTTTGTAAGCATTCAGAGAAGCGGAAACCACGTTGGCAACAGAACCCTTCTGCTGGTTGCAGAGCTGCTGAGCCTTTGCGAAGTCATTGGCGTTGAGAGCTGCCTTGATGTTGGCAACGAATTTGGGAAGAGCACCCTTGCCAAATGCGGTCTTCAGAGCCAGCCAGCGCTCGATTGACATAGCGAGCACGGTGAGCAACAGAGTGTGGATGACAGGCACGATGATACCACCCTTGAAGATTGTTCCCCAAACGTCAACCGGGGTCTCCTTGGTCTCGTCAGCAAAGTGAGATACGTTGCCAAACCAAGTAAAGAACAGGGTGAATGCAATGATGGCGCAAACGACGATGATCCAGAATGCACCTCTTACTCCTGTGAAGCCCTCAGACTTTTTAGCGGGGGCTGCTGCTTTTGTTGAATTTGCCATAATTTTTTTTTAATTTGTTGATTTAAGTTATTAATAAATTAAGTTGTACAAATCTCAATGAATATGGTATTGATAAAGATTGTCTTGTTCAGGTGTCTCTCAACATTAGGTAAATAACTTCGCAAAGTTAATAATTTAGCCGAAACTTTGATGGTGTTTAAATAAATTTAACAAAAGTTTTGGCAGTATATTTTCACTTGACCTATATCTGAGCGCACCCTCAGCTATTATTTGAGCCTCTCGAGGGCTTCACGGATGCGCCGGAGAGCCTCTCTGATGTTGTCGTCGCTGGTAGCGTAGCTCATTCGGAAACAGTCTGGATCGCCAAAGGCATCACCGCCGACGGTGGCCACGTGGGCTTCCTCAAGGAGGTAGAGTGCCAGGTCGGTGGAATTGGCGATGGTCTTGTCACCATAGTGCTTCCCGAAGAAATGGCTGCATTTGGGGAAGAGGTAGAACGCTCCTTCGGGTTTGTTCACCTCCAGGCCCGGGATGTCGCTGGCGAGTTCTACGATCAGGTCGCGTCTTCGTTCGAAGGCCTGGCGCATCTCTTCCACGCAGTCTTGAGAGAGGGTGTAGGCGGCCTCGGCTGCTTTCTGGCTTACCGAGCATGGACCGCTCGTATATTGGCCCTGCAGTTTGTTGCAGCCTTTGATGATCCATTCGGGGGCGGCCATGAAGCCGATACGCCATCCGGTCATCGCATAGGCTTTCGACACGCCGTTGATGATGATGGTGCGGTCGCGCATGCCGGCAAACTGTGCGATGCTCTCATGGTGACCTGTATAGTTGATGTGCTCGTAGATCTCGTCGGCCACCACGAAGAGGTCGTCGTGGGCGGTGATGATCTCAGCCAGGGCTCTCAGCTCTTCCTTGGTGTAGACGCTGCCGGTAGGATTGCTCGGGGAGCAGATGATGAGCATGCGTGTCTTTGGGGTGATGGCCGATTCCAGTTGACTGGCGGTCATCTTGAAGTTCTGATCGAAACCGGTAGGCACGATCACTGGCTGTCCTCCGGCCAGTTTCACCATCTGGGGATAGCTCACCCAATATGGTGCGGGGATGATCACCTCGTCTCCTTCGTCCACAAGCGCCATGATGGCGTTGCACACCGACTGCTTGGCACCGTTGGAGACAAGTATTTCGTTGATGGAGTAATCAAGGTTGTTCTCGCGCTTGAGTTTTGCGGAGATGGCTTTGCGCAGATCCGCATAGCCTGGGACGGGCGAATAGCGTGACCAGTTGTCGTCTACCGCCTTTTTGGCGCTTTCCTTGATAGCGTCTGGCGTATTAAAATCAGGCTCACCCACGCTCATGTTGATGACGTCGATACCTTGAGCCTTCATCTCATTACTCTTTTGCGACATCACCAGTGTGGCGGAGGGAGCTAATCTGATGAGCCGGTCTGATAATTTTGCCATTTTTTCTTTATTTAGTAATACTGGGGGCAAAGGTAACCATTTTTTTCTTATAACGGCCACCAAGTCGCATTATTTCGTTTTTACCTTATTTTTTCTGTCATTTTGCTCATTTTGTGGGCACTCCGACAGTGGAGGCGTCGCCTACAGATGCAGGTTATGCCCCATCCGCTCTTTTTTTGTCTTGAGATAGTGGATGTTGTAGGGGGTGGGGGTGGTCTCGATAGGGATATTCTCCACGATTTCAAGACCATACGCCTCGAGGCCCACTCGCTTCACGGGATTGTTGGTGAGCAGCCGCATTTTGTGGATGCCCAGGTGTCGCAGCATCTGAGCGCCGCAACCATAGTCGCGCTCGTCGGGCTTGAAACCGAGGTGTGTGTTGGCATCCACCGTGTCGTAGCCTTGTTCTTGCAGTTTGTAGGCAGCGATCTTGTTCATCAGACCGATTCCCCGGCCTTCCTGCTGCATATAGACCAGCACGCCTCTGCCTTCTTTCTCGATCATTTCGAGGGATTTGTGCAGTTGCTCGCCACAATCGCAGCGCTGGCTGCCGATGATGTCGCCGGTGCAGCATGAGGAATGGACCCTCACCATCACGGGGTCGTCGTTGCTCCAACTGCCCTTGATGAGTGCGAAATGCTCCAGTCCGTTGCTTTTCTGCCGGAAGGGGATGAGCTTGAAATGCCCGTAGATGGTGGGCATGTCTACCTCGTTGCCTACTTCGATGAGTGAATCCCTTTGCAGGCGGTAGGCGATCAGGTCCTTGATGGTGATCAGTTTGATGCCATATTCCTTGGCCATGATTGACAGTTCGGGCAGACGTGCCATCGATCCGTCCTCATTCATGATCTCCATCAGCGCGCCGGCAGGATAGAGTCCGGCGAGATGACACAGGTCGATGGCGGCCTCGGTGTGCCCGCTGCGGCGCAGCACTCCATGGTCTTGGGCGTAAAGGGGATTGATATGTCCGGGGCGGCCGAAGGTGGCAGCCGTAGAGGTGGGGTCGGCGAGGGCCTTGATGGTGGCGGCACGGTCATGGGCGCTCACCCCTGTCGAGCAACCTTCTATCTTATCGATGGTGATGGTGAAAGGAGTGCCCAGGAGCGAGGTGTTGTCCGACACCTGTCGGGGCAAGTCGAGTTCCTTGCAGCGCTCGATGGTGATAGGGGCGCAGAGAAGACCGCGGGCATGCTTCAGCATGAAGTTCACTTTCTCTGCAGTGATTTTTTCTGCTGCGATGATGAGGTCGCCTTCGTTCTCGCGGTCTTCATCGTCGACCACGATCACAAATTTTCCTTCTTTGAAGTCTTTCACCGCACTTTCTATGCTGTCTGTGATGATTGTTTCCATCTATTTTATATAATGTGGGATGATAGTTTGTTATAATGTGGGATGATAGTTTGTTATAATGTGGAATGACTGTTTCTTATATTGTAGTATGATTGATGATGATTATAATGTGGAATGACGGGTGCTTTTGTCGAATCCTTTTTTCTGGATCCGTGAGATGATTTTTGTATTGGTCTGTTTGATCTTGCGCAGGTCGGCAAGCAGTCTCAGGCGGAACACCCACATGCGGATATACAGGAAGGCGCCCAAGGGGATGAGGATGGCCGACAGGATGTTGAGCCAGCGACGCTCGAAGGGGCGTGTGTGTGCTTTTTCCGACACGACGGGATAATGTCCCAACAGCGTGATGATCATCCTGTCACGGGTGTTCGACAGGTCTTCGATCACGGCTTCCAGTTCCTCGCTGATACGCTCAATCTCATTGTCGGGCTGGTATTTGAAAAACACCTTGATGATATTGGGCGGTGATTTCAGGTTATGGTCATGCGAGTAGGCTGTCACCTCATCATTGATGCGGCTGAGTTCCTCGGCGTCGTGACGGTAATCCGGGTCATTGATGATCACTTCCTTGTGCATCACGCTGCGTTTGCGGCGCATGCCCAGGATGCGCATACCCAGGTTGATGTAGGAGTCGAGATTGAAGACTGCGGAGTCATTGTTGGCCTTGTAGGTGAAGAACACGGCTGTCGGCGCCAGCACGGCTGTGGCCAGAGATTTTCCAAACCATACCGACCAGATGCCGCCACGGGCCATACGGTAGCCGGCGTTGTCGAGGATGTAGAAGACGATGAACACCAGCACCGAGACGATGATGGGCACGCCAAGGCCACCTTTTCGGATGATGGCACCCAGCGGCGCTCCGATGAAGAAGAAGATCACGCACGACAGGGAGAGCACAAACTTGTTGAGCGCTTCCATCTTGTGCATCCTGAGCATATAGTCACCATCTTGTGTCAACATACCTTTGAAGTCGAGCTCGCTCATGTGCTGGTTGACCTTCGTGAGGGCATTGTTCACTGCGGAGCGTTGCTTCTCCATGTCCAGGTGCGCATAGAGGGTGTCGAAATCGTAGGTGCGTGAACGGATGTCGGCCAGCGACCGTAGCGAGTCGGCCTTGGGCATGCTGGGAATGTTGTAGGTAAAGCGCTTGGCATCGTTGAAATAGGCTCTTCCGATGCTGTCGTAGGTATGGTTGAGTGAGTCGATGCCCTCGCGGATCTGGTTCAGGCTTTTGGCCTGTGCGTTCTGACTGAGCGACTGGGCATCGGCCAGGTTGAAATCGCCGTCGAAGTCGAGTACGATACGTTTTTTCCAAAAAGTCTCCCGCCGGTAGGGGATCGTGGCACTCTCACCAAACTCCGAGGAGTTCATATTCTCAAACCACTCTCCGCTGTAGAGGGTGAGCAGCAGGTGTTTTTTCTCCGCTGTCGACTGTAGCATGCCCGAGTCGGCCAGGATGATGGCGGCGTCTTCATAGCTCTCGGTCATCTTGTAGATCATCACCCCGTAGAGCATGCCGGTATTGAGGTCTTTTTTCTGAACGTAGATGTTGCATTGCGGGATACCGTCGTAGAACACACCTTCTGGAATCTCCAGTTCAGGACTTTTCTGCTTCATCGAGATGAGCAACTGTGCGATTTTGCTCTTTGAGTAGGGACCAATGTTGTTTTGGAAATAGAAAGAGCCGCAGGCGATGGCGATGGCGATAACGGCCAGCGGGCGCAGGGTCTGCATCAAGGATATTCCTGCGGCTTTGATGGCTGTCAGCTCACTGCTCTCGCCGAGGTTGCCGAATGTGATGAGTGAGGAGAGCAGGATGGCCAATGGCAGGGCCTGTGGAACCATCATCAGTGCCATGTACCAGAAAAACTGTCCCAGGATGTCGATGGTGAGTCCTTTTCCGATCAGCGCTTCCACATACTGCCAAATAAATTGCATCATCAGCACAAAGAGACTGATGAAGAATGTGCCGACGAAGAGCAGCAAAAACTGCTTGATGATCAGTATGTAGAGTTTCTTTATCCCCAACATGGAAACCGGTTTCAAAGAAGGCGCTTTAACCTTCAAGCGGCAAAGTTACGGAAAAACGACAGAAAAGCCAAAGACTTTTGAGGTTTTCAGCGTGCAAATCATCATTCAGGGTTATCTAATCATCGTTCTGGGTTACAAACCGCTAGTTTGCCGCAGTTGTTCCAGGTTTTGTTCCCAGATATCATACAGGCTGTCGATATCTTCCTCCAAGGCGAAGTCGGTGATATGCAAGGTGAATCCCCCGGTGACTTCCGAGTGGCTCATGCGGAGTTCCAGATAGGCGTCAGGATCGGTCTCGTCGTCCCATTGCAGCCGGAGAAAACTGTGGCGTGCTTTGTCGAGTGTGGATGCGGTGCGACTTTCATGATGGCTCCAGGTGTCACCCCATGTGAAGGTGAACTTGCCTTTATTTTCTTTCACATCGTCGGCTATCCATCGGCTTAGCCCACCTTCTGTGCTGATCAGGCCCCAAATGATGTTGGGTGATGTGGATTTCAGGCTATATTCAACGGTGATCTTTTGTTTCTTCATTTTCTTAGGTTTTTTCAATAGATTCGGCACAAACAGTATCGTGCTAAAGAGTCAATGTCGATAAAATGCCTGTAGAAGGCTCTTAAGGCTAAACTCGACAAGAAGGTCATTTGTCTGCAAAAATAATATTTTTTCATCAGAATCAAATAAAAGTGACGATTTTTTTTGCATGTTCCAAAAATATGATTACCTTTGCACCCGCAAAAAGCAAATGATGGCGGGATAGCTCAGCTGGTTAGAGCGCATGATTCATAATCATGAGGTCCCCGGTTCAATCCCGGGTCCCGCTACACTGAAAATCAACGAGTTACAGAGATGTGGCTCGTTTTTCTTTTTTCTCCGTGAAAGTTATGTGAAAGTTCACTCGTTCTTATTAAGGGTGAAATCCGTTTGGGAAATCCGCGCGAGTTTGACCTTGAGGGCAAGCGATGGTGACACTTTCAGGGACATATTGGGTATCATCTTGAGTATCACTTTGGGTATCACCCCTTGAGTAACATCTTGAGTAACATTATGAGCAACATTTTGGGTAACACCTTGGGTAACATCCTTTTCAGGTGACACTGATTTGCAGAAAGTCGGCAAAGGGCACCAGGTGGGTAATTCGTCAGTTCTGACGAATTACGATAACCTCTTTATCTCCGCTTTCTTCTTTGCCCCATCAAATGATTATTGATCATTTATGCTGCCAAAATGTTTTCTTTTTTTTCTTGTTCGCTCGTAAATTCGCTCTTAATTGCTCGTAATTTTCATATTTTTACGAGCGAAATATTTATTGAAAATCAACAAGTTACATTGTGACGCTCGCAAAATCGCTCGCAAAATCGCTCGCAAACGCTCGAAATTTTTAAGTTTTTGCGAGCGACCACATCGAAGAATTTCCTTACGTCTATATAGCATCTATATGACAAAAACCACTATCTCTGTGTTGAAATCATATAAGTTTGTAATAATAACCATTCTCAGTCACTTTTTCTTGTTAAAAGTTGCCTGATTTGAAAACTTTTAGTAACTTTGCGACCATGAAATCCGAAAGAATCATATCAGCGTACAAGACCTACTTCAAGGACTTCATAAGCACTCTCACCGATGCCGAAGCCCGAAAGGTGTTCTACGTCATTGATATGCTGAAAACACAAGAGCGTGTCAATGAAAAATTCGTCAAATATCTTCGAGAAGAGATTTTCGAACTGAGGGTAAAACATGGTAGCAACATCTTCCGAGTATTCTTCATTTTCGACAATGGAAATGTGGTGATGCTTTTCAATGGTTTTCAGAAAAAGAGCCAAAAGACTCCTCAAAGTGAGATAAACAAAGCAATACAATTAAAAAAGGAATATTATGCAAGTAAGAGATGACATAATGAGCGTAGATGCCATGATGGACGAACGCTACGGAAAAGTAGGAACACCAGAGCGCGAGGCATTCCGCAAGGAAGCCTACGCCTATTGTGTAGGTCAAATTATCTGTGACGCACGGAAACGTGAGAAGGTCACCCAGCAGGAACTGGCTCAGCGCGTAGGAACCAACAAGTCGTATATCTCTCGTGTGGAGAACGGCAGCGTAGAGCCAGGAGCAGGTATGTTTCTTCGCATCCTCAGTGCGCTTGGTTTGCGTTTTGAGGTATTACAACCGCTTGCTAATGGTTGAAGATGCTATTTTGTTGTTCACAAAACTCATATGCCATTGAACAGATAAAAAACAACAGGACACAGGGATTTACGTCCGTTTTTTCTCTCTCTTTTCCGAAATTGCCAAATAGAAGAAAACAGCAAGAATAAAGATGGAAGCTCACGTTTTCATGGACACATTACTTGTTAAAGCAGATTGGATGTTTGGCGATACCTGAAAGTACATAGACGAAGTGATTGTCCATGTTTTTTTAAGTGACAGATAATTCTAAATCAATAGAAATATGAAAAAGATAATTTTACCTCCTAAAATCCGCAGATAATTTTTCAACGGTCTAGTCTTGCCGTCATTTGAGACATGCCTGTCTGTTTTTTTTTGCCATACAAGCGCGTAATCCGACGGGACACGAACTAGTTCCCCCTTACCCCGTAAGGTCGAGAGGCTTAGACCAAAGCATCAGCGAAGGAAAGTTAGCCTATCCGTGTTCCCAAATAATGTTGTAAGGTTTTGCTGAATAGATGTTGAGTTTGTACTGCCTTGCCGTTCTG